>Ga0190273_10000143_pt1 | contig 37595 bp, 29 predicted proteins | sample Popmic504IS_FD_134513 | JGI IMG/M metagenome (GOLD analysis project Ga0190273, IMG submission 134513) | Populus adjacent soil microbial communities from riparian zone of Shoshone River, Wyoming, USA - 504 IS | ecosystem: Environmental > Terrestrial > Soil > Riparian zone > Trees stand | place... | reverse complement strand
CTGCGTGTTACACCCTGAATTCTTCCGGTAAGCTTTCCGAAGTCTGTGTAAGTAGCCACGCCCCGCCGGACGGCTCTTGGAAAGGTTATGTCTTTAATTGTGACCGAACAGACGACTGAACTCATTTTACCGAGTCGTATTGAGGCAGTCGCCGAGGCGGCGGAAGCCGCCGCCAGATTCGTCGCTCAGTTGGGGCTCGGCGAAGAGATCGCCTTCGGAGTGGATATGGCCGTGCGCGAGGCCGTGACCAATGCCGTGCTGCACGGCAATAAACAGCAGTTGGAGAAGCCTGTCGAATTGAGGCTCGAAAACGCGGCCAACACTTTAGAGATTACAGTGCGCGATCACGGCGCGGGCTTTGATCCCGGAAGCGTGCCCGACCCGACCGAGGCGCAAAACCTGATGAAGACTTCGGGGCGCGGGATTCTTTTCATGAACACGTTTATGGACGAGGTGCAATGGTTACGCCATGATGAGGGCGGCACGGTCGTACGTATGGTCAAGCGATATTAACGATTTTGGATTTTAGATTTTGGACTGAGCCCTGCGTGGCCAATCCAAAATCCGAAATCTAAAATCCAAAATTCTAGCAAGGAGACTTAGCAATGGCTGAACTGGATATAAGAGAACGTCAGGCCGGAGATGTAACCGTTCTGGACATGAATGGCAAAGTGACAATCGGCGAAGGCTCTGTGGCACTGCGCGGCGCTATCCGCCGCCTTCTAGAAGAAGGCAAAAAGAAGATTCTCCTGAACCTGGCGGGCGTCGGCTATATTGATTCGAGCGGTATCGGCGAGCTTGTCTCAAGCTATACGGCGATCAATAAGGAGCAGGGACAATTGAAGCTGCTCAACCTGACGCAAAAACTTCAGGACCTGCTGGCGATCACCAAGCTTCTGACAGTCTTCGACGTTTACGAAGACGAGACGGAAGCGCTCAACAGCTATAAATAAGACAGTGACCGAGTGGTGAGTGACGAGTGACGAGTTAAAGCTTAATCAAAGCTTGTCACTCGTCACTTGTCACTGCTTTAAAATGTTACGTGCTACTCTTCGCCGTCTGCTCGCGATTGATGATCCGCCGGAGCGAACGGCGCTTGCTTTTTCAATCGGCGTCTTTATAGCCTTTTCGCCCTTCCTCGGTCTTCACACCATTATGGCGACGGCGCTCGCCTTTATCTTTCGCTTCAACAAAATAGCCATCTATACGGGAACGTTCGTCAACAATCCAATCTTTACGCTTGTGCCCATCATCCTCGCCTCTTACGCCGTGGGAGCATTCTTTATGGGCCGCCCGCTGGGCCTGCCAGCCGAGGGCCTCGCGCTCTTAAAAGAGCCGCACCTGCTTACAGGCGATTACTGGCGGCGACTGTTCGCGCAGAGCAGCGAAGTGCTCATCCCGTTCGCGGTCGGCGGCCTCCTGCTCTCCATAGTTTGTTCGCTCGTCTCCTATCCATTAATATTACGTATGCTGCGCGCGAAACAGAGGTTTAAGGATGAGCGCCAAAAGCCGAATGAAGGCGATTAATAAAAGTATTCCGCCTGTTTGAATACAACCATTCGGCACGCATCTTTCATCCTTCATCCTTAACCGATGCGCTCTTCCGGCAAACGGCTTTTATGAGAAGACATTATTTAATCATCGCAGCCCTCGTCACTACTTTTGCGCTTTGTCTGACAGACTCTCAGGCTCTCGCGCAGACGCAAAATCCGACGCCAAAGCCTTCGCCGCCAGCGCCTAGCACTACGACTGGCGCGCCTCGCACAACACCGACGCCGCAGCAACAGGCCACCCAACAGCAGCAGCAGCCCGCCGCGCGTGGATTTGATCTGATGGAATACGGCGTACAAATTCAGCCGGAGCCGCGTCTTATCGTGATGATGGCCGCGCTCGATGCCGCCGGTTTCGATCCCGTTCCAAACGGACAGGACGCTTCCGTTTTTCGCACGCAGCTTCGGCGCGATCTGGCAGACCTGGACGATGATCTCAGAAAACGCCTGAGGGATTTCTTTGAGCGTCACAAGCTCAAAGCGCAAGGTGCGACGCAGCCGACGCCCGCCGAGCAGGCGGCACGCTATCTTTCGCTCGCCTACGTGCTCGGGCCTGCGCCGACTTTCGATACGCCCGCGCGCGTCGACGATCTTCCGGCGGGCGTGCTCGAAGTGATGGACTTTGCGCCGCTCCTGCGCGAGTTCTATCGCAAGTCCGGAATAGATTCACGCTTGCCTGCCTTTATACAGAAACACAGGGAAGAGGGCGAGCGCCTGCGTCGTCCGACAGCGGAGATGGTTCGCTTCGTCCTCTCCTACCTGCACACGCGCCCCATCACTTCGACCATCGAACGCATCCCCGTCAAGAGCCCCAGCACGACTCCGCAGAAAAAGGACGCGCCGCAGAAATTCACTGTGCGCGAGCATGAAAGAAGATTTGTGATCGTGCCGGATTTGCTGGCCGCGCCCTCTGCCGTAAACCTGCGCGTCATCGCGGACGATTATTACCTGATCGTACCGGAGGGCACAGACCCCACTACTTCAGAGATACGCCGAGCTTATTTGCAGTACGTCGTCGATCCGATCATCGCGCGTTTCAATCGCGATATTGCACAGCGCCGCGAACAGCTCAAGCTCTTGCTGGACGAGCGCACGCGCGCCGGAGCAAACGTCACGGCGGACATCTTCAGGGCCGTCTCGCGCTCGCTCGTCACGGCTGCCGAGGTGCGCCTCGAAGAAGCGATCAATGTGGCCGCGCTCACGCGCGAGACGCGCAGCCGTTTCGACAAAACGACAGACCCGGCGGCGCGCGCCGCTCTGGTCAAAGAGCAGCAAGCGGCACGCGCCGCCTTAGAGGACGAATCGTTGGCCCAGCTTGCGGACGCATACGAGCGTGGCGATGTGCTCGCCTTCTACTTCGCGGAACAGATAAGCGGCATAGAGACATCCGGCTTCGATATTAGTAGTTTCTTCGCAGACATGATCGCGTCCTTCGACCCCGCGCGCGAAAGCCGTCGATTGACGGAAGCGGCTGCGGCGCGCGCGCGGGCGCTCTCTGCAAGAAAGACGCGTCAGGATCAGAGGCGCTCGGATTTGGAAGCGTCGGATGCAGAGGCAGCGCCGGGCGCACAGGAGCGCGCCGCGCTTATCAAGAGCCTCGGCGAGGTTGAAAAGATGCTGCAACTGAAAGATTACGCGGCGGCTGAGGCGCGCTTGAAACTTCTACTGCAACAGTTTCAAGGCGAGGCGCGCATCTTCTTCGCCCTGGGCCAGACATCCAGCCTCTGGGCGCGCGATACGACAGACGACGATTTGCAGGGCGCGCGCTTGAATCAAGCGCTGGTGCATTACCGCATGGCCGTCCAACGCTCTTCCGCCGACGCTGATCCTGCGCTCGTGTGTCGCGCGCACGAAGCACAGGGTCGCATCCTTGCGTTCCTGGACAGGCCCGATGATGCGGCCAAAGAGTTCGACGCCGTCATAGGCCTCGGACAGGTGTGCGGCGATGTGCTCAGGCAGGCGACCGAAGGAAAACAGAAACTGAGCCAACAGTAAATAAAAGAATCTATAAAAAGAGAAGAGGTTGAAAGGAGAAGCATTGAATGCTTTCTCCTTTCAACCTCTTTCCGCTTTACCCCCCGATTAAAGCGGCCTGCTGGAAGTGCGCGTCCTCAGGCTTCACAGAGGAAATGGAATAGTGATTGGTTTAATCTTCGGTATCGCGATCTTCGGTATGGTGATATTTGGTATGACTACTTTGGGCATCACGAAGTTCGGCATCGAACGAAGCCTGACGGCAGGCACTGTGATCTTCGGAATGACGAGTCTGCCCACCTGCGGCGTGATCTGGATGTCTGGCGCGAACTCGAATCCGCCTGCATTGCGTTCGGGCGTGACCTTGAAGGTGCGTTGAGATTTGTCGCGAACGACGGTCAGTGTAATCTCGCCCTCGCGCTTACGATTAAGCTCTCGCATCAGGTCTGAGACTTTCTCGATTGCGTTTCCGTCCACAGCCGTAATCACATCGCCTGCCTTGAGACCGGCTTTCGCCGCCGGGCCATTTTCGCTGACGGAAGTAACGAGCACGCCGCGCCCGCCTGCAACGCCGAAGTATTCCGCGAGTTGTTTGGTCAGGGCGCTTGTGCCAACGCCTATGCGACGATTAGAGCTAAAGGCGAAAGAGAATTCATCGCCATTGAGCAGCGGCATATCCCGCAATCGACCAAGATCAGTCCCAAGTTGGCCCAGATCATTGTTCAGGCGATCAAGCCCATCCTGTGGCAAAGTCATTTGAAACGAGCGTGGGAAATTTTCGCGCTTGGCGAGCGTGACGTTGATCTCCTGCTCGCGGCCTTCGCGGCTGATCGTCAAGCGCACGGTGTGATCCGGCGCGACCTCGCTGATAAGGCGGTTCAGCTTGCGAGCGCCCGTTAACTCCTCGCCGTTGAAGCGCAAGATAACATCATCTTTGCGAAGTCCTGCACGTTCCGCGGGGCTGTCCTTGACGACTCGCCCAACGGCGACACCGCGCGGCGCGCTCAAGCCGTAACGATTCATATTCGCCGTAGTGATCTCTTCGACGTAGATGCCAAGATAACTGTCGCTGTTAAAAAAGAATGAGAAGGGCTCGGGCGCATCCGGCGCTGCCGGAGGTGTGGCAGGCTCTGCGGGCGGAGCCTGTGGAGCGTTTTGTGCGACGATGGCTGGCGGCGGCGCTTGTGGTGGATCGACGGGCGCAGGCGCAGACGGCGGCTGCTGCTGCGCAAACACGCACGTGGAAAACAGAAGAAACAATGTCAGGCAAAGCGGGACTCTCAGGGTCATAACGAAAATCCTCCGGTAAGATTTTACGCTTCCACGCCGCCGCGCCCCGCGAGTTCCAAAAATTTTGAATCTCTTTCGAGCGGGAGGATGAAAAGAGTGTAAGAGGGAAGAGCTTTAGTGGAGCGCGCAGGAATGAATCTACTACGTCCTAGCCAATGGCGCTTGGCTTGCGATAGACCTCTCGGCCCTCGCTCAGTTCAAGCGCGAGCTTACCATCGGAGTGGGCCAAATCCAGATGAGCCACAGCTTCAGAGAGGGCCAGGAACTGATGCACGTCGTCTGAGCCCGGAAACATCTCGCGCGAAATATCCCAGGCGGTTGCGCCCGTAGGCGCGACCAGGCGGATGACCTCAGCCTGACGTTCGTTGATGGCGCGCAGGTAACGATTGAAAAGCTCGTCATAGTCCGTGACGGGCTCGCCATGACCGCCATGCACGAGCGTGGGGGCGAGCGAGCGCAGACGCGCCAGACTCACCATGTATTCCTGTAGCGAGCGAAAGCGGCGCGAGGGATCAACGGGGTCCGGCGACAGCACAGGATTCGGCGTAATCCTTTTGAGCACGCAATCGCCCGCGAAGATCGTGCGATCCGCTTCGCGAAGGAATGAGCAGGAGCCCGGCGTATGGCCCGGCGTATGCACTACGCGAAGGCTGCCAGTGGCGAACTCTATCTCGGCATCGTCTATAAGCTCGCTGTACTCGCCATCTTCGAGCGCGTCTGCGTACCTGCGCACGCCCTCATACATCGCGCGCAGACGTTTTATATCTTCTGTGGGAACACCTGCGCGCACCAGAAGCTGTCGATGCTCTTCGTATTCAAGGCGCGCGGCGCGATGTCCCGTCTCCCACCCGTGAACCAGAACCTCTGCGTCTTTGGCTTCGTCGCGCAGAGAATGAGCCAGCCCGCAGTGATCTTCGTGCGCATGCGTAAGCACGATGCGGCGAATGTCCGAGACGCGAAAGCCTGCGACGCGCAAGCCATCGCGCAGCGCCTCGATCGACTCCTTCATCTTCGGCCCGGTATCGATCAACGTCACAGGGTCTTCGGCAATCAGATAAACGTTGACAGGCCCGACATAAAAGGGCGTTGGCACGGCGATGGGAATGATGCGCATAATGAAAAGACGGGAATCAGAATACAGAACTCAGCACAAAGGACTCAGAACACAGAACTCAGGATTCAGAATAAGCTGTCGTCGAAAGTTTTTATTCTGAATCCTGAGTCCTTTGTGCTGAGTTCTGTTTTAGTAAACGTACTTGTTCGCCTTAATCATCTGGTCGGCGATCTCGCGGCGCGCAGCGATGGTATTCATCGGCGTGAGCTTCGTAAAGCGGCGAAGCGCTGCGAGCATCGTTCGCAGCTCGTCGCCCTCGCTCATGCCCGCGAGCGTGTTCTTGGCGTTCGCGTCGATGCGTTCTACCGCGTCGTTACAAAAAACGCGCGTCATATCAAGATAGCGCGCGGCCTGCTCCGTGCCCTGCGAGGCTGCCAGTTTCTGCGCGCGCAGGATGGCCGACTCCATCGCGAAAGCGTCGATGATGATGTCGGCGATGCCCATCAGAATCTCCTGCTGTTCGGAGAGCGCCATCATGTATTTCTGCGCCGCCGTGCCGAGCATCATCAGCGCGACCTTCTTGGCGTTTTGGGCCAATTTTTGTTCGGCTGCGAGCACCGTCTCGTCCTCGTCGAACGAAGGCATGGAAGGCTCTAGAACTTCCTGCATCAGTTTCTGCGCGGCGGGCAGCAGCGCCAGCTTGCCCGTCATCGCACGCTTCATCAGCATGCCCGGAATCAGCATGCGGTTGATCTCGTTCGTGCCCTCGAAGATGCGATTAATACGCGCATCGCGATAGGCGCGGTCTGCCGGATATTCAGCCGAATAGCCGTAGCCGCCGAAGATTTGCACCATCTCGTCGGCGACAAAGCCGCAGTACTCCGAGAGAGCCACTTTGATGATAGAGCATTCCGCTGCGTACTCTTCAATCGCGCGCAGCTTCGCATCCGGGTCTTTCGTATCGCTGGTAGAGGATTCGATCAAACCCACCGTACGATAGACCATCGCCTCTCCGACCCAGGTCTTGATAGCCATCTCGGCCAGCTTCGTCTTGATCGCGCCGAAACTTGAGATCGCTTTGCCGAATTGATGACGCTCGTTGGCATAGCGCACGGATTCGTGAATCATCAGCTTCATACCGCCCGCACACATCGCGCCCAGTTTAAAGCGCCCTATGTTGAGGATGTTAAAGGCGATCTTTGCGCCCTTGCCGACCTCGCCCAAAAGATTCTCGACGGGCGTGCGCACATCATTGAGCACCAGGGCCGTCGTGCTCGAACCCTTGATCCCCATCTTGTGCTCTTCCGCGCCACTTGTCAGTCCCTCCTGTCGCTCGACGATAAAGCCGCTGAACTTATCGCCGTCCACCTTTGCGAAGACGACGAAGAGGTCTGCAAAGCCGCCGTTGGTAATCCACATCTTCTCGCCGTTGAGGATATATTCCTTGCCGTCTTCGGAAAGTCGCGCCGTCGCTTTGGCCGCGAGCGCGTCCGAGCCTGAGCCGGATTCTGTCAGCGCATAAGCCGTGACCAGCTCGCCGGAGGCGATCCTTGACAGATATTTCTGTTTGGCCTCTTCCGTGCCGAAGTAGATGATCGGCAGAAGCCCTATGCCGGATTGCGCGCCGACCGTGGTCGCAAACGAGGCAGAGCGACCGATACCTTCGCCGATCAGCGCGCCGCTCGTCTGGTCAAGGCCCAGGCCGCCGTACTCTTCAGGGATATTCGCGCCGACCAACCCCAACTCCGCGGCCTTGACGATCAACTCGCGGGATAGTTTCCAATCATGCTTCTCAAGCTCGGCGATGCGCGGCACAACTTCGTTGTCGATGAACTCGCGCGTCGTCTCGGCGATCATGCGATGCTCTTCCGTAAAATCTTCCGGCGTAAAAATCTCTTCGGGGGTGCGCTCCTCGATCAGGAAAGCGCCGCCTTTGATGAACTGTTTCTCTTCGACTACGGCTGACATGTTTTGCTCCTTTCAGTCGCAAAAAGTAATCAGCAATCAGTAGTCAGTAATCAGTCAAAAGCCGTAAGGCTGATAACTGATTACTGACTATTGACTACTTTTATATTCTTTCAAAAATTCCCGCCGCGCCCATTCCGCCGCCGACGCACATCGTGACCATTCCGTAGCGTCCACCTCTACGCTCAAGCTCGCGCAGGATGGAGGCCGTCAGTTTCGCGCCCGTACAGCCAAGGGGATGGCCCAAAGCGATAGCTCCGCCGTTGACGTTCACCTTCTCTTCGTCCAGTCCGAGCGTGCGGATCACGGCCAGGGACTGAGCGGCAAACGCTTCGTTTAGCTCGATGACATCTATTTGATCCAGCGTGAGCCCGGCGATCTTCAAGACCTTAGGGATAGCGTAGACAGGGCCGATGCCCATCTCTTCGGGCGGGCATCCGGCGGTCGCATAGGCGACAAAGCGCGCCATCGGCTTCACACCAAGAGCACGCGCACGCTCGTCCGACATCAGGACGGCGGCAGCTGCTCCGTCAGACATCTGCGAAGCATTGCCCGCCGTGATCGTGCCCTTCACATGAAACGCCGGTTTAAGTTTCATTAAGCCTTCCAGGCTTGAGTCACGCCTGACACCTTCGTCTTTATCGAAGACGACTTCGCGTCGCTGCTTGCGCCCTTTCTCGTCTAACTCTTCGACCGTCACCGTCAGAGGCACAGTCTCGTCTTTGAACTTGTCTTCATCCAGTGCGCGTGCGGCGCGCTGGTGCGAGCGTAGACTAAAAGCGTCCTGTTCCTCGCGAGAGATTTCGTACTTGCGCGCGACGTTCTCCGTGGCGAGTCCCATGTTCAGATAAAAATCCGGGTAGTGCTCGACCAGATAAGGGTTCGGACGAATAATGTGGCCGCCCATAGGGATCATGGACATCGTCTCAAGCCCGCCCGCGATAGCGACCTCAGCGCCGCCTGTGCGTATGCGGTCTGCCGCAATCGCGATTGATTGCAGCCCCGAAGAGCAAAAACGATTGATCGTCATAGCGGATGTTTCGACCGGAAGCCCTGCGCGTATGGCCGCCGCGCGCGCCACGTTCATCCCCTGTTCGGCCTCCGGCATCGCGCAGCCCATAATGACATCTTCGATCTCCGCCATCTTAAGCCCCGCGACGCGCGCGATTGATTCCTTAATAACAGCCGCGCCCATCTCGTCAGGCCGCGTATCTTTAAGCGTGCCCTTCGGCGCTTTACCGACAGCCGTACGCACGGCTGACACGACTACTGCATCTCTCATAAAAACCTCTTCTGACTCCTGGAGTCCTGTGTCCTGTTCTTTAATTCCTGAGCGGCTTTCCGCTCTTGAGCATGTGTGCGATGCGCTCCTGCGTCTTGCGTTGACCAGCTAAGGAGAGAAACGCTTCGCGCTCCAAATCCAAAAGGTACTGTTCGGAAACGCGCGTCGGATGATTCAGGTCGCCGCCGGTCAAAATGCGCGCGAGCTTTTCGCCGATCAGCGCATCATGGTCTGAGATAAATCCGCCGCGTTTCATTTGATGTATGCCGAGCTTCAAAGTTGCAAGTGCCCCTGCCCCTAGCGCCAGAATGTCCGTGCGCGGCTGCGGCGCGACGTAACCGGTAGAGGCGAGCGCCAGCACCTCCTGCTTGGCATCAGCGATCAGGCGATCCGTGTTCATTGAGACAGTGTCATCTTCGGTGAGGAAGCCAAGCCCGCGTGCCTCTTCCGCAGAGGTCGCGACTTTGGCGAGCGCTATGGTCTCAAACGCACGCTTGACGAAGGGAAAAGGGTCTGCTTCGGTGACGTTCTTCGGGATCGAATCCATAGCGCGCACAAGCATCTCTTTCGTGCCCGCGCCCGCAGGGATAATGCCGACGCCGACTTCAACCAGGCCGATATAGGTCTCTGCGGCAGAGCGCGCTCGATCCGCATGCAAGACCATCTCGCAGCCGCCGCCGAAGGTCATCTGAAACGGCGCGACCACCACGGGCTTTGGCGAATAACGCAAGCTCATCACGGCGTTCTGAAAAACGCGCGACATCATGTCCAACTCTTCCCAGTTCTCCTCCTGCGCTTCCAGGAGCATCAGCATGAGGTTCGCGCCGACGCAGAAGTTCGGCCCCTGATTACCGACCACGAGGCCAAGAAAATTCTTCTCGACTTCGGCCAGCGAGTACTTCAACATTTGAATCGTATCGCCGCCAATGGCGTTCATCTTCGAGTGAAATTCCAGACACGCGACGCCGTCCCCTAAGTCTACGAGCGAAGCTCCGGCGTTTTTCTTGATAACGCCGGTTTGTTCCTTGACGGATTTTAAAACGATCACGCCGGGTTGCTCGTTGACGGGCACATACTTCGCTGTGGTGAAATCGAAATAGAGTTGCCGGCCCTGCTCCATTTTGTAGAAAGAGGTCGCGCCCGCGTCCAGCATCCCCTGCACGTTGGCAGGAATGCTTTGTCCCTCTTCCTTCATTCGCGCGACGGACTTTTCGACGCCGATGGCATCCCAGACCTCGAATGGGCCCAGTTCCCAGTTGAAGCCCCAGCGCATAGCGCGATCAACTTCGACGACCGAATCTGCGATCTCAGGAATGCGCGCGGCAGCGTAGCGCAATGTGCGCATGGTAGTCTTCCACAGAAATGCGCCGACACGATCCTTTCCCCACACTAAAGTTTTTATGCGCTCGGGCGTCGCTTCTATGTTCTTCGCCATATCGAGCGCGGGGAGTTTAACTTTATCCGCCGGGCGATATTCGAGCGACGCGACATCGAGCGTCCAAATCTCCTGCTTCTCGCCCTTCTGCTTCTTATAAAATCCGCCCTTCGTCTTATTGCCTAAAATTCCGCGACCAATCATCTGCGTCAAAAACTCCGGCGCGATGAACGCCTCGCGCTCTTCGTCTTCGGGCAGCGCCTCGTAAAGATTTTTGACGACGTGCGTAAAGACATCCAGCCCGACGAGATCGAACGTGCGGAAGGTCGCGGTCTTCGGACGGCCCACAATCTGGCCCGTCATCTTGTCAATCTCTTCAATCGAGTAGCCGTCCGCAAGCATCGTGTGGATCGTGTGCATCGCGCCGAAGGTGCCTATGCGGTTGGCGATAAAATTGGGACGGTCTTTCGCCGTCACGACGCCCTTGCCCAGGCGTTGATCTAGAAAACCGTAGACGGCGCAGGCGACTTCAGGCTTTGTCCACTGTGTGCGAATTAACTCGACCAGATGCATATAGCGCGGCGGGTTGAAAAAATGTATGCCTAGAAAGTGAGCGCGAAAATCTTCTGAGCGGCCTTCGGCGAGTTGTCCAAGCGGAATACCGCTCGTGTTAGAGGCGACGACTGAGCCTGATCTTCGGAACTGCTCTACGCGCTCGTAAAGCCCGCGCTTGATCTCAAGATTCTCGACGACGGCCTCTATGATGAGATCGCAATCCTTAAGGCGCGCCATGTCGTCATCGAAGTTGCCGACGGAGACGAGCGCGGCCAAGTCAGGTGTAAAGAACGCCGCGGGCCTGGCCTTTTTCGCCGCCTCAAGACCCATCTGCGCGATACGGTTACGAACTTCCTTAGACTCAAGCGTGAGGCCGCGCTTTTGATCTTCAGGCGCAGGCTCGCGCGGCACAATGTCGAGTAAGAGAGTCGGAATCCCAGCGTTCGCCAGATGCGCGGCGATCTGCGCGCCCATCGTGCCCGCGCCCAACACCGCCGCCTTTTCAATCCGAAGCATAGTTTGAGTAAAAACCTTTCTTAATCTAGTTCGCGTCAACAGTCTCTAAAACTTCATGCTGCAAACCCCCATGATACTGAATGAATACTCATTCAGCAAGGGCGGAAAGCGTTGATTGTAAGGAGCTTTATCTTGTAGGTTCTGTCAGTTCGGGCATAAACCCTGAAATGATGGAGCATAAAGTGAGAAACTTTCAGGCAAAAAACAAGAAAGTAGCTCATGAGGCTTATATTCCTCTTCTAATGCAAGTGGACTCTCTTCTGCTACTCTAATTATCCACTAATGCTTAGCCTATCTTGATGTATTTCTTTGTGTCAGAATTGCATTTCTATACTTCTTGTGGTGAGAGACACTCGGCAACTTCTCAGGTAAATCTGCCTGATCATCTATCAAGACATCAACACAAACTCCGGCTGCCTGCGCATACTTTAATAGCACAGGCAAAGGCGGCTCACGTGTGCCAAGCTCATACTTGGATATGCTACTCCTGAATAGGTCATCTGCAAGATACAAGTATCGAAGCATCTCATTTTGAGATAATCCTAAAGCTGTACGAATTTTTAATAACTTCTCTGCAAGGCGGGCTGGCTTAGGTCTTGAAGAACTTCCCATCAGGCATTTCCTCCTGATGAAAAGTCGAGCACCGTTATCGTCTTGCTGTTGGAGACATTTGGGTCTAAGCTATATATGAGCTTTAAGTTCGCCGGGAGCCTGTCAGCTAAGCTCTCCAAGGCGGAAGGCATCATCCGTATTGTGGAGCCTCATCACGCATGCTTTACGACCACCTATTATCAAAGAAGCGGCAAGCTAAAGATACCAAAGTACGTAGCTACTTGCTACATGAATAGATACTGTGAAAGTAGCTATCTGGAAACTGGAAAACAGTCATGGAGAAGATACAGGTAAGCAAGGAGAAGAAGCTAACATTACTTTTACTCTGCTGGATTTTCGGCCTGTTTGGTGTCCATCGCTTCTACACAGGCAAATATATCTCTGGTAGCTTACAGCTTCTTGGCGTCGTGCTGATTGGTATGTTGGCCGTCTTTGAAGTCAAAAGCATGCTCTCTATCCCACTCTTTATACTTCCACTGTGGTGGATCGTTGATGTTATGCGAATCATCATGGGCAAGTTCACAGATAAAGAAGGCAAGCCGATCACAGATTGGGTCTAATGAATTCAGGGGAACGGGCTAAAACTATTCAGACGCGGGTTATATTTGACTCCGAATTGATTAGCGCTGAAGAATCCTACCCCCTGCTTATCCACTTCAATTCGCGTCAGCAGATAACCGCCGCAGAGATTTTAGAACTTGATCTGCCTGCTAAGAATCGCGTAGATGCATTACTGCAATATGAGTTCTTTGGAGCGAGGCAACTGCGAGACCTAGCTTGTGACTTCATAGAACATACACTCCATATCTTTGAGGAGCACTCTACTGGGGAGCATCGCCCTCGTAGATGTGTTGAGGTTGCACGTCTGCCCTTAAAGGGTTCTGAAAGGGAGAAGCTTCAGCGTACCATTGAGGAAGCGATACCGATAGTATGGCAGCTTGCTGGAACAGAATTCGTTGGTGCTTTCGAGGCAGGTTTAGCAGCTACGTTCCTCAATTACGAGGATGCCGCAGAGATGACCCGGTTAGTTGCTAGACATACGCAAAGGGCCGCCCATCGGAAACTGTGGGAAAGTAGAAAAAGCAATCTACAACCGGTGACAGGAAGAGAGAAAGAAGCAACATGGCAACTCAAACGGATTGTCGAGATACTTATTTGAAAGGCACCTGTTCTTTAATATATCTTCCCATTTAATCTACTCAAAATCCCCTTTATCTTAACTGGAAACCCACATAAAAACATAAGCCCCAAGTCAAGATTGAAGAACACCCAACTATGTGCAGAAGACTGACAAATCTGTCCCCGTGGGTACATATTTGTCCTGCTATCAATAGTTTACAGCAAGACTTGGGTATTGCCTGATCGAACGTGATGTGGTATACGTAGGCGTCGGAAGGAGGGCGGCATACGCCCATAAACAGTTCAACCTGAAGCTTCATTGGTTTGGCGGCCATTAGCTCCAGGTCAACTGTTTAAACCGTTTAGTTTTTGAACCCGTCTAACCGGCGGGGTGGCTATTCGTGTATTTACTAAAGCCACCTGCATTGTACCCCCCTTCCCTGATTTGTCAAGCATATCGTTACAGTCGAATTGTGTTTTAGACCTGTAAACTTTGAGGAGTAGTAGTTATGAGCGTCAGGAAAATCACTAATAAGGGAGGTACATTCTCAAGTCTAAAAATGGGACGATCTATTTGGTGGGAATCTCAGATCGAGCGTGATTACATATATCTCTTAGAATTTGACCCAGCCGTTATCTTCTACGAAGAACAACCTCTCCGCATCTATTATTACTCAGGCGGTAAGGAGCGCCACTACACCCCTGATTTTCTCGTTAAAAGAATCGACAAATACCTCATAATTGAAGTAAAGAGCGAGGAGGATGTACAGAAAGAAGAAAACCAGCGTCTCTTTCGCATCGCTAGTGCTATTTGCGCTCGCGACAACTATGAGTTCGTTGTCGTTACTGACACAATGATTCGAGTGCAGCCTCGGTTATATAACATCAAACTGCTCACTAGGTATCAGAGAACTTCCATCAACGACCCGTACCATCAGATCGTCTGCCAAGAACTCTTCGCCAAGAGTAATGAGGTCAGTCTTGACGAGGTAATGCAGTTCTTTGCTTCGAGAAACATAGGCAAGCAAGTCGTCTTTTCGCTTCTTTACTGGGGCATCCTCGCGGTTGATCTGATGCAGCCCATCAGATCAGAGAGCGTTGTGCGTTTGCCGGGTATCGCATAGGAAAGGTAGACGTAGCTATGTTCAATTACAGCTTTCGTAGAAATATGCACCTCGAATTTCGAGGACGCGAGTATGTCATTGAGCAGCGATTGCCTAATGGAGACATTAGGATAAGAGACATTGCTCTCAATGAGTCTATGCCTATCGCACAAACCGAACTCCTTGATGCTTTGTTTGACGGACAACTCGAATTCCTCGGCGAGGGCCGCGAAATCTCTTCTATTCAGCGGAAGATGATCAAGTCCTTTGTCGAGGACATAACCATGCTTGAGAGCATAGACCCACGAAAAATCGAGTTCAGGCGCAGGCTCGCTTATGTCAAAGAAATACATGCCGCCAATCTGACTGAATTTAATGCTACCACTCTAGACCCGATAATTACGCACGTTCACGATGAAATTAAAGATCATAAAAGTAAGCCCTGTTGGAAGACTGTCTATTACCGCTGGTTTGTCCCTTTCATAATTTCCGGGGGTGACATTCGTGCCTTCGTGCCTCTTTACAAGAGACGCGGCAATCGTAAGCATAAATTTACCGGCAGGCCCAAATTCAAGGGCCAGAAATTTACTGAGACGGAGAGGCGAAAAGCTGAGGAAGTCGCTACAGTTATTGATGAGGTGATAAATGAAGAATATATGAATGAACAGCGTCTCTCCGTAGCAGAGGTTTACGACAGGTTAGATCAACGTATAGCGGATATTAATCAATTCAGAGACGCAAATGACCACCTACCCATACCTCATGAAGACAGTCTTTACGACATCATCAGCAAGATGGATGAATATGAAAAAGACAAAGCGCGTTACGGCAAATTATACGCTGAGCATAAGCACGAGCAGAGGAAGCAGGGGCCTCGTCCTGCACGCCCGTTAGAGCGCGTCGAGATCGACCACACCAAACTAGACCTATTCATCATAGATGCCGAAACGAGGCTACCTGTAGGGAGGCCGACAGTAACTGTCATTATTGATAAATACTCAAGAATGATCGTGGGGATGCACGTAGGTTTCGATCCGCCGGGGTATTTATCGGTGATGCTGTGCCTCCTTCATGCAATCACTCCAAAGAGATATGTAGAAACCGACTTTCCAAGTGTGGAGAACAAGTGGAACACCTATGGTATTCCAGAACAAATTATTGTAGATAACGCCCTAGAATTTGGTTCTAAAGATTTTGAGGATGCTTGTCTGCAACTAGGAACACATGCCTCACACAGCCCCGTAAAACACCCGTGGTACAAGGCAGCAATCGAGAGATTTTTTGGAACGCAAAACCGTCGGCTGTTGCATAACCAGCCTGGCACTACATTTTCAAACATTATAGCCAAAGGAGATTATGACCCGCAGAAAAACGCCATCATCTCTTTCGATGCATTTACGGAGATGCTTCACCTTTGGATTGTTGATGTTTATTCGCAAGATTTGCACCGTGGTCTCAACGACATACCCTCTCAGGTTTGGGAAAGGGGAATAAATGAGTTTCCGCCGACTCTCCCACGACGAAAGCAGGAGCTTAGAGTTCTTCTCGGCCAAATTGAGCAACGCAAAATTTCTCGCTCAGGTATCAAGCTATTCAACCTTACGTACAACGACGACAGACTGGCATTGCTCCGGCGCGAGTTGAAGGGTGAGAAAGCTAAACTGAAATTCAACCCGAATGACCTTTCTATCATTTACGTCAACAACCCCAAGGGTGACAGTTACATTCCTGTCCTAGCAGAAGATCAAGAATACACCAAGGGATTAAGTCTGTGGCAGCATGAAGTTATACAAAACTATATCCGTAAGAACCTTCGTTCCCGTATAAATCGCGATTCGCTGCGACGCGCTAAAAAGAAGATTCAGGACATCGTTGACCGAGAGTGGCTTCAAAGTCACAAGATCACCACGAGGGTAAAGATGGCTCGCTGGCGGCGGGTACAACAGGTCTCAGGCGCGGCACTAGAACTCGCAAACCACATAGAGGAGCAGACTATAAATCTAGCCGAACCTAGAGGGAAGCCGGTAATGTTAAATCCCGCCCCCTCACCGTTAGAAGGCATTTCCAATGTTGGAAATGCGTTGGCTACTTTTAAAGAGTCTGATGATCTCGGTTACAACCGCCTCATTACATGCGGCACAGAAGCAACTCCTACTGCTCGAAAAACCAAGCGGATAAGAAGTCAGATGCATACATCTCAACTTGAGCAAGAGTCGAGCGATCCAACGTCACCGCATAATCAGAATGCCGAAGAAGTAACATCAGAAAATCAGACCGCATTTACTCAGAATGATGATTTGGACTTGACTGGCTTTAATGGTAGTTACGATCTGCCTGTTCATGGAGGAATCAGATGAGTAAGAAGAGAGACTTTTCCAAAATGTCCAATCTCGAAAGACAGGCATTGGCTGAGAGAATCTTTATCGTGTACCCGCGACTAAACAGATTACTAGAGAAGATAAAGCACTGTCATGAATATTCTAGAATCGCCGCCGAGCCAGAATGCATGTTCATCGGCGGTTATGCTGGTACAGGTAAAACCACACTTTACGAACACTATAAACAGAAACATCCACGAACAATCGACGAGAATGGCGTAAATATTCCTGTACTGTCTGCGGTAGTTCCGCAACGGGCAACTGAAAAAACTCTTGTCTCAGAACTTCTCGTGAAAGCCAAAGACCCTGCGGCTGAGAAAGGATCTGTCTATAGTCAGACTGCACGATTAAAGTTATTCATAGATAAGTGCGACATAGGGATAGTTTTTCTGGATGAGTTCCAGCACTTCGTAGATAGGGACTCTAAAAAGATATTGAAGAATGTTTCAGACTGGTTGAAAATTTTAATTGATGAAACCAGAAGGCCCATCGTTCTTATCGGCCAGCCATACGCCGAACAGGTTCTTGATGTGACCGGAAACGAGCAACTTCAAAGGCGATTTCTTTTAAGGGAAATGCTTGAACCATTCGGATGGGATAACGATCAGGAGTTAGACACGAAGAAGAAGAAGAATGAATTCCGAGGCTTTTTAGCGGAAGTAGATGAAAAGCTCCCGTTCAATAATCGTTCCAATCTGGCTGATCCAAACACTGCTTTTCGTTTCTACTGTGGCACTAATGGGAGGGTTAGCAAAGTAATGGCAGTGATACGGAAAGCTACGGAACTAGCTTTAGACCGCTCGCTAGAAACACTCGATCTTAATGTACTTGCCGAAGCTTATGAAGAGCGTTTGGGCAGAACGCAAACGGATAGACCAAATCCCTTTTGTTACCAATATACAAAGCTGGAAATTATTCCATTCAAAGAAGACATTCCTCAATTTCTGAAGGAGAAAAAGACGAAAAAAGAAGAGCGTGCCTCTGATGTGTTAAAGAAAAGATAGTCATAGGGAGATTTACACCCTTCTGTTAAGAGAAAAAAAGCTATTACCATATGGCAGTTGTCGTCCAGAGGCTTCTAAGAACATCAAAACCTAAAGCCGACGAAAGCTTTATGGGCTACATCATTCGTTTAACAGAACGGAATGGTTATGAATCTCCTTCGTGGATATTAGAAATGGCAGAATTGAATTGCGGAGCCTCATCACCTTCTTGCAGCTTTAGTTTCGGAGCATCAGAGCGGTTCAATTTACTTGCAAAATTGACTGACACTAACATCTCCGAATTGTTATCTATCACATATCCTCTAGCTAATGTGGAACACGATTATTGTTTATTTTTCGATAATATTATACCTCGATACTGTTTACGGCTGGGTCGCCCTAAGATTTGTCCAGAATGTTTGTTAGAGTCTTCATATTGTCGTCGCATATGGGATCTCTCCATTGTAACTACCTGTCTCAAACACAAGTGTTTACTTCTTGATGAATGTGCAAACTGTGAAAGCTTTATATCTTGGAGTAGAAATCACGTAAGCATATGCTCGTGTGAGTTTGACTGGAGAAAATCTACACCTATATCTGTCGGAGCATCTGAGTTATCGCTAACTCAGCACATTCATTGGCTCTGCGGCTTGCCAATCGATAAAGACTATACACAAGATCGGCTCCATCAAAATCCTGTGTTGAATCTTTCATTACAGGATTTGCTCTTGACTGTATTTTTCATTGCAGGGCAATACCAGGGGCTTTTAGTTAGTACCAGCAAAAATTTAATCCCTTTTGGGAGAAATAAAGATTTTCATAACTTGTTCTCTCTGGCATTTTCCGTTTTTGAGGACTGGCCCAACGCGTACTATCAATTCTTGGATTGGAGAAGCAAACAGGAAAAGTGCATTCCGTATATTCGTCAACGTCAAAAGTCAATTTTATACAGAGAATTTGGAAGGTTTTATGCTGGTCTCTTCAAGATACTTTCAGAATGCCAATTTGGATTTATGAAGAAGGCATTTGTGGAATACCTCATTGAAAGATGGGAAGGATACTGCGTTTTACCCGCCAGCAAAAAAAACAATATAACACCTCACTTTGAAAATAAGTACATATCGAAAATTGATGCAGAGCGACTACTTGAAATATTTGATGGGCAAATTGATCAACTTATTAAGATAGGTAAGCTAAAGTCTATTGTACGAAGCAAAGGAATGAAGAGGTTGATTTTTGTAGATGTAGCAGACATAGCAAAGCTAATGCGTGAAACTGTCGAATAGGGCTTGGTTACATTTTACGGATTAAGTTGTAAATGCCTTCTGTTTAGACGCAGCTTTACTCACAAAATTGGCATACCTATAAAATAATGGTAGCTTTAACCATTAAATATTTCCGTATCTGGAGGTATTATTTAATAGCTAAGAAAAGGTGAAGAATTGTCATCCTAGTTGCGCGATCTTTCTGCCGATGCCCTGTCCGATAAATGTCTTTATAGTAACCAAACTTATCCTCAGGAGACCAATCTTCCTCTATGCATGTATCTATTTTGGTACTTGTCAGATTATTACGAATCAACTTAATGCAGTCAGAAATTTCACCTTTTAGAACAAACCCAATCATTGCCGCCCAATCATGATCAGGACTGTATTTGCCAATTACAAACCGCATAACCCCATCTGCAACATATTTTTGAGCCAGCTTTTTGGCTGATCGGCTACCCCCGCCAGCAACCCGCTTGCATTCAATGCCGAAATACTCGCTTTCGTTAAAGCTGTAGATAATTTTTATATCGATACGCCCATCAGGCTTAACTATCGTGAAGGAGGATCGTGTGCCAACTTCTTCCTCAATACGTAACTGATTCTCCAAGCCTGGTCGCTGATTTTTCTCTTTAATCATTTCTCTGCCTAAGTAACCAGCGATCTCGGTCTCATGGCTGGTAGCACTAACGATCTTAGTGGACTGGACACGTATCCATGAAGTAACAGTAATATCTAAGACGGTAGCTATGATGTTGCGCGGCACTACGAATGAACGCCGACCTATAGATTCAGGCTGTTTGAAAGGCTCCATTATCGGCCCCTATATGTTCAGCAATTACCGCGTCGCCATCATTAAGCCCTGCGGAACGACTCCAGTAGCGACGTTGTGAGGGCTTTACTACATAGAAATCATTGTCCGCATATATCCGCAACACTCTGCGTACATAAACGTAATCGGCAAGCCTTTCAGGCAAGTTCTCAGCGATATTATTTAACACACTTTCCAGTCCCCTAGCATCAACAATGCTGATTGGCTCCTTGGCTTGACCTGCATCTACTATACTGAACTTGATAACCTGTAAAGGAGCCGCTCCGACATTAATTACTTCGGCTATTACCGCTGATTCATTAAGTGTATTTAGAAACGGTTGGAGCACGCCCATTAGTTGTAATGCATAAGCTTTTAATTCGGAAATATCTGGTCGCTCGAAGGCAATAGATCTTTCTCGTCTAGTATGTAAATCAATAGTTAGATTCACAGTATCTTGTACCAAAATACGCTCGACGCTATTAAGGTCATACAAATCGAAGACTGCTTGATCTAAATCACTTAGAAAGGATTGACCTTGGTCTTGATTTGAAACATCAAGACCAAGAATTTCTTCACACTTCAATAAGTCCTGAACCAGATCCCCATTAATTTTATTTAGGTCTGGCACAGGTAAATGGAGAAGGTCAATAATTTCCACCTTATCTCGCTCGACCCCCCAGACGGAAGCAGTTAAAAAGAGAAAATAATTAGCTAAGCTAGAGTTTAAAATTGCATTCAGGTAGTGGAGTTGTTCAGAATTCTTTCCAGTAGTAGAAAAGCCAATATATTCTTCAGTGTAAAGAATATTCTCTTTCACAACCGCAGCATAAAAATTACCTATCTTAATGCCCCTAGTACATATTAAGAGTGGCCCAAGGTAAATTTCGGGTCGGCTATGACCACGTCGAACGCGCATAGATTGCGGTCGATCTGGCAAATCATCAGCTTTAAAGGAAAAGCGTGGCATTGTGCCTGAGGGCAAATATTTTTTTGGCAGTTTATCCTTAAGTTTATCTAGGTTAACACTCCCGCCTGGCTCAACTCCACGTCCGGGACGTGCCCATCCTTGACTTGAAGCAAAATTTCTGAGGGTGAGAAATTTGTCATCATCTCGAATGCGCTCGATCAGAGCCATATCTCGCGGGCTGCCCCACGATGCGACCTTCAATAAATCTTGATCGGACGCGATACGGTAAGTAGACATCCGCTTGATATTTTCTGGTCCTATCTCGATGATACCGTGTCTCTTAAAAGATCCAGATCTTTCTACCTTAACGAAAGTAAATGAATCACCTTGCTCTGCTTCACAAGATTCTGCTATCAACACAAGGGCTGGAGCCTTTGCCTTTGGAAAAAGTCCATCTTTCCGCAAATCAGAAAGATTGATAATAATGCGCGGCTTATAGCGTTTAATGAGTGCTTCCTTTGCTTCTAATGCAGCCTTTGTCTTGCTGAAAAATGGCTTACCATGTAGCACTAAGCCAATGAGGCTATCTCTATTGGTAAAGTCACCAATCCGCCAAAGAAAGGCTTGATCAGGCGTATTAAGGGCTAACGGATATCCCCGATCTTTGCAGTATTTCAAGGCGAGGCTGTTCGTTTTCGTTCGCTTCCAGGGTGGGTTTCCAATTATAGCCCCGAAAGACTTACTTACAAACGGCTCTTGCTTATTAAAATCTGCGGCAGTATTAAATGCATTTGCGATAAAAAGATTCTTCCCAAGTAGAGGTAAAAAGCTCAGATCCTCGGGTGGTTGTGGATTCGGGTCTAACTCAAGGACAGCTAGATACAGACTGAAAGCAGCTATTTGTATAGCTTCCGCACTAATGTCTACCCCGTATATTTGATTGTAAAGGGTATTGCGCACTACTTCACGCGAGTGCTCCTCCCCGGCAGCAAGGCGGCGTGAGACAAGACGACGGAGGCTTTCCACTAAAAAAACCCCGGAGCCACATGATAAATCTCCCAGCTTTGCTTCTGCTGGTAAGCCTTCAAAAATTTGAGAAAGCACCATGTCGACAAGGTTTATGGGAGTATAGTGGGTGCTACGCTCCTTAGCTGTTTTTGGGTCGTCAGCATGCGCGAACTTCTCATATATTGAGCTGATTAACTCAATAGGAATTACGTCGAATTCGTAAGGCCATAATCTTCCTTGACCGCTTGCCATTTCAGTACCGAGTAATAGCTCTCGTATAATGCTGAGGTGTGGGTACTCATCCACAATGTTTTCTTCATGAATTTCTTGACCATTCTTCTTATAGGTTAGAGGGAAAAGATCACCGTTGAAGGTCTTTCGCACCCACTTGAAAACGTCATAGGTTAACGACTTTGTTGCTAACGCGTCCGTAAACTTCTGGACACCAAAGTAACGTTGAAAGAACTTAGGTGTAAGTATTCCTCTATCCTGTAGATAAGACACGAAGATTGAACGGCCCAGCAAAGCGTGCGCAACATTACGGTCTAACTGTGCTTCGCCCAGTTGCTTTTCTGCTTCCTCAAGATCAACGAGCAATGCCGAGTCAACTCGCTCACCACGATTAATCTTTCTGGCCTCTCTCCTCTGCCAAAAATTGCCGGATACAAATTCGAAACGGCTAGCGAAATCCTTAAGTTGCTTCAAGCCTGCTTCAGTTTGCCTGAATAAACGGAGTAAGTGACGTTTGGGGTTCTCCACATCTGAAGGTGAAGGTTTAGAGTAGCAATTGTAAATCAATATCTGTGCGGGAGTAACAATCCACAGCATCGGAGCCAAGCCATGATTCCAAGCCAACTTCTGTAGTCGATGTATTTCCGCTCCACTTGGATAACTTTCGTTCAGTTGAGTAAAATAGATGCACGGTGATCCAGATAATTCAAAGATAGACCGTGCGTTTATCTTGTTTTCGTTTATAACGGTGCTGTACTTTATTATTTTATCAATCTGATTCTCTGCACGTAGCGACTTGGCATCAATGACTCCAGGGGTAGGTTCACCATGCCGGTAGAATCCCGTGTGCTCCATTACCTGCTGGTATGCAATTGTTGCATCTGCTTCGGAGCTACTCACTGTTTTAGTCCCTTCTGGGATCGGTGCAATGTAGGGGTTCTTTTGTAAGAGCGTTTGGGAAAATGGAATTGAAGTCAGTCAAACCGTTCTGCTTACTATCTACAAGCCAAAAACTTAATTTCCAAACGACTTGTTATTCATTATCAGGTTCTTCTTTTTCCAGATAATCTTCATCACGTACAATCAATTCATTTAACCTACATTTCAGTGCTTCACATAAAGCATCTAATGTGTCGAATTCAATTTTTTTAGTTTTCCCTTGGGCAATGTTCCATAATCCTCGGTAAGACATATGCGCCTGTTGCGCTAGCCAGTAAAGCTTCTTGCTGCGCTCTTTTAGCAACTCATAAATGCGAAGTCGAACCACAATTACTATATACCATAATTCATATACCTTTAATTCATATAAATTACAATGCATACTACCCTAAATTCATATAAGAACCCGCATTCATATGAACCAAAGTTCTTATATGAATTATAGCTCGTATAGATTCTTTGTCTTGCTTATTTTTAAGGCTAAATTGTTATTAAGTGAATGTGACCCAGAGCTTATAAGAATTTTTGTGTAAAAATGAAGGAAACGTATACTGAAGCTACCTCGTCTCTTCATTGATATTTTTCGAGAAGTATCTTCGTTTTGAAGTTAACTATGACTAAATAGCTCGTCTTATTAGTTAAATCAAGTTTCAATTATGGTACAAAAACATCATACTCTAGCTTAAAATGATTTAAAAGTTATAAATTCAATTAGGTAAGGCTGCTTGGTGATTAAGTAGGATGTAAAGCTACCTTACGTAGGTCTCTATAAAATACTGTCAACCAGTATGATTTTATAAGGAACGCATTTGTTAATTATCTTGCCAGAGACTGTGATGGGTGCGGGATTCTGCCATTAACCCGGAAGGAAAGTATAAAACATGCTCCTACCGTCAAATATATCTCTAAAGCCGATGCCAAGAGGTTACTTGATATTGATGAACTATTAATTGCTCAGCTTATTGAGACGAGTAGGCTTAGAACTACAGTACGAAGCAAAGGGAAGAAGATACTAATTTTTTGTGAATATGACAGACACTGCAATAGTATTGCGTGAAGCGTCTTAATGACAACTTGAGGGTTCAATGTGAGAGGCTTAAGCCGTATCTTGACCTATCATGCTCAGTTGTTCCCATAAATAGGTAACACTTCACTTCAAGCGTAGCCGGTTGGCGGCATTCTATCTGATCGCTCAAAGAATCTTGAGAGCCATACATGGCATCCCTCCCTAACACTATGTCATCAGCGATTTCAACTCAGGTAATTGTTCACTCAGAGCTGCTTGAATAGCATTTGGTTTGAGTACTCGAGTCATTATCTGGTGAATTCTTGGCTCGCAAAACACCCTGAAGAAGGCGATACGTCGCATCATTTTCCCCATATCAGACCATAAGGTTCCAGACTTATCCTGAAGATGTAACCCTACAGAAGTTCGGAAGTGTCGCCGTTTATAATCACTCACAAAAATAGGTTCTTGGCCTGATGCAGTCCAACCCCTCAGTGGCAAGTCCGCTATAAAAATGAATCTTTCTGACGAGATTCTTGTCACGCTTTCGAGAACCTCATCCCTTACTAGGGATTCGCGAGTTTGCATTTGATCTTGGATAGCTGTGATCAAAGTATTCTTTAAAGCCTCTTCAATCTTCTGTTGGAGATCAATTCTTTTTTCGCCTGTAAATCTTTCCTTCAAATTCATCCATGAGTTTTCATTTAATTCTCCCAAGGGTATCTCAATGATGCGCTTATAATAACTTCTAGTTATAAGATCAGAAATTAACATCCGGGGTTTTGTAGTTGAGAGTTTCCAAAGAAATCTAAGAGTTTTATCCTCTGCATACCTTCCGCCTGTTGGTAAATCTGTGGCTAGTAGCAACTCTTCGATTTTCTCATCAATAGGTATCTGCTGATTTGTTTTTCTGGAAGGCTTCTTTTGAGCGGCCCCGTTCGGATTCATTCGTTCCTGGACTATCCCTAGTACATGCCTTAAGTATGCAGCTCTGAACGGATGGACAGTCCAAAGATACTGTGATCTTTGTTTACGTAACCGATCAAATGTCTCAGCGGCGGCTGTGACTAACATGGCTTTAATCGCTCTAAACGTATGATGCCAGTATAAGGATTGGTAAAGCTGATATCTTGCGAAAGCAAACGCTTCAGCACTGGCAGCCCCCTTACGTTTAATAGCTAGGTGAAGCAAAGCGCGATCACCATCGCCCATTGCTATTGTAGTGAGCGAACGAAGCAAACGTTCATAATCAATTCCTTTGCCGTACTGAACGCGGCTTTCAACCGAGTCTCTGATGAGGTAGTCAAGTTTGTCAGCATCCAATTGACCGTCAAGTATGTCTTGGAAAACTCCGTCCGTTGGCCGCTTTACATTACCCCGCAGAAGATCAAACAAGTCATCAGTATTTAATGCCCAGCAGTCTGGGTCAGAGCCCTCAATTATTTCCATTAGAGTTCGACGCTTTGAGTCCATGAGCAACTGGGATTTGATTACTTCTTCCCCAATCGCGGTGTGGGAGAATTCATCTTTATCAACTTCTTCCAGATCGTGACCGAAATTTGTATGACCAAGATCATGTATCAAAGATGCGAGCAGGCAGCGACGACAGTCCTTTGCAGAGAAGAGGACACGAAAAGTGGGATTCTCAGGATCATAATACAATCCAGTGATATATTCTCTGGCAGCATGAAAAGTACCGAGAGAGTGTTGTAAGCGAGTATGAGTAGCTGTTGGAAAAACTGTGTCAAGCATTCCTAACTGCATTTCCTTCGATAGGCGATCTAACGCGGGATGCTCCCATAGAGATCGCATACGAGGAGTGAGTGTAGTAATGCCCAAATCAGAAACATTGATCGTGGACTGTGCCCAATTATCAAGTTCTGGCACAGCATCCTCAAGTCTGGTCAACCCAAGTAACCGCTCTAAAGCAATCTTTACTTCGTTGAAACCTTGATATTTTTCACTCTTGAACAGGGCACGTGGCATTCCTAAAGCTCTGTCCGAAACGAAAGATTTGGAATCATCATCAGAATCATCGGCAGAGTTTTTCCCGTCAAGGCAGAGACAGGCAACAATATGAAGGAAATTGAAGGTGTAATCTGAATTTATACTATCGCCATAAACTTTTTTAAGTTGAAAGAGTACTTCTTGCAAAGTACGCCCAAAGGCAAAAACATCGAGAGTACTTTTGAGTTGCGAGCCCAGAAGAATATTTTTTGACTTTGGGGCGGTATGTGAGACTCTTGCCCCATGGTGCGGGTCTAAAAGATCACTGTGCGCGTATTTCCAAGTAAATCCAACCTCCACCTTTTCATCTGCTTGATACCGCGTCACATCTCTTGCGAAACCAAGATCTGTGATAAAGGGGCGTCCCTCTCGGGAGACAAGAATATTTAATGGTTTAACATCAAAATGAATAAGTTTTGCTACGGCGTTCATGTATAGCAAGGCATCAACAACCGCATAGATAGACTGCGCCAATACCTTCAACGCTTCTGAACGAAGCAGATCACTGCGTCTACATTGTTCCGTGCAGCAGAGGTCAGTTGCGAATGTATCGAGCGATCTGGGATTCACGACGTACTCAGTTATTATGCAATACCCTTGATCCTGACCAAGAGGGATAGCCTCATATAAGCGGATTATATTTTGATGTGAAACCTTTGATAAGGCATGGAGTTCTGGGTCTACTCTTGGCAGTTCATTATTTGTCTTAACCATCTCGAAGATACGCTTCCGAGGTAGTTTGATAGCTCTACGGGTATTAAATGGACGATAATTTGCGCTAATAACAATACCGGAGCCACCCGCCCCTTCCGCTCTTGGATCATCATATTCAATAAGTTTTTCTTTTAGCGGTTCGCTATTAATCAATGCTGCAAGATGTTCACTCTCCTCTTCGGCCCTGAAGTCACGAGGACGATCTTGCATTCTCAAGAATTGTTCTGTAAGAGCAGTGGGATTAATTTCCATGAAGTTACACCTTTCAAGGGGTTGTGAGATACCCTGCCAAGGGGGTACAGATAATCAAGGCAAAGTTTTATTGCCGTTTCTACCCGTTATGCATACGGTATTACTGTAGAGTAAGAGCTAAATAAGATGCTGTCTACCGCCGCAATTGAGCAGCCGCGAGGGCACTTAATTTGAAAGCGAACTGAGTCTAATAACACTCAGACAATTGAAACTGTTTTAAGTAAATAAACCAAGTCTTGTGCATCTGATGAAAGATTAATATCGTCTGCTGCGTAAGGGAAAACTTGTGGTTCTGAAGAGAAAAAGTACAGAACCCCGATAATCTTCGGGCCTAAAAAAAGTGGCTCAGCTATATATGACCGAGCAATAGTTGTATGTCTTTCAGCCTCTTCTTTAGAGAATCCGAACTCTTCAACCATTCTTCGACGGTATTCGCTAGCATCAGCAAAATTCACAAATTCCCTTTTCCCTGTGCGTGCGCATCTACCGATAATCCCTTTCTCTAAGGTAGTGATTCTGCCCTTGCTGCCCCCATGAGGGCCAACATAATCTGTGAGCTGTAGTAAACCATATCGTTCTTTCATTTCAGGAGAAGGTGGTAGCTCGACAATTACATGGACTGTTGCGCTAATCTGTGAAGTATCACACGCTTGGAAACTTGCAATTCTGCGCCTTAGTTTATCAGTTATACTTTGAACTGCTAACGCCCCAAGTCTTCGCTCTAGCAGAGATAGCTTCTTCTCCGTCTCTATAGGATAACTTTGTTCAGCGATATAGTCCCCAAAGACGAATTCCACCATTGTAGCAAGTAAAAGCAAGACACCTGGAAGAGCAGACCACCAAAACCAATGTAACTCCATCAACAGAGCAACAGCGAACCCGCTCCCTACGCCAATAACAACAGCTATCCATCGCACTGCTAAGCGAAACTGTCGCCTCGTGCGAATTCCGAGCTTCTGGGCGACTACTGTTAACATTGCTGAGCTTTCCTACTAAGCTGACCTACTGGCTTGTATGAGATAAAGGATTGGCAACTCATTAATATCGGTCTGCTTTTTATCAGCTACGATCTGTATGTCAGGTGATATAGGGTCAGTGCCTTTGGGAAGGCAGTGAGCGGTAATTGATATAGATTGGAATCCACAGTGCGCAAGCATTTCCGCTATTCTTGTCTTAGTGATCAGTGTTGATGGAACTGTTACAGTCTTCTTTTCCTTTGTAATAAATTGCGCTGAGGATGCTTCAGGGTCTTCCTGCCCTCGGAGCAAGTGCCCCCATTCCTCGGCTGGTGTAGTTGCAAGAAAAAGACCCCCTGGAATAAGCAACCTGTATGCTTCAGAAAAAAAGCCTAAACCAATAAATGGGTCAATCAAGAAACCTGTAATCCCACTAAACTGCTGATCAAAGAGCGGCACTGATGTAGCATCAGCAAGAACGCGTAGACAACAGGGCTCACGGTCGCTGAGGGCCAGCATCTCTCGACTAGAGTCTAGTTGAATGATTCTATTAGCAGGCACCTTCAGGAACTCACTGCTCCGACCTCGCCCGCAACCCACCTCCAGAATCAGCCCCTGCTTGGGTATCTCTATGGGATTCTTATCAAAAGCAGCTTTCGTAGTTACATCGAAGTTGCGGCAGGTCTTATGAAAATTGTCATAGTATTCATGTGCCAAAAGGTCGTAGCCGGTAAGTTCCATAATCTGTATGAAGCCTTTGTACCTAACTTGCAGAAGTCTAACCACCCCTAAAACTAGCCTCTACACTTTTAATCCAAACATGGTGCATTTGCAATTTGAAGTCTTAGTGGGCACTACCACTTTGCGTATTAAAGTTCTGTGGGGCTTTTCCTCCTGAGCCTTCTGTAGAATTTCGGATACTCACCTCGCGCTGCGGATAAGGAATTTTGATTCCGGCCTCCTCAAAACGCTTCAACAGACGTTCATAAACGTCACTCATGACATTACGGATTCCGTTTTCAGGGTCAGCAATCCTGAACCTTAACTGACAGTTAATTGCGGAATCACCCATGGACATTATCAGAGGATTCGGGAGCGGAGTTTTCAAGACACGTGGCACATCGAAGCAAACGGAACTCATGATATCTTTCACTTTATCAATTGGCGAGCCGTAAGCTACTCCAATATCGAGTTTAAGCCGCACCTGCTTCTTCCCCTTAGTCCAATTCTCTATGGTCTCTTTTGTCAGTTGCGAATGTGGAATAAGGTACTCGATGTCGTTACGGTCTTGGATGACCATGTAACGCATGGTCATGTCTATGACCCGCCCGCTTCGTGTCTTGTCAATTGAGATAACGTCCCCTACACTGATAGTTCCTTCCCATACGAGAAGCAACCCATGGAAGAAGTTACTGATGAGGTCGCGCAGGACGACGGAGACTCCAACCAAAAGCAAGCCTGAAAAAATGCTGACGCTAAGGGCATCAAATCCGAGCATGAAAAAAGCAACCCATATGGAGAATGCTACTGAGAGCGCAAATATTATCTGATCGGCAGCTTCTTTCCTCAGGCAAATGCTGGCAGACGCTTTGACCCTGTTTTGATATTTAAAATACCACATCCTACTAAAGTAGCTTGTGACCAAAAATGCCTGGGTGAAAAGGAAGAGCATCTTAAGAATGTTAGACACTCCGACCTTCTTTATTGTCGTAGGCTCGCTTGTGGCCTCCTGTTTCGCCTCGCCTTTTCCGCTATCTCCCTTCGAAGGTTCTGCACTTGCCCCTTCACCTATTGCGCCGCTACCTGCCGACGTCTCATTAGCTAGGTCTGGATTTTGGCTTGTGATGGTTCCCTTCATCACCGCTACCGAATAATCGTCGACATCATGCAGGAAGCGATATGCGCCACCAGGATAGAGCAGCAAGATAAGGGACGCGGTGATTAGAATGAAAAAGCAGAAGCGTTTAGTCCAAGTTGAGAAGCCGGAATTCAGCAGAATTAAGATGACTGTTGCTATCCAAGTCAGGAAACATAACTGAGGTAGGAGTGTGCCAGTCTGAATGTCACTTCTGTGCAGAATGAACATGAAGGTTAATTGTCCGAGCGTACAATACACGCTGGCGCGCACGTAGTGATACTGAGCGTTTCTCTGCTCCACAAGTTGCGGCGTGATTACCACAACAGCTTTCCAGCTTATGTAGAAAATAGCTACGACGACTACTATGTACCACAGCGCGTCCATATGCCTCTAAGCCTCAAAATCTAATTTGCTCTTGCCCGACGTAACCTACCACGCGACACCGACACCTGCTCTTCGAGGCTGTCGAGATAAGCCTGAAGTCTTGAGCTTTCATAAACAGAAGGTTTCACACCGGCGTCTTCGAAGAGTTCTTTTGAACCTTCTAGTAACTCTTGTGCAACCTGATCTCCGCGAATCAGAACTCCGCTCTGGCCGTTGCCGACTACATCCAACAAGGCTCGTTGAGTGAAGATGCTGCTTCTACTACTCCCCCACTTCGGTGCCCGCGGACAATCGTAAAAGGTATAGTTCGGGTTTGCTTCAAGCAGCGATATTTGTTTGATGAGCCACTTCTTGTAAGCAGCCTGTGTTGTGGGAAGTCTTCTTTGGTAGTCGCTTTTGTCCAATAGAGAGATGTAGCGTGTGACCTCGACGGCGTCGTTCTTTACGCGCGCAATTGCGCTCTGGTATTCAGTTAACGGGTTGCTTCCCTCCTCATCGTGAGGAGGATCTTTTAAGAGATCACCGGAACCTATATACACGATGAATCTGTTGGATTTGCTGGGCTCTGTAATGACCGTAGATATAATGTCAGTAGCCTCTTTTAGCACTTCCTCACGGGCGTGCAGGGAAATAATAGTCGGCGATAGGTGCGTTGTTACCCACTCCGTCAGGTTCTTCCAGCTCTTCTCAGAGCTCTCCTTTATGTCCTCCAAGGTGCGGACGGCGGTGGTCTCGAACAACCGATCTTTGAGCATTGAGACAATCATGATCGTCAGAGCTGTGATTAACATGATTACCTCACTGTTACCATAATGCCGCCATTCGTAGCTTCTATAGCCCAATGTGATCCCCAAAAATAATGTGGCGACGAAATAAATTGGGTGGTGCAAATTCTTGATAATCATCGTCGTAATCCCCCTTAAGCTGTCTCTGATGTTGTCACAAACTCTACGCTTTCCTTTCAGCGGTAGTTACTGACTTGAAACTGAGGGACATAAGGGGATTGAAGGGTATTAAAAGTGTATACTTAGTAAAACATTTTGTCAAATAAAAAAGACAAATATGTATTACATAATGGTAGTTGCGTTACAAACACTGTAAGAGTTATATTCCGGGAACCGTGAAACGTACGAAGACACAAGAGGTTGAGCCTTCAAAGACTGCGCAAAAGATTTTAGAGAGCGCAGCGGAATTGATTATTACGACAAGTAATAGGGAAGTTAAAATAAGTGAGTTAGCTAGAAAGGCGAAAGTATCAAGAGCTAGTATTCATCTTTTCTTTGGTAAGGATGCGAAAAATATTGTTTACCAGCAAATACTCAAAACTTTTATTCAGAGCGCGCAGGATAAGATAGAATTAGGCTTAAAACTTACAGGTCCCGAAGCCACCCCGATAGAACGTCTCGTTGCTGTTTTCAGGGCGACGGCTGAAGCTTTCGGTGTCGAACCTCTTTTCGGCAAGGTCGTCCTTCAGCAATTGAATCTCGGCAAAGCGGAAGAAAATAAAATCATCTTCGGTATCTTCAAGCATGTAGATCATATTATTGCTGAAGCCAGGAGAGGGGGTGAGCTTTCCGAAAAAGCCCTGCCTGAGGACTGGAAGATAAGGCAACTTTTGTTTGTCGTGACTCGCGGCTTACTTCGGACGATGTATTTCGGGGAAGGTCACGAGAACCCCAACAAGAATTTCACAGAAAACGAGGTGGAGATTGAAATTCTAAGAATTTTGCAGCTTTATTGTAGTAAGAAGCCATACGAAAAAATCGAAAAAATCATTGGCTTATTAAGTCAGACTGGTGCCAAAGGAAGGACTGTTCGTAATGAATAAATTGCTAATTTGCCATCATTGAGCGCTAAGCTAAAGCTCCGGCGGGGATACTCAACAGCGATGCTTTGTAGGTTTACACGATGCAGAAACATATCATTACACCTAACAGTAGTAGAGTTTCAAAGCATTTGCGACTATTAGATAATAAACTATCAGAGTACCTTAACCAATATCCTCAACAGACTGATGACCTCCTTGAAGCTGCCACATATATGGTCAAATTACCGGGCCATCGTTGGCGTCCAATCTTATTGTTTACAATTTACGAAGCGCTTGGTGGGAAGAATGTGGCTGATTGCTTACCAATAGCCTGCTCTATTGAATACCTTCATACGGCATCGATTATCCTAGATGATTTGCCAGCGATGGATGACGGGAAATTACGTAGAGGTAGGAAACCTTGTCACTTAGAGTTCAGTCAGGCGCGTGCAATCTTGACAGCCCTCTGGCTTTGCGACGTTGCTCAATTTTTATTACATAACTTTCAACTGCAAAATACGACAAATCTATCTATCGATTTAGAAAATTATTTCAGGGAGACGAAGAATGAAATGATGAAAGGTCAAGTCTTAGACCTTGAAGGAAAGGATTTATCATACGACGAGATTGTTGAGAAGTGTAGGCTTAAAAGCGGAGCATTATATGGCTTTACAGCCGCTATGCCTGCATATATTTTAGGTGCGGTTAAAATTGGTAAGCCTCTACAGAACTTCGGAAACTATTTAGGAATTGCTTATCAGATTTCAGACGACATACATGACTGTACAAATACAGTTGAAGAGCTAGGCAAAGATGTTAGTAAAGATGAAGATAAAAATACGATTCCCCGAGCATCTGGCATGAGAGATGCTGCGGAACTAAGAGACTTTTATAAAAAGAAGGCTATTTCTGAAGTTAAGAGTATATTCGACCCTATTGATGACATAGGAGGTCTTGTGGAGAATATCTGCACTTAGTAATAATGGGGTCTCATTGAGAATTACAATTCTCATGTTAGAAAATGGTGTATCACGCCCTATGGAAATTTGCCACGCATAGGGCTTTCCTTTATACATCCTCATCCCGTCAAGATTATCCTAACTTAGGTTGATACCTTATCGGATATGTATCGCTCGATGAGCCTCACCTTGTTGATGCTCCGCGCCGTAGTCCTCATCACCTTCTTTTATGACTTGAGATATTCCGATTTGCCCCCACAGGACTGTTATGTGGAATTCCGTCTTTAGAATTGCTTTGAGAAATTCTCATTATATGCGCGAAAAGTGAGGGATTTTCGCACTCTATGCCCGAATACTTTTTCACTTTATGACCGAATCTTGCATGCAAATTATTGATTCTCTGTGAAAGGTATTCTCACTTTATGCCCGAACCTACATAGGCTCTCTAGGTTCGGCCATAAAGTGAGAATTGATTTACAGAGAGAGATACCAGCTTAGCAGGGGTATTTCTCGATTCGAGATGTAAAACATCTAAGTTCATCGAGCAAGACTAATTCTGCTCGCTTGCTGCTCACTTAAGATCGGAACTCGGGCGCGCGTTTGAGAAGACAGACGTATAAATAACTTGAATATAACCTAACAAAGGTGGAAAATTCTTTCTCCGAGCTGAATCTGGCCTTGTCTTGATTCATATCATGAATATTTTTCAACAGATTGATCCACCGCGTAAACAGGCAAGACTTTGTATAAATAAAGAGGCGACCTGGTATACATGGTCTCCCGATTTTCGCATATTGTTTGAGCCGTGGAGCAGGCAGGTTGAAACTTTGAAAGCGCCTGCCTCAATACGTCTCTTGGGGGGTAAAGAATACGACAACACCTACTCGCTCAACATCGATTCAATATCCGACAAAGGGCTGGCAAGCGACCTGACGTTTTTTGCGAGGAATCTGTATGACTCAAAAATATCGGATCAATTGATGCTTTTCACGGATTTGATTGACCGAGACCTTTGTGGCCGCAGCTTGCATTTCCTCTTCGCTTTTTTCCGCGCTGCTCTTGTCTCTTTTTCTCGTGACCCCCTGGCTGCCTTGTGTCAACCATTAAGCAGAGGGCGCAAAGAAGGAAAGGAATTTCCGTTACATTCCGATCTTTATATTCCTGTCATTTTATTTAATGTCTTTGACGATGTCCGAACGGACTTTAGTGGAGCATCAATTTTTTTGTCCGTCTCATCCATCGTCGAGCTATTACCTCAGGTGAAAACTTTGCCTGTCGAGACTCGAAAGAAGATCGTTGAAAATTTAACCGGAATTCACGAACAGGATCGCTACGAAGAGAGCTATTACCTCCTTCATGGCTGCGAGCATGAGTGGACAGCTGAGTTGGAGAAGCGGATGCGACAGCAGCAATTAAGGATTAAATTACATTCCGGTCAAGGATATTTGATAAATGATCGTAAATGGCTGCATGGCCGCGAGGCTCTCAATTGTGCGCTATCCAGCAAGCGTTTTCATCGGCTGGTCTTTAATAACAGACAAGCACAACGCGCTTCTGTAAGAAGACGGCGGCTTTAGAAAAATTCTTTTCTACTGTGCCGACTCCCACGCAGCCCCTGCTGAAATTTTCATAGCAATAGTTGACCGCGCAAGACCGTTACCGCATTGCCTCCGATTTTAACGGTGGAAATATCGTTCCGAGGCCCGACGACTTCTACGATGGCCTTGCCGGGGCGATTCATCCAATGACCCTGCTCGGCAACAAACGTGGGCTGTTCGATTAAGTTGTAATGCCAGATGTAGGCAGCCATCCCGCCCGTCGCTGATCCTGTAAAAGGATCCTCCGGTAAATCCGGGGGGACGCCAAAGTGCCGGGCAAACGTTTGCCCTTCTGCTGTCACTCCCTGAAGGCAGAAGAGATGGGGACTGAAGAAGTCTGCTGAAGCACGAAATCTTTCGTAAGCTTCAATGTCCAGCTTGGCCTTTCGTAAGGCTCTTAAACTCCGCAAAGGAATCATCAACTGAGGTGTGCCCGTACTAACGGTTCGGAGCGGCACATCCGGGAGCGCATCTTCTTCCGACAGCCCGAAAATCCTAAGAACTTCGGAATGCTCATACGTCCGCCTGAACTCCGGTTTTTTCTGCGACATGACAAGCAGCAGTGGCTCGTTTTTCCTGGCGTGAATCTCGACTTGAATCGGGCCAACACTCAGTCCTAAAGTGATGACGGTGTAACCGCCAGTCAGTTTGACGCGGCCCGTTTCGACGAGAGCAAAGGTGGTAGCAATTGTCGGGTGTCCGGCCAGGGGAATCTCTTCGGCAGGAGTAAAAAAACGGACATCGAAGTCCGCCATGGTCGAGTGAAGCACAAATGCTGTTTCGGGCAGGTTTAGCTCACGGGCGATTTTGAGCATGGTTTCTTCACTCAAAGCGTCGGCATCTAAGACAACGGCGCAAGGATTACCCAAGAGCGGCTTACTCGTAAAAGCATCAACCTGCATCAAGTTGAAAACTGGCATCTGATGCGCACCTCACTGTTTTGATCCATTGCTGACCGCCATGGTACGGCATAGTAATGGATTGAAACTTTCAAACTCGCTTACAGCGGATTTTAATCTTCATGAATAAAGAACGTATGATTGCTGCGCGTTACACGGCACTGCACACGAGCAACTACGAATCTCAGGTAAGCGCCGACCTCATCATTAAAATGATTGCTGGATGCTACGGGTATTAAAAATCAGCCGATGCAGACGCTTTTTTGAGAAGCTGCCGTTAAGGGTTTCACGGCCATGCAGCCAGAGTCGGTCGTTGATGAGGTAGCCCTGCCCTGAGTAAAGCTTAATTCGTAATTTCCTGAAATTCATATTCTTCTCCAACTCTTCCACCCACGCGCAGCCAGCGCCATATAGGATATTGAAGAATTCCGAATACAGGTCTCTCTCGTACTGCTCGGTGAGATACCGCATGATATTTATCCTGACATTGTCGGGCAGAGATTTAACTTGCGGCAGTAGCTCCTTCAAGGTCGCCACGGAGAGAAAAACGGAGGCCCCGCTCAAGTCGTCTGGAACATCTTCGAATACATTGAACAGAATTCTTGGGATGTAAAGATCGGCATGTAGAGGGAAGTCACCCTCTGTGTTACCTAGAGGGGCATAGAGGGCGCACATTGGATGCATTGCCAGGCGAGCAATCGCGTCACGGAAATACGTAAACAGATAATGTAAGTCTTCCCCGTCTAGATCATCATCAATCAACCCGGTGAAGAGCATGAGCTCGGTGGGAAGTTTCGAGTCATATAGGTCCTGGATAAAAAAATTTAAGTCTTCAGCCAGTCCCTCGTCTGTCGGAGATGATTCCCCGAAGGAAAAAGTATAGTCATAAGGAACGCCGCCGCCCATGAGATGTATCAACTGAGGCTTGTCGAACTTCCTGAGATGCTTAGTCCAGGCCCGGTAGACAGCGCGGAATTCTTCAGACCAGGTAAACCACGAGGCAACCTCGTTGATGGGCAGCCTGGATTGCTCGGGTGGCGGTGAGGATTGTTGAAAAAGCTTCATGGGAAAAATCTATGTTGCCTTTTAAAGCTCTGTGTAGGACGCATCGAAGCTGCCGTTTAGTCGTCGTTGATCCTAACGTATTGCCTCCAATCCAGAAGATACTGATCCATAGCTTTCGGCTCGGTCAGCGAAGCGTATTTATCCTTTGCTTCAGGGGTCAAGGGCCTGACGTGAATTTTGTTATCCTCACTGAAATCTACAACCACTTCCGAGGATGAGAGCGGGTCTCCTGACTCCTCTCCAAACGATAACCTTCTGAAGGAGTGGCGATCCCAATCCTGGAGCGTGTCGGCCAGGGCCGTCAAATAAGAGAGCGGATTCTCGTCCAGGGAGATGATGTATCTGCCCTCGGCGCTGGAAGGTTCGGTGTAAAAAGCTTTCTCGATGCTCTCGTCGGACTCATGGTTGTCCTTATCGAAATCTACGCACTGTTGCTGTGAAAATTGACGAGGGCTGATATTGTGTAGCGCGATTGCCCCGGCCACGTGAGAGAACCTGATGAACAACTGATCCGCATCGAGATGCGCTTTTGTCTTTTCCCCTCTGAGGATTTTTCTCACCTTGGAGTTCCTGTACAGCAGATTCCCGGAATAGTCTTTGTCACTCAATTCTTTCAGATAATGACGTTGAATGTCGGTCGCTTTGAGAAGCACCAGAGCGCTCATGATGCCGTGGTCGTAAAACGGGCCTCTCTGCCGCTCAAGCTTACCGTCTTTTTCTACGAAGACCTCCGTGGAGTTACAGAGATGAAAGTAATTCTTGATTAAGTCAGCGCCGATATGTTTTGATTTCACATATTGCGAGATGAGTCTAAAGGCGTCGTTGTACTCGCCTCCTGTGGATAGCACGAAGAGGTCTTCTGCTTTCTTAATAGTGCCGCTATAAGGGTTCAGGATACCTGCCATAGTTCCGGCCAGTTTTTTTACCTCCTTTTCGTGTGCGCTCTCGACTTCTTTCTCATCTCGGCCCTTCTTACGCGGAGCCTCGATGGTCTGCATGAAGTAATCGAAAAGGAAGTTTTCGCGAAACTCGTCCATGACTCTGAAAGACTTTTCGAGCAGTTCCTCTTTCGTCCTGGTCTGCTTGATAGACTTATCCTCAAACGGGTCCACCTCGAACAAGTACCCGATGTCGTGAAACGTAGAGATCAGTTTCCACCTGAACAGGAAT
>Ga0190273_10000142_pt1 | contig 37817 bp, 29 predicted proteins | sample Popmic504IS_FD_134513 | JGI IMG/M metagenome (GOLD analysis project Ga0190273, IMG submission 134513) | Populus adjacent soil microbial communities from riparian zone of Shoshone River, Wyoming, USA - 504 IS | ecosystem: Environmental > Terrestrial > Soil > Riparian zone > Trees stand | place... | reverse complement strand
GCTGATGCCGCCCGGGGGCGAGGCGATGAAGGCGCGCATCCCGATCATCAGCAGCGGCGCGGTTTCGCCGAGCGCGCGGGCCATGCCGATGATCGTGCCGGTAAGCACGCCGGGCAAGGCGAGCGGCAGGACATGGTGGAAGACGACCTGCATCTTCGACGCGCCGACGCCCAGCGCGGCGTCGCGGATGGAGGGTGGCACCGCCTTGATCGCATTGCGCCCGGCGATGACGATCACCGGCATGGTCATCAGCGCCAGCGTCAACCCGCCGACCAGCGGGGCCGAGCGCGGCAGGTGCATGGTGTTGAGGAACACGGCGAGGCCAAGCAGCCCAAAGATGATCGAGGGCACCGCGGCGAGGTTGTTGATCGACACTTCGATCAAGTCGGTCCAGCGGTTCCGCGGCGCATATTCCTCGAGGTAGACGGCCGACAGCACGCCGACCGGAAAGGCCAGGGCGATCGTCACCAGCATGGTCAGCAGCGAGCCCTTGAACGCGCCCCAGATGCCGGCAGCAGCAGGGTCGGTGGCGTCGGCGCCGGTCAGGAACTCGGTGTTGAAGCTGGTCTTGAGCGCCCCGGCCTGTTCGAGCCGCGCGACGTTACGTTCGGCTTCGGGATCAGAGTCGGTCTTCGCCGCCTGGTCGATCTCCGTGGCGGCGGGGAGCCAGAAGCTGTGCTTTCCGGCCAGCATCGAAGGCTCCGCAACGATCCCGCGCTCGACGCGCAGCCAGGCGCTGTCCGACAGTAGCCGCGCCGCGCCGGCGCCATATTGCGCCTCGGCGGCTGCGGCCACGGCGGCTTCGAGGTTGGCGCCGGCCAGTGCGCGCGCGCCGTCCCGTTCCACGGTGGCGGGATCGAGGAGCAAGGCGCTTTTGGCAAAGTCGATATCCACCCGCACGTCGGTTTGGGTGAAGCCGGTAAGCCCCTTCGACAGCATGGAGATGAGCAGGAACGCAAGGAAACCCGCCGACAGCAGGACCGCGAATAGCCCGACCAGGCGAAAGCGCCGCTCGGCGGCATAGCGGCCCCGGATGCGCCGCTGCATGGCGTCGGCGTTCCAGTCCGTCGGGATGCGCTTGGCGGGGGCGTCACTCATACGCTTCACGATACTTTTTGACGACGCGCAGGGCGACGATGTTGAGCAGCAGGGTGACGATGAACAGCACCAGCCCCAGCGCGAAGGCGGCGAGCGTCTTGGGGCTGTCGAACTCCTGGTCGCCGGTGAGGAGCTGGACGATCTGGGTGGTCACGGTGGTGACGCTGGCGAACGGGTTGGCGGTCAGGTTGGCGGCCAGACCCGCCGCCATCACCACGATCATCGTCTCGCCGATCGCCCGGCTGACTGCGAGCAGCACGCCGCCGACGATGCCGGGCAACGCGGCGGGGACGAGCACCTTGCGGATCGTCTCGGAATTGGTTGCGCCCATCGCAAGCGAGCCGTCGCGCATCGCCTGCGGAACGGCGGTGATCGAATCGTCGGCCATCGAGGAAACGAACGGGATGATCATGATCCCCATCACCAGACCGGCGGCCAGCGCGCTTTCCGAGGATGCGGAGGTGATGCCGATCGCCTGGCCGAAGTCCCGAACGGCGGGGGCAACCGTCAGCGCAGCGAAATAACCGTAGACCACGGTCGGAACGCCGGCGAGCATCTCCAGCGTCGGCTTCATCCACTTGCGCACCCGGGGGCGGGCATATTGGGTCAGGTAGATGGCGCTCATCAGCCCAAGCGGGATCGCCACCGCCATGGCGATGATCGCACCGATGAAGATCGTGCCCCAGAAAAGCGGGATTGCCCCGAACGCGCCCGACGAGCCCGCCTGGTCGGCCCGCATCGCGGTCTGCGGGCTCCAGTTTGTGCCGAACAGGAACTCGATCGGGTTCACCATCGAGAAGAAGCGGATGCTCTCGAACAGCAGGGACGCGACTATGCCGGCGGTGGTCAGGATCGCGATCAGCGAGGCGAGCAGCAACGCGGCCATCACCAGCCGCTCGACCCGGGTGCGGGCGCGGAAGTGGGGCGAGACCCGGCTGAACGCAAACGCGCCGCCGGCAAAGGCGAGGAGCAGAGCGACGATCGCGCCGATCAGGCGGAAGCGGCCCTGCGTCTCAGCGTAGACCGGCGCGAGCTGGTTGGCCTGCGGGTAGAAGCTCGCCTGCTTCGCGCCCTCGGCGATGTCGCGGGCGTCGCGCAGGATTGCCGCCTGTTGCATCTCGAACGGCGGCAGGCTGCTCGCCGCCGAGTGGGACATCAGGACGTCCATCACCAGCCGGTCCGAGATCGGCGACCAGATCAGGATGAAGAGAAGGGCAGGGATGGCCGCCCACAGGGCCACGTACCAGCCGTGGTAAGCGGGCAGCGAATGCGGCCGGTCCCCCGCCGCGCCGCCCTTTGCCGCGCGGGCAAAGGCAAGCGAACGCCCACGCGCCGCTACCCAGCCGAGCGCGGCGAGACCGATCACCATCAGGAACAGTGCGAAAGGCGACACGTGGGCGTAGTTCCTAATTAAGGATTGCGAGTTGAGGCACGCAAACCCCACCCGTCATTCCCGCGAAAGGGGGAATCCCGCTTCTTCTTCTTCTTCCGGGTTCCGAAGGAGAGAAGAAAGAAGCGGGACCCCCGCTTTCGCGGGGGTGACGGTTGAGGAGAGATCTGGGCGCCACTAATCCGCCACTTACTTCAGTTCGGCCACGTTGAGCGGGGTAAGCTGCGTCGCCGTCTGCGTCGCCTGGGCCTGCACATCCGCGGGCGAGGGGATCAGGCCGCGGCGCTCGAGATAGCCGCCCTTGCTCCAGGCGCGGGCATATTCGCCGAGGAACTCCTTCATGCCGGGGATCACCCCGACATGCTCGCCCTTGGCGTAGATGTAGACCTGCCGCGCACCCGGATAGGAGAGGTCGCTGATCGTCGCCGCGGTCGGCGCGATGCCGTTCAATGGAATGCCCTTCACCTTGGCCCCATTCTCTTCCAGGAAGGAATAGCCGAGGATGCCGATCGCGCCGGGGTTCTGCGACACCTTTTGGACCAGGAGGTTGTCGTTCTCGCCGGCTTCCACATAGGCGCGGTCTTCGCGGATCTTGGTGCACAGGTCCTTGTGCTTGTCCTTGTCGCTGTCTTTCAGCGCCTTCATTGCCGGATCGGCTTCGCAGCCTTTCTCCAGGATCAGCTCGGCGAAGCTGTCGCGGGTGCCGGAGGTCGGCGGCGGGCCGAACACCTGGATCGCGATCGCCGGAAGCGACGGATTTACGTCCTTCCAGGTCTTGGCCGTGTTGGGGCCCTTGCCGAAGGGGTTGGCCGCCAGCGCGGCATAGACGTCGCGCACGGTGAGGGTGAAGGCGGGAGTGGCCGATGCTTCGATCAGCGCGAGTCCGTCGATGCCGATCGGCACTTCGATGATCTGTTTGACGCCGTTCTTGGCGCAATCGGCCGCTTCCGACGCCTTGATGCGCCGCGATGCGTTGGTCATGTCCGGGAAATTGTCGCCGACGCCCGCGCAAAACAGCTTCATGCCGGCGCCGGTGCCCGTCGACTCAACGATCGCGTTCATGCCCTGGTTGGTGCGCTGGAACTGCTCGGCTACCGCGGTTGTGAACGGGTAGACGGTTGAGGAGCCGACGATCTGGATCTGCTGGTTTCCAGCCCCGCCGGCCTTGTCGCCGCAGCCGGCAAGCGCGAGAGCGGCCACGGGCACCGCCAAAAGCAATTTCTTCAACTCTGCCTCCATCACGCCCCGGATGCGGGGCCCGGCGACCGGTCTAGGTCGGCTTGGCGTGAGTTCTGTGACGTTATGATGACAGTGATGTTACAGCGGCCGGCGCATCGGGCTCGGCCGCTTTGGGTAGAGTGACCTGCACAATCGTGCCGCTGCCGACCGCGCTTTTGATCTCCATTCGCCCGCGGTGCCGCCCGACGATATGCTTGACGATGGCGAGGCCCAGACCCGTGCCACCCGCGGCGCGGCTTCGGCCGGCATCCACCCGGTAGAAGCGCTCGGTGAGGCGGGGGAGGTGCTCTGGCGCGATTCCTTCGCCTTGGTCAGCCACGCTGAGGCGCAGCCGGTTTTCGCCCTCCGCCGCGAGGGTGACGGTCACGTCGGTGCCGGGCCGCCCGTATTTCACGGCGTTGACGATCAGGTTCCGGACAAGCTGGAGGAGCTGCGTTCGGTCTCCCGGAACGCTTGCGCCGCCATCGGGCGACTCGATCACCAGCCGGTTCTTCCGCTCGGCGAGAAGCAGCGCGCAGCCGGATCGCACTTCCTCGATCAGGGGGACCAGCTCGACCGGCTCGTGCACCGGCCGGAAGCGCTCCGCCTCCACCCGCGACAGGGTGATGAGATCGTCGATGAGCTGCTGCATGCGCTTGGCCTCATCGTTCATGATGCCAAGGAAGCGCTGGCGCAGGTCGCGGTCGGACGCGGCTTCGTCGTCGCGCAAGGTCTCGATGAAGCCGAGCAGGGTGGCGAGCGGCGTGCGCAGTTCGTGGCTTGCGTTGGCTACGAAATCTATCCGCATCTGCTCGGCCGCCGCCGCTTCGCTCCGGTCGGACAGGTGGATCAGCCGCCAGCCTTCGGACAAGGGTGCGATGGCGAGCAGCCAGCGCCGCTCGGCATCGCCGATGCCGACCACTTCGAGCCGCTCGATCTGGCCGTCGCCGACGCTCGCCAGACGCTCCAGCGCAGCCGGATGGCGAAGGGCAAGCCGCACGTCCTGCCCCTCCACCCAATCGCCGAACAGCCCGCGCGCTCGCGCATTGGCAAGCGCGACATGGCCGCCGTCGAGAAGCAGCATCGGGTCGGGAAGTGCCTCCAGCACCTCACGGGCGCGGGCGAGCGGATCGGCCGGCGCCTGTTCTTCCCGCACCGGCTGCTCTTCGCCGCCGAATGCGCCGGCGACGACCAGTGCGGCAACCGCTCCGCCAACCAGTCCAAGGAGAGCGCTGAACAACGCAGTGCCGGCGGCGACAGCCGCGAGCAGCGCCACGGCCGCTACGCCGATGCCGAGAAGGATGCGCCCGCCGCTTGCCCGTGCCATGCGCCCCGCCTAGCGGCTTTGCACCGGGCGCGAAACATGTGGTTCGGCTGTCATGATGCTGTCACCGTTCGGACGTTCAACTGAAATGGCGGCGTCACCGGATTGTAAGGAAACGCGCGCCGCGGATGCACGGGGGATAAGATGATCGGCAAAACCTTGACTGCGGCACTGCTCGCCTCAGCGCTCGCAACGCCGGTGCAGGCGCAGGACCGCACCGACGCGATCGCGGCCGAGCTTGCCACCATGCGGGCGAAGATCGCTCAGCTCGAAGCGGAAGTTGCGGCGCTCAAGGCGAAGCCGGTGGAGGTCGCGCCTGCTCCTGTCGCCGTCGCCGCTGCCGCGCCCGCTGCCGCCGAGAACCCAAGCTGGAAGGGCGCGCCGCAATTCACCGGCAAGAACGGCTTCAGCTTCAAACCCACCGGCGTGCTGCAGTTCGACGCCGGCTATGTCGGCACCCCGGGGCCGGACCGGACCGGGACCGTCGGCGGCCTCAACTACAACAATCTCGGCTGGAACTCCCGCGGCCGCCGCCTGATCATCGGCGCGGAAGGCACGCTGCCCGGCGGCTTCGGCTACAAGGCCGAGTTCAACTTCGCGCAGGGTGCAGTGGACTATGAGGACATCGTCCTGACGTACCGAGGTGAGAAGAGCCCGTTCCAGATCACCATCGGCAATTTCTTCCCCTATTCCAGCCTGGACACGGTGACGAGCTCGCGCTTCACCAGCTTCCTCGAGCGCGCTTCGCTCACCGATGCCTTCGTCTACAACCGGCGCCTGGGTGTCGGCGTGTCGCTGACCGATCCGAAGAACGATCTCTACACGCTCAGCGCCGGCCTGTTCGGGCAGGAGATCAACAACGCCGCCTTCAACCGCACCGGCTGGCAGGCAAGCGTGCGCGGCACCTTCTCGCCCAGCCTCGGCGACACCCGCCTCCACCTCGGCGCCAATTTCCAGCACCGCGTCGCGCAGCAGGATGCGCAGAACGTCCAGTACCGCGCCCGGCCGCTCACCCAGCTTACCGACCAGCGCTTCATCGACACCGGCGCGATCGCCGCCGACGGCGACGACATCGCCGGCCTGGAGCTCGGCGCCATCCACGGCCCCGTCCACTTCGCCGCCGAAGCCCAGCGCGTCTGGACCCGCGGCTTTCGGGCCGGGCGCAGCTTCGGCCCCAACAATGGCGTGGGCGGCGGCCTCTTCTACACCGACAATCCCGCCTTCGCCTCGGCCTACGCGGAGGTCGGCCTGTTCCTCACTGGCGAAAGCCGCGGCTACAAAGGCGGTCGCTGGGACCGCACCAAGGTCTCCAAGCCCTTCGACACGGGCGGCTGGGGCGCCCTGCAGGTCAACGTGCGCGCCGACTATGTCGATCTCGCCGACCGGGTCTCCGGCACCGGCCTCGCCGCGCCCGATTACGTCAACGGCGGGCGGCAGCTCGGGGTGGAGGCGAGCCTGATCTGGAACCCGACCGACTATCTGCGCTTCGTCGCCCAATATGGCCGCGCCGGCTACCAAGGCGGGCCGCGCGCCGCCACCGTCGTCCCGGGCTCGGCCGAGCCCCTCGACGAGCGCGGCTTCGGCGTCGACACGTTCGGCCTCCGCGCTCAGGTCGACTTCTAGGCCGGGCGCCGCGCGCACCCGCTTTACTGCCCTAGTCAGGCCGCATTGACCTGCGTATAGGGGCCGCAAATCCCAATCCTGACAGGACTTATCAAATGAGCCTCCGCAACGTGGCGATCATTGCCCACGTCGATCACGGCAAGACGACTCTCGTCGATCAGCTGTTTCGCCAGTCCGGCACCTTCCGCGACAACCAGCGCGTTGAAGAAAGGGCCATGGATTCCAACGACTTGGAGAAAGAGCGCGGGATCACCATCCTGGCCAAGTGCACGTCGGTCGAGTGGGATCATGACGGCACCACCACCCACATCAACATCGTCGACACCCCGGGCCACGCCGATTTCGGCGCGGAGGTGGAGCGCATCCTGTCCATGGTCGACGGCGTCATCCTGCTGGTCGATGCCGCCGAAGGCCCGATGCCGCAGACCAAGTTCGTCACCGGCAAGGCGCTCGCGCTGGGCCTGAAACCGATCGTGGTCGTCAACAAGATCGACCGCCCCGACGCCCGCGCCGCCGAAGTGCTCGACGAATGTTTCGAACTGTTCCTCAGCCTCGAGGCCAATGACGAGCAGCTCGATTTCCCGGTCCTCTACGCGTCGGGCCGCAACGGCTATGCCGGCCTCACCGACGACGTCCGCGAAGGCACGCTCGACCCGATGTTCGAGACCATCGTCCGCCACGTCCCCGCGCCCGACGCGGATCCCGACGGCCCGTTCAAGATGCTTGCGACCCTTCTCGACCGCGACAATTTCGTCGGACGCGTGCTCACCGGCCGCATCGCCTCGGGCAAGCTCAAGCTCAACATGCCGATCAAGGCGATCGACGCCGACGGCGTCGAGGTCGAAGCCGGCCGCGCCACCAAGATCTTCGTCTTCCGCGGCATCGAGCGGGTCGCCGTCGAGGAAGCGGGCGCGGGCGACATCGTCGCCATCGCCGGCCTCACCAAGGCGACCGTCTCCAACTCCCTCGTCGAGCCGAGCGTCACCGAGCCGCTCCACGCCCAGAAGATCGATCCGCCGACCCTCGCGATGACCTTCACCGTCAACGATTCGCCGATGGCCGGCCGCGAAGGCACCAAGGTGACCAGCCGCATGATCCGCGACCGCCTCGAGCGCGAAGCGGAAGGCAATGTGTCCTTCAAGATCACCGAAAGCGCCGACAAGGACAGCTTCGAAGTCGCCGGGCGCGGCGAGCTTCAGCTCGGCGTCCTCATCGAAACCATGCGCCGCGAAGGCTTCGAGCTGACCATCAGCCGCCCCCGCGTGCTGTTCCAGGACGGCGAGGGCGGCCGCGAGGAGCCCTACGAGCAGGTCGTGATCGACGTCGACGACGAATATTCCGGCACGGTTGTCGAGAAGATGGCGCAGCGCAAGGCGGAGCTCACCGACATGCGCCCGTCCGGTGGCGGCAAGACCCGCATCACCTTCTCCGGCCCGTCGCGCGGCCTGATCGGCTACCACGGCGAGTTCCTGTCGGACACCCGCGGCACCGGCATCATGAACCGCATGTTCGAGCGCTACGGCCCCTACAAGGGCCGCATCGAGGGCCGCCAGAACGGCGTCCTGATCTCCAACGGTTCGGGCGAAACGGTGACCTACGCGCTGGGCCCCCTGGAAGAGCGCGGCATATTGATGGTGGGCCCGCAGGAGCCGGTCTACGAAGGCATGATCATCGGCGAAAACGCCAAGCCGGAAGACTTGGAAGTCAACCCGATGAAAACCAAACAGCTCACCAACTTCCGCGCCTCGGGCGGCAAGGACGACGCTATTCGGCTCACCCCGCCCAAGCGCATGACGCTCGAGCAGGCGATCGCCTACATCCAGGACGACGAGCTGGTTGAGGTCACGCCCAAGGCCATTCGGTTGCGGAAGCGGCATCTGGACCCGCATGAGCGGAAAAAGGCTAGCCGCCGCAGCGAAGCGGCGTAAGCCGCCGAAGCGGGCCATTCGGCCGGGACCTGATATTATCTTCGCGTTCGCAGAATAGAGGTCTCCATGGATAAAGAGCTTCGCGCGCGCTACTTCCAGCTGTTGCAGTTCCCTGACGCGAACCCGAGCCCTGCCCATAAGGCAGCTCTGGAGCGTGCTCACGAACTCCGAAAGTTCGAGATCGAAAATTATTGGAAGAGATCGAGCTACTTCTGGGGTTTCCAGCTGGTCGCGTTCGGCGCGCTTGCGCTGGTAGCGAAGGACGGTAAATTCCACCCTCCGATCGTCCTGATCGTGTCAGTACTTGGAGCGCTCACTGCGCTCACGGGAATTCTGACCGCGCGGGGCTCCAAGTTCTGGCAGGTTAATTGGGAATCCCACGTCGATTTCCTCGAGGCCGCGGTTGAGGGCAATCTCCACACGACCGCGCTTGTGGAATCCGAACTCGAGTATTCTGTCAGCCGCGTAAACGAGAGGCTGCTGGAGGTACTCTTCCTGGGCTGGCTGATTGCGTTCGGCGCAGCCGCTGCTGTTTTGGTGTGCCCTCAGTTACTGAGCCTCTCTCCGGAAGAAGCTCGATGGTGGCAAATCGGCATCTTAGGCTGCGCGATGATCGCCGGCATCCTTCGGCTTACCGTCGGCCAGAAATCCAAGTTGCGGGGCCGGGCCTATTATCGGAGTAACTTAGAGCCGCTGAAGCGTGATTGAAATGATGAGCGGATACCCCTTTTACCGGGGCGGATCGGCGGCAGCAGGGCAAAGGCTGGGACGTGGTTCGCTCATCAATACCGCCGATAAGCTCCGCGAATGAGCTATAGGTACCTCGGGAACAAGACGAGGATCGCAGACTGGATTCTGGGGTTCGTTGCCGAGCGGGTTCCCCGCGGAAGCCTGATCACCGATCCGATGTGCGGTACCGCCGCGATGTCCGCGGCATTTGCCGGCGCGGGCTACAGAGTTGCCGCCGGCGACGAGCTCCGGTTTCCGATCTTGCACGCCCAGGCGCGCCTGATGGACGGCCACGCAGGTTTCGATGTTTTCGGTGTGCCTTACGACCAGGTTGTGACCGATCTTAACAGTCTGGCGCCGATCAAAGGTTTATTCTTCAGGGAATATAGCGCCGGCGGCAGGCCTGCCAACGGCGCACGCCCCCGAGCATATTTTACAGCGGCGAATGCGACTCGGATCGACTCAATCCGGCGAGCCATAAAGAGGCTGCGGAGCCAAGGCCTGCCAGATTTGTCCGCGGATTTGCTGCTGCACGATCTCATCCTCGCCGCGAACCGGGTGGCGAATATCGCCGGCACCTATGGCTTTTATCGGGCCAGTTGGAGCCCTGCCAGCTTGGCATCGCTGATGCTTTCGCCCACTCGGCGCAATCCCGCGTCTGGCAACCGGCATCGCGTGGTCCAAGGCAAGGCGGCAGAGACGGTGGAGACGATCCACTCCGACGCTCTCTACCTCGATCCTCCGTATACGAAACGGCAGTATGGCGGGAACTATCATGTTCTGGAGACTATCGCCCAGGAAGATGACCCCGTTCCAGTGGGTGAGGGGGGCCTCCGAGACTGGAAAGCGCAAGCCTCAGACTTTTGCTATCGAAGGCGGGCTGCGGATGGGTTTCGGTCCATTCTGGACCGTTGCAACTCGCGTTGGGTCTTCGTCAGCTACAGCGAGGACGGCCAACTTGCGGACTATGAAATGGCCACTATCTTGGCCAAGTATGGAAGCGTGCAACGGCACGATCAGCCGCTGGAACGCTTCCGCAGCAACGCCCGCGTTGCTCGGCGGGGTGACGTTCGTGAGCACCTGTACGTATTGGAGATGAGGAATGCTGGCTAAGCTGAATCCGGTTGAGGTGTGGTCACTGGAGCTGGAAGCAGCTGACTTGTTTCACATCGAGCACGTGAAGTCAGACGACCCCTCCAGCGGCGGCGGCGATTTGTACATTCAAATTCCCGCAGAAATGGTCGCTTCGACATTGAAGTTCCTTCGTGCCCCGATGCCGGCGAAGCGAAAGCACATCAAGTTGGCTGTTAAGGACCCTAACCATCCGAATAATCCGTCGGAGACGATTGAATTCTGGAATAAATCTCCGGATCGCAGCGGCAATGTTAGGCTCCGCATCGCTCGCCAAAATCGGCTTCGCCCCACGAGCACGCGCCCATCTGGTTGGAGCCCAGCGGCCGGGTTCCCAACCTTGGCTGCGGGTCTGCGAACACCCGCTGCCAAGCCAGTCCTAGCGGCGTTAGGGGGCGTCCGCATCTTCCTCGCTCGAGACGCAAACGGTGACGTTTGGGCTGGCTTCACGCAGGGCGCCGCAACCGCAGTGGAGCGAGCCCTTCCGTACGCACACATCGCTTGGGCACCAAGCGGGGGCGGCTACTGGCCTTGAGGCGCAGTCCCGTTATGCGGCGTCAGAGAGTTGATCCTGCGCAGAGATCACTTCGAAGCTGCCGCCGCCTAGCCAGCCAAAAGCGCCGCTTATCCCTCCAGGGTCGCGCCCTTCTTGCACAGCCTTGAGCCGCGGCAAGGTGAACTCGAAGAAGGTACGGCTTTCGCGCTCGCAAAGCAGCCAGCGCCTTTGCATCTTGTGCGCCACTGCCGCGGTGGTTCCGGAGCCGCCGTACACGTCGATGATTAAATCGCCGGGGTCCGACGCGATGTGGAGGATCCGGGCGGCCAGTTCTTCGGGCTTGGGTGTTTCGAACGGGACCAGGCTCGGGAACATCGCTTTGAGGTGACGTTTGCCGCTGTCGGCCGTCCCCACGTCGGCGCCTGCCCACCAGGTGTCGGGCACCAGACCGGGCTCCACCTCCGACAGGAAGCGTTTCAGCCGTGGCATCTTGTTTCCGGCCCCGAAATCGATTCGGTTGTCGGCGATCAGTTCATTCAAGCGCTCACGGGTGAACCTCCAGCAAGTGCCGGTCGCAGGCTTAACCACTCGGCCCGAAGGTGTGATGACCTCATAGAATTGAGCCGCACGTCGGCCCGGGCCGGCCTTCGCGGTCAAATCGCCCGAGGTCCAAGGGCCCCGGTGATCATCGTCCGGGTTCCGGTAGCGTGCCTCTTGCTCCCCGGTTGCAGCAAGCTTGTGCCTGCGCTGGAACCACGCGGATTTGTTCACCGCGTAGGCGAGGATGTATTCGTGCGACGTCGAGATTGGGGTGCGGTTGTCGCGGCTGATCGTTTTTTGCCAAACGATGGTCGCTATGAAGTTGCGACGGCCGAAAAGCGCATCGAGCATCTCGCGAGCGGCCGGCATTTCGGCGTCGTCAATGTGCATCCACAGACTGCCGTCGTCGGACAGCAGGTCGCGTAGCTTTTCACAGTTGCTCCTGAGCTCAGTGATCCAATGGGACCGGCACGAGCTGTCGTTATAATGGTGAAACTTGGTGCGCCGGTTATAGGGCGGATCGATAAGGGCAACGCGAGCTTGCTCACCCAGCAGAGAGGCCCGTGAAAGCGTGGTTTCTGCGTCGCCGTGAATCAGGACAGACCGGCCGCCAGCGAGCGCCGAAGATAAGTTGGAGCTAGCCCGCTTTACCGAATTGAATGCGTTCACCCTGCTTCTCCTGGTTTGTGTGTCTGGCTAACCTGGTGCTCAACGCAGCTTGTGATGAACTGCGCAACCAGCAGAGCCAGCCGTGACACCGTTTGTCCGTTTTGTTCTGCTTGACGATGTGGTGGTTTAATCACGCCCTGAGCGGTATCGAGAGCCTCGCTGAGCTTCATCGCAATCCGAGGCGTCACCTTCGCTCCGCTATGAACGACCCGATTAATCGTTCCTCTCGATAATCTTAGTCGGCGAGCTGCTTCCGCCTGGCTGCGGTCACAGCTTTCGACGAAGTCGCTCAGCCGCTGCAGGAGTTCAGGCTGTTCGGGCACACGAGGCATGTCTTTTTTGTACCGTGAACTAAGCTAAACGCAACAAAAAAGGACAAAGCCGTCCGGGGGCATAAGTGAGCGAGTCGTTAGTGGAGTGAATCCTGCGCCGCCTTTCCAACGGTGCTTCGCACCGCCGGAGCCTTGGGCCGCTCCGCCCCTGACGTCAGACCTGTCGCCTTCGCTTCGCTCCCGGCGCAGGCTGGCCAGCGCATGTTCCCTCACCGCGCTGCGTCGGCGGTGTCGCCTTCCGCTTTCCACCCGTTGCCGACACAGGAAACGTCTGTGTATGCTGCCGCGGAGGACCAGGGAGGAAGGATTGCTTATGTCCACCGTCACAACCGCCGGTGCGCTCCCGTGATCCTTCGGCGCCTTTCGGCGAACCTTCGCGCGCAGAACTGGACGGCCATCTCGATCGAACTGATCGTGGTGATCGTCGGCGTATTCATCGGCACCCAGGTTTCGAACTGGAATGCAGATCGGCTGGAAAGGCGCAAGACCGAGCGGATGCTGGTCCAGCTGCGCCCCGAACTGAAGGCGATGTCCGGCTATTTCGACAACGCCCGGGAATATTACGCGACCACCAGATCGTACGCGAAGACGGCCTTCTCCGGCTGGGAGGGCGACCCAAAGGTTTCAGACGAGCAATTCGTCATCGCCGCCTACCAGGCAAGCCAGGTTATCGGTATCGGCACGAGCGGCGAGAATTGGGCACTCATCTTCGGCGCCGGGCAGTTGCAGAACATCGAGGATGCCGATCTGCGCAGGGCCGTCTCCACCCTGATGAGTTCCGATTTCGACACCGTCAATTACCCCTCTGTTTCAACGGAATATCGTGAGGATGTGCGGCGGGTTATTCCGGATGCCCTGCAGGCTGCGATCCGCGAGACGTGCGGCGATCGCGCTGATCGCGCCAATCCAGCCATCGTCCGCCTCACCCGAGACTGCCGGCTTGATTTGCCGGATGATCTCGCGGCCGCGGCTGCCACCGCGCTGCGGGAGCAACCACAGCTCGTCGGGGACCTTCGCTGGCACCTTGCCGCCGTCTCGACTCTTCTCTCCCAAGTAGACGCCTTTGACGTCCTGACCCGCGATCTGACACGGCGGATAAAGTCGAACTGATCTCCCGGAGTCGGGGCGCGGTCAGAAGCGCATCGTGCCTTCGATGCCGAAGGTGCGGGGCGGGTTGAAGTTGCCGTAGTCGCCGAGCACGCCGTTGTAGCTTGGGATGCCGGTGATCGAGTCGACCACGGGCGACGAGTTGGCGGCCGAGCGGCGGTAGATGTGGGATTCATTGAGGAGGTTGCGGGCCCACACGGCGAGCTGAAGCCGGGTGCCGCCGGCGCCGACGGCGATGTCGCTCAACGCGATGCGCCCGTTGACGGTGAAGCTCGGGTCGGTGCGCACCGGCTCGGCCTGGAAGCTGTACTGCTTGCCGGCGTAGTTGGCGTCGAGGTGGAAGCGCAGCCTGGCGCCGGCGATGTTCGTCGGCAGCTCGTAGTCGATCGCGCCGGACGCGGCGTGTCTGGGGGTGAACACGGTGTAGACCTGGAACAGCGGGCTGCCGGGCAGGAAAGGGTTGGGCGTCGGCGGCACCTTGATGTCGGTGAAAGCGTAGCTGCCCGAGACCTGGAGGTTGCGCAGCGGCTGCACGGTCAGATCGGCCTCCAGGCCCTTGATCGTCGAGGTGCCGGGGGCGTTGGCGGTTTCTTCGTAGTGGCGGTTGAAGTTCGGGTTGGTGGAGCCGTCGGCCAGCGTGCGGCGGACGTCGACGAAGTCGAAGTCGGTCTGCGTCCCCTTGCGGCGCATCAGGTAGGCGGCGAGGTTGAGGCGGACCCGCCGATCGAGGAATTCGGACTTGGCGCCGAGCTCGAAGGAGCGGACGCTCTCCGGCCCGAAGGCGGTGAAGCGCTGCGAGCGGCTGTTGGCCCCGCCGGCGCGGTAGCCGGTGGCGTATTTGGCGTAGAGGTGGACGTCCCGCGCTGCGTCGAAGGCGACCGTGAGCATCGGATCGATCCGGCCCTCGCGGTAGCGGAAGGGGAAGTTCACGGCCGTGTTGTTGAAGGTGGTGAGCGCCCCGTCGCGCTTGTCGAAGGTGTAGCGAAGGCCGGCGGTGAGGTGCAGCGCGTCGAACGCAGCGGGCGTCCAGTTGCCCTGGGCGAAGACCGCGAAGCTCTCCGCGGTGGCGGCGCTCGAGCGGGCAACGAACCAGTCCTCGCGCTGCCAGCCTTGGTTGGAGGAGGTGATCGGCGGCAGCACGTCGGGGCTGTTGATCGTGAAGCCGGTGCCGGTGGCGTTCCAGCGGTTGGTGGTGGGGGTCGCCGCGGTTTCGCTGACGTCCTCGGTGAAATAATAAGCGCCGAGCACGTAATCCAGCGACGACAGCTTGCCGACTGCCTGGAACTCCTGGCTCCACTGGTCCTGGAACAGTTCGGACAGGCTGTAGCGGCTGAAATTGGCGTTGGGGACGAAGGTGGTGCGGTGGGCGCCGCCGCTATTGTCGAACTGGTGCGCCTCGACCTTGCGCCAGCCGGATATGGAGCGGAGTTCGAGGTCGGGCGAGACGGCGTAGCGGATGGAGGCGGTGACGCCCTGGGTGCGGTCGACGCTGGGCTGCTGGGGCACGCCGATCTCGGCCTTGCCCTGGCGGCGGTTGCCGCTGACGGTGACGGCCGGGGCGAGGGGCGCGATGCACGGGTTGGTGAGTGCTCCGGCCGCGACGACGTTGCACTGCTTGCCGCCGAATTGCAGCGTTGTGCCGTTGGCGCCGCCATAGGCGCCGACGTTGTAGGCGTTGGGATTGTAGTTGATCAGCTGGGTGTAAAAGGGCGTGTTCTCGTCCTTCGCCTGATCGTAGGAGAGATCGACGGTAAAGTCTTTCACCGGCTGCCAGCGGGCCGAAATGCGGCCCCCGACGCGGTGATAGGCGTTCCAGCCGATCTGGCCGACGAGCGGGTTGCGGGTGGTGGCGCCCTGATGCTGGACCAGGCCGTCGAGCTTGACCGCGACGTTCGCGACGGCCGGCAGATCGAGGTGGACCTCGCCATTGTAGGCGCCGTAATTGCCGAGGCCCGCCGAGGCGCGGCCGCCGAACTCGCCGGTCGGGGTGCGGGTGACGATGTTGACCGCGCCGCCTTCGGTGTTGCGGCCGAACAAGGTGCCTTGCGGGCCGCGCAGGATCTCGATGCGCTCGATGTCGAACAAGGCGGCGTTGAGGCCCTGCTGGCGGCCCATGTAGATGCCGTCGATATAGACGCCGACGCCCTGATCGCGGGCGGTCTGGTTGGCGTCGAAGGGGACGATGCCGCGGATGCCGACGGTAAGCGCGGACTGCCGGGACTCGAAGGTAGCAACGCGCAGGGAGGGCACCGCGTCGGCGAGGTCCAGCAGGCTCAGGGCGTGGCGGTCTTCCACCGCCTGAACGCCGAGCACGGAGATCGCGATCGGCGTTTCCTGCAGGTTGGTTGCTCGCTTGGTGGCGGTGATGACGATTTCATTGAGGCTCTGCTCTTCGGTTTCCTCCGCTCCGACGTCGCTCGCCACGGTTTCGCCGGCCGCGGCGCTTGCTTCGGGGAGGAGGGGGGATGCGCTCACGCCGGCAGCCGAAGTGAGCGCCAGAAGAGCGGTGCCGCTCATCAGCAAGGGCCTCATAAGTGTAGAAGCACGGAGGCGGCGAGAATAGAAGGAGGACATGGTGAAAACCCCAAGTTGAACGCGTCTGAGCGAAGCGCCGGTAACCGGCGTCGTTCACAGTCCGAGTCGTAGGGTGCGGAGGTTATAGTGATGTGACAGCCATGGAGGACTGTGTTGTCATAAAGATGTAGGTAAACTGCAATCAGCTTGTCACATATCGCACGCGTTCAACGCCAAGGGCGTACGACGAGTTCTTCGGTAGATGTCTGCTGTCTTCCCGCGATGGCGCCAGGATGCAAGGCCCCAAGCGCCGACAGCGTGCCCCTCGCAAGAGTAATTTAACCACGGGCCGCTACGCTTTTGAACAATGGCCACGCGCCACAGGGAGCGGCATCTTTTCACATGCGGATCGATCATGACCAGCTGACGGGCGGCGAGCCGGCGGACTCCACCGATGTGGTCCAGGCGCTCGATCTCGCGCCGGAGCTGGCGGCGGCGCAGAGCGAGCTGGCCGAGGCGAAGCGGCAATTTGCGAGCCTGGTGCGCAGCCTTTCCGGCCTGTTCTACCGCTGCGAGCTGCAGGCGCCGTGGAAGATGTCGTTCATCAGCGACGGACTCGTCGCGCTCACCGGCTATTCTGCGGCGGAGCTGGATGCCAAGAATGGGTGGGCGGAGATCATGCATCCGGCCGACCGCGATGCGGTGGCGGCGCGGGTCGAGGAAGCGGTGACGCTCAAGCGCAGCTTTCAGGTTGCCTACCGGATCGGGCACCGTGACGGCGGCACCCGGTGGGTCTCGGAGCGCGGCCATGCGGTCTACGACGCCGGCGGCGCGCCGCTGTTTCTGGAAGGCGTGATTTCCGACATCAGCGGGCGCAAGGAAGCGGAGGAGCTTCAGCGCACGCTCGTTTCGCGGTGGCGAACGACGCTCGACACCATTCCGCAGATGGTGTGGACCATGGCCGGCGATGGGTCGGACGAATATTACAACCAGCGCTTTCTCGATTTCACCGGCTGCCGAGTCGGCAAGGGGGAAGCGGCGAGCCGGCTCGACCTCGTCCATCCCGACGACCGGGAGGCGGCGGCGCGCAAGTGGCGCGAATGCCTTGCCGCCGCGGTGCCTTATGAGGCGCAATATCGCTTCCGGCACGCATCGGGCGCCTACCGCTGGGTGCTGAGCCGGGGCGAGCTGGAGCGCGACGCGAGCGGCGCGGCGGTGCGCTGGTACGGCACCTGCACCGATATCCACGAACAGGTCGGCGCAACCGAAGCTTTGCTCGCCAGCGAGGCGCTCAGCCGGAGCATGATCGAAGCCTCGCCCGATTGCATCTCGCTGCTCGACATGGACGGCAACGTGGTTTTCGTGAACGCCGCCGCACGCGAGGCCGCCAAAGTTCCGGATGCACGCGCGCTTGTCGGCCGGCCCTGGGGCGACACGTTCCCGAGCAGCTTCAAAGGCCCCGCGGTGCACGCCATACGCCAGGCCCGCGGCGGCAAGAGGGGGCATTTCAGCGCCGCCCAGCCCACAGCGGACGGCTGCCGCTGGTGGGACGTGATCGTCGCGCCGATCGCGTCCGCAGCGACCCAGCAAAGCGGCATCATCGCGATTGCCCGCGACATCACTCATCAAAAATCGGCGGAGGAGCGGGTGCGCTGGGCGGCGAACCACGATGGCCTGACCCTGCTTCCCAACCGCACCTTGTTCCAGAAAGCGCTCGACCAGCGGCTGCTCGACCTCAATCTGACCGGCGGCAAGCTTGCCGTGCTGATGATGGACCTCGATGATTTCAAACGCACCAACGATGCGCTTGGCCACGATGCCGGCGACGCCTTGCTGCGCGAGTTTTCGAGCCGGATCCGCAAGGTGATCCGCGGCGACGACGTGGTGGCGCGCCTCGGGGGTGACGAATTCGCGGTGATCCTGCGGGATGTCGGCGAGGATGACGAGGTCGAGGAAGCGGTCGGCTCGATCCTGCGCGAATTGAGGGCGCCCTTCAGCTTCGACGGCAAGCTGCTCGACATCCGAAGCAGCGTCGGCGCGAGCCTCTACCCCAATCACGGGACGTCGCGGGCAGAGCTGCTCAAGCATGCCGACATCGCTCTGTACGTCGCCAAGGCCACCGGGCGGGGCGGGCTGCGCCTGTTCAGGCCGGAGATGCGGGCCGAGGTGCAGCAGCGCATGTCGATGCTGTCGCTTGCCGCGGAAGCGCTGGAAGGGGATCGGATCACGCCGTTCTACCAACCCAAGTTCGACCTGCGCACCGGCCGCCTCGACGGCTATGAGGCATTGCTCCGCTGGCGCGACGCCGACGGCTGTTATCAGCTTCCCGGCGCAATCGGCGCGGCGTTCGAAGACATGACGCTCGCGGCGGCGATCAGCGACCGGATCCTGGACCTGGTGGTTGCCGACATGCGGCGCTGGGTGTCGCAGGGCGTGTCGTTCGGCCACATCGCGGTCAACGCCGCGGCGGCGGAGTTCCGCTCCGGAGACTTCGCCGACAAGCTGCTCGAGCGGCTGCGCAAGGCGGAGTTGCCGCCCTCATTGCTGCAACTCGAAGTCACCGAGACCGTGTTCCTGGGGCGCGGCTCCGAGCATGTCGAGGCGGCGCTGCGCACCTTGGCGAGCGCGGGCGTTCAGATCGCGCTCGACGATTTTGGCACCGGCTATGCGTCCTTGTCCCACCTCAACCATTTCCCGGTGAGCGTGATCAAGATCGACCGCTCGTTCATCAGCAACATCGAGCACCGGTCGCATGACGCGGCAATCGTGCGCGCGGTGATCAACCTTGGCCGGAGCCTTGGAATCAAGATCGTCGCGGAGGGGGTAGAGACACCGGGTCAGGTCGCTTTCCTGCGCAAGAACAGGTGTGATTTCGTACAAGGCTTCCTGTTCGGAAAGGCGGAGAGCGCCGAGGCGGTCGCCGCGGCGCTGGCCGATTGGCAACAAGGGCATCCCTGCTTGCCGCGGGTGGGCTGAGGCACACGGCTGGCGGCTCGTCCTGAAGAAAGGGGCCGGGATGTCGCCATCCCAGCCCCTCTCATTTGCCTATAAAGGCCGAGCTCAGCGGCTCTTGTCGCGTTCGAACTGGCTCGGCTCGGCGCCAACGCCGGTGCCCTGCTCGCCGCTGCCGAAGCTGCCGAAGGCCGAGCGGTCGCTGCCGCCAGCCGTGCCGGTGGTGCCGTCCTGAACGTCCACTTCGGTGTGGCGCACGGTGTCGCTGATCTGTTCGACCCGCTCTTCGGCGGTTTTGCGAACAACCACTTCCTCGGTGACGTTGGCGACCTTCTGGACGACCGCTTCCTCAGCGGTTTCGCGCATCTCGATCTCGCGCTCCTGGAGAAGGTCCTCCGGGTTGCCGCTCATCGCGGGGCTTTGGGCGGTGCCGCCTTCAACCGGACGGCGTTCAACCGAGACATGCTCCTCGCGCAGGGTCACCTGCTCCTGCACCGGCACTTCGCGGACGTAGGTGCGCACCCGGGCGCCGCCGCGCTCGACCTCGCGCTTGCCGACGCGAAGCTCTTCCTCGACGATCGGGATGCGCTCTTCGGAGACGAGGTTGCCCTGCGCCTGCGTAATCGAGGACGCGCTCATCGAAGCTCCCTTGGAGGCACCCTGGCCCATCGCGGCGTGCGGCGACCAGCCTTCGCTGCGCCAGCTGTTCTGACGCTCCTCGAGGTCCACGCTGGACGATTCCTCAAGAAGGCGGACGATCTTGTCGGCATCCTCGCCGGTTTCGACCTCGGCGCAGAGCAGGAAGCCGCCGCGGCGGATGCCTTCGCCATAGGCCTGGCGATCCTCGTTCGGCATGTAGAGGCTGTTGAGGCCGCTGCCCGACGAACCGGAGCCGGAGCCTCCATTGTCCTTGTCGATGATCCTTACCCGGTCGAGCTCGACCGTCGAGGACAGGCGCTGGCGGGCGGCATCCGCTTCGGCGCGGGTGTCGTACAATGCGGTAACATGTCGGGACATAAGCTACTCTCCTTCACGTGTTCAAACCCCACTCTTGTTCGTTCGCCGCACGTTCCCCGCGCCCGACGTCCGATCATTCTGTATATAGCCTCTGAAGCCCGCCGGCCTTCGCGGCGGCGTGATCACTCCAGCCCTTCGGCGCCTTTTGCGGGCGCCTGATATTCCTCTACCTCAACCTCCGTGTGGCGGACGTTGTCGCGCACGGTTTCGACATGCTCGGCCGAGCTGCGGCGCAGCACCACTTCCTCGCGGACGACGATCTCTTTCTCGACCACCGCTTGCTCGGCGGTTTCGGCGACTTCGATGACCCGCTCGGTGAAGAAGCCGCCCGCGGAAATCTCTTCCTCGCTGAGCACCCGGCCGGCGGCCTTCGGAGCGGGAGCGGGCTCGCCTTCAGGCGGGCTCATGCCGGCGGTGTCGACGCGGGCGCGGCCGGTCACCACTTGCGGCTCGGCGCTGTGCAGGGTTTCGCGCAGTGGGTCGGCGGGAGCGACGGCGGCAGGCTGAACTTCGGGAGCAGGCTGCGCCTCACCGCCAGCAGGGAGCCAGGCGGCGCTCGATTCCGTGCTCATGCTCCGGCCTCTTCGCGCTCGATTTCGGCGCGCTCGGCGCGCAGCCGCACCGGCACCTGCTCGTGCTGCGTCTCGCTGCGGCGGACGACATGGATTTCCTCGACCAGGACAAGCCGCTTCTCGACCACCAATTGCTCCTCGACGACCGGGATGATGGTGGTGGTGCCTTCTACGCGGACGGCGGGCAGCTCCGACAAAGGGGTGTTGCGGGCGACGCGCTTGATTTCGACGGCGTCGCGGGCGAGCTCGGCGGGGATGAGTTCCTCGCGCTCCTCGACGCCGATGCGCACTCGAACGCGGCCGGTTTCGACTTGCCTTTTACCAATCGCGACTCGCTCTTCCGCAAGCGGAATCGCCGCGACTTCTTCCCTGTCCGCCATGAAGCTCAAGCCTTGTGGTGATGCGGTGGGTGAAACCGATTCGCCACCTTGCTGTTCCCGGCTTTTTCACAAATGCGGCAAGCGGTTGGCCGCAGACGAGACTAATCTGAGTTAAGGTGTTTGCTTGGAACGGGCCGTTGCTTCGCCCGTTGGCGGCACCGGCCCGATTGGGTGAGTAAACAGGAGGAAACACATGCGCTATTCCACTTTCACCAAGGCCGCGATTGCAGCCGCCGCACTGACCGGCCTTGCTTCCGCCGCGTCGGCGCAGGACAATGCCAGCACCACGACCGGCACCACCGCCGGCGACACCGCCTACGCTGCCCCCGTGCAGCAGGATGAAGACGACGACAGCGGCAAGTGGGGCCTGCTTGGCCTGCTCGGCCTTGCCGGCCTGCTTGGCCTGAAGCGCAAGGAGCGCGACATCCACGTCGACAACCGCCGCAACCCGTAAGGTGAGCGCATGCGTGCGCGGCTCGCCTCCCCGGCGGTGCCGCGCACGCAGGTTCGCGCTTTTTTGCCTTTGATTGCAAAGGCGCTTGCCGTTTGCGCGCCCGCAAAGCTAAGCGGGCGCGATGCCGGCCCTAGCAACGAACCATCGCCCCGCGCCGGTGCGCCGGCAGTTGTTGAAAGCGGCGACGGACGATCTTCACGAAGCAATGCACGCCCGGCCAGAGCTCAACGCGCTGCTTGATGGCAGTCCGTCCCGCGCCGGTTATGCGGCGGTGGTGCGAGCCTTTTATCTTTTCCACTCCGGGAGCCTTGAGATCGAGCGGGCGGCGAGCGCCTCGCTTGGCGAAAGCGGCGGCGACGCGCATGCGCTTAGCCGGATCGCGACTGCACGCGCGGACCTTACAACATTGGGCATGCCGGTGCCGGTTGCCGAACCGGCACCAGCTTCGGCCCAGCCTGCGTGGAATGTGGGCTACTCCTATGTGACCCGCGGCTCCTCGCTGGGCGGAACCGTGCTCCATCGGGCGCTGGACACCGCGCCGGATTGGGCGCGGTCCGCGAGACTTTTCTTCGCCGGATCGGGTGGGAACGGCACAAGCTGGCGGTTGTTTTGCGAAGAACTGGACGGCAATGCCGCGCTTGAGGGCTGCGACGACGCGTTGATCGAGGGCGCGAAGGCGGCGTTTCAGGATTTCCGCCGAATCCTCGTGGAGTGTTGTTCGTGACGGATAGCGGGACGGCCGACCTCGACATCGAACGCTGCGTCACCGAGCCGATCCGCATCCCGGGGAGCATTCAGCCGCACGGCGCCTTGTTCGTGGTCGATCCGGAGAGCCTGGAGATTTTGCAGGCCGCGGTTGGGGATGACGATGCCGTGGCGTCGGGGGCGGCAATCCAGGGCGCCCGCCTCCCCGATTTGCTCCCACCGGAAGCCGAAGCGATGCTCACCGGCATCCCCGCGCGGCTGGGCAGCGAAATGGTGCAGCTCGGCACGGTGCGCGGGCGGGAGGCGGAGCACCACCTGCTTGCCCACCGAACGCAGGACGGCATCATTGTCGAGCTGGAGCGCGCGGCCGGCGCTGAGCCGGGGTTGGTGGCCGGCACTTTCCCCAACGTCCGCGGCTTTCTCGAGGGGCTGTCGCGCTGCTCCACCATAAGCGAGCTTGCCGCGCTTGCGGCGCGCGAGGTGCGGGCGATCACCGGTCTGGACCGGGCCCTTGTCTACCGCTTCGACGAGAATTGGAACGGCACGGTGGTGGCCGAGGACCGCAACGATGCGCTGCCCTCCTATCTCGATCTGCGCTTTCCCGCCTCCGACATTCCGGCCCAGGCGCGCGACCTGTACAGGATCAACCGGCTTCGGCTGATCGCTTCGGCGGACTACCGGCCGGAGCCGATCGAGCCGGCGCTGAACCCCCGCACCGGCAAGCCGACCGACCTCAGTTTCTCCGTGCTGCGCAGCGTTTCGCCGGTGCATCTGGAATATATGCGCAACATGGGCACGGGCGCGTCCATGTCGATTTCGCTGATGCGCGGCGACCAGCTTTGGGGGCTGATCTCGTGCCACAACAAGGAACCGGCGGCCGTCGGCTATCCTGTGCGCGAGGCATGCGATTTCATCGCTCAGATCCTGTCCATGCAGATCACCGCGCTGGAGGGCGGCGCCTATGCGGCGCGGCGGGCGGAGCTGCAATCGGTCGCGGCGCGGCTGCTCGCCAACATGGCGGCAAGCGCTTCGCGGCCCGCCGGGCGGTTCGTGGAGGGGCTTGCCCGGGCGGAGAGCGATCTGCTCGCGCTGACGGGCGCGCAGGGCGCGGCCATCGTCACCGGCGAGGACATGGTGCTGCTCGGCCGAACGCCGCCGGAAAGCGGGGTGCGGGAGATCGTCTCCTGGCTCGCCGACGGGGTGCGCGACGATCTGTTCGCCACCGACAGCCTGGCCGCCGACATGGCGTGGGGCGAACGGTTCAAGGAACAGGCCAGCGGGCTGCTTGCGATCTCCGTGTCGCAGATGCACGCCAGCTACCTGCTCTGGTTCCGGCCCGAAGTGATCGAAACGGTGACCTGGGGCGGCGATCCGCGCAAGCGGGCGGAGAGCGACGGCGCGGGACCGGACGGGCGCCTTCACCCGCGTACGTCGTTCGAGGCGTGGCAGGAGACCGTGCGGCTCCACGCGGTGCCTTGGGACCAGGCGGAGCTGGAAGTTGCCAACAGCCTGCGCACCGCGATCGTCGATATCGTGCTCCGCCAGGCGGAGGAGCTTGCCGCTTTGTCGGACCGGCTTGCGGCGTCGAACCGCGAGCTCGAGGCCTTTTCCTATTCGGTGAGCCACGATCTTCGCGCGCCGTTTCGCCACATCGTCGGCTACGCCCAGCTCCTCAAGAAGTTCGAAGGCGAGAAGCTGTCCGAGCGCGGCAACCGGTTCGTCGATACGATCATCGAATCGGCGATCTCGGCGGGGACGCTGGTCGACGATCTGCTGAGCTTCTCGCAGATGGGCCGGGCGACGCTGGTGCCCGTGCAGCTCGATCTTGCCGTGCTGGTCGCGGAGGTGCGCAGGTTGTTCGAGCATGTCGAGGACGGCCGCACGATCGAGTGGCGGGTCGGCGCGCTGCCGCACGCGTTCGGCGATCCGATGATGCTCAAGCTGGCGGTGCAGAATTTGCTGGAGAACGCCATCAAGTTCACCCGTGGGCGCGAGCCCTCGGTGATCGAGATTGGCGGGCGCGAGACGGAGGACGAAGTCCTGTTCTGGATCAAGGACAACGGCACCGGCTTCGATATGGCCTATGTCGGCAAACTCTTCGGTGTGTTCCAGCGGCTTCACCGGGTGGAGGAGTTCGAGGGCACGGGCATCGGCCTTGCCAACGTGAAGCGGATCATCGAACGGCATGGCGGCATCATCGCCGCCGAAGGGAAATTGAACGAAGGGGCGACGTTCACGGTGACGTTGCCGAAGCGGAGGGGATGATGTCGGACTTGAAGCCAATCCTCCTGGTGGAGGATAGCCCGAAAGACGTGGAACTGACGTTGGCGGCGCTGGAGCAATGCCAGCTTGCCAACACCGTGGTGGTGACGCGGGACGGCGCCGAAGCGCTGGATTTCCTGCACGCGCGCGGCGCATTCGAAGGCCGCGCCACCGGCGATCCGGCGGTGGTGCTGCTCGATTTGAAGCTGCCCAAGGTGGACGGCCTCGAGGTGCTGGAGCAGATCAAGAACCACCCCTCGCTTCGCGGCACGCCGGTGGTGATGCTGACCTCGTCGCGAGAGGAGCGCGACCTGGTCAGAAGCTACAGCCTGGGGGTCAACGCCTTTGTCGTGAAGCCGGTCGGGTTCGAGCAGTTCTTCGAGGCGATCCGCGAGCTCGGCATGTTCTGGGCGGTGCTGAACGAGCCGCCGCCGCGGGGCACCTTGGGCTGATGGCGGCCAAGCCCGTTCCCGAAGACACCATCCGCGTTCTCCATCTGGAGGACAGCACCATCGACGCGGACCTGATCTGCGAGATGCTGCGCGCGGAGGCATTGGACTGCGACATCCACCGCGTCTGGACGCGGGAGGATTTCGAGAACGCGCTGTGCAACGACGGCTTCGACCTGATCCTCGCCGATCACCAGCTCCCGACCTTCGACGGCGAGGCGGCACTGGATATCGCGCGGCGGGTGGCGCCGGAGATTCCCTTCATCTTCGTGTCGGGCACGCTTGGCGAGGAAGTGGCGGTGGAGGCGTTGAAGCGCGGCGCCACCGATTATGTGGTCAAGCAGCGGCTGGACCGGCTCGCCGCCGCGTCGCGTCGCGCGCTTGCCGAAGCGGCCGAGCGGCAGGAGCGGCGCCAGGCCGAGAATGCGCTTCGCCGGGTGGAGGAGGATTTCTCCGCATTGGTCGATGCGATGCCGCAGCTTTGCTGGATGGCAAATGCCGACGGGGAGATCACCTGGTACAACCGCCGCTGGCACGATTACACCGGCACCACGGCCGAGGAGATGAGGGGCTGGGGCTGGCAGAAGGTCCAGCATCCCGACATGCTTGCCGAGGTCGTCGAACGGTGGAGCCAGTCGCTTGCGACGGGGCGGCCGTTCGAGATGATCTTCCCGCTTCGGGCGGCGGATGGCAGCTACCGGCCGTTCCTCACCCGGGTGGAGCCGGTGCGCGGGCCGGACGGGCAGGTGACCCGCTGGTTCGGCACCAACACCGACGTGTCCGGACAGCTCGAGGCGGAGGAGCAACTGCGAAGCCTCAACGACACGCTGGAGCAGCGGGTGGTCGAGGCGGTTGCCGAGCGCGAGCGGGCTTATGCGCATCTCGTCGAAAGCCAGAAGCTGGAAACGATCGGCCAGCTCACCGGCGGCGTGGCGCACGATTTCAACAATCTGCTCACCCCGATCCTCGGCAATCTCGACATGCTGCGGCGGCGGCTGGACGACGATGCGCGCGGGCAGCGCATGGTCGGCGCGGCGCTGCAGGCGACGGAGCGGGCGCGTACCCTGGTCCAGCGGCTGCTCGCCTTTGCCCGGCGCCAGGTGTTGGAGACGCGGGTGGTGGATATCGGCCGCATGCTCGGCGACACGGCCGATCTCATCGCCCGCTCGCTCGGGCCGCGAATCCAACTGGTCATTCCGCCCGCGCCGAACCTGCCGAACGCGCGCGTGGACGAGAACCAGCTCGAACTCGCGTTGCTCAACCTTGCGGTCAACGCGCGTGACGCGATGCCGGACGGCGGGCGGCTGACCATCGAGGCGGACGTGCAACTTGTTGGATCGGAGCACCCGTCGCGGCTCCGGCACGGCACCTATGTGCGGCTGGCCGTCAGCGACACGGGCGGCGGCATGGACTCCGCGACTTTGAAGCGGGCGGTGGAGCCGTTCTTCTCGACCAAGGGCGTCGGCAAGGGCACCGGCCTTGGTCTCTCGATGGTGCACGGCCTGGCCGCGCAGTCGGGCGGAGCGCTGCTGCTGACCAGCGCGCCGGGGGAGGGTACCCGTGCGGAGATCTGGCTCCCCGCCACGTCGGACGCGCTCGATGCGGAGGCGATCGACGACAGTCAGGCGGCACCTTCGAGCCGGCCCTCGCTGATCCTGCTGGTCGACGATGAGGAAGGCGCCCGCGCATCCACCGCCGAGATGCTGCGCGATTTGGGACACGAGGTGGTGGAAGCGGCGTCGGGCGCGGCCGCGATGCAGCTTGTCCGGGGCGGCGTTCAGCCGGCGCTTGTGATTACCGATTATCTGATGCCGGGAATGACCGGGACGGACGTGGCCGCCGAAGTGCTGGAGAGCGGGCTTGCCTGCCCGATCCTGCTGATCACCGGCTATGCCCAGATTGCCGGCCACCAGGCCGCGGACCTGCCGCTCCTCACCAAGCCGTTCCGTCAGGCCGAGCTCGCCCGCCGGATCGCGCCCTTGCTCAAGGGCAAGGCGGCGGAAGCGGGCGCTTAAGACCTCCTGCACACAATCTCCACATCGCGCCGATGAGGGCTGCACCTGGCAATGCCAGAAGCGATGCTTGAGCAGTTTGAAACTTTGGGGAGAGAATCGATGACGGGCATTGCACAGAGCAGCGGAGGCCATGGCGGCAGCCGCTTGCGGCCGTTCTTCTGGGGACTGGCCGCCTTGCTGGTCGCCGCGCCGCTGGTTGCGATGCAGTTCACCGCCGAAGTGAACTGGACCGCGTCGGATTTCCTGTTCGCGGCCGTTGTGATCGGCTCCGTCGGAGTCGCAATCGAGCTTGCGGTTCGGATGACCCGCAATCCCGCTTACCGCGCCGGGGCCGCCTGCGCGGTCGCCGCAGCCTTTGCCATTGTCTGGTCCAGCGCCGCGGTCGGCATGATCGGGGATGGCGAGAACAATTATACGTTGCTGTTCCTGGGCGTGATCGGAGTCGCGGTAGGCGGCGCGGCGCTGGCGCGCTTCCGGGCGGCGGGCACCGGCATTGCGGTTGCCGTAGCGGGAGCGGCGCAGCTTGCCGTGGCGCTGAGCGGCTATGCGGCCGATCCGCAAGGCGCGGTGATGAGCGCGGTGCTTGGCGGCTTATGGTTCGTGTCGGCCGCTTTGTTCGCCATCGCCGCACGCACTACCGCGCGTTAGGAGCGGTCCACCGGCCTACCGCTCAACCCGCATCCGAAACAATTAGGTTTTGCGCGGGACACCCCCCATATGCGGATCATGACAGAGCCCACTACCATCGAACGCGCGTTCGAAATCGCCCGCTCCGGCAGCTGCACCTCGGTGCAGGAAATCCGCCTCACCCTGAAGCGCGAGCGGTTCGACAATGTCGAAGCGCATCTCGCCGGACCGTCGCTGGCCCGCCAGCTGCGCAGCCTGTGCGAAGCGGCGCGGGTGTCGGCCGCCGCCTAAGCGGCCGGGCGCTCGCCGTTTAGCCGGCTAGCGTCCGCACCAGGGCCTTGAGCGCATCCGGATCGCTGACGAATTCGTTGTGGCGGCAGGATAGCTCGATCGCCTGATCCCGCTCTCCGTCCTGCCCGCGCGAGCTCGCCGGCGCGACGAACCCGTCCCGCGGCGACCAGAACGCCACGGTGGGGACTGGCGGCTTTTCCGCCGCGTCGACCCGCACCGGCGGATGATCGACGTCATGATCGTTGATCGCTTCATAAAGCTTCCAGGCGTTGTTGCGCCGCAGCCCGCCCGAGAAGGGGGTTCCCATGGTCGCCACCATCCGCACCGTCTCCGGCCGGCGCTTGGCAAGCTCCCGCGCATAGAGGCCGCCGAGGCTCCAGCCGACCAGGCTCACCGGACCGTAAGCGGCAGCGATCCAGTCGATGCGCCGGAGCAGCCTCTCGAACTTGCTCCGCCGAGCTCCAAGGTTCGGTCCCTGCTTCCACCCCCAGGCGTGAAAGCCGCAGGCGTTTAGTGTCCGCCTGAGCTGCGCGGTGACCAGATCGTTGGCGAGGAAGGCGGGGATCACCAGCACCGGCCGGCCGCCACCGACATCCTCGCTCAGCCGCGCCGGCCTGAGCTGCGCCGCGAGCAGCCGTCCCGCAGCCGGCGCTTCGGCAAGCAATTGGCCCCAGCCTGGACGCTTGTAGTTTGCTTCGTCGCGCACTCGGCAATGTCCTTTCGGCCTCGCGCGGCGAACCGATGCCGCGCCTGGCGGTTCCATCGCAACAGGGGTGAACGTTAAGGCTGGCCGCTGGTGAGTGTCGGCGATTGCTGATAATCCTCGCCCGAACGCTCAGGGAGAGAGCTTGGGAATGAGTGAACTGCGGGGGGCGGTTCTCGGCTGGTTCGATTCGGGGCGGATTGCGCCCGGCGAAGCGCCCGCGGTACTGCGCGCGGCGGACCTGACGCCAAGCCGCGGCGACTGGCGCGATTTCCTGTCCCGGCTCACGCTCTGGCTCGGCACGGTTGCGCTTGCCGCGTCGGTGATCTTCTTCTTCGCCTTCAACTGGGACGCGCTTGGCCGGATGGCGAAGTTCGGGCTGGTCGAAGGCGCGATCCTGATCGGCCTGCTCGCCTGCTGGCGGCTCGGGGTCGAGACGCTTGCGGGGAAGGCGGTGCTGCTTCTCCTCAGCCTGCTTGCCGGGGCGTTGCTGGCGCTTGCCGGGCAGGTCTACCAGACCGGCGCCGACTCGTGGGAGCTGTTCGCCTGGTGGGCGGCGCTGATCCTGCCCTGGGTGCTGGTCGGCCGCTTCGCGCCCTTGTGGCTGCTCTGGCTTGCGCTGCTCAACCTCGCCGCCTTTCTTTACGAAGGCATTCGCTTCGATGTCGATTTCGAGGCGATGGTCTGGGGGCTTTTCGTCCTCAACAGCCTCGCCCTTGCAGCGTGGGAGGCGGGGCGCCGTTCCGGACTATCCGGGCTCGGCGAGGATTGGCCGCCGCGCCTCGTAGCCATGGCGTCCGCGGCGAGCGCGACCTTGTTGATGCTTTGGGCAATTCTGGACGGGCGCGATGAGGCGAAGGGCGCGCTGGCCGCGGTCCTGTACTTCGGGTGGCTTGCTTGCCTCTACGCCTGGTACCGCCGTGTCCGGCCCGATCTGTTCATGCTCGCCCTCGCAATCCTCAGCCTGATCGTCAGCGCCGCCACCCTGCTCGCCAAGTGGGTGTTCGACGGCGGTAGCGGCGCGGGGGGCTTCCTGTTCGTTGGCCTGGCGGTGATCGGCATGTCGGCGGCGGGCGGCCTTTGGCTCAAGTCCGTGGCGCGGGAGCAGGCGGCATGAGCCCGGCGGAGCTCTGGGCGCGGCTTGCGGCGGACGGTCTAGTCGAAGGTGGCCTGCCGGAGGAGAAGCGCGCTCAGGGACCCTGGTTCGTTCGGGTGATGCTCGGCATTGCCGGATGGATCGGCGCGCTGTTCCTGCTCGGCTTTGTCGGCATCGGCTTCGTTTTCATTTTTGAAAATTCCAGCTTCGCGCTGCTTGCCGGCGCGGCTTTCTGCACCGGAGGTTACAGCCTCCTGCGCACACTGCGGGACAATGATTTTGCCGAACAGTTCGGCCTTGCCCTCAGCCTGGTCGGCCAGTTGCTGATCGCCTTCGGCCTCGGCGGCCTCGCCGGCGGGCAGCAGTCGGCGGGGTTTCTCGCCGTCGCGGTCGTGCAGGCGGCGCTTGCATATGCGGTGCCGCACTTCCTTCACCGGGTGCTGGCGACGACCGGCGCCGGCATCGCCTTGGCGATCGGACTGTCGGCGGTGCCGCTTCCCGGCTTCGCGGCGCCTTTTCTGTGCGCCGGCCTCGCCTGGATCTGGCTGGACTCGCGGCGCTGGGCGGGGCGCGGCGCGCTGTGGCGGCCGATCGGCTACGGTCTCGTGGTGGCCTTGCTGCTCGTCGAAGGATACCACCTGCTGGCCTTTGACCGGCTGTTCGGATCGAGCGCCCAGGACCCGCGGTGGATCGCGCTGCACGGGCCTCTGCTTGCCCGGATCGCCGGTGCGGCGGTGCTCGCCTGGGTGGTGCTGGCGCTCACCCGGCAGGAGAAGTTGCGCCATGGCAGCCGCGCCGAATCGGGCGCGTTCGGCGCGGCGGCCGCTGCAGTCCTCGCCGCCGTTGCGATGCCCGGGCTTGCCTCGGCCTCCATCGTGCTGATGCTCGGCTTCGCGGCGAAGAGCCGGATCCTGATGGCGTTGGGCGTGCTCGGCCTGCTCGGCTTCGTTGCCCATTTCTACTACAGCCTTCACGCCACGTTGCTGGTCAAATCCGGGATTTTGGCGGCGACCGGGATCGTCCTTTTGCTCGCCTATCTCGCCATCGTGCGCGGCGTCTTTTCGGCCCGGGCAGAAGGGGAGGCGGGGAATGCGTAAGCTCCTCGCCATCGCCGCCGGGCTGGTCCTGCTCGCGGTCGTGAACTTCGGCATCTGGCAGCGCGAGCAACTGCTCCAGGACGGCCAAATCGTGTTTCTGCGCCTCGCGCCGATCGATCCGCGTTCGCTCGTCCAGGGCGATTATATGCGCCTGAATTTCGAGATCGCCGGCGATGCCACGAACTTCGGGCCGGCGCTGAAGGATTCGGACGGGCGGATCGTGGTCGCGCTCGATGCCCGCGGTATCGCCAGCTTCCGCCGCTTCGACGATCGCCGCCCGCTCGCCCCGGGCGAGGCCTACCTCCGCTACCGCTTCCGCGACGGCCTTCCGAATTTCGGCACCAACGCCTACTTCTTCGAGGAAGGCCGCGCCGATGTCTATGCCGCGGCGGTGTTCGGCGAGTTCCGGGTGGCGAAGGATGGCGAGGTGATACTCACCGGCCTTCGCGACGAACGCCTGCGCAAGCTCGGCGTCTAGCCCGGCACGTAGATATAACCCACGCCGCGGATGGTTCGCAGGATTCGGGGATAAGCGGGGTCTTGCTCGATCTTGCGGCGGAGGCGGACGATCCGGTTATCGACGCTGCGGTCGAACGGGTCGGGTGCCTGGCCGTTGGCAAGCGCGAGGAGCTGGTCGCGGGTGAGGACGCGGTTGGGCCGTTGCGCAAGCGCTTCGAGCAGGGCTACTTCCTTCCTGGTCAGCGCCTGTTCCTCGCCGCCGGAAGCGATCAGGCAGCCGCGGGCGGAGGCCAGCCGCCATCGCCCGAAGCGCGGGCGGCCGTCTTCCGGCTCCGCGCGCTCCGCGCCGCTCAAGCTCCTGCGCAGCACGCCGCGCACCCTCGCGAGCAGCTCGCGCATGTTGACCGGCTTGGTCAGGTAATCGTCGGCGCCGACCTCCAGCCCGACGACCTTGTCCACCGGCTCGTCGGCCGCGGTCAGGATGATGATGCCGATGTCGTGGGTGTCGCGGATGAAGCGGGTGAGGCTGAAGCCGTCCTCGCCCGGCATCCTCAAATCGAGCAGCGCCAGGTCGAAGCGGCGCGCCGCGAGCATGCTCCGGGCCGAGGCGCCGCCGTCGGCCCCCTCCGCGTCGAAGCCGTGCGCCTTCAGGTAATCGACCACGGCGACCATCAGGTCGGGATCGTCGTCGACCACCAGGATGCTTGCGCCGGAGGCGGGATCGCCGGCGCCGCTCATTGCCGGCTCTCCGCGATCGTCTCGGCCACGGTCCGGCGCAGGGCCGCAGGCGAGAAGGGCTTCTCAAGCACCGGCCGCCCGCACGACGCCAGGAAGCGTCCCGCCGCCGGGGTCAGCGTGTCGCCGGTCAAGAACACCATCCGCGCTCCCATTTCCGGCCGCTCCTCGACCAACGCCTGGTAAAGTCCGCTGCCGTCCAGCCCCAGCATCTCGAGATCGCTCAGGATCAGGCTGTAGTCGCTCGCCAAGGCAAGTCGAAGCGCCTCCGTGCCGTCCGCCGCCGTGTCGATGCTCAGCCCGTCGCCAGCGAGCGAGGCGGCGATGGCGTCGCGGATATCGGCTTCGCCCTCCACCACCAGGATCCGCTCTGCGCCGGAGCCGAGCGCCGCAGGGGCAGGGGCGGGGGCGGGGGCGGGTGCCCACCGCTCCGCCCGCGCCACCGGCAGACGCAGCGCGAAGCTTGCGCCGTGCGCCGTCTCCTCCAGCACCAGCGTCCCGCCTTGCGCCAAAGCGTGCGACAAGGAGAGCGACAGCCCGATGCCGGTGCCCGCACCCTGCGCCTTGGTGGTGAAGAACGGCTCGAAGATGCGGCTGCGATGCTCGGCCGGCACGCCCGGCCCGGTGTCGGCGACGCGGATCAGCACTTCGTCTTTCTCTCCGAACGTCTGCACCGTCACCCGCTTGGCTCCGCGCGTGACGGCAAGCGCATGTTGAGCGTTGATGAGGAGGTTGGTCAGCACCTGATCAACCTTGTCCTTGTCGACCATCACCCGGGGCAGAGGATCCCCGAGGTCCAGCACCAGCTCCACGCCCGCCGTCGAGAGCGTATGGCCGACCAGATCCGCCACTTCGCGCACCGAGTTGTTGACGTCGTGGAGCGCACGGGCCGATTCCCGCTGGCGGGCGATGGCGAGAAAGGTCTGCACGATCCGGGCGCAGCGCTCCGCCGCGCCTCGGATCCGCCCCGCCCGTTCCCGCACATCGGCCTCCGCCGCTTTCTCCTCGAGCAGGCTTGCCTGCGCCACCACCGCGGCCAGCGGGTTGTTCAGTTCGTGCGCGACGCCGGCGAGCAGAAGGCCGAGCGCCTGCAGCTTCTCCGCCTGGTGGAGATGCTCGCGCGCGGAGGTGAGTTCAGCCTGCGCCCGCTTCAGTTCGGTGAGGTCGTAGATGCTGGTGATCAGCGCCGGCTCGCCGTCGTAATCGATATGCCGCCAGCTTATCGACGCCCAAAAGGCGCCGCCGCCGAAGCGCAGCATCTTGGCCTCCAGGCCGTTCAACCGTTCTTCGGAGCGGAGCAGCGACATCACCCGCTCATTCTCCTCGCGCGTCTCGAACCAGCGCGCGCCGTTCACCTTCGCAAGATCGCCGTCCGAATTGATCAGCGTGAAAAAGGCGGGGTTGGCGAGCACGATGTGAAGATCGCTCCACCGCAGGATCGCCACCGGCACCGGATGGTTGTCTACCACCGTGCGAAGCTTCCCCTCGCTGTCGCGGAGCCTTTGTTCGGTGCGCTTCAGATCGGTGATGTTGATGTCGAAGCCGCCGATCTGGGGCTCGGCACCGCCTTCGATCCACACCGGGAAGCGCACCACGCGGGTCCATTCGTAATCGTCGAGCTCGGGGATATGCTCCTCGACGGAATGCGGCTTCCCTTCGCGCAGCATCATGCGGTCGAAGGCGTCGATCATGCCGGCGGCCTCGTCGCCGAACAAGTCACGCGCCGAGCGGCCCAGCACCTCCGCCGCAGGCTTGCCGAACACCTTTGCCATTTCCGGATTGACCAGCAGGTAGCGGCCGTCTTCGTCTTTCAGATACATGCCGACCGGCGCGTTCGCCATGAAGGCGGCAAGCCTCGCCTCACTGCTCCGCAACGCCGCTTCGGCGGAGCGCCGTTCGGTCAGGTCGCGCATCGACAGAATGAAGATCGGCAGCCCCGCAACCATTGCTTCATCGACCGACAGTTCGACCGGAATGCGCTGGCCCCCGACGCCAAGTGCCTCCGCTTCGATCCGCCGGCCCTGTGTATCGGCGAAGTCGGCGCCGGTGACGCTTGGCGGAAAAGCGACGACGTCTTGGAGCCTGAGCCCAAGCGCCTCTTCGCGGGTGCGGCCAAGCAGCGCGGCAGCGGCCGGGTTCCACTCCACGATCCGGCCATTGGCATCGGCGGCGACGATCATGTCGTGCGCGGTTGCCAGCACCGCCGACGCCAAAGGCGCGGACAACAAGGCCGCCTGATCATCCGTGCCGCCCGGCGCCGCGCCATTCATGATTGCGCCACCTCCCACGCGACCGGCGCCCGTGCGCACAGGCGAGTGTCGCAAGCTTCGTGCGGCTGCGCAACACCTGCGCGGGAGGGGGAGCTTCAGCCGCCGCTGGCCTGCTGCTTGGCCAGCTCGGCCTCGAAGGCGCGCTCGGCCCGTGTCGTTTGCCGGGCAAGCTCGCCGGGGTCCCGGAAGGCGTCCGCGGCGCCCGCGGCCATGCGCGCGCGCTTGCCCGCGAGGTCGAAGAATTCGGGGTGGAAGTTGAGGAAGTAATCGGCCTTGAGCCGCTTCAGCTTTGCAAACGTGGCGCGGAAGTCGGCGGCGGCTTTGGGGTAAGCGGGATCGCGCAGCAGGTTTTGGCCGGCGACGGTGAGGCTGCAGGCGAACAGGAAATTGCCCTTCCCGCTTTTCAGCGCCCAGCTCGTGCAGCCGCGGGGGTGGCCGGGGGTGAGGTGCGCCTTGAGCCGGATCGCGCCCAGCCGGAGCGTCGCGCCGTCGCCGATCGCGCGGTCCACCTTCACGGGCGGCGCCGCGCCGATCTCCGGCCGGCCCGCCACCCTGCCGCTCTCGAGATCGGCCTGATCACCGCGGCTGGCGACCAGCGTCGCGCCGGTGAGGCGCTTGAGTTCGGCGAGGCCCCCCATATGGTCGAGATGGGCGTGGTTGATCAGCAGGTAGCGCACGTCCGTGAGTTTGAAGCCGAGCGTACGGATGTTGGCGGCAATCAGCGGCGCGCTTTCCGGAAGGCCGCCGTCGATCAGCACATGGCCCTTGGGGTCGGCGATCAGGTAGGCGGCGAGGCCCTGGGTGCCGACATAGTAGACGTTGCCGGCGATATGGAACGGCTCGGCCGGCTTGTTCCACTCAAGGCGCTGCTCGCGGTCCTGCGCGGCCGCCGCCGCTGGGATGCACGCCGCCAAAGCTGCCGCACCCAATATCAGGTATCGCATTGCATCTCTCCCCATGACCTTCAGTGACAGACGGCGGACCGGGTTATCAACCCGGGCGGCGATCTTAAGTTTGCGTTCGCTTGCCGGGGAACGCCGCCGGTCGCCGCCGCGTTGGCGGGCCGACATTCATTCAGGGGCTTTCCTTACATGCTTCAGGACTCGGCGGACGCGCCTTCGGATATTGAGGGTGAGGCCGGCGAAGGTGAAGGGCGGCGGGTTCATGCCGCGCTTGGCCCGACTGTGGCGCGGCTGTGCGCGGCGGTGGAGGAGGGCGACGTGCTTGCCATCCTGTGCGGCGAGCAGCGCGGCGAGGCGGTGGCCAAGGCGGCGGCGGTGCTGACCGACGCGCTGGTGCTCTGGTATCCGCCGTCCGATGCACTGCCCGGCGACGAGGCACCGGCTTCGCCGGCGGTTGCCGGCCAGCGGGTTGCGGCGCTGGCGGCCTTGCGGGCGCGGGAGGGACGCCGCGTGCTGTTCGTCACCGATGCGGCTGCCGCGACGCATATGATCGCGGCGCCGGCCGCTTATGGGAAGGGCGCGCTCGCCTTTGCGCGCGGCGACACGATCAACCGGGAAGCGCTTCCGGGGGACCTGGAGGCGATCGGCTATTTCTGCGACGACCGGATCGACGAAGCGGGCGAATATGCTTTGCGCGGCGGCACGCTCGACATCTTTCCCGCCGACGCGGCGCGGCCGGTGCGCGTCCACCTCGAGGAGGACCGGATCGGGGAAATCGGGGAATTCGACGCGGTCAGCCAATTGGGCTGCGGAGCGCCGCTGGAGCGGCTCGACATCCGCCCCGCCGCCGAGCCGGCGCCGGGCGCGGAACCCGTCACGTTGTTCGACCACTTGCCCGATGCGGCGGTGGCACTTGATCCCGAGGCTGGCGAGCGCCGCGACAGCTTTATCGAACTGGCCGGCGAGAGCTTCGGCGGCGCCAGGGCTCCGCTTGCCGGCGCGAAGGTGTGGCGCAAGGCGCTGAGCGGCCGCCGCTGCACCGAGCTTGCCGACGACGGCGCCGTGCCGGGCCGCCGCTTCGTTGAAGCGCGTCGCCCCGACCGGGTCTTCCTCGCCGCGGTCGAGGAAGCGCGCGGTCGAGGCGATCGGGTGGTCCTGGCCGGCTCGGCGCGGGATCTGCGCTTCTTTGGCCGGAGCCTGGAGAAACGAGGGAGCGAGGCGCCGCGTGCCGTGTCCTGCTGGCGCGACGTCGAAGCGGCGGAGGCCGGGGCGTTCCTCGCTTTGGAGGTGGAGCTGGAGCGCGGCTGGACGGCGCCCGGCCTTACCGTGGTCGCCACCGCCGACGTGCTCGGCAGCCGCGCGCACAGCGGCGGCGGCGGCGGCGGGGGCGGAATCAACCCGCTGGAACGGGAAGGGGCCGAGTTCCACGCCGGGGACGCCCTCATCCACGAGGATCACGGGATTGCGATCCTGCGCGGCATCGAGCGCGTGACCACGGGCGAGGCGGAAAGCGACGCGTTCAGGCTGGAATATGCCGGCGGCGGCCAGCGGCTGGTACCGGTGGAGGAAGGCAGGCGGCTGTGGCGCTACGGCGCCGATGCGGACGCGGTGACCCTCGACAAACTCGACGGCTCGACTTGGGAAAAGCGCCGGGCCGAACTGGACGCAGCGCTCGCTCAAACCGCCACGCAGCTCGTCGCCCTCGCCAAGGAGCGGGCCGAGCGCACCGCCCCGGTGCTGGTGCCGCCGGTGGACCGCTTCGAGCGCTTCGCCGCCGGTTTCCCCTACGCCGAGACCGCCGACCAGATTCGCGCCATCGAGGCCGTGCGCGGCGACTTGGCGTCAGGCAAGCCGATGGACCGGCTGGTGGTCGGCGACGTTGGCTACGGCAAGACGGAGGTTGCCTTGCGCGCCGCCGCCGCCGTCGCTCTGGCGGGCCGCCAGGTCGTTGTTGTCGCCCCCACCACCGTGCTCGTCCGCCAGCATATCGAGACCTTCCGCAAGCGCTTCAAACGGGTCGGCCTGAAAGTCGCGGGGCTTTCCCGGCTAACCTCCGCCGCGGAGGCGCGCGAGGTGAAGGCGGGGCTGGCGAACGGCTCAATCTCCGTCCTGATCGGCACAAAGATGGTCGCCGGCAAAACAGTCGCGTTTCACGATCTCGGCCTCGTCGTCATCGACGAGGAACAACGCTTCGGCGCCGCCGACAAGGCCAAGCTGCGCGGGCTTGCGGGGGAGGGCGGCCACGTCCTCACTCTCACAGCAACTCCCATTCCCCGCACGCTGCAATCGGCCCTGGTCGGTCTTCAGGAGCTATCGCTGATCACCACGCCCCCGGCGCGGCGGCTTCCCACCCGCACCCACGTCAGCGAGTTCACCTCGGAAACGGTGCGGGCCGCCCTCCTCCGCGAACACCGGCGCGGCGGGCAGAGCTTCGTTGTGGTGCCGCGGATCGAGGACATGAACGGCATGGCCGAGCAGCTCGCCCGGCTCGTTCCCCAGCTCAGCGTCCGCCGCGCCCACGGCAAGATGGCGGCGGCGGAGATCGACGAGGAGATGGTCCGCTTCGGCGCGGGAGACGGCGACGTGCTGCTTGCCACCAACATCATCGAGGCCGGCCTCGACATCCCCCGCGCCAACACCATGATCGTCTGGCGCGCCGATTTGTTCGGCCTCGCCCAACTCCACCAGTTGCGGGGGCGCGTCGGCCGCGGCCGCTCGCGCGGCTACGTCGT
>Ga0190273_10000141_pt1 | contig 37845 bp, 38 predicted proteins | sample Popmic504IS_FD_134513 | JGI IMG/M metagenome (GOLD analysis project Ga0190273, IMG submission 134513) | Populus adjacent soil microbial communities from riparian zone of Shoshone River, Wyoming, USA - 504 IS | ecosystem: Environmental > Terrestrial > Soil > Riparian zone > Trees stand | place... | reverse complement strand
CCTCGGTGGAGGGAGCGCCGTCGGCGTCGATGGTGATCGCCGCCTCCACGACTTTGTGGGGAGTGCCGGCGTCGCCCGTGCACGACAACCTCCGATTGACTCCGGCAGAAGCGCTGGCGCGCGAACAACCGGAAGGAGGGCGTCGCTCCGGCCTGCCCGAAGTCCCCTTCCTCAGCAACCCGACCCAGTGCGGCGTCGACCGTCAGGTGACCGTCACGGCCATCAGCTATCAGGCGCCTAATCGGCCTTCAACCCTGAGCGCTCCATTTCCCCAGATCTTCGGTTGCGGGAAACTCAGCTTCAACCCCCACCTCAGCATCACGCCGACGAACCCGGAGGCTGCGGCTCCGACGGGATTGGACGCGGTGCTCGAGGTGCCGCAAAACGAAGCTCCCCAAGACGTGGCGACGTCGACGCTGAAGAGCGCCGTAGTCACTTTGCCCGAGGGTTTCGCGATCAATCCTGCGGCTGCCGATGGGTTGCAGGCCTGTTCGCCTGAGCAGGTGGCATTGGGAACCAACGCGCCCTCCGCCTGCCCGGACGCCGCCAAGCTTGGGTCGGTGGAACTGGAGGTGCCGGCCCTGGAAAACACCCTGAAGGGGTCCGTCTACCAGCGGGCGCCGGAACCGGGCCATCTCTTCCGCTTCTGGGTCGTCACCGACGAACAGGGCGTGCACCTCAAGCTCCCGGCCGAGATTCTCGTCAATCCTCTAACCGGCCAGCTCACGACGGTCTTTGCCGGCATCCCGTCCCTGGGGGGTAACCCTCAGGTCCCGTTCGAGGAGCTCCGGCTGCACATCTTCGGAGGTCCCCGGGCGCCCCTCACGACTCCCGGCAGCTGCGGCACCTACAGTGCCGCTTTCGTCCTCGATCCCTGGTCCGGCCGGCCTGCGTCTTCTGGCAACACGCCGATGGCCATCTCCAGCGGTTGCGGCAAGGGTGGGTTCCAGCCGAAGTTCGACGCCGGAACCGTGAGCCCGCGAGCGGGTAGCTACAGCCCCTTCGTCCTCACCCTCACCCGCCAGGACGGGGAAGCCAACCCCCAGAACCTGTCCGTGCATCTGCCTCAGGGTCTGCTGGCGAAGCTGGGTGGTGTCCCGCTGTGCCCGCAGCAATCGGCCGGTGCAGGGGACTGCCCTGACGGTTCCCGGGTCGGCTCGCTCACGGCTGCCGCGGGCGTCGGCGGATCACCTCTGTGGATCCCGCAGCCGGGCAAGGCCCCGACGGCTGTCTACCTCGCCGGCCCCTACAAGGGCGCTCCCTACAGCATCGTCACTCGGGTCCCGGCGCAAGCTGGCCCATTCGACCTCGGGACCGTGGTGAACCGCGCCGGGATCTACGTCGATCCCGAGACGGCGACCGCCACGATCAAAACCGATCCGCTTCCTCAGATCCTCGAGGGAGTGCCGATCTCCTACCGCACCATCCACGTCGATGTCGATCGCAAGGAGTTCACGCTGAACCCCACCAGTTGCTCGCCGAAGGAGATCAAGGCGACGGTGACCGCGACCAATGGCGCGACTGCGAGTCCATCTGCGGCGTTCCAGGCGACGAACTGCGCCAAGCTCGCCTACAAGCCGAAGCTGAAGCTGACCTTGAAGGGGAGCACCCGCAGGACGGGTCATCCCGCCATCAGAGCCGTGCTCACTCAGGGCAAAGGCCAGGCGAACACCGCCAGCGCCTCTGTAATCCTGCCGGCCAGCGAGTTCATCGACCAAAACCACATCAACAACCCCTGCACGCGGGTCCAGTTCAACGAAGACCGCTGCCCGAAGCTCTCGATCCTGGGCAAGGCCACGGCGATCTCGCCGCTCTTGGACAAGCCGCTGAAGGGCCCGGTGTATTTCCGGTCCAACGGAGGGGCTCGGGAACTACCTGACATCGTTGCCGACCTGCATGGGCCGATCGACATCGTCCTCGTCGGCTTCGTCGATGCCGTTCAGAAGAAGGGCACCGAAACCAGCCGCATCCGTACGCGCTTCATGAACGTCCCTGACGCCCCGGTCTCCAAGTTCACGATGAGTCTCTTTGGGGGCAAGAAGCGCGGCCTGCTCGTTAACAGCCGCGATCTCTGCGACACCGGGCGCCGCGCAAAGGTCCAGCTGGTGGCCCAGAACGGCCGCGAGCAGATCTCGAACACGCGTATAGCGACTAGCTGCAAGAAGCCCCGGTAGTTCGCTCGGCAGCAGGGTCTTTGGGGGGCTTCGGCTCCTCGAAAGGCCCTGCTCCGACCCACCTTCTATTAAAAAGCTTGACTATTAGGAACTCCCCTGTTAACAATAGGGAAGTCAAGCAATGGGAGCTTGACAGGCGGGAGGCAGGCTTAACGCCGGGCTCCTCACCAGTTTGAGGGGGATCCCTCCTTGCCAAAAACGAAAACGGCGCATCTGCGCCGGATCAAGGAGAAATACATGAAGTACATGAAGATTCTCGGCCTCGCCGCGATGGCGCTGGCCGCTCTGATGGCGATGGCTGGCACCGCTTCGGCGACCTCCATTACATCGCCTGCAGGCACCACTTACACAAGCACGATCAAAGCCGAAAACGAGGGCACGATCACGCTGACAAGCGTCTTCGGTGGCTTCGGCGCGGTCTCTTGTAAAAAATCAACGGTTGAAGGAAAAGTTGAAACCCACGGCGCTGCGGTTACAGCGGGTGGCAAAATCACCGGCTTGACCTTCACCGAATGCAGCGGCGGCACCCCCACATCTCCGGTGACTACGCCGGGGACCCTCGAAGTGCATCGCAATGCTGATGGCTCCGGCGCCCTTACATCGAAGAGCGCATCTGTCGTCATTCACGGCACCGCCTTCGGCACCTGCACCTTCACCACCTCGAGCACGGGTACCAGCCTTGGGACCCTTACAACCACCACTCAGACCGGTGGTAAAGCGACACTCGACATCAAAGCGTCGATTGCGAGTGCCTGCGGCACGGGTACCTGGGAGGGTTCGTACGTCGTAACCACTCCGAGCACCCTCCTGATCGACTGACCACTCCCTTCTAGCGGATAGTCAGGCAGTTAGCGCAGCCGCCCTCTGGGCGGCTGCGCCTTTTGACGTCCGGGTGGCCTAGACGACCGACGGAGAACTCGCAAACCAACATTGCGCAGATCCTCTTGACTGCTCCACGAGTTTCTGTTAGGAATGGTCCGTTGCTTCGGATAAGCCGGCGGCAACGGGCAGCTGGCGTGAACAGCTCCCAACAGTTCGATAAATGGCGCATCGGCGCCGACTCAAGGAGAAATAAAATGAAGTACGTGAAGATCCTCGGCCTCGCCGCGATGGCGTTGGCCGCTCTGTTGGCGATGGCTGGTACCGCATCAGCGACCACAATCACATCGCCTAAAGGCACCACCTACACAGGCACGATCAAAGCCGAAAACGAGGGCTCCGTCACATTGACAAGCGTCTTCGGCGGATTCGGTGCAGTCCACTGCAACAAATCCATTGTCGAAGGCAAAGTCGAAAAACACGGCGTGGGCCAGACAGTCTTCGGGCTCATCAGCAAACTGACGTTCGAAGAATGCACCAAACCGGTCACAGTCATCAATGCCGGTTCCCTGGAATTGCATTACCTGAACGCCAAAGAAGGCACACTTACATCCAGTAACGCCAAAATCGAAATCCACGAAACGGCTTTCGGTACATGCACCTTCACCACGGCCAGCACGGGGACCGATCTCGGAACCGTGACAACGACCGAAGCGACGGGCGGTAACGCGACACTCGACATCAAAGCATCGATTCCGAGTGCCTGCGGTACCGGCACCTGGGAGGGTGCCTACAAAGTAGTCACTCCGACTCCGTTCTACCTCGACGCCTAGCGACCGGCTCTAAGGAGCCATAGCTATCGAGCGCAGCCGCCATCGGGCGGCTGCGCTTCTAGAAACGGCGCGAATCCGCCGACCAAGGAGAAGTAAAATGAAGTACGTGAAGATCCTCGGCCTCGTCGCGATGGTGTTGGCCGCCCTGATGGCGATAGCTGGAACCGCCTCTGCGACCACCCTCACATCGCCTAAAGGAACTACCTACACAAGCACGATCAAAGCTGAAAACGTCGGCACCGTCACGTTGACAAGCGCCTTCGGCGGCTTCGGCGCGGTGTCCTGCAACAAATCAACTGTTGAAGGAAAAGTAGAAACCCACGGGGCAGGCGTTACAGCTGGTGGCGTGGTCAGCAGTCTTACGTACAGTGAATGCAATAAGCCGATCACAGTGGTCAACAAAGGTTCCCTTGAACTCCATGCGGGGGCCACCGAAAAAGAAGCGACACTTACATCCAAGAACGCAAATATCGTTATTCACGAAACGGCGTTCGGTACTTGTACCTTCACCACGGCCAGCACTGGCACCGACCTGGGAACGGTGACAACTACCGCCGCGACGGGAGGGAATGCTGTCCTCGACATTAAAGCGGCGATCCCGAGTACCTGCGGCACCGGCACTTGGGAGGGCTCCTACAAAGCAGTCACCCCGAGTACGCTTTACGTCGACTAGCTTTCTCGCTTGTCAGCACCAGTCCAACTCAGTGCAGCCGCCTATCAGGTGGCTGCGCCTTTTTGTGGCACAACTGGAACCAGGGCCTAGGGTCTTGATCCATCAGGGAAATAGGGCGATATCCCTGGATTCAGCGAGTGACTGAGGTTGCACGTCCCCTCAGGCACTCAAGGTCGGTTGAGTAATAGAAACTGCTGTGTTAATAATGGTGTTGGCTTTGGGAGAGCCCTTAGTCGAGCGAGGTTCCTGGCCCGAGGCCAGTGCCCGCTACAGGCAGATAACCGGCGCGGACGCGCCGTATCAAGGAGAAATAAATGAAGTACGTGAAGATCCTCGGCCTCGCCGCGATGGCGTTGGCCGCTCTGATGGCGATGGCTGGTACCGCATCAGCGACCACAATCACATCGCCTAAAGGCACCACCTACACAAGCACGATCAAAGCTGAAAACGAGGGCACCGTCACGCTCACAAGCGTCTTCGGCGGCTTCGGCGCGGTTTCTTGCAACAAATCCACTGTCGAAGGCAAAGTCGAAAAACACGGCGTGGGCCAGACAGTCTTCGGGCTCATCAGCAAACTGACGTTCTCAGAATGCACCAAACCGGTCACAGTCATCAATGCCGGTTCCCTGGAATTGCATTACCTGAACGCCAAAGAAGGCACACTTACATCCAGTAATGCCAAAATCGAAATCCACGAAACGGCCTTCGGTACATGCACCTTCACTACGGCCGCCACGGGTACCGATCTCGGCACCTTGACAACGACCGAAGCGACGGGTGGTACAGCGACACTCGACATCAAAGCATCAATTCCGAGCGCCTGCGGCACCGGCACTTGGGAGGGCTCCTACAAAGTCACCGCACCGGACCCGTTCTACCTCGACGTCTAAGCAACTCGCTTCAAGTCGAAGCTGATCAGCGCAGCCGCCCGAATCGGGGCGGCTGCGCCCTTTTTTTGAACGGTCCGGTGCACGCACCCGACTTCCACCGCCGCCGGCCACTGCGCTGGAAAGCGGCCATGACGCGGAAGCGATGGACGGCGATAGCCGGCTTCACCTCGAGCTCCGCCGTCAGCAATCCGCGAGAGGCGGCGAGCTTCGGGTGACAGGGAGTGGGCGGTCACAAAGTTCCTCAAACGTTCTGGATCAATCTGCGTCTTCGTGATAGTAATGCCAAATGGCTTTGGGAACGCCCGAAGTCGTCCCGGAGCGGCCTTCGGCCAGATCCGGGCAGCTCACAAAAGGCGCAAACGCGCCGAATCAAGGAGAAATAAATGAGGTACGTAAAGATCCTCGGCCTCGCCGCGATGGCGCTGGCCGCTCTGATGGCGATGGCTGGTACCGCTTCTGCGACCACAATCACATCGCCCAAAGGCACCACCTACACAAGCACGATCAAAGCTGAAAACGTCGGTACGGTCACGCTGACAAGCGTCTTCGGTGGCTTCGGCGCGGTGTCCTGCAACAAATCGACTGTCGAAGGAAAAGTAGAAGCGCACGGGGTGGGAGTGACAGTCTCCGGTCTCATCGAAGCGAAAAACCTGACCTTCACCGAATGCAACAAGCCGGTCACAGTGGTCAGTGGTGGGTCGCTGGAATTGCATGCTTTGAATCCGGTGGAAGGTCGCTCGAAAGAAGGCACACTTACATCGAAAAACGTGAAAATCGAAATCCACGAAACGGCTTTCGGTACATGCACCTTCACCACGGCGAGCACGGGCACCGATATCGGAACCGTGACAACGACCGAAGCGACGGGCGGCAACGCCATTCTGGACATCAACGCCCAGATCCCGAGCGCTTGCGGCACCGGCACCTGGGAGGGCTCTTACAAAGTAATCAGCCCCAACCCGTTCTATCTCGACGCCTAGTACGCGCGTCTAAAAACGCGAGCTGATGGCTAGCGCAGCCGCCCATAGGGGGCGGCTGCGCTACTTCCATGGGGTGACACGCCCCATCCATGGGCAAGGGCACTTGAACAAAGCATCCCTTTTGGGTACGTCTCAGGCCTCAAAACCCAGGCGCTCAGGCGCCAGAAGAAGGAGCTCAAGATGAAGTACCTGAAGATCCTCGGCCTCGCCGCGATGGCGCTGGCCACCCTGATGGCGATGGCTGGTACCGCTTCTGCGACCACAATCACATCGCCCAAAGGCACCACCTACACAAGCACGGTCAGAGCTGAAAACTCAGGGACCGTCACCCTCACAAGCGTCTTCGGTGGGTTCGGCGCCATATCTTGTAACAAATCAGTTGCCGAAGGAAAAGTCGAAGTTCACGGCGTAGCCCGAACAGTGGCTGGATTGCTGTCGACCCTGACCTTCTCAGAATGCACGAAACCGGTTACAGTGATCGATCCAGGTCTGCTCGAACTGCACTATCTCAACGCGAAAGAAGGTACATTGACATCGAAAAGTGCGGAGGTCGAAGTCCACGAAACGGCATTCGGTACATGCACCTTTACCACGTCCGAAACTGGCAGCGATCTGGGAACGGTGACAACGACGGAAGCAACCGGTGGCGCAGCGAGGGTAGACATCAAAGCCGCCATCGGAAGCGCTTGCGGCACCGGTACTTTCCACGGCGCATACAAAGTAGTTACCCCGAATTCGTTCTACCTCGACGCCTAGGCTCGCCAAAAAGAGCGAGTGAAATGCTGGCGCAGCCGCCCGTTAGGGCGGTTGCGCTCCTTTTTCAGGGTGACACGGGTTGTCCAAGCTCAGGGACACTTGAGTGGCCAGAGCGCATTCGGTACGCCTAAGACTCCATCTGAGGCGCGCATGCGCCAGAACAAGGAGCACAAGATGAAGTACCTGAAGATCCTCGGCCTCGCCGCGATGGCGCTGGCCGCCCTGATGGCGATGGCTGGTACCGCCTCGGCGACCACCCTCACATCGCCCAAAGGCACCACCTACACAAGCACGATCAAAGCCGAAAACGCCGGTTCCATCACCCTGACAAGCGTGTTCGGCGGCTTCGGCGCAGTAACTTGCACCAAATCCATTATCGAAGGGAAAGTGGAAAAACATGGCGCTGGCGTTGCGGTAACTGGAAACAACAGTAAATGGACCTTCGAAGGATGTAACAAGCCAGTTACAGTTACAGCTTCCGGATCGACCACGGTCCACTACGCAAATGCCAATTCGGGTACAGAGACATCAGTCACCTCGAGTTGGCATGTCCACGAAACGGCTTTTGGTACCTGCACCTTCACCACGGCAAGCACCGGAACTGATCTCGGGACGCTCACAACGACGGAAGCGACCGGGGGCAACGCCGTGATCGACATAAAAGCATCGATTCCGAGCGCCTGCGGAACCGGCACCTTGGAGGGCTCCTACAAAGTAGTCACTCCCAATCCGTACTACTTGGACGCCTAGCGACCCACCGGAAGCTAACTGCTGAATGGGCCGCCTTCCCTTGCTGGGCGGCGGCCCTAGATTGAGCGTTCTGAGGCTCGGGGCATAGTATCGCCAAGGCAATCCACAGGAAAGCCTCCCATCGTAGGGCTGAGGTCCTACAAACCATTAGCCGAGCGCGCTCTACTTCGACTAGCGGGCGCTTAGGCGCGGGGGGAGGTCAAACTGCGCCCCGCAGCGGCTGCGGGGCGCTCAAAGAGCTCGGGCGACGGTATCCCGATCACCTCGCCCTGAAACCGCTTCTCGGTTCCATAAACGACCCAGGTGGTATCGATTTCGCCGATCTCGAGCTCGAGGCGGAGCTCGTCCGGGTGCGCCTCGAGATGTTCGAGATGGGTGAGGCCGGCGTCGTAGCGGCCCGCGAGGAGCTCTTCGGCGACGATCGGCTTCGACTGGACGTCGACGATCTCCGGCCAATCCTCGCGGTTGATGTAGCCGGCGGTGGCAGGGACCAGGCCCAGGGAGCGGGGCTGGTCGACCTCGCGCCGGGCGAGAACCGCCAGAGCCTTGGTCGGGAAGATGAAGGTGTCGACGACGAAGATCTCGCTCCAGTAGTGCTCAGTGACCTCATGCACCTTCGGGTGAGCGCTGCACTGGACCAGGAAGGCGTCCTCCTGGCCCCGGATCAGCTCGAGGCCATCCATAAAGTCCCCGATGAACTCGATCTCGAAGTCTTCGACCCCTTGGAACTCCAAGTAGCGGAGGACGGCCCGCTCGTGGCAGGTGCCGGTGGGGCCCAGGGTTACGATCTTGATCGGCGACGATGAGCTGTCCATCTAGTCAAGGGTAGTAGAGCAATGGATGAGGCACAACTGTCGTTACCACGCGGGTTTCTTGACATGGTCCAAGGGGTACATTAAGTTGCTAAGGCTGACCCGCCAGGGACGTGGTCAGCGCATCGCATGAAAGGGACCGGAGGGGAAGACGTGGGAGTCGAGTCTTGAGCACCTTGCTTGCTCGATTGGCCGTCGAATGCTCCGGATCAAACATCTCGAGCGTCGGCGAATGATCGCCAACGACTAGTGGAGGAATAATGCTCTCTCGACTGCAGAACAAGCTCGGCACGGCCGGTCTGGTCGTGGCGATCGTGGCGCTTGTCGCCGCACTGACCGGGGCGGCGTTCGCTGCCGGCGGTCTCACCAAGCAGCAGGAAAAACAGGTCAAGAAGATCGCCAAAAAGTACGCTGGCAAACGCGGCAAAACGGGTCCGGCAGGGCCTGCGGGTCCGGCGGGTGCGAAGGGCGACAAGGGCGACACCGGCGCCAAGGGCGACACCGGCGCCACTGGTCCCCAGGGCCCCCAGGGGATCCCGGGCAAACCGGGCGTCGCGGGTGAAGACGGCAGCTTCGCCGAAGAAATGAAATCCGGAACCACCCTTCGCGGCAACTGGAGCATCACGAGCGACGCCGCGTATGGTCTGGACTCGGTCTCCTACCTGATGAAGTACCCCGGAACCACGCCGCCGGAAATCGTCTTCGTTCGCACGGGCGGAGCCGCTGAATGTGAATCATTCGAAGAACCGGTAAAAGCGGCCTGTGAAGCCGACGAAAAAGCAGCGGAAGCTAATTGCCCCGGCACCGCTGCCGTACCGGAGGCCGACCCCGGATTCGTCTGCTTCTACCTCGGCGAACAGTACGGAGCCGGCCCGCCGTTCCCGCCCGGAAACTTCATCTTCCAGGCCGGACCGGAAGATAACTTCGCCAAGCCTGGGCAGAGCACGCTTTATGGAGCGACGCTCAAGCTTGCGCCTGCTCCCGGCGGAGTAGTGCTCGCGGGCGGAACCTGGGCGGTTACCGCAGCGTAGTAGTCAGGACCATCTGTAGCGAAAGGGCCGCCACCTGCTGGCGGCCCTTTTTGTAGCTCTCCTGCTTCGGGGGCTTCGACAGGCCGGCCGGAGGATCACCCCTCGAAACGCCGCAGCGCCTCGTCAAATCCCCCCGCCTGCGATTCGATCACGCGGGCTGAGATCTCGACCTCCCAGAACTTCGCCCCCGCCATCCAGGCGCTGCCGAGGTAGTTCCAGGCGGCTACCGTCGCACCGACGGTCAGGTTCAGCTCCTCGGCGAGGCTTTCCATCAGCTCCTGGAACTCGTCCTGCATGCTGATGATCACCGGCGCGGGGTCGGCCTCGCCCATCTTCGTCTCGACCGTCACCTTGTGGCCGGTCCGGACTCCGAAGAACCAGGCTTTGTGGAGGTGCTCGGCCATCGCCGCCAGCTGCTGCCCCTCGATGCCGAGAGCATCGGCGCTCTCTTCCAGGAGCGGCTTGAGGTCCTGTTCTTGGGCGGTGAGAACCGCGGTCGGCAAGCTATTGTTGCCCGGGGACACCTCTGCCAGTTTAGACAACTTCCTCTAATCGAGTGCTCCTATTTGGCGTTCCTCTCGCCAAAAAGAAGGGCGGCCAGTTGGCCGCCCTTCTAGATCCTGCGGCCCGGGAGTACCCGGGCAGTGTCGCTCAGGTGCCGGTGCAGGTCCGGACGATGCCGGCCGAGACCTTGGTGCCGTCGGCGAACTTCGCGGTGGCGTGAGCCTGCAGCTTGCCGTCGGGGCATTTGGCGAACAGCGTCTTCTGCTTGCCGATGCTGAGGCTGAAGTCCTTTACCGAACCGCTGCCGCCGGCGATCTTGGGGATCGAGGCGACCGATTCGAGGCCGTAGCGCCCTTTCTTGATTTTCTTGATCTTCACCGTCGTCACGATCGCGGCCGGGGTCGGGACCGTGATGTAGGCGTGGATGAACAGGGTGGTCTTGCCGCCCGCGGTGCCGCCGTTGAAGACGAGCAGTTTGGAGGGAACCTGGATCGGATTCTGTTCGGGGAACTGGATCTCGACGTTGGTCTGACCGGTGCCGATGATCGCCGGCTTGCAGGCTTTTTCGGCCGCTTTCGTGTCGGTCGACTGCAGCTGGCCCGACTTGCAGGTCGGGACGCCCTTGGTGTCGATGGCGCCGTTCTTGTCGGTTTCGACCAGGACTTCCTTCAGAGCCGGCGGGTGCGTTCCGTCTTTCGTCTGGATCTTCCCCTTCGCCGAAAGCATGATCGGCGCCAGCTTCTTCTTCGGCAGCTTGCTGGGGCTGAACCCGCCGTCGAAGGTGAATTTAATGTTCCCGGCTTCAGCCGTGACCGGTCCGCCACCCGCAGCAGTGGCGATACCCGCCACGCTGACGGCGATCAGGCCCACAAGAGCCGTCATCAACATCAGGTACTTGCGCATATCCCTATATCTCTCCTTTGCGGCGTTGCCCGTCCCTGGGCCGATGCCGTCGAAAGCGTGAATGGTTATCTATCCAGCGGCTCAAACTACCACCCGGACGTTCTTCGTAAACCCGCGAAGTCGCTAAAAGAAGCGCTTGCCCGAGCGCTAGGAGTGCTGCATCAGGAGGCGAGCCCGCTCCCGCTCGGCGGTCGCACCTTCGGCCCCGAGGTACGGCAGGGTGATCCAGAACATCAGATCGGGCAGCCTGCTCGGCAGGCGGGCGACTGCTCCGTGCAGGACCTCGCTGTAGAGGAGCTCGTTGATCCCGCCGGCGACTGACAGCGCGGTGATTCCCGGCAGTTCGACCGAGGTCTCCGACCGACCTGCCTCGATGAAGCCGGTGAACTGCCGCAGCGCCGCGTCCCGCCGAGCCAGCGCTTTGGGCCCCGCGGCGAGGACCTCGACGATCGCGAAGCGCGCCTCTCCCGGGTGGGAGGAGAGGTGCTGGAGCAAGCGCTCGAGCGCGGCCCTGATCCGCTCCGCCCAAGCGTCCCCCGCCCGCGACTCGAAGGCGTCGGTCGCCTCTCCGAGGAGATTGCCGAGCAGCACGTCATAGGCCGCCAGGAAGCAGTCCTCCTTGCTCTCGAAGAGCTCGTAGAAGGTCTTGCGCGAGACCCCGGCGACGCCGATCACGTCGACGACCCGCGTTTCGGGGTAGCCTCGCCCGGAGACCACCTCGATCATCGCCTGGTGGATGCGGTTGCGCTGGGACTCGGTTACCGCCTCCCTCGGCAAGCCGTGTCTTCCGCGGGGCAGCCGCTCGTTCAAGTGGGCCGAGCGTCTAGTTGAGGGCACCCGACAGACTGTAGAGCAGGCGAAGTACCGGTGAGCGTTCTTTATCTAAACGTTGCCCCGACCGGCCCGGAGTCGAGCCAGATCACCTGCTCGCGGTCGGGACCGACGCCGACGAGGCGGACGGGGACCCCGACGAAGTCAGCGATAAAACCGAGGTAGTCGCGCGCCTCCCGAGGCAGGTCGTCGGCGCTGCGGCAGGAGGTGAGGTCGAGGTCGAAGCCGGGCAGCTCCTCGTACTCCGGGGTCGCCGAGTGGAGAATCGACTGGTGGTACGGAAAGGTCTCGAGCTCAGCGCCCTCTTTGGACCGGTAGCGGACCGCGACGCGCAGCGGGCCGATGCCGCTGAGGACGTCGAGCTTGGTAATGGCCAACGCGTCCATGCGGTTGAGGCGGACGGCGTAGCGGAGGGCGACCAGGTCCATCCAGCCGCAGCGGCGACGCCTGCCGGTGGTGGTGCCGAACTCGTGCCCCCGCTGCAGCATCTGCTCGCCGACCTCGTCGAAGAGCTCGGTCGGGAAGGGCCCGGCACCGACCCGAGTCGCATAGGCCTTGGCGATCCCCCAGACCTCGCTGATGTCCTTTGGTCCGACGCCGGCGCCGACACAGGCCGCGCCGGCGATCGGGTTGGAGGAGGTGACGAAGGGATAGGTGCCGTGGTCGAGGTCGAGCAAGGTCGCCTGCGCGCCCTCGAAGATCACCGTCTCCTCGCGGTCGAGCGCGTCCCAGCAGAGCTTCGCGGTGTCAGCGATGTGGGGCTCGAGGCGATGGCCGAAGTTGACGTGTTCCTCGACCATCGTGTGCAGGTCAAGCCGCGGGTCTGGCGCCGCGGAACTTTCCTCGATCGGCTTCGCGTCCTCGCCAGCCTCCTTCAGCCTTTTGCGCCGTTGCACCGAGAGTTCGCGCAGCGCCTGCTGCTTCGGCTCCAGCGCCGCGCGAATCTTCGTCCGCAGGATCTTCTCGTCGAGGAGGTCTTGGACCCGGATCCCCAGCCGCAGGGCCTTGTCGGCGTAGCACGGCCCGATCCCGCGCCGGGTGGTGCCGATCGAGAGCTTGCCCAGCTTCGTCTCGCCGGCCGTGTCGAGCAGCACGTGGTAGGGCATGATCAGGTGCGCGTTGGCGGAGATGCGCAGGTTGCCGACGCTGAGGCCACCGCGTTTGAGGTTGTCGATCTCCCCCAGCAGCACCCGCGGGTCGACGACGACGCCGTTGCCGATCACGCACGTCTTTTCCGAGTGGAGGATTCCCGAGGGGATCAGGTGGAACTTGAACTCCTCGCCACCGCGGACGATCGTGTGGCCGGCGTTATTGCCGCCCTGGAAGCGGACGATCGTGCTCGCCCGCTCGGCGAGCAGGTCGACGACCTTCCCCTTCCCCTCATCGCCCCACTGGGCCCCGACTATGACCACGCCCGGCATGCCGTCGGGGATTGTGACGATCAGGCGGCTTTGCTGACTTTCCCGTACCGGTAGTCCTTGCCCCTGACCTCGATCTCACCGCACATCTCGGACAGGCGCGAAACCGTTCTGGAGCCGATTTGCTCCTCGAGCTCGGGGTGCGACAGGTTGGTCGTAATGACGATCGAGCGCTCGGCCTCGTAGCGCTCGTTCACCAGCGAATACAGCTGCTCCAGCACCCAGTCGGAGCGTTTCTCGGCTCCCAAGTCGTCGATGTGGAGGAGGTCGACTGAAGTTAGGCGCTCGAAGAAGGAAAGGTAGGAGTCACCGCCGGGTTCAGAGTCATAGGTCTGGCGGATCCGGGCGAGTAGCTTCGGCAGGGAGTAAATCGCCACCGTGCGCCCGGCTTCCAGCGCGGCTTTGGAGATCAGCATCCCCAACGTCGTCTTGCCCGTCCCCGTATCGCCAAACAGCCACAGGCCCTCGCCTTCCGCAAGCCGAGCGTCAAGGTCATCGATGTACGCCCGCACTTCATTGACGGCAATTTTCGTCTGCAGGTTGTTGACCATGTCGGAGACCGGCGGCCGGTCGAAGGAGACGCCGCGGTAGCGCGGCGGGATCACCGAAGAGATCCCCCGGCTGCGGCCGCGGTTAAGGCGCTCGCCCCGGCACTGGCAGGGACGGGCGACGTCTTCGGGGCCGAGGATCCAGCCGGAGCCGTCGCAGACGCCAAGCGGGCAGGCCTGCTCGCGGAAGGGCTCGGAGCGAGCGATCGCCGGCATCAGAACTCAGGCCCCGCAGCAGCCGCGTCGGCGAAGGGCGGCTCTTCTCCCGCGGGCTGTTCGATCGGCGGTTCCTGGTGGGCCTGGTCGGCGAATTTCGGGAAGCGGTCGAGGAAGACCAGCTTCCTGGTCCCGATCGGGCCGTTCCTATGCTTGGCGATGATCAGGTCGGCCAGGCCGTCGGGCTCCTCGTCGGGGTCGCGGTAGTAGTCCTCGCGGTAGAGGAAGGCGACGACGTCTGCGTCCTGCTCGATCTGTCCTGACTCGCGCAGGTCGGAGAGCTGCGGCTTCGGCGGCGTCCGTTGCTCGGGCGCCCGCGAGAGCTGTGAGATCGCCACCACCGGCACCTCGAGCTCGCGGGCGAGGATCTTCAGCCCGCGGCTGATCTGGCCGACCTGCTCGACCCGGTTGGCGCGGTGGTCGTCGGAGCGCATCAGCTGCATGTAGTCGAGGATGATCAGGCCGAGACCGCCGCGGTCCTGTTCCTGTGCGTGCAGGCGCCGCGCCTTCGCCCGCAGGTCGAGGATGCCGAGGTCGGATGAGTCGTCAAACCAAAGCGGCGCTTCCTCGAGCTCGTTGCAGGCGCGCACGACCTTGGGCCAGTCGCGCTGGTTGACCTGGCCCTTGCGCAGCTTGTCGCCGGAGATGCGGGCGCGGCAGGCGATGAAGCGTTGGGCCAGCTCGACCTCCGACATCTCGAGCGAGAAGAAGGCGACCGGCATCTGCTTCTTGACCGCGACGTTTTCGGCGATGTTGGCGACGAGCGCGCTCTTCCCCATCGCCGGCCGGGCGGCGACGATGATCAGGTTGCCAGGCTGGAAGCCGCCGGTCACCGCGTCGACGTCGCGGAAGCCGGAGGGGGTGCCGGTCAGTTCGAGCTCGCCGGTGGAGAGCTTCTCGAGCCGGTCGACCTCGTCGTGGAGGATCTCCGAGAGCAGTTTGAAGTCGCTCGCCTGCTCTTTGTGGGCGACGTCGAAGAGCAGCTTCTCGGCCCGCTCGGAGAGCTCGCGCGGCTCGCCGGCCCGCTCGTTGACCCACCCTTGGATCTCCTGCCCGGCGCCCAGCAGGCGCCGCAGCAGCGAGTTCTGCTGGACGATCTCGGCGTAGTGCTTGGCGTTGGCGGCGGCCGGGACCTTCGCCGCCAGCTCGGAGACGTAGTGCCGCCCACCGGCGTCCTCGATCTTGTTGCGCTGGGTCAGCGCCTCGCTGACGCTGAGCTCGTCGACCGGCTTCGAGGCGGCGTAGAGGTCGTGGACGACCTCGAAGATCGCCCGGTGCTTGTCAAGGTAGAAGTCGGCGGGGTTCAGCTTCACCTCGTCGATCACGCGGGTCAGCGCCGGCTCGGCGACCAGCATTGCCCCCAGCACCGACTCCTCGGCCTCGATGTTCTGCGGGGGGACGTGGGTCGTGGGGGGCTGCGGCATCGATCTAGGTATAGGCGCCCTGGCGGCGGATCCGAGGGGAGGACGAGGCGCTCAGCAAGTAGACCAAAGGGAAGTCACAGCGGCGTCTGCCTTCCGCGCAAATGACGCGGAAAGGAGTTCACACTTCCGTGGCTTTATGCGGCAGTTCCGAAGGAGAGCTGATGGTGGTGCGCCGGCGGGATCAACCCCTCCTGCTCCTGGCGCAACTCGCCGCGCCGCAGCATGCGCATCGTCAGGATGGCGATGCTCAGGATCGCGGTGGCGCCGAGGCTGAGCTGGACGCTGAGCAGCCCTTCGCGGCTCCAGTAGACATCTCGCAGGTCGAGCAGCAGCGCCGCCTCATCGAAGGTGAGCCCGATCCCGACACCCATCGGGATCGCCAGCCGCTGCTCGACGGCATCGTCGTCGGTGAGGAGCGCTGCCGTGCCGGAGCCGAAGGCGATCAGGATCCCGGGCACGAAGTGGTGGATGTGGCGACCGCCGATGCTGACGTTGTGGAAGGGCCACCAGCCGTCGCGGATCCCCCAGGTCGAGAGCCGCACGAAGGTGAACGCGCCGAGGAAGCCGGCGAGCAGGTTGAAGAGCACGGTTTCGTAGCGTGACGCTTCGACGTAGCCGCGCACGGCGACGTTGACGGTGTCCACGGCGGCCGCCGGAGCCGATTCCAGGAGCGCTTCCGGGTCATGTGCCTCGGCCGCCCGCCGCGCGAACATGCGGCTGAACTGGCCGACCACGACGGTGCCGGCGGCGCCCAGGGCGACTGCTGCGAGGCCGACCGTCGCCCGCTCCGAGCGGACCCAGCCCGACCTGCGACTACGGCGTAGGACTACTTCTCCTCGCTGATGATGGTCTTGACGGCGGCCCTGGTGCCGTCGGAGAGCTCGATCTCGACCATGAAGGTGCCGAGTTCGCGGAGCGGCTGCTCGAGCTGGACCTGCCGTTTGTCGATCCGCAGGTCGCGGGCCTCCTGCAGCGCTTCGACGATCTCACGCGGGCCGACCGAGCCGAAGAGCTTGCCGTCCTCTCCTGCCCGCTGGTGAATCGTGAGGACCGTTTTGCCAAGCAGGCCGGCGGCTTGGGTTTCCCGTTCGCGGCGAGCTTCCTCGGCCTTTTTCGCCGCCTCCATCCGCCGTTTGGCTTCCTCGAGCGCGCCCGCCGTTGCCGGCTGGGCGAGCTTGCGCGGAACCAGGAAGTTGCGCAGGTAGCCGGGGGCGACGTCGACGACGTGACCGCGAGCGCCGAGGTTCTCGACGTCCTGAAGCAGGATCGCCTGGGCCATCAGCGCTCTCCGACGTAAGGAAGCAGGGCGATTTCGCGCGCCCGCTTCACCGCTACCGACAGCTGACGCTGATGGCGGCGAGAAAGTCCGGTGACCCGGCGCCCGCGCGTCTTCCCCTTGTCAGAGAGGAAGCGACGCAGCAGGTTCAGGTCCTTGTAATCGACGACCTCGGAATTGACCCGCGTGTATTTACGGGGCCGTGCGCGATCGGCGCCGCGCCGACCACGCCGGGCGCCACCGCGAGATGAAGAATCTTGTGCTGCTCGAGCCATCGGCCGGCCATGCTACAGCCTGACGGCCCCAGGAGCTTCCAGGCGGCGTCCTCAGTCGCTCGCGTGCGGAGCACGCCACGCTCCCTGCGTCCTTGCCTGAAAACTCCTGGGTCTCGTCAGGAGAAATGCCTTAGAAGGGGATGTCGTCTTCGCTGGCGCTGCCCCCGCCACTAGGCGCGGCTTCGAAGTCGCCCATGTCGGCCGGCACGTCGCTGCGCGGCGGGGTGAAGCCACCGCCCCCACCGCCGTTGCCGTTGCCACCGCCGGAGCCGTCGCGGGAGCCGAGGAACTGCACGGTGTTGGCGATGATCTGAACCGCCTGCCGTTTCTGGCCCTCTTTGCTTTCCCACTCGCGCCAGTCGAGTCGTCCTTCGATCGCTACCGGCCGCCCCTTCGCGAGGTAGTTGGCGCAGTTCTCGCCCTGCGCCCCCCAGACGGTGACGTCGAAGAAGTTGGGCTTGTCGACCCAGTTGCCGCTTTGGTCTTTGCGGCGGCTGTTGACCGCGACGCGGAGGTCGCAGACGGCGGTGCCGCCGCCGGTATGACGCAGCTCCGGATCCCGGGTCAGGTTCCCGGTGATCACGACCACGTTTACGTTCGAAGCTGCCAAGTCACTCACTCCTTACGGAATCGGATATCTGGTTCCAGTCTAAGGAGACGGACGGCGCGACTCTCCCCCTCGGCGGCGACGCTTTCCGCAAACAGCGGCGGACGCGAGGTGCGATTACTCGTCGGAGTCGTCCGGCGAATCGCCGAAGGAGTCGCCGCGCTCATCGCGGGCCCCTTGGGCGCTCCGCTCGCGCGGTCCCGGCGAGGCCGTGGCGGCGGGCGGGACGATCACCGGTGCATCGGGATCGACTTTGAAGATGCGGAAGCGGAGGACGCCGTCGGCGATCTTCAGGTTGTGGTCGAGCGTGTCGAGCAGGTCGCTCGGGGCCTCGAACCGCATCCAGCGGTAGTCCGCCTCGGTGCGGTGGTTGATTTCGTAGGCCATCTTCCGCAGGCCCCAGGTGTTCTCATGTTTGAGGCTGCCTTTGGCTTCGATTTGACCACGGGCATCTTGCGCCAGTGCGTCGCGGGCGGGACCGTCCAATTGGGGGTCCAGCATCAAAACCAGCTCGTATTCACGGGGGGCTGCCAAAACGGCGAAGGACTATAGCGGCGAGCTGCCGCTGGGGGATGCCCCCTCTGCGCCGGAATCAACCATCTAGTCTTGGCGCGTGAGCTCCTCGCCGCTGATCATCGTCTCCAACCGGGGGCCGCTTCAGTTCGACCTCGACGAGAACGGGGAGCGGACGGTGCGCCGCGGCGGCGGCGGTCTGGTCACCGCGCTCTCGGGCCTGGTCTCCCACCGCGACGCGCTCTGGATCGCCTCGGCGATGACCGAGGAGGACATCGCCGTCTCCAACGAAGCCGGCGGGGAGATCGAGCAGGAGCTCGACGGCGTCGACTACCGCGTCGGGCTCGTCGGCAGCGATCCGGCCGCCTACGACCGCTTCTACAACGTGATCGCCAACCCGATCCTCTGGTTCATCCAGCACTACCTCTGGGACATCTCCAACGCCCCGGACATCCGCCAGCAGGAGCTCGACGCCTGGGACCACGGCTACCAGACGGTCAACCAGGACATCGCCGACGCGGTGCTGGCGCGAATCGAGGGGCAGGAGCAGCCGCTGGTGATGCTCCACGACTACCACCTCTACACCGCGCCGGGGATGATCCGCGCCGAGCGGCCCGACGCCTTCCTCCACCACTTCGTCCACATCCCCTGGTCACAGCCGGACAGCTGGCGAATCCTCCCCACCCGGATCCGCAATGCGATCTACGAGGGGATGCTCGCCAACGACATCATCGGCTTCCACACCCACGCTTACTGCATCAACTTCCTCCGCTGCTGCGACGAACTGCTCGACGACGTCGAGGTCGACTACCACGCGGCCGAGGTGCGCCGGAACGGCCACCGCACCGTCGCCCGTGCCTATCCGCTGGGGATCGACGCCGAGCGGCTGAAGCGGGCGGCGAACTCGCCGGAGGTGGCGGAGGCCGAGCGCGAGGTGCTGGAGCGGCGGCGCCAGCACCTGATCATCCGGGTCGACCGCGCCGACCTCTCGAAGAACGTGCTGCGCGGCTTCACCGCCTTCGACACCTTCCTCGCCCAGCATCCGGAGTTCCGCGAAAAGGTCACCTTCATCGCCCACCTCCAGCCCTCGCGCCAGGACGTGCCCGAGTACGCCGAGTACCTGGAGCGGATCGAGGCGCTGGTGGCGGTGGTCAACCACCGCCACGGGACGACCGACTGGATGCCGATCGACCTGAAGATCTACGAGAACTTCTATGACGCGGTCGCCCGCTACAAGCACTTCGATCTGCTGATGGTCAACTCCCTCTTCGACGGGATGAACCTGGTCGCCAAGGAGGCGCCGGCGGTCAACACCCGTGACGGGGTGCTGATGCTCTCGGAGAACACCGGCTCCCACCAGGAGCTGATCGACTACGCGCTCTCGGTCAACCCCTTCGACATCCAGGAGCAGGCCGACGCGATCCACCGGGCCCTGACGATGGAGGCCGAGGAGAAGCGGCGGCGGGCGGAGGGCCTGCGGGAGATCATCTTCTCCCACAACCCCGGTGACTGGGTCGACCATCAGCTGCAGGACATCGCTGCGGTTCGCGCCCTGGCCTGAGGGGCGAACTTTCGCCGCCCCGCCCTTAGAAGGGCGTGCGCGGAATCCGAGTGCGGTGGGCAGGAGCGGCAAAAGCGGCGGCGATCGTCGTCGGCCTGCTGCTCGCGCTGCAAGCCCTGCCGTCTCTCCTGAAGCCCCCCGAGCCCCCACCGCTGGCGCCCGACGTAGGCCTGCCGAAGGTCGTTCCGCAAAGGCCCGAGCCCACGTCGCCTCCACCCGAACTGCATCAAATTCCCCACCTGCCAGGGAGGAAATTTGATGCAGTTCAGAAGAAGGACCCTCAGAAAGCGGTGATCGGCCGCGGGCCGGGGCCGCGCCGAGAGCAGAAGCACCGCCGCCAGCGTGACCGAGCTCCCGAACCTTCGGCTTCTCTTCAGCCGGCGCCCGAACCAGTCACTAACACGCCCGTGCCTCTGCCCGCTCCGGAACCGCCCGCTCCCTCGCCGGCCCCTCCGGCACCCGCTCCTCCTCCACCGCCCGCCCCGACCGGCGACGGCTCGGAAGAGTTCGCGCCGCGTTAAGCGTCGAGCTCGCCGAAGAGGTTGAGCCAGTCGCGCAGGAGGCGCGGCGTGAGGAACTGGCGCCGCGCGTGCTCCTTGCCCTGGCGGCCGAGGTTCTTGCCCAGCTCGGGATCGCGGAGGATCTGGAGGCAACGCTCCGCGCACTCCTGCGGCGAGTTGACGAGGTAGCCGCTGACCCCGTCCTCGATCTGCAGGGGGATGCCGCCGACGTTGCCGGCCACGGTCGGCCGCCCCTTCCAGAGCGCCTCGGTGACGGTCAGGCCGAAGCCCTCGCGGATCGACTTCTGCAGGCAGATGTCGGATTGGGACTGGAAGGCGTTGACCTCGATCGCCCCGACGTTGTTGAGGTTGCTGAGGATTTTGATGTCCTCGTCGCCACCCGCGTATTCGAAGGTCTTCTGGAAGTACTCCATGCCCTCGGGGTCGTCGGTGGCCATCGAGCCGACCATCGCCAGCTGCGCCTCCGGCACCTGCTCGGTCACCTGCCGGTAGGCGTCGATGACGCCGATCGGGTCCTTCCACGGGTCGAAGCGGGAGACCTGGGTGATCAGTGGTCGGTCGACGTCGATCCCGAACTGGCGGCAGACGAAGGCGGCGTCCTCAGGCGAGAAAGCCATGTTCTTCGGCGAGAGGGGATCGATCGCCGGCGGGCAGATGCGGACGGCGTCGCGGTGGCGGCCCATCTCGTTCGGCACGTACTGCTCCATGTGCCAGACCGAGGCGTCGTACTCTTCGATCATCGGCAGCAGCCGCTCGATCGGCGCGGGGTTCGGGGTCGAGAGGTCGATGTGGCAGCGCCAAATCCAGCGGCCGCCCTTGGGCAGGGCACCGCGGCGGAGCCCGATCGGCTGCGGGTCGTGGACGATCACCACGTCCCACTCGCCCTGCAGCCCCTCGGCGTTCATCTGGTTGATTTCGTCGAACAGCGCCCACTGCTCGTCGCTCAGCGTCTCCTCCGCCCCCTGCAGCGAGTTGTGGAGGAGCTTCGTCGCGTTGTAGAACTCTTCTTTGCCGAAGATCACGTGCCAGTGCGCGTCGAGGCCGACGTCGCGCATCAGCGGCACCAGCGTGTAGAGGATCTCCGAGACCCCCCCGCCGAAAGCGGTGGCGCTGACGTGCAGAACCCGCTTCCCTTTCAGCGGCTCGGCGAGCTGGCGGATCTGCTCCGTCAGGTCTTTGCCGACGATGTGGGTGTAGTCGGTGAGGGTCTTGTGGCCGAGGGCGACTTCCTGAAGCAAGGCTGGAGTTCTACACCGATCAGCGGCGACGTGGTGTCCAGCCGCCGGTCTGCAATCCCTAACCGGAAGTCGGGTCGTCCGGGCGATCGCCCAGCTTCAGCTGCACCTTTTCGCGCTGGTCATCGTGGAGGACGGTCACGGTCACCTCGTCGCCCGGGCGATGGCCGGCGATGACGCCGGCTAGGTCGTCGTCCTCGACGATCTTCTGACCGTCGACTTCGAGGATCACGTCGCCTCCGGTCCGGTACTGGGCGGCCTGGAACCGAAGTTTGTCGTCGCCACCCTTCAGGCCCGCCTCTTCGGCAGGGCCCCCGGCCACGACTTCGGAGATCAGGCCGCCGTAGGTGGTGTCGAGGTCGAGCTTGCGGGCGAGCTGCGGGTAGAGCGCCTGGCTGGAGACGCCCATGTAGGCGTATTCGGCGCCGCCGTCCTCGCGCAATTGGGCGATCGAGCGCTTTACGGCTGAAATCGGAACCGCAAAGCCGACCCCGTCGTTGGCCCCCGAGTTGGTCTCGATCTGCTGGTTGATGCCGACCACCCGGGCGCCGACGTCGAGCAGCGGCCCGCCCGAGTTGCCGGGATTGATCGAAGCGTCCGTCTGGATCGCGCCGGAGATCTCGAACTGCGTCAGCGATTTCACCGAGCGGTCGGTGGCGGAGACGACGCCGACCGAGAGCGACTGCTGCTCGCCGAAGGGGCTGCCGATCGCGGCGACCGGCTGTCCGACCCGTAGCTCCCGGTCGTCTCCCAGCTCGAGCGGGTGCAGGGTCAGGCCGCTGGGCGCGATCTTCAGCAGCGCGACGTCGACGAAGGGATCGAAGCCGACGATCTCTGCCGGGACGACGTTGTGGTCCGGAAACTCGACGTAGACCTGCTCGGCCGGTTTGCGGTCGCCGGAGGATTCGTCGGTGACGACGTGGGCGTTGGTGACGATCTCGCCCTCGTCTCCGAGGACGAAACCGGATCCCTCGGCGGCGCCGACATCACCGAAGACGGAGCGGATAGTGACCACCCCCGGAGAGGCCTCCTCGTAGACCCGGGTGGCATCGAAGCCGGGGCTGGAGGTCTCGATCGCAACCTGTGGCACGGAGGGGTCCAGCTCCCGGGTCACCTGCTCCTCGCTGGTCGAGCTCGTACCCTCGCCGCCGGCGGCGCAGCCGACGAGCATCGCCAGGCAGAGAAGCAGCGCTGCCAGCGCGCCTGCCCGCCTCACGAGGCCGCCCTGATCGGGGCGCGCGAGGGGCGGCTTGCGGGTACGGCCGGGCCTCCCGGGGGCAGGTCGAGCGTGAAGGCGGTGAAACGGCGGCTGGAGCTGATGCTGATCTCCCCGTTCATCCGCTGGGCCAGCTCGCTGGCGATAGCCAGGCCGAGCCCGGAGCCACCGGCCTTGTCGGCGGTGTAGAAGCGCTCGAAGATCCGTTTCTGGACGCGCTGCGGGATGCCCGGCCCCTCGTCGGAGACGGTTAGCTCGGCGCGGCCGTTGGCGGAGTAGGTGGTCACGGTGACGTCGGTGCCCTCCGGGGTATGCGTGAGGGCGTTGTCAAGCAGGATACGGATGACCTGACGCACCCGATCAGGGTCGCCGAGAGCGATCGCCGCCCGCTCCGGCGTGCGCAGCTGCAGCCGCGAGCCCCGCAGGTCCGCCCGCGGCCCGAACTCCCGCGTTACCTCGCGCGCCAGGGCGCTGAGGTCGACGGTGCTGGCCCGCATCGTCACCGCGCCGGCATCGAGCTGGGAGAGGTCGAGGAGATCGGTGGTCAGCTTCGTCAGCCGCTCAATCTGCTGGCGCATCGTCCGCACGAACTCCGCCCGCTCCTCGGGGCTCGGGTCCTCCTCTTCGAGCAGCTCGACGAAGCCGCCGAGGCTGAAGATCGGCGTCCGCAGCTCGTGGGAGGCGTTGGCGATGAACTGCTTGCGGGCGCTGTCGAGCTCGAAGAGGCGCCGCTGCATCTCGTTGAAGGTGCGGGCGAGGTCGCCGAGCTGGCCGACCGAGGCAACCGGGATCGTCGTTTCGAAGTTGCCGTCGGCGACTTTGCGCGCCGCTTCCTGCAGGCGCTGGATGCTGCTGGCGGCGGTGCGCGTGTAGTAGAGACCGACCGCGGTTGCGATCGCGACGGCGATCAGGCCGCCGACGAGGATCTGCAGCTTGACCGCCTCGTCGCCGCTGGCCGAGCCGCCGATCGCGACCGCGTAGATGTAGACGATCGCGGTGGCGCCGACGGCGATCGCGATCGAGATCAGGGTGATGCGGCTCGCGAGGTCGCTGAGCCGTAAACGCCGCACCCGACTACTCCCGGAAGCGGTAGCCGACCCCGCGAACCGTGAAGAGGTACTCCGGCTCCTTCGGGTCGCGCTCCAGCTTCTCGCGGAGGTGGCGGATGTGGACGTCGACGGTCCGCGGATCGCGGTACTCGGAATCGCCCCAGACGTGCTCGAGCAGGGTCTCCCTGGTGAGGACCCGGCCGGGGGAGCGGGCGAGGGCGCCGAGGATCTCGAACTCGACGTAGGTGACTTTGATCTCCTCCTCCCCGAGGGTGACGAGGCGCCGGTCGAAGTCGATCGTCAGCTCCTCGCAGACGATGGCGCCACCCTCGTCGGCCCTGCCGCCCATCCGCGAGCGCCGCAGCGCCGCTTTGACCCGGCTGCGGAACTCCCGCATCGAGAAGGGCTTGGTGATGTAGTCGTCGGCGCCGACCTCGAGGCCGGCGACCTTGTCGGTCTCGCTGCCCTTGGCGGTGAGCATGATGATCGGCACTTGGCTGCGCGAGCGCAGGGCGCGGCAGACTTCGACCCCGTTGAGGCGGGGCAGCATCAGGTCGAGGATGACCAGGTCGAAGCGACCTTCCTCGAAGCGGCGCAGCGCTTCGGAGCCGTCGAGGGCCGAGGTGACGTGGTAGCCGTCCTTGCGCAGCGGGTAGCTCAGCAGCGTCTGGATCGACTGCTCGTCATCGACGAGAAGGATGCGTGCAGAGCCGTTGGGCATGCTTCAAGGGTAGTAACCGCACCAGTTTGGACGCATGTGCGAGTACTAAGAACTAAGGAGTCCGGAACTCGAGTCGATAATGACTGCGAGAACGATGCAGCCGCACGAACTGAAATCTCTAGTCGAGGCCGGTGCCTACAAGCCGGACCCGGGCGAGGTCGCGCTGGCGATGCTGAGCCGTCGCGGCGTCCGGGAGCTGCTCACCGGCTTCAATCCCCCGACGCCGCGAAATGGTCATAGGCCCGAGCCTCCAGTAGCCCGCCCCCGGGCAGCCTGATCTCGACTCCACGGCCCGGCGCCGCCTCGCCGATCGTCGTCAGCTGCGCCTCCGCTGCGGCTCCGAACTGCGTCGAGGCCCGCGTCAGTGCGTCGGCCGGCAGGGCCGCCAGCAGCTCGTAGTCCTCGCCGCCCGCGGCGGCCAGCTCGAGCGGATCCCGCCCGGCGGCGGCCGCGATCTCGGCCACGCCCGGCGCGAGCGGCAGCGAAGCGGCGTCGATCCGCAGGGCCACGCCGCTTGCCGCGGCGACGTGCCCGGCGTCGCCGGCGAGACCGTCGCTGAGGTCGATCATCGCCGAGGCGCCTGCCTCGGCCAGGGCCCGGCCGGAGCGCAGCCGCGGACTCGGGTCGAGCTGGCGGGCGCGGAGGCGCGCGGCGGTGGCCTCCGGAACCGCCTTGGCGAGGCTCGGATCGTCGAGCAGAAGGCGACCGGCGGCGGCGCCACCGAGCTCGCCGGTGACCACCAGCACCTCGCCTGCCTCGCCGCCGCCCCTGCCGACGAGCTCCTCAGGCCGGCCGGCGTGGCCGACGACCGTGACCGCAAGCATCAGCACGGGCGCTCTGGTGACGTCGCCGCCTGCGAGCGTGGTCCGGGTCTCTCCGGCCAGCTCCAGCAGGCCGTCGAGGAGCGCGAGTAGCTCTTCTTCTCCCAGGTTCGGAGGGGCCCCGACGACGACATAGGCCTCGCCCGGTTCGGCGCCCATCGCCGCGAGATCAGAGAGGGCGGTGGCGAGGGCCTTGCGACCGATCGCATGGGGGGTCGTCTCCTCGCGGCGGAAGTGGACGCCCTCGACGATCGCGTCGACCGAGGTGGCCGTGGCGCCGGCCGGAACAGTGACCGCAGCATCGTCGCCGCTGCCGAGTTTTACCTGGTGACCGTCCTCCGGCAAACGCTCGCGGAGCTTGACCAGAAACTCGAACTCGCCCATCACACGACTATCCCAGACACTAAGGTGCGCACGGACGTGGAGAGCCGCCAACCATTTCTGCATCGCGTAGGCGAGGTCGGATCGCGGGTCGGGAAAAAGCCGCCCCGCAGCCGCAAAGTCCGCCTCGCCCTCCAGATCGGCCTCGCCCTGGTGATCTTCGCCTTCCTCGTGCTCACGGTCATCGACCAGTGGGCGGAGATACAGGACGAGGGAGTGCACTTCCACGTCGGCTGGCTGGTGCCGGCGATCGTCATCCTCCCCATCTTCTTCGTCTTCAGCGCCTACGGCTGGGACCTGACGCTGCGCTTCCTCGGCTACCGCATCGGATTCGGGCGGGCGCAGGTCGCGTGGGGTCAGCCGCTGCTGGCCCGTTACGTCCCCGGCAGCGTCCTCTACGTGCTCGGCCGGCTGCTGCTTTCAGAACGAGCCGGGGTTCCGCGCCGGATCACGATCACCAGCATCGTCTACGAACAAGCGGTCTCCGCCACGTCCGCGATCCTCGTTGCCTCCTACTTCATCATCAAGCACCCGGATCTCCAGGGAGAGCCCTGGCGCTGGGGGGTGCTGCTGCTGATCCCGGCCGCGATCGCGGTGCTGCACCCGCGGATCTTCGGGCCGCTGGCGAACTGGGGGCTGCGCAAATTCGGCCGCGAGCCGCTGCCGGTCTTCATTCCCCTGCGCGGCATCCTCGCCCTGATCGCCTTCTACACGCTGAACTGGTTCTGGATCGCCCTCGGGCTCTACTGCGTCGCCCGCTCGGTCACGACGATCCCCTTCGAGGACGTGCTCTTGGTCGGCTCGGCGCAGGCGATCGGCTACGTCGCCGCGCTGCTGACGCTGATCGCCCCGGCCGGGCTGGGCGTGAAGGATGCGGCCTTCGCTTGGGCGATGAAGGCGGCGCTGCCGAGCAAGAGCTTTGCCCTCGGCTCGCTGATCGCAATCGCCGTCCGCGGCGTCCTTACCGTTGCCGAACTGATCTACGTCGGCGCCGTCACCGCCCTCGGCCGCAGGGAGGGCTGGAGCATCCCCACCGGCATCATCCATCCCTCCCCGGAGGAGGAAGAGGCGGAGCGGCAGGAGGCCGAACGCGAGACTCAGAGCGGGATCCGCGCTCCCAGCTGATAAGCGGTCAGCGCCAGTATCAGCAGCTGAAGGAGGCGATCCCTCGAGATCGCGACCAGCGGCAGGGGCCAGATCAGGTACCAGGGGAGAAGCCAGGCGGTGGCGAGGAGGAGGCCGAGGGCTGCCCAGGCGGCGGCGCGGATCCAGTCGCCGCCGCGCCAGGTCCAGACGAGCAGGTAGCCGACGAGGGCGGCGAAGAGGAGCCCGGCGGCTACGCGCACCGCGTCCGGGTCTAGACCGCCGAGGCGCGCGACCGTAATCGGGATGCTCATGTGGCTGGTGCGGCTCTGGTTCTCGCCGGCGAGGCCGAAGCCGTGCAGCCAGTCCCAGCCGAAGGCGAGGTAGGCCGCGAGCGCGATCGTCGCTGCGGTGGCGAGGGCGCCGGCGAGCAACCGCTTCGGCCGGGTGGCGCCAAGGAGGACGAAGGGGGCCAGGAAGGCAGCGGAGAGCTTGATGGCCACGGCGGCTACCAGGGCGCCGCCGCCGGCCGGCTCGCGGCCGCTGAGGACGGCGGCGACGGCGAGCATCGCCAGCAGCATGGTCAGGCCGTCGTTGTGGGCGCCGCCGACGACGTGGACGAGGACGAGGGGGTTCAGCGCGACGAAGGCGGCGGCGCGCAGGGGGTCGACCCCGCGCCAGGCGGCGATGCGCCCGGCGAGGCCGGCGAGGCCGAGGACCGAGAGCGCCGCCACCGCCTTCAGCACCGCCACGGCGGCTCCTACTGGTAGCCAGGCCAGCAGATAGGTGGCGAGGGTGAAGAGGGGGCCATAGGCGCTGGTGGCTTCGGTCCAGGTGACCTCGGCGTAGGCGGGATCGGCGGGCGCCGCCAGCGGCGGGTGGACGTAGGGGTCGAGGCTGTGGCGGACCCCGAGCCGCGCGTAGTCGACGTAGCTGTAGACGTCGTGCGAGAGCAGGACCGGGGCGAGGGCGAAGGCGCTGACCAGGACCAGGATCAGTCCCCAGACGACCGCCCTGCCGAGCCGCGGCGCCACCGCCAGCACGCCGAGGTAGGCGAGGAAGCCGGCCCAGATCAGGCCATAGGCGAGGCCGGGATCGATCGCGGCTACCTGCCGGCGTTCTCGCCGCCGCCGACGCTCTGGGGCTCAGAAGGCGGGGACGACGGCGCCGGCAGCGGTTCCTGCCCCACTCCCGGCGCGTAGGCGTTGGGGTCGTAGCCGCCGACCGCGGCACTTCCGGGTGGGGGCGCCGAGTCACCACCGCCACCGCCAGAGCCGGTCAGGCTGGAGTTATCGCTGGGGCTCGAGCGCGCGTAGCGGCCGTAGAAGGGGGCCCAGCTGACCTTCCCGCCTGGCTGCTCGAATTCCTCGCACGGCACTCCCGCGCCGCTGTAGAGCGAGTGCCAGATCTCGGCCGGGAAGGTGCCGCCGAAGACGATCGTCCCGTGCACGCTCGACATCGAGATGTCGTTCGACTCGGGGTACCCGACCCAGACCACCGTCGAGAGGTTGGGCTGGTAGCCGGCGAACCAGGCGTCGGTGTATTCGTCGGTCGTCCCCGTCTTGCCCGCCTGGCCGGCGCAGCCGGTGTAGGCCGCCGTGCCGGTGCCTTCGGTGATGTTGTCGTGCAGCAGGCGCGTCACCTCCCAGGCGATCGGCGCCGACAGCACCCGTTGCGGCCGCCCCCGTTCCGGATGGTCGACGTGGCCGTTGGGGAAGACGACCTTGGCGACCGCGACCGGGTCGCGGTGGATGCCGCCGGCGGCGAGGGTCGCGTAGGCGTCTGCCATCTCCAGCGGCGAGACGCCGATCCGCAGGCCGCCGATCCCCTCGGCTGGGATCCCGTCGAGCGGCGAGGTGATCCCCATCGAGTGCGCGGTCGCGGCGACCGCCTTCGGCCCGACGTCGAGGTCGAGCTGGGCGAAGACGGTGTTGTCGGAGGCGACCGTCGCCTGCTGCAGGTTGACCGAGCCCAAATAGCCTTCGTCGGCCGTGTGCACCGTCCAGTGACCCCACTGGGGCAGGTAGAGGTCCAGCGGTTTCGACGCGTAGTAGGTGTTGTAGGGGTCGATCCCCTGCTTGATCGCCGTCGTCAGCACGAAGGTCTTGAAGGTCGAGCCCGGCTGCCGGTGGCCCTGGGCAGCGAGGTTGAACTTGCTTTCTTCGTAGTAGGAGCTCGAGACCATCGCCCGGATGTGCCCGTTGCGGGGATCGATCGAGACCAGCGCCGAGGAGGGGTCGGTCGAATAGGGGAGGGACGAGCGCATCGCCTCCAGCCCGACTTCCTGCAGCTCGGGGTCGATCGTCGTGTGCACCTTGAGGCCCCCGCGCCGGACCGCGTTCGCCCCGTACTTCTCGATCAGCCGGTTTTCGACGTAGTCGAAGAAGTAGGGCTCGCGGTGCTCGAAGTAGCTCTCGTCGAGGTCGACCCGCAAGCCGCTTTTCATCACGGCCCGCGCCCGCTCCGCGCTGACGTAGCCGAGCTTCGCCATCTGCCGCAGCACCTGGTTGCGTCGCGCTTTCGCGGCGGCGGGAGCGAGCAGCGGGTTGTATTCGGAGGGAGCCTGCGGCAGGCCCGCCAGCAACGACGCTTCCGGCAGCTTCAGCTTCCAGACCGGCTTCGAGAAGATGATCCTGGCGGCGGCGCCCACCCCGACCGCGGTCGTGCCTTCGACCGTCCCGTAGGAGGCGACGTTGAGGTAGGAGCCGAGGATTTCGCGGCGGCTATGGCGCTCCGCGTACTCGATCGCCAGCTGCGCCTCTTCGATCTTTCGCTCCAGCGTCCGCTTCGGGTTGGGGATGCATAGGTTGCGGACTAGCTGCTGGGTGATCGTCGAGCCGCCCTCGACGGCCTCACCCGCTTCCAGGTCCTTGAGGGCGGCGCGCAGGATCCCCTCGTAGTCGAGGCCGTCGTGCTGGTAGAAGCGCTGGTCCTCGATCGCCACCGTGGCCAGCTGCAAGCTCTTGGGGACGCGATCGATCGAGACCAGCGAGCGCACCTGCGGCGAGGCGACGACCCCCAGCTTGGATCCGTCGGCGGCGTAGACGACGGTGTTGCCGCCCTTCTCGATCGGCTTGCAGGTGGACAGCGAGGGCGCGTCGGCGGCGACGTCGAGGACCCAGGAGGTGACCGCGATCGCGGTCAGCGCCAGCAGGACGAAGACGCTGCCGAAGACAAGCAGGAGTTTGGCGCCGATCCCCCCGTGCGGACGCCGGCGTCGCCGAGTGCGCTGCGTCATCGAGCAGAGGGTACTTCGCCCCGGACGGGGGCTAAGCGGGCTTCTCTTCCACCGTGTCGGCGGTCGAGTGGTTGTGCACCTTGCCTTCGACCAGCAGCTGGTTCGGGATCACGATCGCGGTGCCGTCGCCAGGGTCGAGGTAGGTGTAGGAGAGGGTGATGTCGGTGACCCGGCCCTCGCATTCTTCGAACTCGATCCGGTCGCCGATTCGGATCGGCTGGGAGACCGCGATCTGAACCCCGGCGATCACGTTCGAGAGCGTGCGCTGGGCGGCGAAGCCGACCACGGCGACGACGAGCGCGGTCGAGGCGAGAACGCCGGCCGCCAGCTCCTTCAGCTCGGTGAATTGACTCAGCGCCAGCATCGCGACGACGAGGAATACGCCGAGGAAGGCGAGGCGGCGCAGGATCCGCAGCCGCGTCTTGGTCGAGCGGGAGACCTGTGAGACTGCGGGCGACATGGAGGGCAACTTAACTGTCGATCCCGTCATCGAAGCGCGTCCGGCGCGCTTCCCCGGCGTCAATTGGGGGGCGGGGACGGCGATCCTCGGCGTCATCCTCGCCTTGGGCACGGGGATCGTGATGGGGGTCCCGGCGGTGATCATCGGCCAAACCGACGACGGCGACCTGACGACCTTCGGCAACGTCGCCCTGCAGCTGGCGACCGGGCTCGGCTTCCTGCTGGTGCCGATGGCGATCGCCGCTAATCGCGGGGCCGGGGGGTTGGGGGAGATCCTGCGGCGGCTCGGCGTGCGCTCCTTTCGTCCCTCCGCCCTGAAGTGGATGGCGGCGACGGTCGGCGCCTATCTGCTGTTCGCGATGTTCTACTCGCTGCTGATCGTCGAACCGAAGCAGGAGGACATCGCCGAGGGCTTCGGGACGCTGCCGGTGCAGGTGCTGCTGATCGTCTTCCTGGCGCCGATCAGCGAGGAGATCTGCTTCCGCGGCTTCCTCTACGGCGGTTTGCGACAGCGGTATCCGCGCCTCGGCGCGGCGCTCCTGGCTGGCGTCGTCTTCGGCGCGCTGCACGCCCTGACGGGTGTGACCGCGGTCCCGCCCCTGATCGCTTTCGGCTTCGCTCTCTGCCTGCTCTACGAGAAGACGGGCTCGATCGTGCCGGGGATCCTGCTGCACATGCTGAACAATTCCGTCGCCCTGCTTGCCCAGTAGAGTGCCGCCCGTGAAGCGCTTCTCGCCTCTCCTCGCAGCCGCCATCCTCTTTGTCCTTTTCGCCCTGCCGCTCAGCGCGAGCGCCGCTCCGAAGAAGCCGGTGAAGCCGGCCCCCGCCCCGGAGCAGGCGACCGTGAAGATCGAGGTCCGGAACCTGAAGAAGGGCCGGGCAGAGATCATGCAGAAGGTCCCGGTGACGGGGACGCTGAGCCCGTACGTCGCCGGCGAGCGGGTCGAGGTCACCTTCTACCTCGACGGCCACGAGCTCTTCACGCGCCACCTCGCCGTCGCCAAGGGCAAGGGAGGCGCCGGCAGCTTCCGCACCAGCATCACGGTCCGCAAAGACGGCAAGTACGCGGTCGCCGCCAAGCACGTGGCGACGCCGCAGCTGGCCGGGGACAGCACCGTCCGCAAGAGCTGGAAGATCAGCTACCCGGCCCTGCACCGCGGTGAGTGCGGCGACGTCGTCGTCGGCTTCAAGAAGGCGATGCGGAAGATGGGCTACATCGCCAACGACGGCCGCTGCTTCGGCGGCAAGACCGCGCGCGGCGTTCTCGCCTATCGCAAAGTCAACGAGATGAGCCGCAGCATGCGGGCCGGCGCGGGCCTGGTGAAGAAAGCCTTCGCCGGCAAGGGCGAATACGAGGTCCGCCACCCCGGCGCTGGCGAACACCTCGAGGCGCCGCTCTCCAAGCAGGTCCTCGTCTTCGCCAAAGGCGATAAGCCGTTCGCGATCTACCCGATCTCCTCTGGCAAGTACTCGACCCCGACGGTCACCGGCCACTTCGAGTTCATCCGCACCGAACCGGGCTACAACTCGCACGGGATGTACTACTCCTGGTACTTCTACGGCGGCTACGCCGTGCACGGCTACAACTCGGTCCCGGACTACCCCGCCAGCCACGGCTGCCTGCGCACCTTCATCTCGGACCAGCCCGAGATCTACGAGCGGATCAACTACGGCGAGGACATATTTATTTGGTGAGTGGGGCGGGGGTGGGGAGTCCCACTCCAGGCACATCTCGCTATGGCTCGATGTTGAGTGCCTGGAGAGGGACTCCCCACCCCCGCCGGTCACACTTAGGATGCGCCCGTGGCTGACTTGGATGCTGCCAAGGAGACGCTTCTCGCCGAGCTGCGGTACCACTCGCTGATCCTCGGGGAAGTGACGTTGGCAAGCGGCGCTACCGCGCAGTACTACGTGGATGCGCGGCGGGCTTTGATGCGGCCGGCCGGGTTCCGGGCCGCGGGGGAGTTGATCGCTTCGGTTGCTCATGAGCTGAGGGCTTCGGCGGTGGGCGGCCCGGCGACGGCGGCGATCCCCCCCGCCTGCGCGGCGATCGCGGTACCCGGGGGCGAGGATCTGGTCGCCTTCTTCGTCCGCAGCGCCCGCAAGGAGCACGGGCTGCAGCGCTGGGTCGAGGGCCCGGTCGAGGCCGGGGCGCGCTGCCTCGTCGTCGAGGACACGGTCACCACCGGCGGCTCGACGGCGCAGGCGATCGAGAGGGTCCGCGAGGAGGGTCTCGAGGTGGCGGGGGTGGTCGCCGTCGTCGACCGCCTCGCCGGCGGCGCCGAGAAGATCGAAGCCGCCGCCGATGCGCCCTACCGGGCGCTGATCACGATCGACGAGATCTACCCCGAGCGTCCCGACCGAGGCTAGGACCGTGGAGCCGGATGCGGTCGAGATCCGGGTGGTCGGCTGTCTGGTCGAGAAGCAGCGGACGACGCCGGACGCCTACCCGCTCTCGCTCAACGCGCTGCGGCTGGCCTGCAACCAGTCGACGAACCGCGACCCCGTGGTCTCCTACGAGGAGGAGGCGGTGGTCGAGGCGCTGCGTGAGGAGATCGCGAGCCTGCGGGCTGCTCTGGCCGAGGGTCCCTAGCGGCGCAGTTCCAGTACGGCGGTGCGGCGGCCGCCCGGGATGGCGATGATCACCTGCGCCTTCAGCTGAGAGCGCAGCCGCAGCAGCTTGCGCGCGCCGGCGGTGAGCGGGACGCGGAAGGTCTGCCCCTGGCTGCCGGTGAGACGGAAGGCGGTGCGGCCGATCGACCGGCTGACCGGACGCGTGCGCGGTCCCCGGCCGCGGTAGTGGGCGACCGGCACCCGGTAGCGGGCGCGGAGGAGGATCTGGCCGGGGCAGTCGGTCCCCTGGGGCCAGAGGCAGGTGACCCTGACCCGGACGCTGTTGCCGCTCGCCTTCAGGTCGGAGATCTGAACCGCGACCGGGATAGTCACGCCCCTGCAGCCGAGCAGGCTGTCGTTGCCGGGATCGATGTCGAGGGCGTAGACGCAGACGCGCTGGCGCCCCGACTTCACCGTCGGCACGCTGAGGTCGAAGCCGTGGCGCCCGCCGGCTTCCGGGTAGCGGAGGCGGACGTCGCTGCGGGAGAGGTTCGCCACCGCGCCGAGGTCGTAGCTGGCCACTTCGGGTTCGCCTTCGCGGCCGCCGACCACGAGCCGGACCGAGATTGGTTCCGTGGGCGCGGTGGGGTCAAAGGCCCAGCCGCGGATTCGCACCTGGCCGGGCGCGGGTGAGGTGAGCACGTCGAGGCCGCCGATCGGATCGGCTTCGGGGGCGGGCGGCAGCGTCGCTTCGCCGACCGTGGCGGCGTCGACGTAGTCGTTATCGATGTTGATCGCGACTCCGCCCCAGGTCTCGTTGTGCCCGCCGCGGTACTGGTGGATCCGCTGGTGCAGCGCCCAGGCGCTGGCCGGCACGACCGGGTCGGCGGTGCTCGTGGAGCCGTTCCAGTTGGCGATCCAGAGGTGGTCGGGAAGTTCGTAGCCGGTCCCCAATTGGCCGGCCAGGTCCTCGATCCCGGAGGCGCTGCTGCTGTAGACGCCGGAGACATAGCCGAGCTGGTGCAGCTTGTCAGTCCAGGCCTCGAGGAAGGCGAGGGTGGCGGCGGTGGCGCTCGAGGTCTGGGAGTAGGACTCCATGTCGAAGTAGATCGGGCTGCCGGGCCCCATCGCCAGCGCGCTCGCCACTTCGACCGCGGCCACGGCTTCCGCCACCCCCTGGGCGGTCGCCTGGCTGGCGCTCACCTTGGCGCAGCTCGAGCAGGCGCTGGTCGGCGCCTGTAGCCCCACCCAGGTCGGGATCAGGTGCCAGCCGGCCGCAGTCTGGGCCGCCACCCATTCGGGGGTGAGGTTGGGCTGCGTGCAGGCGCGGTTGAGGCCGCCGATGTAGACGCCGACAGCCCGGTAAGGGGAGCTCAGCCACGCCTTCATCGTCCGCGCCGATGGGGCGCTGCATGCGTCGAAGCCCTCGCCGGTGAAGACGGCGCTCGAACGGGCGGCGGTCCTGGCGCGGGGGCGCACGGTCGGCAGAGCGGAGGTCCGCGCGGCCGCGGAATGCGGTTCAACCAGGATCGCCCGCCGCCGCCCCATCGCCTCCGCCGGGCAGCGCTGCTGCGCCGAGGGGCGACCGAGGTAGACAGCGCGCCGATCCAGGCGCACGCACATCCGCGGGTGCTGGGCAAGCCGGACCACCGGCCAGGAAGAAGGCACGCCGACCGTCCTCCCGTCGAAGCGCACCTCCCGTTTCCCGGCAGCGGCGGCCGGGGCAGCCAGCGCCAGCAGGGCGACGAGCCCCAGCAGCAGCGCAATGGCGGCCGAGGACCGGGAATGGGAGCAGCGACTCACGTTTTGCACTCTCGGTACAAGCAGCCGAAGAGGTCAAAAGTTGCACCCTCCTGGGCGCCAGCCTGCATGCCCCGAGCTGGATTCGAACCAGCGGCCTATCCCTTAGGAGGGGATCGCTCTATCCAGCTGAGCTATCGGGGCGGAGGGGCGAATTGTCGCTCAGATGAGGAAGGCGTGTCTGAATTGGCGCGAAGTGCGCGCCACGGTTGCGGGGTTGCTCGGCAGGATCGCTTGCATGAGGACTGCAGAGATAGTGGACATGTCTGAAGCACGCTCTAATGTGCAGCACATGTCCAAGATGATTCAGATCCGAAACGTGCCCGACGAGTTGCACCGCTCCCTGAAGGTGCGGGCGGCGGCGGCTGGAATGAGCCTCTCCGACTACATCAAGAAAGAGCTCGATGCGGTCACCCAGAAATCCCAGATCGAAGAATCTTTCGAGCGAGCACGGGCGCGGGGGCCGCTGGGCCTGAGCACCGAGGAGGTCGTCGAGATGATCCGCGAAGGCCGCGGCGACTGATGCCCGTGGTTGACGCGTCGGTGACCTACGAGTGGCTCGCCGGCGGCGCTCACGTGGAGGCGGTCGAAGAGAGGCTCGTCGGCGAGCAAAGGGCATTGTGGGCGCCGGAGCTCCTCGATGCCGAGGTCGGACAAGTCCTGCGACGGTCTCTGCGGCGGCAGGCGATCGACGCGGAACGGGCCACCCTGGCTCTGAGCGAACTGGCCACGCTTCCGGTGCGCAGGATCTCGCACGAGATGCTGATGCAGGTGGCTTGGGCGCTGCGGGACCGGGTGAGCTTCTACGACGGTCTATATGCGGCTCTCGCGGCGATGCTCGGAGAGCCGCTATTGACTCTTGACGCACGCCTGGCCCGGGCTGGGCTCGACGTCGAGATCGAGGTCCTAAGTCAGGCGTAGAGCGTCTCGGAGGCGAGCTCCTCGGCGCGGCGGCTCCAGAGCTTGACTTCCATGAAGATCTCGTCGCCGTAGCCCTCGAGCGCATCGAGAGCGATCAGGGTGAAGCGGCCCTGGGAGATCAGCTCCTGGTCGACCGTCTCGGTCTCCAGCACCGCCGTGGCGGCGACGGGGCCGCGGACCAGGGGACGGCCCCAGACCAGGGTGACCGCGCCGGCGCGCCCGTTCTCCCCGCGCCAGCGGCCGATCACGTCGTCGTTGAGATCGATCCGCCAGTCGGGATTGTCGGCGGCGAGGATGTCGGTGAAGTCGGCCTTGGCCGCGAAGTCGTGCGGCTCCCCCTCCGGAGGCTGCAGGTAGGAGACGTGGCCGAACAGCTCCAGCCGCCCCTCCTCGCTCTCGCAGTTCGCCGAGCAGGGGACCCAGACGCGGCCGCCCCAAGCGCGCTCCGGGAACCAGTCGACGTCATCCGGCACGGCCGCTCCGGCCGGCAGGTCCTCGATCGCCTCGACCGCGCCCACGAACTCCTCGCGCAGCCGCTCGGCGAACCGTCCGTGCGGGATCCCCTCCTGGGTCGTGTCGGCGATGAAGCGCGGGATCGGTCGCGGGTCCGGCCGCATCAGAGGCAGTCCCGCAGATCCGAGGCCGCCCGCTCTGGCGGGTAGACGTTGATGTCGACGCCGGTCCCTAACTCGAAGCCGGCCTTGATCGTCAGCCGCGGGGCGATGTCGACGTGCCAGTGGAACTGGTCGGCGCCGCGGGGAGCGGTGCGGACCCAGAGGTTGAGCTCAGGCGAGCCGTCGAAGAGCTTGGCGAGAGCGCGCAGGGCGGTGCGGATCATCGCCGCGCCGCCCTCGTCCTCCTCGAAGCGCGCCGTCTCGCGCCGGGGAACCACCCGCAGCTCAAAGGGAGAACGTGAGGCCCAGGGGCAGATCAGGGCCGCCTCGTCGTCGATTGCGACCAGGCGATCGCGCCGGCGTACCTCCTCGACGAGGACGTCGCTGAGCAGCCCGCCACCGGCCGTGCGTTCGCCGTAGGCGCCGACTCGCTCGCGCTCGCGGGCGACCGCGGCCGGCACGAACGGGAGCGCGTAGAGCTGGGCGTGGGTGTGCTCGAGCGAGGCGCCCGCTCCGCCTCCCTCGTTGACGATCAGCTGCAGGTAGGAGGCTTCGGGATGTGCCCGCATCCGCTCGCGCCAGGTGGCGACGGCGGCGGCGAACTGTGCCTCGTCGAGCTCGGCCATCGCCGTCACGTGCTGCGGCGAGTTGATCAGCACCTCGTGCGATCCCGCCGCCGGCCGCGAGGAGAAGAGGTCCGGTTCGCCGGCACGTTTGGAAGCGAGGAGCGGATCGCCCGGCGTGGCGAAGGCCCCGGCCTCGGCTCCCGGTTCCGACGCGGCCGTCTCGGCGTCGCCGCCCAGCGCCGGGTAGAGGTTCGGCACCACCCTGGTCGTCCAGCCCGCGCTGTCCGCGGCGCCTCCGCCTGGCCGCAGCGCGTAGAGCTCCGGCGGGGTGCGGTCCTCACGCCCCTCGCAGAAGGGGCAGTTGTCCGGGCCCTTCGGCTCGGTCGAACGCGGAGAGAAGCTGTCGGGGCGGGCAGCCCGGCCCGGGGCGAGGATCGTCCTCAGCCCGGTCAGCTGGTCGATGCGTATCTCTGGCGCGCTCAGGAGCGGGAAGGGGGGAGGTCGCCGGGATCGGGCTCGTCGACGGGGGGCGGCTCCGGCGAAGCGGCGGGCCGCGGCGGCCGCGGCGTGCCCTCAGCGCGGCCGGCCGCGCCTTTGCCGACGAACGGCTCGAGCACGTCCATCGGCAGCGGGAAGACCACCGTCGTGTTCTGGTTGGTGCCGATTTCGAGCAGCGTCTGCAGGTAGCGCAACTGCAGCGACGCGGGGTTGGTGCTGATGATGTCGGCGGCGTCGGTGAGCTTCTGGGCGGCCTGGAACTCGCCCTCGGAGTTGATGATCTTCGCCCGCCGCTCGCGCTCGGCCTCGGCCTGGCGCGCCATCGCCCGCTGCATCTGCTCGGGGATCTCGACGTCCTTGATCTCGACCGCGGTG
>Ga0190273_10000140_pt1 | contig 37855 bp, 22 predicted proteins | sample Popmic504IS_FD_134513 | JGI IMG/M metagenome (GOLD analysis project Ga0190273, IMG submission 134513) | Populus adjacent soil microbial communities from riparian zone of Shoshone River, Wyoming, USA - 504 IS | ecosystem: Environmental > Terrestrial > Soil > Riparian zone > Trees stand | place... | reverse complement strand
TAGATGTCTGAGGCGGTCGCGACTCGACCAGGAGAAGTGAGCGCGAGAACGACTCGCGACGATGCGTCGCTGCGCCGCACAATGGTGATCGCGCTTGCTGCCGCCGCCGGTTATTACTTTACAGCGAAGATCGGGTTTGCTTTTACGCTCCAGCCGGGTTCTGTTTCCGCGCTCTGGATGCCCAACTCGATTCTTCTTGCAGCCCTTTTTCTGACACCTCGGCGTTCGTGGTGGGCAGTGCTACTCGCCGCATTACCGGCCCACTTTGCCGCCGAGTTGCAATCGGGCGTCCCCGTGGCGATGGTCCTGTCGTGGTTCATCAGCAACTCCGTTCAGGCATTGATCGGGGCGCTCTCGATAAACGCTCTGGTCAAAGCTCCGCTCAGGTTCGATAGCTTCCGTCATCTCACCATCTTTCTTATTCTCGGAGCCTTCCTTGCGCCCTTCCTTTCATCCTTTCTTGATATCACCCTGCTTAAACTTAACGGCTGGGGAGATGGCTCGTACTGGGAGAGCTGGCGCATACGCTTCCTCTCAAATGTGCTGGCGACGCTGACGCTTGTGCCGGTGATCGTCACTTGGGCCACCAGCGGTCTCAAGGCAGCGCTCTATGCATCACTCAGGCGTTGTCTCGAAGCTGTTGTCTTAGCCGTAGGCCTGTTTGTTGTGGGGATAATTGTCTTCAGCAGCCAGCCCGGTACTGCCGATATAACTCCCTCGCTGCTTTACTGGCCTCTGCCGTTTCTGCTGTGGGCGGCCGTGCGATTCGGCCCGCAGGGAGCGAGTACGTGCCTGCTTCTCATCATGTTTCTGGCGATCACAGGCGCGACGCACGGTTACGGGCCTTTCCTTAGAAATTCATCGGCGGATAATGCACTCTCCATTCAATGGTTTTTGATCGTCATCTCGATCCCACTGATGTCTCTGGCCGCAGTGATTACAGAACGCAAGCATACGGAGGAGGCACTGCGCAAAAGCGAAGCCAGACTGGCGCGGACTGAAGACTTCTCGCTTGTGATGGCAACACACGTCGGCCCAGACGGAAGGTGGTTGAAGGTTCCGCCCACGTTATGTGAGCTGCTCGGCTATACAGAGAAGGAGCTTCTGTCAGGAACATTCAAGGATGTCACGCACCCGGATGATTTTGAAGCTGACTGGAGTCAGTGCCAGCGATTGATTCGCGGCGAAATTAGGTCCTTCGATCTTGAGAAACGCTATCTACACAGGGATGGGCACATTATCTGGGTCTATCTGAATTGTTCAGCGGTTGAAGATGACCAGGGAAGGCTGGTTCATTTCCTCACTTACATCAAAGACATCACGGATCAAAAACTGGCCGAGCAGGCGCTCTCCGAGAGTCACGAGCGTAACCAAGCCATCGTGCGCGCGCTTCCCGATCTGGTGTTTTTGAACAATAAGGAGGGCCTCTATCTAGATTGCTATTCGCGCGATCATAGCGCCCTGCTCGTTCCTCCCGAAGTGTTTCTGGGCAAAAACATCCGCGACGTTTTGCCCCATGCACTGGCTGAGAGGTTTATGGAGTGCATCGGGCGGCTAAGCAGCACCGACGATACACAAGTGCTGGAATACTCTCTCCAGATTAATGGTGAGGACAGATACTACGAAGCTCGGCTTGTCAGTGCCGAGGGCGATCACGTCCTGAGCATCGTCAGGGACGTGACTGAGCGACGCCGCGCAGCCGATGCTTTGCGTCTCGGCGAAGAGAAGCTGCTTCAGAGCCACAGGCAGGTACGCTCGTTGGCCGCCCGCTTAATCAGCGCGCAGGAATCCGAACGCCGTCGCATCGCGCTCCAACTGCACGACGATCTGAGCCAGAACATCGCCACGCTCGGACTGGCGATCAGTAGGCTCAAGCGCAAACTTCCGGACTCAAGCGAACGGATCGTGGATGAGCTCGATCAACTCGGCCAGCATACAACCGATCTGACAACGCAGATCAGGCGGCTCTCTCATCAACTGCATCCTGCTGCGCTCGAACATCTGGGACTAGTGGCGGCCCTCGAATCACAGGTCACGGAGTTCGGTCAAGAGGAACGGATCGAGGTCAAGTTCAGTTCTCACTTGAAGACGGAAAAGATTCCCTTCGACGTGTCGGTCTGCCTGTACCGCGTGGCATTGGAAGCCCTGCGGAATGTCTCAAGACATTCGGGCGCGAGTTTTGCGTCCATCTCGCTGACAGAAGATCAGGACTCTTTGATGCTCGAAGTCTCGGATTCGGGTAGCGGCTTTGATGTCGAGAGCGCAAGGCGAGGAAGCGGGCTCGGGCTGGTCAGCGCCGAAGAGCGCATCAAGCTGCTCGAAGGCACTTTTGAGGTCAGATCGAAACCGGAAACCGGCACGACGCTCGTCGCACGGATTCCGCTCGCGAGGTGAAATGTGAGCCGCCCAAGAATTCTTCTCGCCGACGATCACACGATGTTCGCGCAGGGCTTGCGAAGCCTGTTGGAGGACGAATTCGAGCTGGTCGGAACTGTGGCCGATGGGCAGGCGCTGGTCGAGGCGGCGCACCAGCTCAACCCCGACGTGATAGTTATAGACATCTCGATGCCGGTGCTCAATGGTTTCGACGCCGCCCGTCAACTGAAAAAAGAGGAGCTGCCAGCCCGTATCATTTTCCTCACGATGCACGCCGACGACAGCCTCGTCGCGGAAGCCTTTCGGTGCGGGGGCTCCGGTTACGTCCTCAAACAATCGGCGGGCGAGGAACTGATCACAGCCATCGGAGAAGTGCTCGCCGGAAATGAATACGTCACGCCGCTGCTGGCCACGGAATCGGCCAGTGGGCAGAGCAAGCAAATTGATCCGGACCAAAAGCTGAGGCTGACACCGCGCCAGCGAGAGGTGCTGCAATTAATCATCGAGGGTCATACGATGAAGGAGATCGCCGCCCGGCTCGGAATCTCGACGCGGACAGCCGAATCGCACAAATACGAGATGATGCAGGGGCTGGGTGTCGAGAGCACCGCCGAGCTGATTCAGTATGCTATCAAGCTGGGCCTGACTTCGACCTGAGTCGCCCCTTTTCATCTTCCGCGCAGATTGCCCAATATCCCCATTTCCTCTTGAAATTCTCCATGTTACAAGAATATGAAGAAATCTTATTCCCCGTATATTTACGGATTGTGACCCGAAGGTCGGAGGTGTAGATTGATCACGCCCCTTTTTAGCTTCGTAGTTGATTATTCGCGCCAGGGTTGTATATCACGGCGGGTGGTTTCACTTGAGATCAGGACGATGCCCGACCTTGTCCTGTGAGCGGCGTGCTTCGAAGCAGCATTTCGTCACGACCAGGCCATCGCTTCCTATTCTATGCGGCTCTTAGCCCGCATCCTCGATCTCATACGGTTTCCACTGCCGTTAGGTTTTCTGTCAAAGCAAACAGCCCATTGATGGCTGGAGGCTCACCGCTTTTATCGAGCGCAGAAATTACTTCTACCTTTAAGAAAGAAGAAGTGAAAAGATTTATACGCAACAATCAATTCACGTTCTCGCAGGGCGTCGAGCCAGCTTTAGCCAGTACGAGATTTTGGATAAATGTTCATGCAATTGGTCAAAATGAGGCTGGCGCTGATGACTGGCAGAGCGCTTTTGCCTGTTCTGATAGTCATGTTGTCTCTGCTTCTTTCACCAGATGCATACGGTGCTGAATCATTGAAGAGAGTTCTGATCTTTTCTTTAGATGACACGCATAGTCCTCCCCTCACGCTTATGAATAAAGTCATCCGCGCGCCACTCAAGCAGGTCTTACCGGTTCGCGCTCCGTTCCACAAAGAGGCTCGACGCACACAATCGACCGCCACCCTGCGGGGCAGAGTCTTAGACCCGCACGGCTCGGTCGTGCCCGGCGCGAAGATCACTGTGAGCAACCGTGAGACGGGCGTGGAGCGCACCGCTCAATCGGACGACGATGGGGATTACCAGATCGCTGCGCTGCCAGTGGGCAGTTATGCGGTGGAGGTTCGAGCCGGAGGTTTCCGCACTTCGATCATCCAGAGTTTGAGCGTCGAGGTCAGCCGGACGGTCATGCAGGATTTTCAACTGGAAATCGGCGACCTCAATCAAGAGGTTATCGTGACCTCTGACCTTCCGCTCATCGAGCGTGTGAGCGTTGCCGTAGGTCAGGTTATCAATGAGCGGACGGTGCAGGAGATTCCCTTAAACGGTCGCTACTTTATTGATCTGGGGCTGCTGATTCCGGGGTCTGTGACGCCGCCGCAGAATGGGTTCCTCTCTTCGCCGACGCGTGGCGGGGGCTCGCTGGCACTCAACACCGCAGGCAATCGAGAGGATACGGTTAACTACCAGATCAACGGCATCACTCTGAACGATCAGGTGAATAACATCCTCAACTTCAATCCGCCGCTCGCCAGCATCCGTGAGTTCAAGATAGACAACTCTACCTTCAGCGCAGAGTATGGCCGCAACAGCGGAGCAACAGTCAACGTCGCCACGCGCTCAGGCACACAGCAGTTTCATGGCGAGCTGTATGAATTCTTCAGGAACAACGCGCTCGATGCGCGCAACTTTTTTAATTTCACCGCATCTGAGCCGCCGCCCTTCAAGCGCAATCAGTTTGGCGGCGCAGTAGGCGGCCCCGTCATGTGGCCGCGCTTCGGAGACGGCGGCCCGGCCTTCAGCAGCGGAAAGAATCGCGCCTTCTTCTTTTTTACTTACGAAGCTCTGCGACAGCGACAGGGCGTTGATCTCAATAGCCTTGCCTTGAGCGATGCTCAGCGCGCGTCTGTCACAGACCCCGTCATCAGGCGGCTCGTCGAACTGATTCCGCGCGCCAACTTTTTCGATTCAGCCGGTACGGCTCGCTTCGTCGGCTCAGGCCCCGCGACGGCGGACGTTAACCAGTGGACGCTAGACATTAGTTACAATCTCGGCGCGAACGACCAGTTGCACGGCTATTACGTTTACCAGCGCGCCGTGCGTACAGAGCCGAATCTACAGGGGAACACTATCCCCGGTTTCGGCGACATTCGCAGTGGCCTGCGGCAGCTTCTGACGTTGAACGAAACACACATCTTCGGCCCTACTCTGGTCAACGAAGTGCGCCTCGGTTTTAACCGCATCTATTTCACCGCCACGGCGGGCACTGAGCTTAACCCTGCCGACTTCGGCATCAACAACGGCGTCAATCGTCCCATCGGGCTGCCGCAGATTAACATCGCGGGAGGATTGAATTTTGGTGGGCCAGTCCAGCTTCCGCAGGGGCGCGGCGACACAACTGTCGTTATCTCCGACACCCTGAATTATCTGCGCGGGCGGCACTCTTTGAAGTTCGGCGGCGAATACAGGCTCTTCTACAATAACAACTTTACGCAGGACACGGGCTCGTTCAATTTCCCGTCGGTTGCTGCCTTCCTCGCGGGTAACGCAAACTCTTTCTCAATTACGCTCAGCGACCGCGTGAACAGCATCGCGCAAAATGCTCTCGGGCTCTTCGTGCAGGACAGCTTTAGATGGCGGCCCAACCTGACGTTCGAGCTTGGCCTGCGATACGACTTGAACATGACGCCCACGGAGCGATACGACCGCTTCGTAGTCTTTGACCCACAGACTAATTCACTGCTCCGCGTTGGTAGTGATATAGCAGAGCCTTACCGCACGAATAACAAAAACTTTCAGCCCCGCGTCGGCCTTGCGTGGGACCCGTTCGGAAACGGCAAGACCTCCGTGCGCGCAGCTTATGCGATTCAGGTTGAGCAGCCGATGACGAACGCCGTCGCCAACACATCAACTAACCCGCCGCTGGCAATACCGCTCTCCTTCACCGGCACTGTTAGGCTCGACAACGCCATCAACCTCGCGCGCGCCGCCGGGAACTCTCTTTTCACCGTCGACCACAATTACAGAAACGCCTACGTGCAATCGTGGAATCTGAACGTGCAGCGCGAGATCATGCCAGACCTCGCCCTAATGATCGGCTACTTCGGCTCGAAGGGCACGCACCTACGCATCTCGCGCAACATCAACCAGCCGACCAACGGTGTGCGCCCCTTTCCAAGGCTGTCCGACTCAAGCCCGCTCCTTCCGGGCGCATCGCTCGGCAATATCACGCAGGTTGAGGGCACGGGCAATTCCAGCTACAACGCGCTATGGGCGACCGTCACACGCCGCTTCTCTCGCGGCCTGCAATTCAATGCCTCCTACACGTGGTCGAAGTCCATAGATTACAATTCGCTCAGTTCGCCGCCAACAGTCGTCACTGTGCAGAACAGCTACAACCTCGGAGGTGATCGTGGGCTCTCGGACTTCGACGCCCGTCAACGCCTCGTCATAAGCGCGATTTATGAATTGCCGTTCACAGGCAGCCTCGTCAAAGAGGGCTGGCAGTTAGCCGCCATCGTTCAGTTGCAGAGCGGCAATCCCGTCAACATCATCACGACCAACAGCACTGTCAACGGCGTCGCCAACACGCTGCGGCCTGATGTCGCGGGGCCTGTCGAGATTGTGGGAAGCGTAGATCAATGGTTTGCGACCTCCGCATTCACGCCGGTTGCGCGCTTCGGCAATCTTGGACGCAATGTGATTATCGGCCCCGGCTTTAATAACGTGGACTTCTCCGTGTTGAAGAATATCAACCTCAGTGAAGGGACGCGCCTGCAATTTCGCGCTGAAGTTTTCGATCTCTTCAACCATGCTAATTTTGGTCAGCCGGGCAGAGTGACGGGCAGTGAGACCTTCGGGCAGATCACAAACACGCGCTTTCCGACCGGCGATTCCGGTTCGTCGAGGCAGTTGCAGTTCGCTTTGAAACTTATGTTTTGATCGGCAGGAAATTTTAGGCACGATGCTCGGACGATTAAATAAAATCGGGGTAGCTGTAGCACTTGGGAAAGCGCTTTTGTTTGTGCTGTTGGCAGCTTTGCCTCTTCTTTCTCCGGCAGTCGCTTCCGGTCAGGAGCCGCCGAAGAGAGTTCTCATCTTTGCTTCAGAAGACCAGCATGTTCCTGCCATCACGATTACGAATCAGGCAATCCGCTCGGCACTCAAGAACAGCTCGCCCGTTCAATTCCAATTCTTCTATGAGGCTCAGGATAATTTTAGAATTTCTAATGAGAAGTATGAAGGGGAATTAGTCAGGCTCCTGCAACGGAAGTACGACGGAGAGCATATTGACTTGATTTATGCGCTCGGTCGGCCAGCCCTGATATTTCTCTTGCAGCACCAGAGCGAACTCTTCACCGGTACTCCGGTCATTTACATCGTCAATGATCTTACGCGAGTTGCAGACCTCAAACTTGAATCAAACGTCACCGGGGTCGGAGGGAAGATAGAGCTTAGCCCCACCCTCGACATTGCACTGGCCTTGCAGCCACAGACTCAAAGGGTCGTGGTGGTGGCAGGCAAAGCGTCCAGTGACACTGCCCTTGTGGAACTAGCGCACAGGGAGTTTCGCCCGTATGAAGGCAAGGTCGAGTTCACATATCTGACCGGCCTGCCAATCGAGGAGTTACAAAACCGACTGGCGGGCCTGCCGGACAAGAGCATTGTTTTTTATCTGTCCGTCCAATCGGACAACGCGGACAGAAGCTATAACAACGCGGAGGTGTTTGCTCTGCTTGCTCCATCGTCGAGCGCGCCCATTTACGGAGGATCGCAAATTCACATGGGCAATGGAATGATTGGCGGGCGCTTGATTGATTTCGAAGCGATAGGCACTCGCGCGGCGGAAGTGGGCTTGCGCATTCTGGCCGGAGAGAGTCCGCAGAATATTCCTCCGCAAACTGTTCCAAGCACCACAATGTTCGATTGGAGAGAGCTTCGACGGTGGGGCATCAGCGAAGGAAAACTACCACCGGGAAGCGTTGTTCGCTTTAAGGAACTGACGTTCTGGGAGCAGTACAAGTGGCGCATCGTCGGCGTCATTTCACTCTGCACTCTTGAAGCGATGCTCATCGTCATGCTTTTGATTAGTCGTGCCAGACGCAGGCAAGCCGAATTGGAAAGCAAGCGCTCTGCTGCTCAGGCCGAAGCCGAACGCAGGCATCTGGACGAAGTTGTCTCAAATGTGCCGGGCATCGTCTGGGAATCACGTCTGGAAGCGGACGCGAGCACACGGAAAACCGCATTCGTCAGCGACTATGTCGAGAAGATGCTCGGTTACAGTGTGGAGGAGTGGCACAACACGCCGCGTTTCTGGCTCTCCATTATTCCCGAAGAAGATCGCGCGCGAACCACGAGTGAGAGCGAGGCGATTTTTGCGAGCGGCAAGGAGGGCGCGCTTCAATTCCGATGGGTGGCGAAAGATGGGCGCGTGCTGTGGGTCGAGGCGCACCTTGCTGCTGTTTGTGATGAGACGGGCAAACCCATTGGCCTGCGCGGTGTCACGATGAACATCACCGACCGCAAACAGGCCGAAGAGACTCTGCACCGGACGCTCGAAGAAGTCAGCCGTTTGAAGAACCAGCTTCATGAAGAGAATATTTATCTTCAGGAAGAGATCAAACTGGCGCACAACTTCGATGAGATCGTCGGCCACTCTGATGCCATCAAATACGTCCTCTACAAGATCGAACAGGTCGCTCCGACAGATTCCACAGTGCTCATCACGGGCGAGACCGGGACGGGAAAAGAGCTGGTCGCGCGCGCCATACACAGCACGAGCAGGCGCAGGGATCGGCCTCTGGTCAAGGTCAACTGCGCGGCTTTGTCCGCGAGCCTGATCGAGAGCGAGTTGTTCGGGCACGAGAGAGGCGCTTTCACAGGCGCGGCGTCGCGCAAGATCGGGCGCTTTGAGCTGGCGACGGGCGCGACTATTTTTCTGGACGAGATCGGCGAGCTACCGCTGGAATTACAGGTCAAGCTATTGAGAGTAATTCAGGAAGGCGAGTTTGAACGCCTCGGCAGCTCGAAGACCATCAACGTGGATGTGCGTATCATCGCGGCGACGAATCGAAACTTGCAAACGGAAGTCCAGAACGGCCACTTTCGTGAAGACCTCTTTTATCGCCTGAACGTTTTCCCGATCACAGTGCCGCCGCTCAAACAACGCAGGGAAGACATTCCCCTCCTGATCGAACATTTCGCGATGCGATTCTCCAAAAAGCTCGGTAAAGAGATCAAATCGGTATCGCCTGCGACGCACAAGACCTTGCGCGATTATTCATGGCCCGGAAACATCAGAGAGCTTGCCAACGTGATCGAGCGCGCAGTGATAAATACGCAGGGATCAGTCCTGCGCGTCGTAGATCATTTCGGAGCTTCTCAAGCAGAAGAATTACAACGTAAAACCCTCGAAGAGATGGAGCGCGAATATATTACCGGTATCCTTAACGACGCCGAATGGAGAATCGAAGGACTCAATGGAGCCGCACGCATCTTGGGCCTGAACCCAAGCACGCTGCGCACACGCATGGCTAAACTGGGAATCCAGAAGCCCAATCCCAACCTCGTCTCAGCCTCAGAGAGACGATAAAAAGTTGCGCCGTGTTTGATGAATCAGGTTACACAAGAGCCCGCATAATACTTTCCTCAAATTCGACTGAAGTCAGAAGCGTCCGCTTAAGCTGGTCGGGTATCGATGATGCATAAGACCCACCCGCTAACGCAGGCGGTACTGACCCGTGCCGCCCTCAATCGTAAATAGCCTTTAACTCTGACCATCCGTTTTCGCCCGCAAGAAGTTTTTCATGTGCCCATGCGCTCCGCTTGAGGACAGTCCTGTGGGCTGTTTCTCCGTGGTATCCAACGGAATCCACGGCATTCCACGGAAATTCGGCCTTGAAACGTGGGCTTGAGCTGCGTGCGATCATAGCAGAAGTTATAGAACACGTTGCCATTAGGCTTCATCTCGCCAGCGAGTCGAATATTGTGCACGCCGTTTGCTCTTCTTTGAAGTCAGTTCACAACTTTCAGCGACACCACAGTTAATAACTTTGTAACTCTGAACACAGAGAGACCTCTGTTGGGCCAATCTTCAAGCTTTTCCACAGAACGGACGGAGCAGATAGATGGACGATACTGAAAGAGACGATGTGGTGGTCAACACGGCCAGGGTCTCTGTGCAGCCTGAAAACCGGATGGAGCTTTTACAGACGATCTGGTCTCTGCTCAACCCTATCAGAAGAGAGAAGGGGTGTCTGATGTACCGCTTCTATGAGGAGGCCGGGGAAGAGAACTCCTTCGTGTTGATTGGGGAATGGGCGACGCGAGACGACCTGGAAAAACATCTGCACTCCGATAATTATGCCGTTTTACACGGCTCCATCATGATCCTTGGGATTCATTCGAATATTGATTTCAAACTGCTTTCAAGCGTCGCGGGCATTGAAATGTTGTTCAGCCCGACGATGTAGAGACAGGGGGCAGCCCTGAGACAGCAGCAGCAGCTATCCACATTATTTCCGAAAGAGATTTAGTCGTATGGCTGAAAGTCTTTGCCAGGAATTTACCGAGCACGGCACTTCTGCTTCTACTGCCGAAGTATGGAGCAAAGATGAAGAGCGTCTACATTTTCTTTTGGAGACGGCCAACATATTGCCCTGGGAGGCCGATGCTGAAAGCTGGCTGTTTACCTATATCGGCGCGCAGGCGACAAAAATGCTCGGCTATCCGGTCGAGCAGTGGTACGAGCCGAACTTCTGGACTTCGCATATTCATCCTGATGATCTGGAACGAGCCATATCGGATTGCCTGAACAATTCCGTGATGCTGGACAATTACGAGTTCGAGTACAGGATGGTGGCGCGTGATGGGCGGGTCATCTGGATTCACGATCTGGTCAGTGTGATTCGCGTCGACGGCAAGCCGAAAACGATGCGCGGTTTTATGATCGACATCACCGCGCGCAAGCAGACGGAAGAAACTCTCAGAGACCTCAGCGGTCGTTTAATCAACGCGCAGGAAGAGGAGCGCCGTCGCATCGCCAGAGAACTCCATGATGACTTGAATCAGAGAATGGCGCTGCTCTCCATCGAATTAGAGCAACTGGGCCAGAAGATACCTCAAAGGCAAAGTGAGCTGCGCGAAGGTGTCCGGGACGTGCAGGCAAAGGCGCGTGAAATATCCGTGGAGATTCACCGCCTCTCTTATCAACTGCATCCTTCCAAGCTGGATCACCTTGGTCTGGCGGCGGCCTTAAAGAGTTTTTGTGACGAACTCAAAGCGAGCCAGGGGCTTGAAATCGAATTTCTTTATAGAGGTTTTCCGGCCACTCTTCCCAAGGATGTCACGCTGTGCGTCTTTCGGATCGCACAGGAATCGCTGCGCAATATCATCAAGCACAGCGGCGCGCAAGAGGCTCTGTTAGTACTGGAAAGAACGGACAGCGCGGTCAGCCTCTGTGTCTCAGATACCGGATGCGGCTTTGATACGGAGTCCGACAAGATGAAGAGCGGGCTCGGCTTTATCAGCATGATGGAGCGACTACGCCTCGTCGGAGGAGAAATCGCTATTCACTCGCAACCTTCGTGGGGCACACAGATTGACGTATCAGTTCCATTGATACCCGTTGAAATTCCTGACCGTTAAAAATGAGATGGAGGAATTATGAAACGCAGACGCATCATACTGGCCGACGATCACATGTTTTTGCTGGATGCCATCAAGAACCTGCTTGAGCCGGAGTTCGAGGTCGTCGGCGCTTTCAGTGATGGTCACGCTCTGGTTGAGGGTGCACAAGAGCTTCATCCTGATGTCATCGTGCTCGACATAGGGATGCCATTGATGAACGGCTTGAATGCAGGCCAGCGGCTCAAGCAAATGATGCCGACAGTCAAGCTGATTTATCTCACGATGAATATGGACCCTGACCTTGCCGCAGAGGCTTTTCGCCTCGGAGCAGCGGGCTATCTGGTCAAGAATTCCGCCGCTTCCGAACTCGTCCATGCGATCCGCGAGGTCTTGCGAGGCAGCTCCTACGTCACGCCGCTCATGACCAAAGATATGGTCGGCTCATTCATCCAGAACTTTAAGAGCAGGAAGAGCGCGCACCAGTTGACGCTGCGACAGAAAGAGGTGCTGCAACTTCTGGCCGAAGGGCGTTCGATGAAAGAGGTCGCCTTCATCCTGCACGTCACTCCTCGAACGGTCGCTTTCCACAAGTACACCATGATGGAGCAGCTTCAGGTCAGAAGCAGCGCCGAGCTGATCCAGTATGCGCTGAAGAGTTCGCTCACAGCCGCCGCAGCATAAATCGAAGCCCTAGTGATCTTCTGTTGAAAAGCTCGCCATTGAGGCCGAAGTTGTGGTGGACGATCAGAATCTCTTCAGGGAGAGAGAGGGAGCAAGAGGGCGTTGTCAAATTATTCGATGACAGGTCGGAGACCGCCATCGTTTTTGCCGGGTCTGGTGGTCGGATTGCTGGCGGGACTCCTTATCACGGTTCCGCAGATCAGGCTGGCGAGCGCGCCATCCGACCCTCAGCCTATCCTCAGGCACGCGGTTATTGAAAGCCTCTCGGCTGCCGAACTGGAAACGCTCGCGCTTGAAACTCTCTCGAAGTTAGGTGAAAAAAGACAACTCCGCGCCGACCCCGTGCATGACGCGGAAAATATTTCAACGGAGAGAACGGCAAACAATTGGCCGCAGGTTCAGCTTGGCCTGAAGAACATCCGGCGGTTGTTGCCGCTCGCCAAACTACTCACGCTCGACGCGCTCCGCGCTGCTCAGACGGACAAGCGTCTCATGACCACAGGGCTGCTCAGGGAAAAGCGATTAATTCAGGGCGTGCGAAGCATTGTGCTCGACTCACGACTGATCGGTGATGCTGAAGTTTGGGAAGAGCGCCTGTCGGAGATACGTGTCGCGACTGGTTATGCACCCGCGCTTATTTCGGATGATGAAGCGATCTTTCTGCTCAGTCATGAACTAACGCACGTGGCGGCGCGAAGCGGCAGGCTCAAAGGTTTTATAGATAAGGTGAAGGAGACAGCCCGCCTCTCCGCCGATGTCGAGCCGACCAGGGAACAGAAAGAAGACCTGGCGTGTGATTACACAGCCGCTGAAGTCCTCAAGCGTTTTATCGTGCTGTATCCGACAGGAGAAACTGAAAGAGAGCGTTTTTCCCGCATCATCGCATTCGAGTCTTCTCAGCGGCTCGCACTCGCCTGGGAGAATTTTTGTGCCTCCTACAATGGCGAATCGGGAGACGAATACCACTTGAGCCGTGCGCAAACGATGCGCGCTCTGGTCGGGCTCGACCCGGAATTGAAAGCCCTGGTTCCAGTTGACGCTCTCTCATCGACCCTCTGTCGCTAGGATGGCGTTGACGGAAAAGGATTTGTTCCGGCAATCAAGCTGAATCGTCCCCTCTCTCTTCAAAGAACACATCGGTTAATGTCGCGGCTATCCCTTGACGCAAGATCAGGACGCATGTGGATGCTCCCAAGCGCGAGTTGCGCCTTTCCGTCCCGCAGCCGGATTTCCCGTCCGCGCAAAACTGTTACTTTTGCCAGTATCTCTGAAGAGCAACCTCCTTTAGGATGATAACTGAACTTTTACGCAGGAAAACGCCGGAGTATGTCTGGCAATCCTGAACGGGTCGATTGAAGCGGTTTCCGAGCAATGCTCGAAGGAGAGGCACGTTGGTTCGCGCGCGCATATTACTGGCAGATGATCACAAAGGGATGCGTGATAGAGCCGCGCGCTTGCTTGAGCCGGAGTTTGAAGTGGTTGGAGCTGTGGGAGACGGCAGCGCGCTTGTGGAGGCTGCGTCAAAGACGAAGCCGGATGTGTGCGTGATAGATATTTCGATGCCGATCATCAGCGGCATAGAGGCTGCGACCCGGCTCAAAGCAAGCGGATCAACGGCGAAGATAATCTTTCTCACCGTTCATGAAGACCCTGATTTCGTGCAGGCAGCACTTGAGACGGGAGCATTAGGCTATGTGTTGAAATCCCGCATGGCATCTGACCTACGCGCCGCCGTCAAAGGTGTGATGGGTGGACAGGTATTCATTTCTTCACCTTGAACCGAATCTGGACGCGCAGTTAGATATCCCCTCTTTGTCAGTTAAAGTTAGAGGAGTGTGCAGTGCGGGTATTGTGGCTACAATCGTATTGTCCAGAATACTCGCCGATTGAGAGCTGCTGGTTAAAGATCACGACAGCTTTGCGTGCTGCCAAAACCCGGACACGTGACGAATTGGGCGCGGCCTTGGTGAAAGCTATCCGGTTTGTGACCGAACCCGACATTCAAGACTCAGATTGGGCCGTGTAAGATAAAAGTATACCTTACATGCCCACAAAAAGGCGGTGCGAGTCAGCTAATCCTCTTTCTTCATGGCTGGTGCGTCGAATTGCCAGTCCGGGGCGGGCGGGATGCCGCGAAAGATGAAGTCCGAAACGTCACGCCACAGCGCCTGCTCCTGACTGAGCGTAGCTGGCGCGCGCAGGCCCAACGCCTTGAGCAGCGCCTTGCGGTGTAGGTCGAATGCGACCTTGAGCAGTTCTGTGTAGGCCTGTGCGGGTGAAAGGGCGGCGCGGTAAGAGAGCCACCCCAACAGTAGGCCGGATGCACAGGTGAGCACGAGCCAGGCTTGCGCGCCCCGCGCCCACAGGTAAGGGACCGCCAGTAGCGAAAAGATGATTGATAGGGCGCTAAACAGCAGCAGGAAATCAACAGCCGTCTTGACCTCCTGCAAACGCTCGACGATTTTGTCCGGCAACACTTCCCGCAGGCGGGGCCAGATGATTACCGTGTCCATTCCGTAACGGTCGTATGGATAAAGCTCGGCCGCCTTGTACAGATTGCCGAGGCGCGTCGGCATCAGATGCGCCTCATAGCCGCGCGGCGGGAAGCCTAGCTGTCGGCGCTCCTCCAAGCTGTTAAACTCGGCCTTGAGTGGCTCGACGGGTTGCGTCGCAGCCTCCAACTCAGGAATCTTCTCGCTCAGATGATCCAAACGTTGATTGAGACGATTGATCTCACGCTCGAATCTCTGTCGCCGCCAACGCCCGAAGATACGCAACAGGGGCAGGTCGTCCCAATAGCCCTCGAAGAGGCGCGTGATGGAGACTTGCACGAAGTCCAGAACGAAGGCGACGAGCGTGACGACGATGATGAACTCCGCCGACAGGATGATTTTCTCGTCCGCACTCCACTGCGCCCACCTAGCCGCGCTGGAGGTGAGCGCGCCCGCGCCAGCCAAGTAGACAGCCGTGGCGACGCTCGCGAAGACGAACACGGGCAACCACACGGCCAGCAGGAAGGCGCGACCGAACCAGTTTTTGAGCTCTCCGAGAAGGGAGGTGAACATAACTTGATCTCAAAAGGGATGCGCGAGCGTGTCGTCAACCTTGCGCGCGCTGCATCTTCTGGCCGCAGAGCTTGCACTTTAGCAGTTGCGGAGACGCCGCCCAGAGCAGGCGCTGATAGGGCGGTTGGTGTTCATCGCAGCGAAAAAGCGGAGCGGCGCTAACGTGCGTACCTTCGAGTTGGCCGATGCGCCCGCCGCGCATCATCCCGGACGGCTGCGCCAGGACGTATGCGAGCACATCCGCGATGGGGACGACGCCAAGCGACGCGCCGTCGGGCGCGAAGACTTCCAGACCGACTAGCGCCTCGTCAGCTGCGAGTAAGTTTTCCAGCACGGCGAGTTGCTCGCCTTTCAGCGGTACGTCGGCCTCAATGCTCAAAGTTGGGCCGGTGCAGGCTGGGTCGGCGTGGCTCAGCGCTAGTTCGCGCGGGGTCAAGACGGTGCTCATCGCCAATCTCCTATGACTTGGAACGCCGCCCAGTAACCGGCGGCGGTGAAGAGTTGCTGTGTGGGGAAGCGCCTGCTCAGTTTCGCCCTGGACTCTAGCTTGCTTAGCTCCCGCTGAAAGTGCCCGGCAGCGTCGGCGCGGCCCGACGCCGTGAGGGCAGCAATCGTGTCGGCATAAGCGGCGGCGGCGCGCGCGTAATAGGGGGCGGCCTCGCCCGCCGTGGTAAGTTGCAGACGGAGTTGCGCCTGCCACAAGGCGCGTGCGGGCGACACTTGCGCCGCCAACTCTGTGTGGAAGAACTCCATCAGCATGGCAGTCGCCACATCGTCCACAGGCCATAGACTGACGACCGCTGCCCGCGCGCCCGCGTAAAGCAGCCCGCGCGCCAGACCGATCAACTCGCTGCCTTGCAACTGGCCGCGCCCCGTGTCGCACGCGCTGAAGACGACAACATCAGCCTTCAGCTCAATCCCCATCAGTTCGTCAACCGCAATCGCCTCGCCGCCTGCGAGAGCAACGCCGGAGGCGAGCGGCGCGTCCTCTTGCAGGAAACCGTGCGTCGCGAAATGTATCAGGCGAGGCGCGCGCTTGAGCGCCTCGCGCACGGCTTGTTCGGTAGCGTCAGCGCCAAGGAGCGGCTGCGCGTCGTAGAGCGCCGCCACGGCCTGCGCTTCGAGGCGCGCGGCGGGCAGCGGATCGAGCGTCTCGACGCGGCACGTCGTCGCATCCATGTAAGACATTGCTTCGGGGTCGCCGACGACAAGCGCGCCCGCCGCATGTGAGTCTGACTGGCGAAAATACTGCAACAGGCTCGCGGCGGGCAAGTACGAGATGGGTTTCTGCAAGCCGAGCGCGCGCCCGCGCCACGGCAGAGCTTGAAAGGGGAGCATGTTGAGTCCCGCGAACGGCACGAATAGTAAGTGCTCGGCCGTCGCGATGGCGTCGTCGTAGCGACCGAGCAAAGCCGTGGCAAGCGCTGCTTCAAAAGTGGGGCTGGGCGTCACCTCTGTGCCTTCATCACCGCCGCGCTGGCTGATCTTGTGCACCCATGCGCGCGTGCGGGTAGCGAACAGGCCACCGCGAAGCTGCTCCCCGTCAAGTTCTCCGACCAATTCGTATCCGACAAGCCCCGCGCGCGTCACGGCCCAACTGAACAGGTACTTGCGGAAGTAGAGGTAGGCGAGCAGGAGCGTGCCCGGCGGCAAGCGTTCGGCCACCTGCGCGACCGAAAGTATGTCGGCTCGCGGCGCGGACAATTCGCGCCACTGCGGAGCAGCGCGGCTGAGCGCCTCTTCGCGCGCGTCTAGCGCCGCCGTCGCCGCAGTGAGCTGTTGTTCAAGCCCCGCGACATAGGCCGGGTCGCTTGCCCCTGAGTACCGGGCCATGGCGAGCTGCGTCGTGAGGCGTTCGACGGCCGCCGCCTGCTCTGTGTACTGGCGATAGGCCGTGGCCGTCTGGAGTTGGGCCGTCGCCGCGCGCGCGCCGCCGAGCGATTCCGCGAGCACGCGCGCACGTATCATCTCGGCGACGACGAATGACTGCGACCAATCGCCGTGCGCGGCGAGCAGGCGCGCATATTCGGCGTATGCCCCCCACTGCTGCCCGCCGTGCGCGCGGCGGGTGTTCTCCTGCCGCAAGTAGTGTCGGCGCATTTCCAGTCCCTCGACTGCCTGGGCAAGGTAGGCTAAGGCGCGCTCGTCTTCACCGAGTCCATCGACGACCCGTCCATACAGGGCGAGACGGTAGATCTCGTCGCTCGTCGGGACGGGCGCGCTCAGTTGGGGCGGGCCGCCTGTGAGGCGTTCGATCTCTTCAAACTGCCGCCGCGCGTCGGCCCACGCCTCAATGCTTACGAACAGCGTCGCCATGCGCTGCCGGATGCTTACCTGAACCCACCGCTGCTGCTCGGCGGTCAATGCGGGCGTAATGCTCGGCTCAATCTCCTTCTGAATGTCGTTTATCGTGGTGGACGAACTCGGCATACCGGCGGCGATGTACTGCTCCAAGGCTGCGCTCGCTTCATCCGGCTTGCGCCAGGCGGCGAAAATCTGCGCGCGATGAGAGTCGCGCTCGACCTGTTTGTCTGCGCCGCGCAACGCCTCGTTGAAGAATTGCGCGGCACGTTCATCGTGCCCTGCTATCAACTCTTGTGCTCCGCGCGACAGCGGCGCGTAGACTGCCACCTGCTCATCGATTAAGCGCAGGGTTTCGTGGATCATGTAAAGCTGATGCTTTTCATAGTACGCGCGTAAGGCTAGCAACCCGGCCATGGAAGCCGCTTCGGCATTGTCCTGCGCGCCGGGCTGTGTCAGGGCTGGCTCCGTCGCTGGCGGGCCGAACGCAGCCTGATACAAGCCCATGAGCTCTTCTTTCGTCACGTAGGGCACATCCGTGGTGAAGCCACGCGCACGCTCGCGCGCACGCTCTAAACCTTCGGCGTCAGCTTGCCCGGAGTAGAGACTGACGAGGCCGTAAGCCTGTTGTGCGCCGAGCAGCTTGACCAGGTAAGGATCGGGTTGCGGTTGTTGCGCGGCCTGCTCCAACCACCCCAGCGCAGCATCCCATTCGAGCACGGCGTTCTCGGTTGCTTCGAGCGAGCCCCATGCTTCAGCGCGGTCGCTACACATCTGCGCGCGTTTGAGGGGCGCGTCAAAGACCTCGAAGAAGACCTCCGCCACGCGCGCCGCGCGCGTCGCCGTGTCCACGTCGCCGCGCACCCCGAGCGCCTCACGCCCGGCCTTGGCGAGCGCAAGCCCCACGCTCATGGCCCACGTCAGCGCGCCGCTGGCCTTCATCTCTTCGGCCAGCGGACGCGCGGCTGCGGCCAGACCCGTAGCGCCCGCGCCGAGGCGCGCCCAGAGTTGCCCGGCCCGCGCCAGCCACTCGTTTGTCCGGTCGCCCACACGGTTGAAGATGTCTTGCGCCTCAGTGTAGCCACGTATGGCGTGCTCCCAACCGCGCTCGTTGTCGATGGCATCAAGATAAGCGAGACGTAAGACGGCCAGCCCGACGCCGCGTTGCGCGCCCGCCTCAACGTAAATCCGGCGCGCTTCTTCGTAGGCCGCGCGTGCGCCAGCGAGGTCTATGCCAGAGCGGTCGAATAGGTGCGGCTCGGCGCGCGAGGATGTTTTGGTCATATGCTCCCGTATGGCGTAACCGAATAGAACAGGGCGACCTAGCGGCGACGGCGACGCGAGGATGTCACCGCGATACAGTGAGCACCAGGCAGCGCCCGCCGGGTCGTTCGCTTCATGGTGGCCCTGTGCTAAGGCCGTGAGCAGGTTCAAGGCGTTGGCCGTCTTCCCCTCTGCCGCCCTGACTTCGACCTGTATGCCGAAGACCGCCCGGAGCAGTCGGCCCTCGCCCGCGCCGTCGGCCTCCTTTCCCCAGACGCCGAACTGGCCCATGATCTCGCTCAACATCTCGGCGTCCATCTGCTTCATCCAGAGCAGGTAGCGCCAGGTCATAACAGAGGCGAGGATAAAGGCGATGTAGTTGCCGGCCAACAGGTCTTGCCGAGCCGGCACGCGCGGCTGCGTCGCCTCATAGCGTTTCACCCACTCGGTTTGCCCGCCCGACTTTCCCCAAAGCTGGATAGCCTCTGTGAAGTTCACAGAGTCGCCGTCGGGCAAGAGGTCATCACGCTTGCGCTCGACGAGGCACGCGAGCGTGGCGATCACGTAACGCCGCCCGTCGTCAGGCGCACACGCGAATGCTTCTTCAAGCAGCGCGAGCGCGGCGATGAACTCACCCTGAAGTTGATGCACGACCGCGCGGGCTGTGAGTGTGTCGGCGTCGCGGTACGCTGTGAGCGCCTGTTCGGCAGCGGCGCGGGCGCGAGCGAAGTCGCCTTGCCCCATATCGAACAGCCAAACCCAATCGAGGGCAACGTCCACTGCGCCGACGCGCAGAGCGGGAAGGTGGTTGACGCCGTCGCTCCCCGCACCCGCGCCCGCATCCACTTCCCGCGGCGGCGGGACGGCGCTGCCGGGCTGTGGTCTGCGGCAGAGCGAGCACGAGTCTGCGCTCGCCGACAGGCTCGTGCCGCACTCGACGCAGTACACGACCCGCTCGGCCCCGCAGTGGTGGCAGATATTAGCGCCGGGTCCGAATGCCCCTCCGCATTGTCGGCAGTTCATTCGTGTCCTCTGTCGAACGTAAGGAGTGAGACCACAAGCCCCCGCCGCTGTTCTTGCTTAGCGTCCGGGCACGATCCCCGCTTGTAGATAACCGAGGTACTCCGAGTCGCTCATGGAATTTGTGAGTCAACTGACTGGTGTTGAGTGTCCTGTCCGCTTGAGAGCGGGGAGTTAAGGTCATCGTCGCGCGCGCCTGTATTCGCCACAGCGGGCGCGGCGGCTAACGCCGTGCCGCACCAGCGACAGAAATGCCACTCGGACTTAATGGACTCATGACAGCTAGGGCAGGTCATCAGGACCTCGCAGTGCAACTCAGCACCAGACCCGGCGGCTGACGCGGTGCCCGACTGGCGTGGGGCGGCACTGAGCGCGGGCCGTCGCTTTGCGCTGATCTTCAGGAAGAAGTATTAGAGCTAAGCGCGCGATTGTCAAATCATATTTTTCGTGGGCAGGGTCTAGACATTCTCCGACAGAGAAACGGCTTCCTTTAGTAGAATGAGGGTGCTCACCCCTGAAAAAGCCCGCTACAGGTCGAGTAATCGCCTCTCTGCATCCTTTATGTCTCCCTCGCTGCGGCGGTAACCCATTTGCTCACTCGTCTCTTTCGCATTAGCCAAACTCGCCTGCGCCATCTCTTTCTCGCCCCGGGCGATGTGGAGCCGGGCGCATAACAAATAACTTTCCGCGTCGCGCAGGTGGTAGCCACAACGGTCGATTATCTTTTTGTCCTCAGCCCAACTGTCCCGGGCTTTTTCGTTGTCGCCGAGTTCCAGATAAAGCCGTGCGTATTTCAGGTGGCAGTCGGCCTGATGCAGCTCCGTACAGTTACGCGTGGCCGTCCCGATGGCTTCGTCCAGATTGGCCTTCGCTTCATCTAGTTCCCCAGTCATTAAGTACAAATCCGCCACCGCCCCAGCCGCCATTAAAGCTCAGGCCATCACACAAAAGTCTTAATAGAGTGTAAGGGACAAGTTATTCTGTTTCACGAGTACGATTCCGAGAGAGTGATGGATGAGCTGGAGTGCAGATCATGGCTCAGATGTAGTTCTTGCAACAGAGCCAACTGGTATCGCTGCCGTGTGCCTGCTGAAGATTGCGAGCGCGTTAGATTGCCCGTTCCGCTGCTTGAATATTTTTACTCAACGACCGTAATTTTTAACAAATTACTTTTGATTCGACCCACTGCTGTCTTCACTTTTTTCTTACTTAGGGAATTGATAACATAATCATTCCTGATGTCTGCGACAATGAAATATGTACCAGGATGTTCAATGCGCAGACAGGCTCTACCCCAATTAACAAACAGATTGTCATTAAAGGCTTTCAAGTCATCTATCGTCTCAGGGTTCGAGTACAATTGATCAAACGCACGCTGATCACAACCTGCCAGTAAGTCGAAATATTCGGTGATAATTTCATTGGGCTCCACGAGCGTAAACAAGGATGCTGTGATACCTCTTGCGGGAAAGCCATACGGCGTGATTATTACCTCTTTCCCATTTTCATCCTGTAAATGAAAATTCGGGGTGAGGGCTGAAAGTAAAAATACTGATGCCTTAGAGCGATTGAGTATCGCAACGTCAAGACTGATCATCTCTCTAAGGTGATACGTTTCTTTACGTGATGCGAGTTTGACTCTTGCTATGGAAGAATAATCAACTCCAAGACCAGGGTGCCTGCTCAGAGGCGCAATCCATAGCTCCTCCTTAGCAGACTGAAGATCTCTCACCTGAGCATCGACCGTAAGACAAGTTATTATTGTTGCAGTCGCAATTAAAACGATTGTTGTCAGTCGGCGCATAGCCCTGATCTCCTAAAGTTTCCTCCCCGACATTAAGCAGGCACTACCGATCACGATGACAAGCGATCAGACCACTCGTCAAGTCTATCTGCAAAATTCGCCAAGTCTATCTAAATAATCGACTGGAAGTGAATAGTCAGAATCATGTATACCGGTCGGATCGATTCTCTCTTTCATTAGTCCCGTGTCAACTGGATGTCCGGGGAATTCAAAGACATAATGGCCTAGTTCGTGAGCCCCAACCCTTCCAATCGCGATAGCTAAGGATGTCGCTGATAATTCTCCGTGGTAGCGTCTGATGTTGTTCAAAGAGATTTCACCCGTGTTTCCCGGCAGGCTAACCATACTTGTGTCCTTCGAATAGCCTACCTCCCCCGGCGTGCGGGGCCTGGAATGCGTGTATCCTAAAGCATCTCTGTCCCTAAGGGGAACCTTATTAGAGAGCTTATTCCTAACATCCAATGTATAGTTGGCATCTGCCCCTCTGGGACGATTGACCGTTACTTTATGGCCCGAAGGACCGTAGATGTTATTCAGCTCTCTCTCAATCAAGCCCAAGAGCTTTTTACTCAGCTTGATGCCTACGATGTTGACATTAAAAGTACATTTTCTATTTGTGGCAGCCTGCGTCAGGTTATAGATAATGTACCGATTGAGGCTACTCACTCCTGTACTCAGTATCGCCCTGGCATTTGGATTGAAGGGCGGCGTTGTCCTTTCCATACTTGGCATCCAGCCCTTCGACGGCCACCCAAGCTCTTTCAGAAAATCTGCTACTCCAGCAGCAATGGCCGCTTTGAGGTTGAAGCCGGTGGTGATGAACGTCATGACTGCGGTTATTACGGCATGGATGAGAGCTTTGACTACGCGCTTGATCAACCGCTTGAGCCAGCCCCAGAGTAGTCCGGTAGGGTCAGTATGGTTTATTGGATCGTTCCCACAGTACGCATAGAGATTCAAAGTCTGTGGATTCTCAAGACTCGTCGCACCCATCCCGATGGGATCAACCTGCGTGAACCGGCCTTGCTGTGAGTCATAGTGCCTGTTAATGGCATAATCCAGCCCTGTTGTCGCACTTCTGTCGTAACTCGTGAATCTTCTGTTACTCGCTCCTGTGGACTCTGCCTCTAGCGCCGTCCCGAACGGCAGATGGACCTGCTCCTGAACATTCGTATCCCACGAATTGGTGATAAGTCGTGTGCCCAATCTGTCTGGATGATGATACTGCGTTAGCTCTCCATTACTGCTGCCGTTGGGCTGCAAAGTAGCAAGCAGACGTGCGCCTAAGAAGACGTAGCTCTTCGACCACTGCACTACACCAGAGGAATTGACTTCTGTGTACTCGGCAATCGCCGCTCCACCACTCCAAGCGTAGTAAGTCTTCAGAGCGCCTTCGGTTGAGATTAATCGCTGGTTAGTTGCGCCGTAAGTGTAGCTGGCGATGAGGACATTCGTGTCGGTCTTGACGCTAACCAATCTGCCAGCGGCATCGTACTGGTATCGCTGCCATGTGCCTGCTGAAGATTGCGAGCGCGTTAGATTGCCTGCTGCGTCGTACTCGTAACCCGTCGTCGTGATTCTATTGGTTTGTTCGTCGTATGTGAGAGATGCGTGACCGTCTCTAGGCACTGGCAGCGAGGTAGTCCACGCCCCTTTAACTCTATCTCTCAACTCCTGGATATGTACAGTTTTGATCGTCGTGCTGCCTTCTGTCAGTGTTGGGTCAGTGTAGGCTGGATTAGATAGCCCGAGCGCGGCGCGGGCTTCATTCAATCTCGCGCGCAACTCGATAATGTGCACAGCCTTGATGCTGGTCCCGCCTGATGTGAGCGGGTCATCCGTCCATGTAGCCGCTGCCAGGCCGCCGCGCCCTCGCAGTTGATTGACGGCAGCGCGCAGCTCAGAGATATGCACGGCCTTAATGCCTGTCTCGCCTGCCGTGAGCGGGTCATCCGTAAACACGGGCGTCCCGCCCTGTGGCGTAAAGGGCGCGCTAGTCACCGTCGCCGCCGCTTCACGTCCCGGGGGCAGACGAATGCTACTCGATGAGTCGGAGATCATGCCACTGTCACTGGCGATTAACTCATGCGGCCTGCGAAGCTCGGTCTTCAGCGCCAACTCCGCCACAGGCTGTTGCAACTTGGGCTCCTCCGGCTTCTCCAACTTCGCCGTGTTCCCAGATGCCGTCACACTCGTCCGGTTGCCGTATCGATCATAGACATAGTTCTGCGTCCAGATGGGCGCAGCCGCCGTCCCGCCCGTCGCTTTCGACAGCCTGCCCAGAGCATCGTATTCATAGTTGCGGTCTTTGCGATGGCTTGAGTCCAGGTTGTTTGTAATCTTGGTCAGTTGGCCTGTGCGCTTGCCATTTGCGCCCGCGTAGTCATAAGAGAGATTAAGCAGGGTGCTCGCGCCGCGCACAACGCTTTGGTTCTCTAGCAGCCCTGTCTGCGCGCTGTAACCGTAGTTCTCTGTGATCTGGTTAGCTCCGCTCGCGCCCACTTTGAGCGAAGTGGTCTGGCTGGCCGCGTTATAGCTGAGCTGTGAGGCATAGTCCGCCCCGCCCACCTTCAATCCGCTCAACCGGCTCGCAATGTCATAATCGTGATGCACGACCTTGCGCGGCTCATTCAGCAATCCGTATTCAGACGGGTAGCGCATGTCCATCATGCGATCAAGACTGTCATAGATGTAATCCGTTACCATCGGGTAGCCCGGACGGCTTGTCAACGTCAGCGTCAGCGTAGCGACGCGCCCTTCAGAATCATAAGCGAATGACTCTGTACTCACGCCCGCGGTCGTCACAGAATTGAGCCGTGTGACATCGCCCGTCGTCATGTAAGCGTAACTGATGGTCGGCGCTGCCAGGATGGGATGGGCCGTATCGCCGAAGCCCGTCATATCGAACGAGACGGATTGTAGCCGGTTGAGCGGATCGTTGTTATATGTGAAGACAGTCTTGACGCCGCGCGCGTCCGTGCGCGAGGTAAGATTAGAGCGATCATCGTAAGTGAAAGCATCACTCCACATTCCTCCCGAAGTGGCGTACTCTCCGTTATCATTGAGCGTAGCATAGACCTCAGCCAGTTTCTGGCGAGTCATGCGTCCCAGAGAGTCATATTTGAAAGAGCGCGTTTGCGCACCCTGCGATACTTCTGTCAAGTTGCCGAGCGTGTTGTAGCTATAACTGGTCAGCAGACCGCCGGCGGTAACAGACCCGTTGCCATTCGGGTTTGGTTCGACTACTTCGACTAGGCGACCGTCAACGTCTGAGCGTCCCCATCGCTCCCTGTTCCAGGCATCCACCATTCGCATCGTCTGCCCCGGAGCGTTACTGGCGACACTTGGTCTGCCAACTTCGTTGTAAAATGCCTGCGTGGTGCTACCATCAGGCGCTTGCGAGTTGACCACCCGACCGAGCGCGTCAAACGTAGTCGTGCTCCACTGAATCACATCTCCGCTGCGATAGGGAAGCGACTGCTGCGTGACCCGACCGAGCGCATCGTACCGGACATCAACCATGTCCCAGAAACTGTTTGCTCCCAATGACTTTTCCCGGCGAAGCTGCCCGCGCCCGTTAAGGAGCTTGACATTCTGGTCAGCAATCGCGCCGCCAGCTGCGTAAGTCGTCGCCGTGACACTCATGTCGGTTTCGTCATAGGTGTAGGAAACATAAGCCCCGGTGGGCGAGTAGGCAGTCTGCGGACGTAGAGAGTCGGCAAAGTAAGTGGTCTGCGAGACGCGCCCGTTAGAATCGGTGGCGGAAAGACCTAATCCGGTGTTGAAGTCATAGGTCGCGCTCGTCGCCACCTGCGCCGTCGCGTCCGTGGGCGACCCTTGCGTCTGCGACGATGGATAAGCGTATTGTGTTGCTGACGTGAAGCCGATGCTGGTCTGCTGGCAACAGGAAGTGGAAGCCGTCACAAGGTTGCCCGTGATATCGTAGCGTCGCGTCTCAGTGATTGCTCCGCTGGCTGGCTCCGCTCCGGCATTGGCATAGGTCGTCACCTGTGTGGTCAGTCCGCGGTAGTCCGTGGCCGGGTTATAGGGATTGAAGGACCTGCATTCGTAAATATCTGAATCGGGATTGTGCGGGTTCGGCCACCAATCGCAGATGGTTTCGGTCGGCGCATAGGGGTCGTAAGCCGGGCTGTGCATCACCACGCCCGGCGTGTTTGTCAAAGTCTGACCGTCGTATTGATAATCTGTTCGAGAGACTCGCGTGACGCCATCGCTGGCAAAGACTTCAACGACCAGCGGCAAATTGAAAATGTGCCGGTTGATATAATTGGCGCTGTTCTCATATTGCTTGCGCGTGGCGCGTAAGAGAACCTGACCACCATAGTCGTAATTGCGCGCCTCCGTTACTTGGTTGTAAACAGAGCCATAGCTGAACGCCGTCGCCGTCACCTGACCACGCTCATCCGTCGCTTCAACCCGCGTCGGGCGAGGGCTATCATAAGCGCCTTGCTGCCAAGCGGCTGTACTGCTTTGCAGCAGATTATTGTTCGCGTCGCGCGTCTCATCTTGATAAACCAATCCGTCGAGATACTGTCCCGGAGCGTTATAGGAATACTGGATGCTCTTAGTTCCATTGGGCAGCGTCACCGTCACGGAGCGCGGCGTCGAGTTCTGATGCACCTCGTAGCTGGTGACAGCCTGATCCGTGTTCACGCCATCACGCGTCCACGTCTCTGTCATCGAAGTGAAGGTCGGCGCATCCGTCAGGTTATCGAACTGGTAGCCATAGACCTCCTGGCGCGTCATGGCGCCGGGCGTCACCGTGCCCTGATCGGTAAGCGATGAAGCGGAAAAGCTCATCGCCCGCTGCTCGATCACTTTAGTAATCATCCCGTAAGACGAGTATGAATCGGTATCTCCAAACCAATAGCCAGTATTGGTCGCCGGATAATAGATAGCGTCAATCACCCAGGGCGTTGAGTCGCGGACGACGGGCGTTAATCCGCTGAACGAGTAACTGAGGGAAAGCTGACTGTAATGGAGCCTGACGAGTGTGCGTGTCCCGCCATTTAGACCGGGCGCTGTGATCGCTGTCAGTAGATTATTGGTGTCGTAGTGAAAGTTGACGACGCGCCCCAGAGTGTCCGTGACGGTCTGAATCTGAGGCCCCGTGTTGTTGACATAGGTGATCGTGATGTAGTTGCCGTTGGCATCCGTGATGCGCGTCGGGTACATCGCGCTCGTTCCCTGCGCCCCGTACTCGATCACCGTCCCGTTAGGGTACTTGGCCTGGGCAGAGATCAGGACGCCGTTTAGCCCTGTGTGGTGTGTGTAGTCTATGAAAGTGCCGTCAGTAGTGTAGCCTGCGAAATCCGTATAGCTCTGATTAGGGCCGTAAGTGACCGTCCCTCCATAGCCGTGGCGTGTGCCGTCAGCGTCTACGAGCATGCTGCCTTTGTCTACGCCGATACCGACGATCTTACCGAAGCCCAAAGACCAACCCGGCGCAGGCCAATCCCGATCAATGTCAAAGGTGATCTGTGAACCGGCTTTGTTCCAGACGCGCGAGTTGTAGGCGAGCCCGAGACCAAGATCAATGCCGCGCCCCGGTAGCGCTAGGACAGGCGCTGCGATCTGGAAATTTCCACTACCCGCTCCATCATCCTGTGCTCCACCCGGAGGATTACCGCGCGTGTTGCCGGGATCATCTGCTGACCAGTAGTTGCTGCCGTCCCATCCGTCAGCCGGTAAAGGCAAGGCGGCAGCATGGGCATTGCCGCCTGCAATGTGAGCGCGGGACTCTCTTTTAGCCTTCCTTGAGTTTGAAGCGTGAGCACTCTTTCGTTCACTGTTCTCTTTACTTGGCTGTGCTACTGCAACTGGCGGCAGGTCGCGTGTAGAGACTTCTCTAGTTCCTGATGGTATATCATTGTGCCTGCGCCTTGCTCCCTCCGTCACAGTTACTTTGACGTGCGCTCTCTGTCCTCCTTCAGTCTCCGCCGTAACTTTAAACTTTCCGGGAATCGTCGTCTCGAAATCGCCGCGCTGCGAGACGCGCGCCGCCCTCTTACGGTCTTCATCCTGACAACTCCATTTGACGCGGACTCCGCCGACCGGATCCCCCTTCTGATCGAAGGCTACTGTTGTAAAAGCCACGCGCTCATCCACCTGAACCGTGACATCGCCCGGATAAATCTCTATCCGAGCCACACGCGTATCTCGGTCTTCCTGCTTCTCCTGCCGTTTGTGGGCAGTCGGTTCTTGGCCTGCAATAGTCTGCTTTGACGTCGCAGCCCAGCCGCTCTGATGAAACCAGAAATTCAGGCTGGTGTTCCAGTCTGAAACCAGAGCCCTAATCGTTTGCGGAGCGGCTGGCGTCGAAGTAGCCAGAAGTACAGTGATCAGCCAGAGGCAAAGCGCGCGGCTCAAATTCCGACGCATGAGATTGATTACACATCGAGCTTGAGAGGTGGCCCGGTTAACCGCTATGCCTGATATTTGCTTGGCTGACATCACCTTCTCCTTACGAACTGAGGCTGAAAGAGTGCCTTACTTGTCTTTCAAATTAAGAGAATTGTTGTGGATCGAATTACTTGATGAATCGTCTACTGAAGGCTGAGCAGCACGAGAATCTCACCCGTGCCTTTCTCCAAAGGCTCAAGAGCTTTGCCAATGAGTGTTCCGGGGCGGTGAATCGGCGTGCCTCCCAGACTCAAAGGTTCCGACTTCATCGCCACTCCCTCTTTGTCGCTTGTAACCAGCAGGTCTCCAACATGAATAGCAGCGCGCGAAGCATCCACTTTGATCTTCACCCTTCCGGTGGTTGCGATCATCGCCTTGTTCTCTCCACCTTCGCCGAGAATCACTCCCGGCTGAGCAGAGACCACACCTGCCACACGAGTATCGTAGGCGCTGGAAGAGGCTATGACATGATTTGATTGTTGCGTGTCGAGGACGACGACCGTTCCGGCAGAGAGCTTCTGGCGTGAGGGAACCCATTCGGCCACGTCCTGATACTTGGCATTGATGTTTCCGGTGACGTTAATATTTCCGGTAACGTTCGTATTTCCGTTGATGTCCACCTTGTACTGAGAGCTGGGTGCCGTGCCGATGCCGACGTTGCCGTTTGTGTTTTGATCAATATGCAGAATTGAACTGCCGCCAACTTGCCGTACCATGAACGCGCCTGGCAGGCTACTGTTGTCGGATGGCGAAAAGATCAGGCTGTTGACACCGCGGCGGACAACCGTGTCGTTCCCACCTTCCGGGCCGTTGTTGTCTATTATCAGGCGGCTGTCAGCAATGCTCACGACCGGCACGGCGCCGTAGGTTCCGGTGCGCGTCGCCGTTGAGAAATATTCCCGCCCGCCACCGTCGCGGACGCGGAAGGGACTGCTGCCCGAGACATCAAGCAGGAATGCGGGGCTGGTGGTGCCGATGCCGACGTTGCCAGAGTTGTAGTAGACGCTGGAACCGGAGGTGCTCCATTGCGAGTCGCCGCTCGGCACCGCCCAGGTATTATCGCCTCTCAGAAAAGTAGTGGAGTTAGCGTTTCCGCTTCCGAGTCGTGCGGTCGCAACCGTTCCGCTGGCGAGATTTGAGGCGTTGAGGGCCGTGAGATTCGCGCCAGAAACGGCAGGTAATATTGCGGGAAAGCGTTGATCAGGAAGCGTGCCTGACGATAAATCGCCGGCACTGCGAGTTGTCAGATCGGCTAGCGACGACGTGTTCTTGTTTATTTGCGCCCAAGTATAGTCATTAGTTGCCGCAACCACTGCTCCGGTGCGTCCGAACACTGAGCTTACCGGGCCTGTACCACCAGTCGAGATTGGTGTGCCGTTGATCCGTAATCCGGTGGCGTTAATCTCCCCGTTGACATCCAGCTTATAGGCGGGAGCGGAGGTGCCGATGCCGAGGTTTCCGGCAGCATCAATCCTCATTCGCTCACTGGCAGTAATACCAAACACGATAGGGCTGCTTGAGAAATTCCAGATTTGGACAGCATTAGCACCGCCAAAGACATTGGGATTAGTCATACCCGAACCTATGGCATTAAAAGCAGCCTTTTGGATATTATTCTCATATATGGTAATACCGGCGAAGGAGGAGGGGGTGGTATGGGTAATACGGGTATTACTACCATCTCCCTGGACTTCGAGTTTAGCTCCCGGGACAGTTGTGCCGATACCGACATTGCCGGTGTTGGTATTGTAGATATTGGCCCCATTGTTGCCCCACTGACTCTGCGCCAAGATGTCGTCAGAGAGTCCCAACAAAATCGTCAGCGCAAAAGCGGCCAACAGGTAAACCCTCAGTGCTGGTCGACGGCGTCTCAGTTGCTCATCTAGGTTCATTGTGATCTCTCCTTTGTCGATCTGTGCTGGTTTGAGAAAATAGTTTGCTGCCTCTAAGCGTCAACTCCACACGAGTGGTCACGCTTGGACGTAAGGTTCGCTTGATAAGGTGAATAAAGAAGAGCGCATGTAGCTCCAGCTACTCAGAGCTTTCAGCTTGAGCCGCTGCCATGCTGTGCGCTAAGATGCAGGCTGTCTAGACGATGCATCTCTTCTGCACACAATGCAGCAGAGGTTGTGTTGTTAAAAAGCCCTGTTACTACTTGCCGGTAATAACAGGGCTTCATTATTTGATTAACTCAGAAAACGATAGACAGTAAGCTCGCTTGATCTCTCAGACGCATCATGATTGAGAAGAGCAAGTGAATTGCTTTTCGTCAGAGGATGAGACATGAGGTGAGGAAACTGCATTGAGAACGTTCCCGATTGATTACTTCAAGTAAATTTAGAGACTTGGTTAAAAGGCTCGTAGGACGAAACCGCGACGTGTGAAAATTAAACGCCTCAATACGGATATGCAAGAACTGTTTGTTGGTGAATCTGGCTATTTAGTGGCAAAATGGCTATAAGGTGGTCATGATGGTTATCTCGCGTGAAGTCTCTTTTGTCTAGCGGTCAGGTATTGGACCCGATATCTGGAAGGAGAAAGACCGTAAAGTTTCTTGAAGTCCCGCACAAAACTGCTTTTGTCTTTCACCCCTACTTGAAGCATCACTTCCTTCACGTTGAGAAATGTCGCTTCCAATAGTTCCTTGGCTCTCTGCATCCTCTGCAATTTAAGATATTGCGCAGGAGAGACGCCCGTCTCATCCTTGAACAGATGGCGTAGGCGTGATGTTGAGAGATTAAGTGATTGGGCTAATTCATTGAGCGAGACCTCACGGCCTAGATCAACCGTCATTAGACGTATGGCTCTGTAAATTCTTGGCTCCATCTTTCTCGCCTAGGTTCAGAGAGGTAGCGAAAGAGATGTTCGTCTGTATGAGAGGTCTGACAGACGATTGAAAAGTCTAAATTGAAGGAGCAGCTGCCAGCAAACAAATTCGGTCGTGGTACCGAACGCGTGGGAGAAGTCTGGTCAAGAGCAGGATGAGAAGACTTCGGCAGATGGCGATGAATTATAGCCCCTCCGCTGTCGCCGTCAATATTAATCTTCGACCGCAGGAAATTATGGGTGATTATCTACTTGACACAAGGACGCATTAGGTCGGCAGCTTGGCGTGTGATTGTATGACCTCTGCCTACTAATAATCAGTATTACTACCAATTAACCACCTTGCATCAAGTATGTAATCACCCTTCTTGCCAGTACACGAAAACTGCTAAATTTGGAGATGTGTAGCCATAGATGCCTTAAAATTATGAGCAAAACCATGCGTGATTACTAAAAACTCTTTTATCACCTCTCACATACATTGATAATCCAACTGCTATGCCGCCGCGAGTATTTAATCTAACTGGTGGCCAATATTTAAACTCATACCTTCTTTAGACACGGCAACACGGAGAATCTCACACCACGTCCTTCTCCAGGAGATTACTAGGTTATGACAAACGAACATTCGGGCTATGAATCAAGGCAACCCACCAAATCCGAAAATCCAAATCATCTACCTGGGGTGAAACTCATGAGGATTCTGCGTCCGCGTATAGCCTTTTTAGGACGCATTGCATGGTCGCCAGACGGGCGGACGATAGCGTCGTCATCAGAATATGACACTGTAAGGCTATGGAATATAGAGACAGGAGAGTGCTTTCGCATACTGAAAGGAAGCAATGACTACGGCTCTGTTCTTAGCATTGCCTTTGATCCGTCAGGTCATATCTTGGCTGCCAGCACAAAGAATAACGAGGTTATCCTGCAGTTCATTCATTATTCTCTGGGAAACATATTCTTGATGCAGAATAATTCTTCGTTTAAGTGGCGTCGCTTCGAGCCAGCCGTCATCCTTCTATGCGTGAGGTGGTACTCCCGTTACCAACTTTCTTACCGCGATCTAGAAGAGATGATGCGCGAGCGAGGCCTCTCCGTAGACCATACAACTGTCTGGAGGTCGGTTCGGAAATATGCTCCAGAAATCAATAAAAGAATTCGTCCACATCTGAAACTCGCTGGCGCTTCTTATAGAGTCGATGAGACCTACATCAAGGTCTGGAAGTCGTGCAAGTATTTGTATCGTGCTGTGGACAAAGAAGGTAATACGATTGAGTTCATGCTCAGTGCCAAACGCGATGTAGCGGCAGCAAAACGCTTCTTTAAGAAGATGATGAGAGCAAAGCATCGAAGATTGCCGTTCTCAATCTCTGTCGATAAGAATGCTGTTTATCCTGATGCTTTCACTTCGTCGCAAGATGAAAAAGTGTTGCCCAAAGATTGCGCACTCCGTCGAGTCAAATATCTGAACAATGTGATTGAACAGGATCACCGTTTCATCAAGAAGAAGGTGCGAGCATCGCAATGCTTCAAGACGTTTCACACGGCGGAGCGAACACTGGAAGGCATTGAAGCGATGAACATGATAAGGAAAGGACAGGTCAAAAGGTTAGGTAGAGGTGATGCACAAGGGCAGGCGAAATTTGTCGCCAGTCTCTTCCAAGTTGCAGCATAGACGAGACGTTTAAGACCTTTTGTGCATTGAAATAATTCTCGCAACAGAACCAGTTTTGCTACCCGAGGATGCTCCGCGAGTTCGAGAATATACGGAATCTCTGCTTCGGAAAGGTAATGCTGGAGAGTAGAAAGGGAGATCTTCAATGTCTAATAAGGTCACAGCTAAAATCTTCTGAATCATTTCTTGTAGAAGGGAAGGGAGGTCTTTCGTTGAAGCTATTTTCTCACCTACAGTCGAGTCGGCAAGACACATTTGTCGATCGTCATCTTACACGGCCCTATAGAGAATGGATTGTCTTACCAATCTTATGAATCCAGCATGCTTTTAGTAGTAAATCGAGAAGAAGATGAAACAGCATTTAGACTACAACGCACAACATGGAGAGATGTATCTAGCTGGCGTAGGGCATCAGAATTGAAGTGCTGAGTGGATCACTCAAAATACCTTCTAGCGATCCTATTCAGATAGTGATATGCCGCTGTAACTGGCAATGTTAATAAGCTGAAGACAATAAACAGTAAGCCAAATTCTTCAAACCGCGCATGAACATAGCCTGCGCTTACGGATTCATTTCCGCTTAAGCCGTAATACGATTCCTTGATTACGGCAGGGAGATAAGTCAGAACTAAGAACAGAAATGTTCCACCCACAGCTATGGCAAGCCAACGGAACCTCATAGTGCTACTCCAGAAGCGATAAGAAAATATTACTATCGCGGAGTAGGAGGAAACAAAAAGAAGCGCATACCCTGCGTAATCACGAAAGGTATATCCATCTCTACTATGAAGTATAAGCTCGATTGCGGTCATCAAAAGACCGGCTGCAATCGCTCCACACAAATCCATATAGAGAGGGTTTCTTAAAAACCTTATGATGGAACCTATGATGCCTTTGCACAACCTAGCTGGGCGTTGGCGTCGCGATGCTGGAAACCAGGGGGCAATCTAGTGAACTCACACTGTCCGAGGTGAGTGCTGAGGTCCGGGGATTTCTTCTGCCGGAGGATGCCTCGCGGGTGCGCGACGAGGCGACCTCATTGCTCTGTGCCGGCAGCGGCAGGGAAGTAAGATGAGCAAACCTCAGGTGATTACTTCGCGTTCGAGCCTTTATTCTCACCATCCCTGATGTCCCATGCTTCTGCGTTAGCGCCAAACACACGCAACGTCTTCCGCCCATAGCTTATGGCGGCGCTACGGAGTAAGGCACGGTTGCTAGTGGTACGCTGAATCGTCTCTGGCTCGTCCGTGCAGATGGTAGCGATATTCACGCCCGGCGGTGTTGCGACCCGACCGAAAGCCAGATCGCGTGCAACACGAGACCGCTCATGACAGAGCGAGTATATTTGATTTAAGTTGGCATTGCCGCGCGCGCAGATGAGGTCGAACATCCTCCGGCTTGCCCATCCGGGTGCGTCGGTGTAGTGATCTTCTGGACGGGTTAGCAGCACCAGCACGTCCGTACAACCATTCACCAGCGCCTGCTCAATAGGAAATGGGATTGCTAATCCGCCATCCATGAAGGGTCGCCCGTCAATATCAACAGTGCGGTTATAAAGTACCGGTAAGGCCGTTGCTGCCTTGAGGATAGACAAAAGGGGGGTGTTGGTAGCCTTCGTATCTATCACCGTCCCCGCACCACTACGCTTGTCGATCACTGCGACAAAGAGCTTCGTCCGAGACGAGAGTATCTTGTTTACGTCGAGCGGTTTATCCCTGGAAACTACCTGTTCGAACAGGTAATCGACATCAATCACCTTCCAGACCCTCAGAGGGTTCAGGAATGATCGGGTAGTGCAGCTGTCGAAGTAGACGCTAATGCCCAGTTCAGGCTGATTGGAGAGAAAATAACTGGCGTTCATTGCGCCCGCTGAGGTGGCATAGAGCTCATCGAACAGATCGGTGAAGCCAAGATGCGCCAACGCCACAGCACCACCGGCTGAACAGACGGCGCGCATTGCCCCTCCTTCGATGACGAGTCCCAGTTTGCGGCCATCGGGTTCGCGATTGCCTGCCTGCCAGCGCGCTCTCCGCTCTTTGATGGCCGCGATGACGGCACTCGAATTAACGCCGTGAAGCGGGCCGATTGTTGATGGATTGACAGTGGGAGGGTCTAACATTAGATCATCCGTGGTTTTAAATTGAAACCCGTTTTCACTATAACAATCCCCAGTCCCATTCCCACAATACCGAAATATGCGCCAACCGCCTGAGTAGCGCAATCACCTACCAGCCCTTCGATGATACCGAGAGCCCCGCTTCTAATACATTGTTCACCGGGTATTAAATTAAGGCAGCGTCCATCAGGCATTACTTGAGGAACAAAATACGCTAGCCCACCGGCAATCAGCAGCATGAGGGGAATAGGCCAGATGTATCTTATTTTAATAAGGATCCCCATGATGCCCGAGATGACTATCATCAGGTCTTTAAATGTTGTCGGCTGGCTCTGACCTTTTTTGAAAGCGACCCATTCTGGAGACGTGCGTAGCCAGTTGGTTGTCAGGGCCATGCCAATACCCAGACCGGAGCCGGTAATAAGATAGGGCCACGCGTAACGCGTATTGACGAACAAATCTTGCCAGAATTCCTGACTGAATCGCTTATGGTTAGCCATAATCCAGCCCATATTCTGGAGCACCGTTTCGTTGAAGACGGCGACGATCACCAGAACAATTATTGAACTACCGATAAAACCGGATGCTGTACCGACCATTATCGCGTAAAACTGGCTTAGATATGAATATGAGCCATCCTCACGCTCGGAAATGATGTAATATACTGTCAATCCCAGAACAATGCCCCCGGCCCATATCAAACCAGCGGTGAAACCCTGGAAAATACCCGGCCCAGCATTAGCTGTAGTCTGTGTTAGCGCCCAACCAAAAAGGCTTGGTAGCCATTTGAACGCTGCCGCTGCTATCGCAGCGAAGAAAGCAGCCGGGATGACGAGACACAGCAAGATCGGCAACCCTTCCCACAACTGCGTCGCAAAGGCACGAACGCGAATCTTAGCCTGGAGCAAACGGCTAACGTCACGAAAGTAGGTCTCGAATACCGGCGCATTGCCGCGCCAGTTGGCGGCGATACGAATGCGCGACAACGCAGTTTCGGCTCTGGGTTGACTTGCCGGTTTATGAAGCTTATTGAAAACGTCGCCGAAAACCTTACGCATGAGTTCGTCGTTATACTGATTCGCATCCAGACGCGCAAGACTTTCGGCTGCGGCCCGCCGTACGCTGGCATCTTCGTTCTCCTCAGTCGCAAGGCGAGCTAATTCGGGCAGCAGTTGGTCAACAGGGTCTCTGCCGAGCAACTCTGCTGTATGGCGACGCACTTCCGGCAGCTCTGAATCCAAAGCTTCGCTTAATACTTCAAGCTGGACCTCAGGAGGATATTCTTTGTAAATCTTTTGCGACCATTTTTGCGCGTGCCACGAGCTATCCACGAGGCTCACACGGAAGATAAACTCAGCCTCGTCCTGAAAGATACCTGCCTGGAGAAGGAACGGCTGGCATACCTCCAGTATTTCCCCGTGATCGTCGAAGTAGTCTTTTAAGTTACCACCGTTCTCTTCGCGCGCGTTGCCGAGCACCTTTTCCAAAAGATCAGCGGCGTAAAGCAACTTATTAACTTTATGATCTTTTCGTTGGCTGACGGGCTCTACAAGGCGGTCGTGCGCCAATTCGTACCACCACTCCCCGCCCCGTTGCTCGGAAACTAACAGGTGTTCGTCTACCAGTTGATTCGCGATCCACTCCGGAAGGCGCCCCACTCGCCCGTGCGCGCGGCGCAACATAGTCCGCGTTAACGCGGGAGTAACGAATTGCATGCATCCGAAGAAAATCAGCTCCTGAGAATACCCGCCGTGAGTTTCAGTCTCTTTGCTATTAGCCACATCTTTAACGATACGTTTGTAAAACTCGTCCAACGCATTGACGACGAACTCCTTAAACTTCTTGGATTCGCCGGCGGCTTGAGAGAGGTGCTCCATTTCGATCCGCGTAATGCCCGGTGGGAGGCTTTCCCACAATCTCCGGCAAACGATCTGCAAATGAACCATTTCAATGAATTCTCCGGGCCGCCACACCAGTGTACCGTCTGCTCCTGGGACTTTGATTATATTCAGTTGAGCGACAATCTCTTCGGCCACATTGTCGGCGAAGCTAGCATACTTGGCGATAGGTCTGGTGATGGCTTCTAACGCGTTATTGCTATTCATACGTTTGAGGTGGAAGCGCTTCATCGGTAGGTCATCTTTGGGCAAATTCTCTGCGAGCTCGTCCATATTTGCCAGGTATTCCTGACGTATCGCGAGAATCACGCGTAGTGTCTGGTCAGCCTTGAGGGCAGAGATAATTTCTTTGAAGAAATCGACTCTATGTTCAAAGCGTTCGGGATACTTCGTGAACAGTTCTTCGCACTGATCCAGAACTAAAACTCGTCCTTGTTTATCTCCCGCGCGTTGAATTGATCCAAGGCAGTCGTCAAGTCTGCACCTCGGGTTCGGAGATGGGATCAGACCGGATACCACAGAAAAGGTAAAGATGTTGCGGATTTCGGTGTTCTCGTCAACGTTCGGCAGAGCCCCACCCACGCGCACTTTCATAAACTCGTATTGCTGTTTTTCAAGTCTTTGACGGATTCGCGTATTCAAGAGCGAACTCTTGCCCGCGCCTGACGGTGCATAAATAAGTATGATCGGAAATTCGATGATGAGCTTCATCAATGCCTTTATCTCATCATCGCGACCGAAGAACTTATCCGTCATCATCGAATCAAAGGACTGTGCACCCGGGTAAGGAGACACGCCCTGTTTGACCCCTACGGGCTGCGACGCTTCACCCGTCAGTGTGGTCGGTTCGTCCGTACTGAGATCGTCAGGGGAGCGCTCGCTTTCCGACTCCACCTCCACCACCTTAGCGTTTAAACGAAAAACCCTCCTTGCAATATATGGCTGCCCGTCGAAACGATCACCTAACAGCTTTCGTAGCTCGTAGGCCGCATTCCGCAAGGCCTGTTCGTGATCGTCCTTGGAGTACTCATCACCCCACAGAGCGTTTTTTATTTCCTGTTTTGTCTTTTCGATTGCTTCTTTTGAAACGGTAATATCTGGCTGCTCCACGGCTTGCTTTACAAGCACGTGTAGAAGTTGGCACTCCAGAGGCGGGAGGACTATGAGAACCCCATCACGAGTGAGATTCCATCCATCAAAAGTAAATGAGTCAAACTTGTAAAACATTTGTTCCCCTGCGCTTACAGTCTCGGTGATGTTTGGTGATGTTTGGGGATAACAAGTGACGCCTGTTCACTT
>Ga0190273_10000139_pt1 | contig 38448 bp, 37 predicted proteins | sample Popmic504IS_FD_134513 | JGI IMG/M metagenome (GOLD analysis project Ga0190273, IMG submission 134513) | Populus adjacent soil microbial communities from riparian zone of Shoshone River, Wyoming, USA - 504 IS | ecosystem: Environmental > Terrestrial > Soil > Riparian zone > Trees stand | place... | reverse complement strand
GGTTCTGGGTCTTCGCTGAACGACTGTAGCGCTAACTACTGTGCTAAGACATCGGTAGGTGATCTGACGAATGGCAGTGCGGCCAGCACTAACTATTCGGCGCAACTAGGTTTTAACACTAGTGACGAGCCGATGCTGGAGATTACCACGTCTGCCGGTTTGCGAAACCTGGGTGTCTTGAATACTTCTGAAACCGCTAGTACATCGTACGAGATTGGCGTAAGGAGTTATTTGAGTAAAGGCTATGTGATGCAGATTACCGGTTCGCCACCTAAGAACAACGGACGTGTTTTGACTAGGTTGATCAGCCAGTCGACCGTGCAGCCGGGAACGGAGCAATTCGGCATCAACTTGGCCGATAACAGCACTCCGGACGTTGGTGCTGGCCCGATACAAATGCCCGATGGTACATTTAGTTTTGGTACGGTCGCGTCAGATTATACTGACCCTAACCTTTTTAAGTATCTTGACGGCGATATAGTGGCCAGTACCGAAACGAGCAGTGGTTTGACTACCTTTACGATGTCGATGATATTGAACATCTCGGATACCACCCCAGGTGGTAAGTATGTTGGCTCGCTATCAGCCGTCGTTACGCCAACCTACTAAAAATTATAGCGGCGCTACAGGCCTGCTCATCTGTTGTACAAAATGCTTGTGCTCTACGTAATGATAGTGATATTATGAGCTGGCAAACTCTAAAATAAATAAAACAATTCAATAAGGAGAACTATTCCTATGCATGCCTATAAAATTAAGGCTGCGACGCGGCGTGCTGTTGTCTCAGTGCGCGCAATCGTAGAAAGAGGCGGTCCACTTGCGGTCGCCGCACTGGTCCTAGGTGCTACCAGTGCTGCCGCATTCACCGGTGTCTTTTCTGGCATCGCCTCGGCTGACGCCTTGAACCCTCTGACCGAGCGTTCATTGCGCCTGACCAGTTCGGCGCCTGGTTTCGTGAGTACCGACGGTTCGGGCAACTCAACATATGCCCAACCTGGGCAAGGTGCCAACGGTCAGAAGACCGGAGAGCTATTCACATTTAAAGTCAGTACCGACAGCTCGGCTTCTGGCACTAACGCACCAATTAAAGCCTTTACGCTACAGTATTGTACATCAGCTGCGGGTGTTTGTACGTCTCCGGGCAACAACTCCGGCGGCGCTTGGACTTCAGGTACGACATTCGCTGCTCGTGGTTCTGATACGACGACCACAAGCGACTTGAAGCTTGTCTATGATACAGCTACGGCAGAATGTGGCATTGACTATGTAATTACCGTCGGTGTCACGCCGGTTGACTGTGATGCAAACTCTGACGGTACAGACGACTGGACGTTGGCTGTAAAGAACGTGGAGAACCCACTAAATCAAAGCCTAAGTGTTAGGACTGGTACTGATAACTTCGCCACCTTATCCAATCCAAACAGCACTATACAGCCAACTGCTGGAACTCAGATTGCTATTAAATTCAATGCTTCGTCTGACCAGTACATCACTAACCCAGGTGCAGGCGCTTTCTTTGTTAGGCTTAACACCTACAATACAGAAGACGATACTCACCACATGCCAAATGACTCTACCGCTACCGATGGTTATCTTGTCGATGGTGGTGTGACAGTGGCTAACGTGATGACAGATTCGATCTGGATTCAAACGAAGGTTCTGGAAACCATGAGTTTTTCGGTTGGCAAGGCTGACCCTAACACTACCAGTAACAACGGTGCATGTGTGCCTATCACTGACACGACTCCCCTTATGATGGGTGCCGCTGACCAGGAGAACTCACTGTCGCCACAAACCGCATATGACGCCTATTCGTACTGGCGCTTGTCTTCCAACTCTAGTGCCGGTGCTTCGGTATACTATTCCGGCGCGACACTGAGTAACACCGTTGGTGACCAGATTGACGAAATAGGTACTACGCGGTCTAAAAGCCATGTTGGTTCTGAACAATTCGGCCTAGCAATGGACACGTTGTACGAGAACGTGACTTACGATGCCGGTTTTGCAGCCTCAGCTGCTGCTAGCCCAAGTGACGAGATATTCTTGCCGACACTTAACCCATTGGCTGCTGAAACTGCCTATGCCAAGGGTGACGGTACTATCACTAACAACGGAACTGCAGAGTTTGCCTTTGATGCTGATGCTAATGACGAAGCTGCGTTGTTGGCTGCTAACAGTACACAGGTATTGGTCTGCTCAACAGGCCGTATGCGCTACTTAGCTAACATCGCTGGCTACACTCCAGCCGGTATTTACACTACCAAGATTAACTATTTAGCTGCCCCACAGTACTAGATCTAGTTAGTAGTTTGCGATAAAGGACGCCGAAAAGGCGTCCTTTCTTGTATACTAAAGATATGTATATGGTAAAGGCGCGGCTTGTTAGACTGCTGTCGCATTATCCTCATTTTATTACTACGTTGGAGGTGGGCGTAGTGCTAGTCGCATGCTTAATAGCGACGACTCAGCCCGTGCTGGCAGTTACCCGTTTTCAGAACCGCTCGTTGAAAGTCCAAAAAGCTATTGCCGGTGAAAGGACTGATTATAAGTTTTCGTTTACCTATAATACCGTCGGCCCGGTAGGGTCGATTGATATGTTGTTCTGCTATAATCCAATCCCGACCGACCCCTGTAATGCCCCTGTTGGCTTTGACGTGTCTGGGGCTGTGCTCAGTAGTCAGACCGGCGAGACTGGCTATACGATAACTACTCGGTCACCTAATCATATTGTTTTAAGCCGCTCGCCTGCGGTTGTCGGCAATACTCCCTCAACCTATACCCTTAGTAACGTAAAGAACTCGACGGATGTTAGATCATATGCGGCTAGGCTTGAGAGCCATGAAACTCCAGATGCCACCGGCGCCATAGTAGATTTGGGTTCAGTCATAACTCAGATGACAGATCAGATTGAAATACAGACCCAAGTGCCACCGACGTTATATTTCTGCCTAAGCCGGCAAGTGGAGATGGACTGTAGCACGAGCGACGATGTGCAATTTACTGATATGGGCGACCTCAGTCCGTCAAGCACGGTGACGGCAATGTCGCAAATGGCGGTGGGGACGAATGCTTCTGGGGGCTTTTCTATATCGGTTAATGGGCCGCCTATGCAGTCTGGTATCCGTCAAATTAGTCCATTGGTAACTCCAACCCCCAGTCAGCAGGGTACACCACAGTTTGGAATTAACCTGCGTGCTAATAATGCGCCAACAGTTGGTAGTGATCCGGATGGTAACTGGGGTGTGGCCCAACCGGCAGCGGATTACAACCAACCTAACTTGTATACCTACCGCGACGGTGATGTGATAGCTTCGTCTCCAGAGGTGAGCTTAGTACGTCGTTTCACTGTGAGCTATATCGTTAATGTCCCAGCCGATCAACGCGCCGGCGTATATGCCACGACACTAACCTATATTTGCAGCGGCCGCTTCTAGTTGCTACAATAAACGTAACGATTATGCTTTATTTGGTGAAAAGGTAGTAAAAATGAAATATTTTTCTGTATTATTAAAGCGCACAAGCTTAGTAGTGGTTGCAGCTGCTGTTTTGGCGACAATGACCGTCCAACCAGCTTCGGCTGCTTCGGCTGGGCTCAGTATTACGCCGCGCAAAAATTACACGATAGAGCCGGGTAAGGAAATTAAGGACAAGTTAACCATTGGTAACCTTAACCCTACCGAGGACTTAAAATTGTCCCTTAGGATTATCGACTTCAGCTTTATGGATGAGTCTGGCTCGCCTCGTTTGATGATTGGCCAGAACATGTCGCAGACTACTTGGTCGCTGAAGCCATTTATGAACCTTCCGACCCAGGTTGACGTTCCTGCTGGCAGTTCTAAGACGGTTGATATATCGGTTAAAATTCCGCAGGGGCAAGGTGCAGGCAGTTACTACAGCGCAATCCAGTACTCTTCGCTTGGCGATGATGGCGGCAATGTGAATCTAAACGCTTCTGGCGTATCACTGGTGTTTGTTTCGGTGCCTGGTACAGTCAACGAAAAAATGACTTTGCAGAAGATCGGTAACTGGCAACGAGATGAAGGTGGCACGGGTGGTAAATATCTAAAGATTGCCACTGAGAAGTCTCCTTCGATTATCGGGTTTACGCTGAAGAACGAAGGTAATGTCTTTGAGGCGCCAGTCGGTAGTGCTACGTTGAAAGACACTTTCGGTAATGTAGTCACTACTATTTCTGAGGTGAATCCCAATACATCATTGGCATTACTGGGACAGAGCCGCCGTTTTGAAGCTTGTATAAAACCTATAGAGCGTGCGCTTGATAAGGACGGTGAGGCCTCTAAGGCTGTATCATGCGACAAGACTAACTTGAAGCCTGGCCGTTATACTGTTGATCTGACGGCTTACTATGGTCAGAACGGTAATAGTACTCATGAAGTGAATGGTGTAGCAACATTCTGGTACTTACCCCTATGGTTCATTATCGCTGTGGTTGCAGTGGTATTGCTGATTGCTTTCGTCATCTGGCGGATAGTACGTAAGCTGCGCTCGGCTACAGGCAAGGGCAAGCAGGTCAGCGGCTTCAAGTTTAAGCGACGTTAACAATATGGTCGCTGGCGCATCCGCCTGCGACCGTGCAACATATGTAGTGGGCGGTAGAATAGCATGCGCATAAATATCGGAACGAAACGACAGGGGATCGCTTTGGCGGTGCTGTTGATAGTTGCTGCACCGATTATGCTAGTGTCGTCCGTGCAGGCAATCACTGCCATACCGGTACCAACTCCAGCTACTGGCACCTATGGTTTGGAGGCTACTAAAAAACAGGCTCCACCTGCAACACCGCCTACTATTTCAACGCCAGGATCTGGTGGTTCATACGGAACTTCGCCTATTACTGTGTCGGGCGTCTGCATCACAGGCTTGATTATTCAGGTATATAACAACGGCGTATTAGCTGGTTCAGTGATGTGTGCTAACGGCAGCTTTACTATCCAAGTCTCGCTGTTTAGTGGTCAGAATGATTTAACGGCAATCCAGTTTGATGACCTTGACCAAGCCAGTCCTGTCTCCAATATGATTTCCGTAACATTTAATAATGCTACTCCTGGCTTAGTGTTTGCAACGCAACTGACGCTAACGACTTCCTACGGCCGTCGGGCGGCCAACCCGGGAACACAGCTTACCTGGCCGCTGGTATTGTCCGGTGGCACTGGCCCCTATGCCTTTAGCATTGATTGGGGTGATGGCACCGCGCCGGAACTAAAAAGCCAGGCTTTATCCGGTAATGTCACGCTAGCCCATACTTACAAGCAATCCGGCCTGTACCGTGTGACAGTCAAAGTGACTGATGCAAATGGCCAAAGTGCCTTTATCCAGTTGGTGGCACTGGCTAACGGCCAACCAAAGGCCAGTGATGCTGCTAAGGAAACGAACACCAAACAAGTGGTGACCAAAGTATTATGGATACCGGCGGCAGTCTGCGTATTGCTATTGATACCGACATATCTGGTCGGACGACGGTCGATGCTTGTAAGTCTGCGCCGTAAAATGGAGAAAGATTTAGAAAAGTATAAAGACTTATAAAAAGGCTTGGCAATGTAAGCACAAGCATGTTATCGTGATGGTATAACCAAAAAATAAAAAACAAAATAAAAGGTACGAAAATGAAAATCCAGAGACTATTTGATTCTCGCGTCGGAAGTCTAGCATTGGCAACATTTATGTTGGTAGGCTTGGTTTCTCCTGCGTTCCTAACCACGGCAGTAAGCGCTGACCAGGTTACTGACCGGCAAATACAAATGAGTAGCACCACGCCAGGAGCTACTAATACCAGCTATGACGTCACGTTTACGCCAAAGGCAGCTGGCACCACAGTCGTGGTAGAATTCTGTGCTGCTAGCCCGGTTATCACGGAAACATGTACAGCTCCAACCGGGTTTGATTCGGGCAGTGCGACTGCTACGGGCGGCACGATAGCTGACGGTTACACTAACTCCACAGCGTCCGTAAAGGTAACCCCTACTACTGCATTAGTGGCAGATACTCCTAAGAACTTTACAATCACTAATGTTAAAAACCCAACCACTTCGGGAACATTCTACGCCCGTATCATTACCTATACTGACGCTACACAGTCAAATGGACACACTGCGCTAGGCACCTATGGTACGCACGTCGATGACGGCGGTATCGCTTTGCACACTACCGCCCCATTCCAGGTATCGGCAGTCATCCGTGAAACCATGAACTTCTGTGTTAGTGACGGTGAAGCTGCAGAACCCACAGCGGGCTGTACTGGTTTGACTACACCTAGCGTGATCCTTGGCCACGGTTCTCCAGCCGCCCTCGATTCATCTGCAACAAATGACGATAGTGTTACAACTCAGCTTTCTACGAATGCTTCCAGTGGCGCAATTGTCTATCTGAAGAACGGTAACAGCTGTGGTGGCTTGTTCCGTCTAGGTGCAACCCCTGGAACCTGTGACATTCCTCCGGTAGCTACGGGTACTGACGCAATTTTGCCAGGCACTGCTAAGTTTGGCATGAAAGTAGATGCCTCTACCGATGCTACCGGTGGATCTACTGCAGCCGGTACTATCACTCGGGACGCCGATTACAGCACTGGTGCTAACTACGGCATGAACTGGGTAAATGGTAATGCTACCGGTGTAAGTAGCACTTATGGTGATCCTATTTACACTTCAGCAGGAGCTCCAGTTAGCAACAAAAATGTTGAACTGACCTTTGGTGCAACTGCATCGCCTAACACTCCAGCTGGTTCATACAGCGCAACTATGAACCTGATTGCTGTCGGCAAGTTCTAGTAAAAGTAACAGATCTATAATAAACAAGGGCGCCAATACGGGCGCCTTTGTTATACACGGCAATTTTGGCGCTACCAGAAATTCTGGTATTATAGAGGTAATAAGAGGGAAAAAATGAGACAATTGCAGTCATACCGTATGTTTGGCTTGGCGTTGCTGGTAGGCGTAGCATCAGTGCTTATGGTTACACTGCACACTGGCCAAGCTTCAGCGCAATCCGAAACCGCCAAAGCCATCAAAGTCTCGCCGGTACGCAGTGAGCTTACTATCGAAGCTGGCAAGTCGGCTAAAGTATCAACATTCGTTACTAACACTACTAAAGCCGCAGTTAACTATAAGATTATAGAAAACGACTTTGTAGCTGGCGACGACGAAGGTACGCCGTCACTTATCCTGGATGAAAACTCCTACGCCCCAACGCACAGTTTGAAGCGCTTTATGCTGCCTGTGTCAGGCGTGACAGTCGCCCCAGGCGCTACGCAGCAAGTGGACATCACCATTACTGTCCCTAAATCAGCGCAAGCTGGTGGCTACTTTGGTGCCGTGCGTTTTGTAGCCGGCGCTAATGCTGGCTCAATGGTCAACTTTGACGCTAGTGCTACTTCGCTTATTCTGATGACGGTACCCGGCGACCTGGTCGAAAATTTATCGCTGACTAACTTCGAAGTCCGCCAGAATGGCAATGCGGCTGGCAATTTCCGCAATGCCGACAAATTAGATTTGCTAGTTAAGTTCGAGAACACCGGTAACGTCCAAGTCGCCCCATACGGCAAGGTTAGTGTTACTAAAGGTGACAAAGTAGTATATTCTTCCGACTTTAACGGTGGCGATCCGCGTGGCAATGTTTTGCCCGACAGCTCCAGAAAATGGACAGTGCCACTGAATAACATCGGCAAATTTGGTAAGTACACCGTACATGCTACTTTCTCGTATGGCACCAAAAACAAAACGCTAGATATCACTAAGACTATCTGGATTGTGCCAACGATGTACATCATCGGCGCCATCGCTGCTCTGGCAGTAATATTCCTGATCTTAGGTCTACTTGTGATGCTGATACGGGCCAAGCGTGCCAACCGCTCACGCGGCTTCCGCCGTCGATAGCATCGATAGTTAATAATAAAAAACGTGGACTACGGTGGCGGGGCGGCAAGATAAAATATCTCATCTTGCGGCACCCGCCACCGTTTGTCGTTAACCAGCCATCTGCGCCACCTGCGGCAGTTTGAAGTCCTTGAACAGGCTGAACGGGATCCGGGACTGGATTACGTTGCCCATGCCCAAGAATGTGCCCTCAAAGAAAGAAAACTCCTGCGGCGTCAGACGCACGTCGTTGACAAAAACCTCCGGGATTACGGTGCAGACAGAGTCGGTGACCGACGGATGGCCCGAGAACTTCACCATAGTTTCCACGTGGTGCGTAGGGCTAGCCATGTGGAGACTTACGAAGAACTGCGGCATGCCGTGAGTGTTCTCGGCAGTTGGCCGGGGGCCGACGACCGTAGTGCTGGCGAGTACGAATACTGCGTTCCTGACTGCCGGCGAAGCCACGACCAGCGTTTCCTCGTTTTCCTCATAGTATTCCGGGTCGAACCAGTGGCGGTCAACGCGTAGTGCCATGAGTGTGCACCTAAACGCTGTGTCAATCAGGACAGTGCGGCCATACATGTGGCTCCCCCTTGGGTTGGGATGGTAACGACTATACAATTACATCACAAAATTTATAATAAGCAACCAGAATTAGGGTTGTGGGTGGCGCGGCTGCAGTACGAAGAAAAATCTTCAGTCTACTACAGCCAGCGCCACCCATTGTTGCTACGCTTGGACGCCCTCCATTTTCCACCCAGGCAGAGTAATGCCCTCGTAGATTGCTGACTCCTCCACCGACAGCGGCCGACCATCCAACGTCAGTAGCTCAAGATTGCTGTTGAAGGCTAGCGCGTGGTTGATGGGCTGGCCCTTCCCCGGATTGAGGTCAACTACCAATTGGAGCGGCCTGTTTCTGACGATTTCTACCGGAAACATGAGGAGGCTTTCGGTCGGAAGCTCCCACAGGGACATGTCAACGACCGCAAGGACTGCCGGTGGGTTTGTCTTGGTCATATCGACCATAGAGACCCGGATGTCCTTAAGATCTTCGAGCTTCAGATGTCTGTGCTGCGGGCTGAGCTTCAGTGCCAGCAGCACCAGCCGTAGTGTGGTCTCGGCCAGCTTTTGCTTGGAGTGCATCGGACTTCCTTTCAAATCAGCGGAGAGTGAATTCCGGCAGTTCGAGGTTGTCGTACATCTCGACGAGCGTGGCAGGGATCGGGGAACCATCCCAGGTGACCGGGCGCAGCACGGGGCTGGCGTACAGTACATGCCTGATCTGATAGTGTCGGTTGACCTCAACCTCGACCATGGTAGCGACTTTGTCGTCGGGTTCTGACTTGAAAACCACGCTTGCCTCAACCTGACTGCGGCCAGAAGTTAGAACGAATCCCGTCTTGATCCAGTCGCTGTTTGCCGTACTACTGTCGTCCGGATCTATCGGCAGGCCGTCAGAGCGCTCGATGGCTTCAACAGTCTCGAACTCCATGCCCTTGTATGAGGTTTGCTCAAGACAGAGCAAAACCAGTCGCAGGGCGGCTGCGGTTACCGTGGGGCGGTCCAATTCATCCAGGTGGATTCGTTTGGTGCGCATGTTGTTCCTTTCGGAGGATCGGTAGACAACAGAGTGATTATACATGGAGGGCGGGGACGTGGCTGCAGGGACTTAAAGAAGAGTTCTAAAAGTTTGCAGCGCACGCCACCCGTTTGTTGTTTTTGTCCCCCGTTGGTGGAGCTAGTCCAGCTTAACCGGTGGCAGGTCGATTGTTGCGAAGATGGCTGGTGCGCTGTGTCCGATTCCTGAGGTCAGGTTGTAGCCGTCGGTGAAGACAGTACGTGGGTTGAGGTCGGACTCATCAACGGTGACGCTGATTTCTGCGCGGATCTGGTAGCTGTGCTCGGGTTCGAGGGTGACCTTGGCTCGGACGACGGATTCGTCGGCACGTTGGAGGACCACGTTGGCTGAGCTGACACTGGTGGTGCCAGCGTCGTCGTTGATGCTGACGCTGGCTTCGTTGAAGCGGGCGGGCATATTTTCGGTGTGAAGTACCAACAGTGCGAGCCTGGTCGCTAGATCGGCGGTGTACTGGTTGTTTCCGAGGCTGGCAGCGGGGTTATTGGCCATCTGAGGCACCTTCCAGGAGACGAAAAAGACAACTATACATTATATCACAAATCTTATAAATAGTCAATTATGACAGTGGCGAATAAATAGGTGGGGTGGTGCGGCGGGCTGCAGGGGCTAAAAGGTTCTTTAGCATGCAGCCGCGCCGCTGGTGTTGTGTTGTTCGTACGCCTCAGACCAGCTGCACCTCGGGCATTGTCGCCTCGACAGCGCACAGGACGGTCTTGAGGTCGAAACCTCGCGGCACGTCCCGCAGGATGATGTCACCGTTGCGAACGCTGGCGTTGCGGCAGATGACATACGGATAGCCGCGATGGTCCAGCTGATGATGGACGAAGGCGGTCAGCTTGATTAGGCCCTGGATACGGCCGTTGTTGACGACGACTTCGGCATTCGCCTCGATATGCGCCTGGCTGGAGTCGATTTCCATGACGACATGGAAAGTGCCTTCGATAGCGTCTTCTCCCATGCCGACGACCTTCGCCGAGATGGTTTCGAATGTAAAGCTGCGCATGAACTCCGGCGCCAGTTTCTGTGGTCCGAACTCATTGCCTTGGACATCCTGGTCATAGGATTCCGGGCCGACGCGCAGGATCATCAGGACGGCTTTGGCGGCCGTGGCGGCGATATCGTTATAGCGGACCATGTGCTGCTCCTAAGAGGTGTGGGTCGGGTTGGACCAGGTGAACGTCGGTAGTTCGATCTTCTTGTACGTGTTGACCATGCCGCTAGGTAGTGTCACTCCATGGATTGTCGTGGGCGTCAAGTCGTTGTCGACATATCCACTCCACGTGACTTTGTCGTGGCCGACGCGCGCGGCTAGTAGTACTAGTACGCTGGTATCGCTACCGGTCTCGAAGCTGACGTTAGCGGCAACGACGCCTCGGTCGGTTTGTAGCTCCAGGTCGGTTTTGACCCAGTCGGTAGAAGGCTCGTTTGTGCCTTCGATGACCGGCCGGCCATCAGCCTGGTCGTGAGCTGCGATGGACGTGACGACGATGTCACGGTGCGGCTGACTGGTCTTCATCATGAAGAGGACAAGCTGGGCAGCGGCACGGGCCACGGTTTCGCGGTCGGACTTTTCCAGTGCGGTCTTCTTGGTACGCATTGCAGATTCCTCTCAGAGGCGATAGACAACGCTACATTTATAGCACATATGAATAACTTTGGTAGTGGGGTGGCACGGCTGCAGTGACATAAAGTCAGAGTTTGCAGCCCGCGCCACCGGTCGTTGTTCCTTTTGCCTTACCGACACGCCAGCTGACACACCAGTGCCACGTCTTTCAGATCAGCTCGATCTTCGGTAGCTTGATGTTGCCGAAGAAAGCGATGATCTGGTCGCTCGACAGCCAGTTCTTATCCCAGGCGATCAAATCGAGTTCTCTATTGACGAGGGCGGTGTGGCTGGACTGCCTGCCGTGGACTGAGATGTTCACCGTTACGGTGATCCTGCCACGGGCACCGGGCTGGAACGTTACTTTGCCGTGGATATTGGCGGTCATGGTGAAATTGGCTTTGATCCGGTCGCCGGCCCGTTCCGTTGCGTCCGGAAGGCTCACTTGAGCACTTCTGAACTCACGGTCTTTGTACTGACCATCCCGCAGGCTCCAGAGTGTCAGTCGAATTACGGCTGCGGCCAGCGAGTTTCTGCCATGGGAATCCAGGGCGTCTTTTGCGATGGACATAACGCATTCCTTTCGGAGGAGGCAGACGACAGGGGGCATTTTATCACGTAACTATACACAATACATAGGGGTAGTGGGGTGGCGCGGCTGCAGTGACATAAAGTCAGAGTTTGCAGCCGCGCCACCGGTTGTCGCTGGCTCAGGTTGGCCTGTGGATCCGCAGGTGCCGCTCGTCAACGATTTCCAGCTCCAGGTCTGGCAGCTTGATGCCGGCCAACAGGTTTGTGAGGTCAGGAGCGGGCAGTGCGTTGTTCCAGACAAGCAGTCGGTAGTCAGGATCAAGGATCGCAGTATGCTCCATGAACACGTAGGAGCCATCTTTGATGAGCACGTCGATTTCCAGCTCGATCAGACCTGTGTCAAGACGCTCGGCGTCGACGACTCCTGTGAGCTCGGGGTCCTCATTCACGACTTTAGTTGCATGCTGCGTGCGGTCATCGTATCTGAACCACCTCATCCTCGGCTTTTCGGGAGTGCCTGGCAGCACGAGGATTGAGCCTTCACAGCCGGCGCTGAGGTTGATCACCGTGAAATCCCGATAGGGTTGGGTCGGTTTAAGCCTCATGGCCAAAACCATCAGCCGCAAGGCGGTGACCATGAGCTTTTCCTTGTCAAAGCCACAGTTGAACTCGTCGTCGAACTCTTCGTACGGCATTTCCATGTTCCTCTCAGAGACGATAGACAACGGTGGTATTGTACCATGCTTATTTGCTATAATAAGCAGGATATGTCCAAAAAAGTTTACGTCGGTATGAGTGGCGGAGTGGATTCGTCGGTAACTGCAGCGCTGCTACTAGAGCAGGGCTATGACGTCACGGGCGTTTACATGAAAAACTGGAGCAAAGACCTGCCCGGTATGACCTGCCCGTGGAAAGAAGATTACCAGGACGCCAAGCGCGTGGCCGTGCAGCTTGGCATACCATTCAAGATGTACGACTTCGAGACCGAATACCGCCAAAAGGTCGTCGACTATATGCTAGAGGGGTATCAGGCGGGCCGGACGCCAAATCCGGATATTATGTGCAACCAGGAAGTGAAATTCAAACTGTTCTTGGAAGCGGCTCTGGAAGACGGCGCCGATATGATTGCCACCGGTCACTACGCCCGTATCAAAGATGGGCAGTTGTTAGCTGGAATTGACGGCAATAAAGACCAAAGCTATTTCCTATATCGCGTCACCGAAGACGCCTTACGCAAAAGCCTGATGCCGATTGGTGAATACGAAAAACCCCAGGTACGAGAAATTGCTGCCAAATACGGCTTGGCGACAGCTAGCAAAAAAGACAGCCAAGGTATTTGTTTTGTGGGTAAAGTTGGTATTAAGGACTTCTTGATGCACGAGCTAGGCGTACAAGAACATGGTCCGATCGTTGACCAACATGGCGCCAGTATTGGCGACCACGACGGTGCGTTATTCTACACCATCGGCCAACGGCATGGTTTGAACGTCGGCGGTGGGCTGCCATACTATGTGACCGGCAAAGACATGGATAGTAACACGGTCTATGTAACCACTGACCTGCAGGACGACAAGCTGTGGCAGCGTCAGCTAAAGCTGGCTGACGTGCATTGGATCAACGGCGTGCCAGAGGCTGATGTGCTAGCTCGTTTGAGCGTGCGTAGCCGGTATCGTGCTGAATTAGTGAACGTCACCTCAATCACCAATACCCAAGACGCCACCTGGATACTGGACCTAGTCGAAGACGTCCGGGCCATCACTCCTGGCCAATCTGCCGTCATTTATGACGGCGACCGCTGCCTTGGTGGCGGCATCGTAGCGTAGTAGCCCTAGTATAAATACGGAACATTATTAGTGGACATGGTGCCCTTGAGCGACTGTTCTGCATGCATAAATAGACTTGCCTGGTTGTAGCCGGATTGCGATGTTTGGCTGGAAGTGCCGCAATAATTGATTAATCCTTCAGCAGTTAGTTGATGGTTAGCCTCTTCCCACCAATTCGAAGCGTCTTGGGCCTCTAGGCCAACCAGCCAGACGGCGAACCTGTCGCCTCCTTCTAAACGGGCAAGCGGTGTTTCAGGTGTAATATTCTTGATCATAACATCGCCAATAGATGCCGTTAAAAGTCTGCTATTTTGCTCCAGGGATTTGTCGCCGGCCAGATGTCCATACTTGTTATTGACATGTTCCAAGCTATCAAAGTATAGAAGCGCCAGGCTAACTGGAAACTGGTGCTGGGCAGCATACTCCAGGTCACGCTTAAGGTGCATCTGGAATCCATAAGGGCTATATACGTCTAATAAGCTGTCACGTTGTATGAGCCGTTGTGCGTGGTTGCCTGCGCTGATTGCTGATTGCACATGTTCGGTAAGCAACCCTTGGGCAAATTGGGCTGCGTTAAGTGCTGTCGGATAAAGATGATGGTGCGGAGTGTAGTTTCGTTGGTCACTTGCCGGCATACTATGCTCAACAGCTATTTGCGCTGCGATTCCAGCTACGAGTGAAGGGTCGGTATTGTTAAAAATTTCTGCTCTTGGTTGATTCATGAAACATGGATTATATAGCACTTAGTGCTTATGTCTAGCTTCATTATCAATTTTACATATGTTGTAAGAAATTTACTTGCCATAAGCATTTTTGCCTGTAGAATAGTGCGTTATACCGCATGCCGACGTGAAAAACGCGTAATAAAAACGGCTAAAATGCCACCTAAGAAAACTATTTTTAGGCGGTATTTTTTTGCTGCGGACAAAGTTAACAAAAAGAGGATAAAGTACATGAAAGAATTAGTCGCTAACGTTTCTGAGTTTGTTTTACCATACGAAAATAAAGACGAGGTGGGGGATGACGCATTGGCGACTCGTGCGGAAATAGCCAGCCAGTTGGCTGAGTTGCCCGCAGAAGCCTTTAGCCGTGTGCAGAATTTTCAACCGGAAGTTGGCTGCGCACATGGTTGTTCATTTTGCGCCCAAGGTGCTGGTGGAGAGGTTGTAAGCCTGACGAAGCACGATGTGCGTAACTTAGTGGCGGCGACCGCGGTAGCGGCGCGTGTGGTGGCACAGCAATATGAACACCCAGAACGAGTAGAGAAGCACGGCTTATTAGGTTATGACCGCATTGGCCACAAACCAGGCGTAATCTTTCCGTATTTTGACAATGAACCTTTAGCCTACCCGCATCTTGATGAAGTGGTGAAAGGTTTGCACGAGGTCATGGGAAGTAAAATTAGGATTTCGACCGTTGGATATAACCCTAACAATGCAGAACTCCACGCTATGCACCAACGCCTGGCTAGTGAACATGCCGATGCCTTTGACGGTATGCGTTTTTCGTTTTCCCGCTACCCTAAAGACTGGAAAGACCCTGAAGCTTACGAAGACGCAATGGCTACGACTATGCGTACATACCGCCCGGTAGTGGATGCGCTTGGCTATGGTAAGGATGAAGGTGCGGCAGAATTGCGCTATGCTCCTAATATTGAGACTTCAGACAGTCCGCTTGATGATCTTATTATCGGTGGACATCACGTCGTCCGTAGCGGGCCTTACTTGTTAGTTAGCCTAGCCGAACAGACCGATGTGCCGCAAAGTAGCGTGGTTGGTATTGATGGCAGGGCAGCGGTGCCATCGTCCACCGGTTTGCCGTACCAAATGTTCGTATCTGATGCTAATGTCCGCAATGGCGACTGGCAATCGTATGCCGAAGAACAAATTGAGGCAATTAAAAACGCCAAGCAAAGTGGTGACGTGCCGCCGGAATTTATGACTGGTGAAGATACACACAACCGCCAAGTGCAATTATATGAATTCACTAATCCTGACGGCCCTTACTACGCAGTTGACCCCTCGTTTACTGAAGATGGTATGTTTACGGCATTGCACCTATATCAGCAAACCGAAACCCGTAAAGTCAGCGGATACTTGGATACTACCCGGTACTTCCTTAATGAGTTATTGGAATATAAATACGGCCAAGGCCTAGAACGTCGTCAATCTCTGGATGGCGCTAATTGGGAGCACGTGGGCGAAGTTGTAGCCAAACTCGAAGCAAAGGAGCATGAACTGGCTAAATACAACCAACATGCTGCTGAATATGTCCGTCAAGAAGTAACACCATTGATTGGTATGTACTGTCGGTCGTTAGAGAAATCTGGCTATGGACCTGGCGCATTTTTCGACCGCTTTACTATGGACACGGGCACTATTGTAAACCTCGGTCGCTCCAAGGCATTGTTTAAGGGGCTTGTGTCGCAAGAAGACATGCCACTGACGCCTCAAGAGGAGCGCGGGTATGGCGATGAAACAAGTATTGCTGCAACTCGCGGACGTATTTGGCGCTGGGCACCATCACCATTCCTGAACCAAGGCGAAAGACTTCGGCGTAGCCTGACTGGACTCAAGAATACGGCAGCCGCTAAAGGGATGATCGCACTGCGTGAACTGGACTATCACACGCTTACCGAATTTACCCCAGAAGGTAAAAAGTTGCGCACTGCACATATTGGTGGATTTACCTTAAATAAGCTAATGGGCAAGGAAGCACAACGCTTGTTTACGACAATTCCAATTGAAGTACGGGAGTAAGGTTGTGCATATAGAGACGCTGAACGTATGGGGCGGTCGGGTTTACGAGCCGCTCATGGACCATTTACAAACGCAACGCGATTCAGTTGACGTGTTCTGCTTCCAAGAAGTATGTGATACGCCAACAGGCCGCATATATACGCGCGACCCCTTGGAGGGGGTCGCGCGCTACTCTGACGATTACCCCGGTAGGGCCGACATGCTGCAAAGGTTAGCCGATGCCTTGCCCGACCACCGCGGTTTGTACCGTCCCAACCAAGAGGGTCAGGATTTTGCGGGTAAAGTAGAGTATCCATTACAGTTCGGCCTTGCTATGTTCGTACATAAAGAAATACAAATCATAGATGAAACAGAGACATATGTCTTCGGTCTGCCAAATAGCCAGTCAGCAGGGGACAGTGCAACCTTAGGCCGTAATATGCAACATGCAAAACTGGTAGGCGAAGATGGGCAGCATTTGGTGGTCGCCCACATCCACGGTTTATGGAGTCCGGAAGGTAAGGTTGACACGCCTGACCGGCTAGGGCAATCTGAGCGGATTATCCAAGCTTTAGCGCCGATGCTGCGCACAGTGGTCTGTGGTGATTTAAATCTCAATCCTGATACGCAAAGTATGGCACTGCTGCGCGACAGCGGTTTGCGCGACCTTGTGTCGGAGTATGAAGTTCCCACAACTCGAACATGCTACTATAAGCAGCCAGTTGGTTTTGGTACATACGTACTTACTTCATATGATTTGTCTGTCGAAGACTTTGTAGCTTTGCCGGATGAAGTTTCTGACCACCGTGCATTAGCAGTAAAAGTTTCATAATGATATTTATTGTATGTGGAGCATTGGACGGGCTAGTAGTTTACTGGTCCGTTTCCCTTCGTACATAGCTTGGTCTGCCTGGTGCATGAATTGCTCCGTATCGCAATGTAATTCGGTATCATAAAACACAGCTCCAGCGCCTAATTGTATGTTGGCGTTTATAAACTCGTTGCTCATGTCGTTCCATACGTTCTCTATGGATGTACGGTCATGCCCTGCAAACAATGCCACGAATTCATCGCCACGCCAACGGGTAGGGCGGATGTCACAATAGCGTTGCAGAATGCCTGCGGTTTCTTTGACCCACCTATCACCCTCGTGGCGGCCAACTGCTTCATTTACTTCGTCGATATTATTCAGGTCCATCATAATCATACACAGGCTCTGGTCTGCTGTAGTGGTCTCATAAATCTGTCGCGTAAGGGTCCGTTCAAAGCCCCGTCGGTTGGCTAGGCCTGTAAAATGATCTGTCTCTGATATGTAAGTAGCGGCTTCAAGTTCGTTTCTGGCTTGCATGGCGATATCTACCATGGCTAGTGTCGCTATAGCGGCGGCAGTCTGTGCTGCATGGCGTATGTCATTATTGGCCTCAAAAGGTAACACGGTGTCCATATGAGTGACTGTTCTTTGGACTGTGTCATACATTAAATATGCATCTTGAGGTGTTAGTATATCCAGCTTGTTCACGGCTTAGTTGCCCAACTACATATATTGCTATATAGATAACCGAAGCCAGATTCATCGCGTGTATCGAGTGGTAGCCTGCGAAATACCGTACCGATAAAGCCGGCGGCGTGAAGTAATTTGTCTAATTCCTGTTGCTCGAAATGATGGCCAATAAAACTAATCGGTAAGTTTGGGTCTGTATAGTCTGGAACTATCACATTGCCATACTCACCAGTAATATCTGCATCGTGCTGGTAACGTTCCGTCCATTCCTCGTCGTCCTCAACACGTTCAAACTCGCTCACAAAGATAGATGATCCTGGTTTTAGGACGCGGAATGCTTCGACCAGAAACTGCTTTCTTCGTTGGCGATTGACTGCAGCAAGTACGCCGACGAGTATCCCGCCATCAAAAATATCATTTTCAAATGGTAAAGACTCTGCGCTGGCTGCCACAAAGCCAGTTGCGCCGTCTGACCTGCTTGCTCCCAAAACTAGTTCGCTAACATTAATGTCGATGCCAACAACCTTGCCACCAGTTGAAGCTACGATTTCCCGGCTGAGACGCCCCGAACAGGCTCCAATATCCAGGATCATATCATCGCTATTAAGTGATGCGAGATATTCAGGATGTAACTGGGCGGATGTAGGAGTAGTGCCGGCTTCGAAATTCTGCCAATACTGTTCACGTTGGTTTAATTCACCGCTACTCACCGTGTCCTCCAATGACGCCTAGGTCTTCATATATAGTGTGCTCGCCCAGTAACGCGCCTAACTGGATAGCTATCGTGCCGCTATTAAAAGTGCCGTCGTGCCGGCGAGGTTCAACCTTGCCAGTACGCAATTCTAGGTTGCTAAAAAATGTTTCAACTGCCTCCTGGTCGGTAGTTGTGGCAGGGTGGGCGAATATGCGGCCGGCACACAAATGCGGCGAGCGCCATGGTCCATGTGACAATGTTTTATGTGACCACTGGCATTGCTGGGCATTGTCATCGGATGATGCTGTGTGCTCGAATAATTGGGATGGTGCTGCGAAGAATGCGCCCTCTAGTTCGGTAGGTGTATCTGTAAAGACATTAGGAAATAATCGCATCCCCAGCCTACGGTTAACTGTAGTTCCCCAGTTCATAACAGAAGCGTCTGCCAAGGCTTTGTTAGTAAGCTCCATTGGTGACATTGAGGCGGCTTGTGGGTTGTCGACGGCATGGTTGTAGAGGGCCCAAAGGCTTGTCTTGGCGATGTCGTAAGCGCTGGCGGTCCATACGGCCGATATATCGGTACTGGGCTGTGAAGGCGGGGACAAAGTATCGCGGGATACGCCGTTTGTTTCTGATTCCTCGGCCCAGTCTAGCCAAGCTTGACTGTGCTTCGCCTGGAGGTCACCTACTACACGCCAAGTTGGTTCGTACTGACGCCAGTCGCTATGGTTACCTTGGGTTACGTTGGTCGACGAACTATGCAGAACCTCTGTCATAGTATCCATAAGGTTATGGTACGGATTAGTTTCTGCGGACTCCTTATCGAGCAGCTGGCTACTGTCAGCTACGCATTCTGGACCAATTTGACGGACAACATCGGTCATTACTACATGCCACAGACCGGACCAGGCAGTCATCCTACGTAGTCTCACCGATTGGTAATGGGCGTAGGCTGGGCGTGTTTCGGCCATGCCTGTTTGTTCATAATGCTTCTGAGCCTGACTGCCTAGCTCGATATCGTAATCACCGCTAAGCTGCGGCTGGTCAATGTATTGTTGCGTAAAATGTTCGGCTAATTCGTGTGGTTGTGTCATGTTTGTGTTTTGTTACCCCAAAAAGTAATATCGTACGATGGTATCATTTGAATTACTAAAATGCCATATAAAAATAGCGTCCCTTTAGGGATTAGAAATACAGGGGATAATTATCGAAACAATGATAGCGGCTGAGCGTTTGTCGTGCGTACCCGACCCTTCAATGATTGATTTTAATTCTAACCCTCAGTTGAAGCTTGATGTGGCATACCGGCAAACATATTCCCCGATGGTAGAGCAAGGTGCAGCTGGTCATTTGGAGAGTATGTCGGAAATCGATACATGTGTAAGTTTTATTGAACGTGGCAACCAACCAGCAGTGGCGTATAACCTTTATAGAAATCAATTTGCCGAACCTTACCTAGGCTATTGGCGGCAGGTGGAGGCGTTCGCCAGTGAGCTTGAACCTATGCACGGGTCTATTAAAAGCACGGTTATTATTGCAGCTGAAGCTGCGGAGATTGTACCGTTAGCACGGAGCCTGGAGAATTATACGCACCAAAACTGTGACCCATCAACGGTGGAGATACTGCTGTATGTTAACCGTAAGCAGGATAGTAACTGTACGAGCCAAGCAATCCTGGACAAAGTAGGTATGTTTAAGGAAGCTCACTCGCAGCTTGCGGTACATATAGTCGATGATGTGATTGCGAATGATGAACAACTGTCGACAATTAAAAAACGGGCTGTTGATATAGCGGTCTCCAGATGGTCTATGAGCCCACAATATCGTGATAATGGCTATACATTTATTTTGAACGATGCTGACACCGCCAGGCTACATCCGGATTATATTGCCAGTTATCAGCAGATGTTTGGCCACCATATTCTAGCTGATGTGGCAGTGCAAACACATGACCTCGACCCTGAAGCTTTTCGTCAGTTAGGTCCGACGTTTACGTTTGGCGCCCGGGTGCGTCAGCTTATTGAGCGTCAGCATGAGCGCAATGCAAAGGCGTTCTTCCCGGAAGGCTTTGATATGGCTATAAGGCCAGCATTTTATTGTGCCGTCGGTGGTTTTATTGCAGGTATGCCCTATGGTGAAGACTATAGTTTCGGTAAGTTACTGCTCCACTACAGGCATGGCACTAGTTCAGCCTTACTTTTGAAGCCGGAACGAACCGGTATTTATACCTCAGCGCGCCGGCCAGCGCTGCATTATGCCCGTAATCTGCGTAGTGGAACTAATAGTCGTGGCGATGCCGAAATTGACAATCTTTTGCGCAGTGGCGTATACCCAAAGATTATCGAAGAAGACACATTACAACATAATATTGAAGCCGAGCTACATAGGATTGACGATTATTTTGCGGATACCGACATCCCAGCAGGACATCCAATTATTACAAATACTGCGGCATATTTTGGAGTCAACTCAGAAAATAGAGCAGATAGGGGATATGTCGTTAAAGACCTGGGCGCCTTTGCCACCGCCTATGCCTCCGGTATCGCTAGTATGGACATAGCCTGAGTTTGGTTTTGTAGTATATATGTTATAAAATAAGCAACGTTCTTATTTGGGACATCCGTCTACATAGAAGGGAAGTTGCGACATGTGGCTTCGCAGCGAGTCTACAAAAGCCTACACCTGGCGTGACCATAGGCAGCGCTCATTTGATGACAGCGATTTCCGTCTCCGGTTTTGGCTGGTAACGGGCGTCACATTGATAGGCGGTATTGTCACCATGATCCTCCTTCCAGCGATTTTGTATGGCGACAACCGTAGTGTTGCCCACAGCTACCAAATACTGGTTGAAGACTTCAATCAGTCTGGTCTGACTAGCGAAGACCGTCAGTTGGCTGCGCGCGGCATGCTGGTTCTGGTTGAGTCCAACAGCACTGTTGCGGAAGACTATGTTGGCCGCGATCCAGCCAACCGTCAGGAGTTAGTACGGGCATTGCAAGCAAGTGCCCTTACGGGTAGTCCACTCGCACTGCCAGCTGACTCCAATGAAGCGAGTTGGCTATGGTCATTCGCAATGCTATGGCTGGTGACGTATGCCATGCTGTTGAGCCTAGTGCTCTTCATGACCTATGCCGTAGAATGCCGCCGACGCTATGAGTACCTGGCGGACCTGCCGTGGCGTAAGCCGTGGGTGTGGTTGTTCGTACTGATTACGCCGTTCGGCTGGCCATTCTATATCGTCAGCGCGCGTAACGTACGCAAGGAGCGTGCCCGGTTGGCTCTCAAGAAGTCTGAGCGGGTAGGCGAGAGACCGTAAGAACCGTGGGGCGGGCGTCCGGTATTATTCAATTCTAATTTTACCGGACCGCCCGCCCCTCGCACACACTTGTGCGACATTTTATAAGAGTTATTCATTGTGAAAAGGCCGCGTGTGTGTGATGAAGATTGGTGAAAGTGTAACCCACACGTGGCCTTTTCGCTTTCATTGTGCTTCATCATGCCCACAGCACGCGGCTTGACCCGACTGTTGGCAGGCTTCCTCGGTATGTTTGGATAGGCTTCATCTTCGATGCCGTAAGTGGATACCACCATACCAAAACAGTGTGATTTGCGTGATGAGTGCCAGCAGGAAGGTCACTGCAAAGGCAGCGATACCACCGCCAGCGATTGCTACAAACATCAGTGCAACCGCGAATGGCACTCCGAAAATCTTAGCGATGCCCATGCCGAGTTTGGTGGCCGCTATGACAAAGCTCGACTTGATGTCGTCCCATTTCCAGGCGATGCGGCAGGCGATAGCCAATGCCACCAGGATGGCGAATGCTTCCATGGCTGTTTCTCCGATGTGGTCGAGGCTTTTTTGCCGAACAGAATGGTCGCCATAGATTACATCACGGTTACCTTGAGTTGTCCATATGGGCACCCCTGTTATATGATAGGACGTATGAATGCACAACAAATCCGCGACGCCTATCTGAAGTTTTTTGAAGAACGGGGACACAAAACAGTCCCGCGGGCTTTGTTAGTGCCACAAAACGACCCATCGACACTGTTCACTGGTAGCGGTATGCAGCCGATGATCCCGTATTTGTTAGGCGAGACACATCCGGATGGTTTGCGTATTGTCGATTCGCAAACTTGTCTGCGCGCCCAAGACATCGAAGAAGTCGGCGACAATCGTCACACGACATTCTTTGAGATGCTTGGCAACTGGTCATTGGGCGATTATTTTAAAGCCGAACAAGTACCCTGGATGTGGGAATTCCTGGTTGATGTGGTTAAACTTGACCCGAGCAAGCTGTATGTCACCTGTTTTATCGGTGCTCCTGAATATGACATCCCTAAAGATGTTGAGGCTGCCGAAATGTGGCAGAAGCTATTTGAGTCCAAGGGCCTGAGTGGCGGTGTGGCCGATATCGGCTCCGAAGAAGACGGCTATGCCCGTGGTATCCAGGATGGTGAGCGCATCTTTTATTATGACGGTTCCAAAAACTGGTGGAGCCGTAACGGCAACCCGGAGAAGACACCAGTTGGTGACCCGTGTGGCCCGGACAGCGAAATGTTCTATGACTTTGGCACGCCACACAACCCGGAATACGGTGAACACTGCCACCCAAACTGTGACTGTGGTCGCTTTATGGAAATCGGCAACAACGTCTTTATGGCTTACCGCAAGGTCGCCGAAGGTGTATTTGAGCCATTAGAGAAGCCGAACATCGACCATGGTTCTGGCTTGGAGCGGATTGCTGCAGCTGCTATTAATGACCCGGATGTCTTTAAGATTAGCCTGATGTGGCCGATTATAGCCAAGTTAGAAACTATTTCCGGCAAGACCTATGACAGTCACACCAATGCTATGCGGGTGATTGCAGACCATTTGCGGGCCGCTACCTTCTTGGCAGTTGACGGCGTGGTGCCTTCTAACAAGGAGCAGGGCTACGTGATGCGCCGCTTGGTGCGCCGGGCCGTGCGCTTTGCTTTTGACCTAGGCGTCGAACAGAACTTCATGGCTGAAGTCGTGCCAGTTATAGCCGATATGTACAGCGACTTTACCGATGTTGCCGCTAACCGCGACAAGGTGATCGAAGTGCTGGTAAAAGAAGAAAAAGTTTTCCGCCAGACTTTACGTAAAGGAGTCCGTGAGTTGCAGCGCATGGCTGGTGACGGCAAGCTGACCGGCGAGCATATCTTTACGTTGTACGACACCTACGGATTCCCATTTGAATTAAGTGTCGAAGAGGCGGCTATGCAGAACGTTGCCCTGTCGGAAACCTGGCATGAAGAATTTGAAGCCAAAATGACCGAGCAACGCCAGCGTTCGCAGACTGCCAGTAAGGGTACGTTCAAGGGCGGTTTGGGTGGCCAACAGCTGATCCACAAGAAGTACCATACAGCTACACACTTGATGTACCAGGCTTTGCGTGAAGTACTGGGCGACCATGTGGTACAGCACGGTTCTAATATTACCGAAGAGCGTCTGCGTTTTGACTTTTCTCACTCTGAAAAAGTCACGCCCGAGCAAATTGCCCAAGTGGAATCGATTGTGAACGACCAGATTAGCCGCGACTTGCAAGTCTCATTTGCGGAATATCCGACTGAGGTTGCCCGTGGTGAAATGGGCGCTTTAGGCCAATTTGGTGATAGGTATGGCGATACTGTAAAAGTCTATAAGATGATTGCTGATGGTGCCGACAAGCCATTTTCGTTTGAAATTTGTGGCGGTCCCCATGTTGACCACACGCTGCAATTGTTTGAACCTGCCGAAGGTTCCGACGTCTCTAAAAAGTTTAAGATTTTGAAGGAAGAATCCAGCTCGGCTGGTATCCGTCGTATCAAAGCTGTTTTGCAGTAAGATATACACGGCTTTTAATACTCAGCGTGTTCAGTCTTTATAGGTGTATACCGTATCTGGTAAGTGCCACCCACGGGTGGCACTTTTCTTTTGCGGTATACATACCCATTATGCTTTCGCTTATTTTTGGAAGATGTAGACTCGATACTTAAAAAAACGTCTGATTAAAGCATGAGCTTAATATATATAATTGAGGGGTAAGTAGTGGCGTCGTATGCGACCTCGTATGCGACAGATTTGCAATATATCAAATGGGATAATAAAAATCTTAGGCAATATTTATAAATAATATGGATAGCCAGGAAGGGGAGTGAGCGAGATGCTCAAGGGGCTCCCACTTCCATGGCGTGTATCCGTGAGCTTACAGTATCGTGGCCAGGTAGGGCAAACCGGCAGCCAGCAGTATCCAAGTCAGGACGGTGATGGCGGCCATCACGACAGACGCCCTGGCCATGAACACCAGGCTGCTGTGCAAGAGCTGGAACTGGTAGTCAGGCTGGCACCGTCGGAACCATGTGTACTCGATGAACAAGCAGATGGTCCACACGACTGAGCCGAACGTCAACAGGAGCGTAAGGATGCTCACTAATTGACTCCAGATGGCCAAGTCGTAGCACAGGCAACCGTTATCGATGCGACTGTGGATCCACTCCGTCGTACTGGTTGGCAGGCTACTGTAACCGAAAATGACCAGACTGATTGCGGCAACGACAGCAGCAAATAGAACGGCTTCGGCCTGGAGTGCATTCAGGGGCTTGCGCCGGCTGAGGTACTTCTGTGCAATCATGGCTTTCCAACTCTCTGTCGAAATATCCGGATGGGTAGTGGGTGTGCCTAGCCAACTACAAAGCGCATCAGCCAGTGGTAATGCAGGATCTCAAGCCAGACTATGACGTTGACTCCAACTAGGAGTGCCGTCCGGCTTAGGTGGGCGTGGAATTCCTGATAGATCTGATCCAGCTCGTAACCTTCGTCTCCTAAGGTCGCTAAGCGGTAACGTAGCCCTGCCAGAATAGTCCAGGCCAGGATACCTATGCTGGGGCACAGTACGCATAGGCTAACGGCGACGGCCGAAAAGGCATAAACATCGCAACCTATGCTGACGGTATCGGCGTAGGTAGTGGAGCAGGTGCCGTAAATACGCTGTGGCAGGGCGTATTGCCAGCTGTGATAAACCATCGCCGATGGAATAAAGAAACAGACTATAGCTATGGCGATCACAGTCATGGATACGGCCGAGGAACGTATGCGGCGCTGCGAACCTGGCTGGCTGAGCAGTAGCCTGCAATGTATCGCAAGGCTGGCTAGCTGTGTGTCGTGCACGGAGGGCTCCAATCACGGGCAGGTGACCGCGCGGTATGCGCTGGATATACTGGCTGTGGCCAGCATGTCTCGAGTTGTAGAGGTGCGGTTCACGACGTCACTGTATGGTTCACGAACCTATACATTATAACACAAAATATAAAATAAATCAAGTTTACGTCTGGTTTATGCCTGGGGCGGTAATTTCAAACAGAAGGGTTGTGTATCGGTGAGGCATGGTATAATTAGTACTGATTATGCTTGATAAGTTTAAGACAATGAGCCGACAGGCTCTGGCTAAGGCGTCTAGTACCGCCAAACAGGCCGCTGCAAACGCAAAACAACAACCAGAAGACCAATATTTGGTTGCTTTGGACGTGGGCACTGAATACGTCAAAGCCCTTATAGGCAAGGTGACTGTTGAGAAACCTGGGGAAATCGAAGTGGTCGGCGTAGGCCGCCAGCACCAGAACCTAACCGACATGCAAGCCGGTGCTATCTCCGACATTGCCAGCGTAGTTGATAATTGCGATAAGGCTCTGGCCCAAGCCGAAGGCCAGGCTGGCGTTAGCGTGCGCACTGGTATCATCGGTATCGCCGGTGAGCTGGTCAAAGGCACGACCACTACAGTGCGTGTTTCGCGCAAAGAACCGAGCAAGCCGCTTGACCTTGGTGAAATGGAGCGCATCATCCGCCTGGTACAGGAAAAAGCTGGCGCCAAAGCCCGGCAGCAGCTGGCTGTCGAATTAGGCGGCAAAGACGTTGAAGTCCGTCTGGTGAACAGCGCATTGGTAAATATTGAAATCGACAGCTATCCAGTAACTAACCCGATTGGCTTCCAGGGCAAAGATGTTGTAGTGCATCTGTATACAGCTTTCGCGCCCATGATCCATATTGGTGCCTTGGAACGCACTGCCCAAGAATTAGACCTTGATTTGCTAGCGGTAGCAGCCGAGCCATTCGCTGTGGCTCGTTCGGTTATCGGTGACAATCCAAATACTAATTTGAGCGCCATACTGATGGACGTTGGCGGCGGTACGACTGACATCGCAGTTATTAATGATGGCGGAGTGCAAGGTACAAAAATGTTTGGTATTGGCGGCCGGGCCTACACTCGTGCCGTGGAGCGTGACCTAGGCGTAGAGTTCGGCCAAGCTGAAGACCTTAAGCTTGGATTGAGTGAAGACACCTTGAGTGAGCCGAAGAAGCGGGCAGTTGAAAAATCGTTACACAAAACACTGGATGTCTGGACAAGTGGCGTGGAGCTAGCGCTGAGTGAGTTTAACAAGCTCGACCACTTGCCCCACCGTATATTTTTGTGCGGTGGTGGCTCGTCCCTGGAGATGCTTATGGACCAATTGCAAAAGACTGACTGGTACCGTGAACTGCCGTTTACGCGCAAACCAGTCGTGCAGCATATCCAACCAACACAGGTCGCTGGCATTACCGACACTACGGGAGATGTGAACGACCATACATACATTACAGCCTTGGGCTTGCTGCGGGTCGGGCTGGACACTATGAATTACGGTGGCGGCAATGCCAACACTATTAAGGAAAAACTCGATAGGATGTTACGGACATGAGTACCTCGGGCAACAGTAAACAAGCTGGCAAGCAGGTAATCTACGTTGATGTCGATGATGAGATCACGACAGTTATCGATAAAATGAACACCTCCGATTCCAAAGTGGTGGCTTTGGTGTTGCCTAAACGGGCAACAGTCTTCCAGAGCATCGTTAACATGAAGTTATTAAAGCGCCGTGCCGAGAATTCCAAAAAGCACATTGTGTTGATAACGTCCGAATCGGGCTTGATGCCTCTGGCTGGCTTGGCTGGTGTGCACGTGGCGCCTACGTTACAGTCCAAGCCAGAAGTCCCGCCTGCAGGCATAGACCACGGCGCGGCGATCGATGACGATGAAGAGTCGGCTTCCTTGAGTGACGATTTTGACCCTTCCGCCAATGGTAAGGCGCCAATTGGCACCTTGGCTGGGGTCGCCGATGACAACGAAGTTATCCAACTGGACAATACTACCAAAAAGCCCAGCGTCTTGCCTCCGGCAGCCAGTCCTGCGCTTGGGTCTACGGCCGCCAAGCCCAAAAAAGACCGCAAGCTAAGCGTGCCAAACTTCTTTAGCTTCCGTAAGCGGCTGGTGCTGATTGGCCTGGCAATTTTGTTGCTGATTGGCGGCTGGTATGTGGCATTCTTTGTGATGCCAAAGGCCACTGTGACCATCGTGACGAATAGCAGTGACATCGAAGCCCGCATGTCGCTCACGTTAGATACGGCGGCGCGGTCCGTAGATGCGGAAAAGCTCATCCTGCCGTCTGAGACCAAGCAAGAGCAGAAGTCGAGCACGGGCCAAGCGCCAGCTACCGGCCAGGAAAACCGCGGGGCCAAGGCTGGCGGCAGTATCAAGCTGTCGATGGCTGATTGTTCCCAAAACTCAGTGACAGTTCCAGCCGGAACTGGCTTGAGCACTAGTGACGGGTTGGTATTTATTACCCAGGCTAGTGCTACATTGAGCAGTATTCAAGTTGGTGGCACCTGCCGAAATAATGATTTCCCGGCAATTTCTACCCAAAGCGTCACCGTGGAAGCCCAAAAAGGTGGTGCTAACTACAATGTCCAGCCGACTACTTTCAAGAGCGCACCAAGCGGTGTCAACGCAACTTCATCGGATGCTATGACCGGCGGCACTGACCAGATTGTCAAAATTGTCCAGCAATCCGACATTGATGCAGCTAAGCAAAAAGTAGCTGCCGGCCAGGACCAAGATTCTATTAAAAAGCAGCTGCAATCGCGTTTAGAGGATGACAATCTCTACGTTCTGGCTGCTACCTTTAATGCAGGGGCGCCGAATGAAAATATTAGTGTCAAGGCTGGTGATGAAGCTGAAAATGTAACCGTCACCCAGGCCGTAACCTACACTATGTTTGGAGTTAAGAAGGATGATCTTAAGAAGATTATTGATACTAAGTTGAAGGCAGAGATCAAGAGCGCTGAGCAATCGATTTTGGACGACGGCCTTGATTCCGCCCGCATTAGTGTCGGTACGCCGGGCGCCGGGCCGCAACTAAAAGCTGATGTGTTTGTGACTGGCACGGTAGGTCCAAAGATTGACATTGACAGTATCAAGACAGCTATTGTCGGCATGAAGTCTGGCAACGTCAAAGACCGTATCAAGCAAACGGACGGCGTTGAAGATGTTAAGGTCAAATACTCACCGTTCTGGATCACTAAGGCACCTAAGGCTGACAAGATAACTGTTGAGTTTGAAAAGTCGGCTGCAGAAAGTACTTCGAGTTCCAATGGCGAGTGAGATTTACCTTGGTCTGGACGTCGGCAGTGCCCGTATCGGTGTAGCCATGGCCCGCTCAGACGTGCGTATCTCCAGTCCTTTGACTACGTTGCAGTATAGCGAACAGAGCTGGGAAGACATCCAGTTATTGGTTGCCCAAAACAATATTTCCGCCCTTGTAGTTGGATGGCCCCGGGATATGCGCGGTAATGAAACCGAGCAGACCCGTTTTGCCGAAGAATTTGCTGAAAAACTCCGGGAGCATGTGGACATACCAGTCTACTTGCAGGATGAGGCATTGACGTCACAAAAAGCTGAAGCTGAACTAAACCGGCGCAAAAAGCCTTATAATAAGGCTGATATTGACGCTCTGGCTGCGACGTATATTTTAGAAGATTATCTTTTGTCCCATGTGGAGCAACCCCATGTATAAGTTGGGCCGCCGCGATCCTGGCCACGCCAACCGCGGCCGCATACCACGTCGGGTGTTGTTAGTCGCTTTGGTGCTGTTAGCCACACTGTTTGTGGCTGCGATAATGGTACGCTCAGCATACTACCAGCGCCTCCAGGCGGTTAGTGACAGCCAGCAGGTAGTCATTGTGACGGTTGAGTCTGGCTCACCAGCGACAGTAATCAGCCAACAGCTACAGCAAAAAGGCCTGATCCGAAGCGCGACTATCTTCCAATGGTATATCCGTACCAACAATGTGCGCGATAAAATGCAAGCCGGCACCTACGCTTTGCGCCCTAGTATGAGCGTGCAGCAAATTGTTGATGTTTTGGTTAACGGCTCGGTAAAATCCGATCTGATAACTATCTTGCCGGGCCAGCGCATAGACCAAGTACGTCAGACATTTATTAACGCTGGCTTTGACCCTGATGAGGTGGACAAGGCCTTCGATCCAGCTAAGTATGTCGGGCATCCGGCATTGGCTGATATGCCGTCAGGAACTAAGACTCTGGAAGGCTTTTTGTATCCTGATTCGTATCAAAAAGATGCCAGCACCACCCCGAGTACGATTGTAGGTGAGGCGCTTGATGAAATGGCCGACCATCTGACCCCGGACATCCGTGCGGCATTTGCGGCCCATGGCTTTAATGTCTTCCAGGGAGTGACATTGGCTTCGATTTTGGAAGAAGAGGTAAGCAGTAAGCAGGACCAGGCGCAGGCAGCGCAGGTGTTTATTAAACGGCTCAAGATCGACATGCCGTTAGGTTCTGATGTTACGGCGTTTTATGGAGCAATTTTGAAGGGCGTGGAACCGTCAACCGAAGTCGACAGTTCGTACAATACGCTTAAGCATAAGAATTTGCCGCCTGGGCCGATCGCGAATGTTTCGGAGAGCGCGATGGCCGCCGTGGCCAATCCGGCTGGTACTGATTGGTTGTTCTTTGTGACGGGCGATGATGGCACTACACACTTTTCTAAAACGGTTGAGGAACACGAGTCGCTGATCAAGCAGTATTGCAAGAAGAATTGCGCCCCTGTCGAATAGTCGGTGCGTTCTTCTGTGGTTGTACATACAAAATTAATTCCTCAGAACTCTATTTTTATCAGAAGGGTCGGACTCTTCGAAGCGAAACTTCGGAAAGAATTTTGCATGTGCAACTACCAATATGCTTTGTCTCGAAAAACGAATGCCAACTGTCGACGCTGCTTAGCGGCGGCGATGGGTGAGGGCTTGTTCGTAGGCGGTTAGTAGTTTGGCGCCTACGACGTTGATGTCGTATTGTTTGACGTCGGCGCGCTGGCGGTCGCGAGCAGCAAGACGGGCGCTTTCATCGGATAGGTAATAGGCTAGTTTTTCGGCGAAAGCTTTGGTGTCGGCCGGCTCAACGAGCTGGCCGGGGTGTGGCCGCATGACACAGGCGTACCCTGGGTTGTTACCCGCTAATACTACGCCTTTGGCTGCGGCCATGCCTTCAAGTAATACGATACCAAAGCTTTCGCCGCCCGTACTGGGATAGACGGCGATGTCGGCGGATGCCATGTAGCGTGATTTGTCTTCTTCACTCACGAAACCTTCAAGAGTGACTATATTTTCCAGATGATGTTGACGGATGTAGTCTTCGAGCTGGGGTTTCTGTTCACCTTTGCCGCAGAGGATCAATTGGTAGGGCTCTTCGAATAGCCTATTGTCGCGCATGTAGGCAATGGCACGTACCAGGTGCATGGCACCTTTGCGGGGCACTAGGCGGCTCAAGAAGACCATTGTTAGCTTACCGGCGTAACGCTCAAAAGGTTGTGCGCCTTCGAATTGACCAAGTTTGATGTGGTTGGGCAGGGTTGAGACTTCGACGTGCCACATGGCACGGACATAGCGTTGGGCTTCGTCGGAGACGGCGAACATGGTGTCGATGCGCCGTAACGACGGTCGCAGCAGCGGCCGGAGCAGGCGGACTCCAATAGTGGCTAGTTGGTTGTCGGGGAGGATGTGGAAGGTGGAGATAATGGCTGTGGTGGCCGCTGCTGCGCTGATGACGTGCTGAGCCAGGAAAGGGCTGTGCGGGCTTTGGACGTGGATTACGTCGAGCTGTAATTCGCGTACCAGCTGGTGGATGTGGCGCCGAGAAGCTGGCAGGGGCGTGCCGAGGCTGTTGCCGTTGAATTTGACATTTACGGTCCGCGATAGGCTATGTAGGTTTGGTAGGTCGGTGCGGTGAGATTCGCCGGCTAAGTAGTGGACTTCATGGCCTTGTGCGGTTAGCCAGCGGCCAAGTCCGACAACGTACTGTTGTACGCCGTCCGGTTTGTCCAAAGTGTCGTCGACGAGTAGGCCAATCTTCATAGTATATCTGTTAGTATACCGCACGACTGTTTTAAACGGAGTCTCCAGATATGGTAAAATACTAACTATAAAAAAGCATAAACAACTTCGAAGGATTATGAGGCATTCACCTTAATTCTAGGTAGCTAACTGGATATGGCACGCTTACCGATACCTGGACAAGACTCCAATCAATGGGGAATTATTCTCAATGATTTCTTAAAGGTAGCCCATAATCCGAATGGCACGGTTGACGCCAGTACAATTGATGTAGCCCAACTTGATGCCACGCAAATCGATGTTACGCAACTGAATTTGCCGGCGGCAGCGTTGAGCGGTAGTTACAATGACCTGGCCGACAAACCGACAATACCATCCTATAATAATATTGACTTAACCAGCCAAGTGGTCAATGTCCTGCCGTTGGTTAACGGTGGCACCGGTTCGTCGGCCAAAAACTTCGTTGACTTGACGACTGCCCAGACGGTAGCTGGTGGTAAGACGTTTACTGGTGTTATGGCTGTCACGGCGACACCTGGCATAGGAACGCCTGTCCTTAGCATTTCTGGTAATTCATCAGCGGACAGCGGTACACAGATTACCGGCATGGTCAGCCAGACGGTCGCCCAAACTGGCAGCGCTGGCTATACATCACTGTTGATCAATACGACCGAAAATTCTACGGGTTCGGGCGCCAAGTTATTGCTCGATGCCCAAATTGGAGGCAGTAGCAAATTCTCGGTCAGTAATACTGGTACGGTTAGCCTATCTGGAAAAATAATCAACCTGACTGACCCGTCCAACCTTCAGGATGCCGCCACCAAGAACTACGTAGACACCCGGCTAACGGCTACGGGTTCTAATTATGTCTTGAAGTCGGGCGACACTATGAGTAGCACCTTGAACATCAAGACTGATACCGTACCTGGTCTTTCCTTGCAGCGTGATACCACGGGTGGCTTTAATAGTATTTCCTTCAAGACATCCACTGGTACTCAGATGGGTTTCTTTGAATCAAATGCCTCGACTGCTGAAATGAAATTCGCTGCCGACGGTGGCAGTAGCATAGGCTTCCTGACTTTTGCTACCCGTACCGCCGGAGTTATAACCGAGCGGATGCGTATTGCTAATAACGGCACTATCGGCATAGGTACTAGTGCGCCAACCCATAATTTGACGTTGCCGAGCGGTTCAAACGGTATAGCACTGTACAACACTGTCGACCAGGCAACCAACTATGAGCGTGTAGTTATGTCGTGGAGCGCGAACAAATTCAACATCAATCCCGAGTATGCCGGTACGGGCTCTTTCCGCGGTATTTCATTTACTGGTGCAGGGCCTGCGGACCCTAGCAACCAGATGGTATACATCAGGAACACTGGCGGTACTAACGGGAACTACATCTCTTTACGCGTTGATGGCTACTCGGTACTGGGCAACATACGGGTCAATGGTGCTGATACACAACGCTCATTCTTTAGCTCCACTGGCACAGAACTAGGATTTGGTACTCATGCTGCCGACGTATCCTTTAGTACTGATACGAACGGTACAACGCGCATGGTGGTCATTAAAGCTACGACCGGACGGGTTGGTATTGGCATCACCTCGCCAAGTGCGCCGTTGCATGTTACCAATACATTTTCGTCGGCGTCTGGTACGGATTATGGCGTTATGTTTACGCCGACCTATGCCCAAACAGGCACGGCTGGCTATACGGCAATGCTGGTGCGGGCTACTGAAACTAGTACTGGCTCCGGTACTAGGCTATTGCTCGATGCCCAGACTGGAAGTACTTCCAAGTTCTCCGTTGATAATACCGGGCTCGTCACAGTGTCCGGTAAGATAGCTAACTTGACCGATCCGACTAACGCCCAAGACGCGGCCACTAAGAACTACGTTGACACTACTGCTACGGCAGGCGTCGCGGCAAAAGTCTCCAAAGCGGGCGACACTATGACGGGTACGCTCAATATAACTGCCCCAGATGCAACTATGTTATTGCGTGGTACCGGTAATCTGAACTATTCCGGCGTCAATATGTACAATGACAATAACTCATTGGCGGGTAGCTTCCAGGTGGGTAATACGAATATTGCCCAGACTCACCTGCGTAACAATTTGTTTATTGGTGCCCGTTTGGCTGGCGGCCAATTGGTTTTTGTACAGGGTACGGGTGTTAATGAGATTGCCCGCTTCAACGCCAGTGGCTACCTAGGCTTGGCGACTACCACGCCAAGCCATACTTTGAGCATGAGCGCCACGGCTACGGGCATTGCCCAGTACAATACTACCGACGAGGCTACTAACTACGAGCGCTTTCGCAGCTATTGGTCGGGTGGCGTACTAAATCTGCGCACCGAAAAAGGTGGTACAGGAACTGTTCGTAATATGACGGTGGGCACCGCCAATAACACCTTGACATTCCAAGATACTCTAACTGGTTCCGGCATCTTCCTCTTTAGCGCCAGTACAACCGTCAATACCATACCATTGCATAATATTGCGGGTAGCCTTTCTTCTGCGAATGGGGCGCAGACCATGAGCGCCATAAGCCCGACAATTGCCCAGACTTCCACAGCCGGTTACACGGCACTGCTCATCAATCCGACCGAAACTACCACTGGTTCTGGTGCTAAGAATTTGATCGATGCCCAAGTTGGCGGTAACTCCAAATTCTCGGTCGATAACAGCGGCAACGTCAAACTGGCGGTAGCTGGTGCTGGTACCTATGTCAAAGAAGGGGCCAATGCCACTATGGGCGTGGCGACGCTGGCCGCTGGCACGGTGGCAGTGGCAACTAGTAAAATCACGGCTAATTCACGTGTTTTTTTGACAGTGCAAAGCCTAGGTACGATTACTACCCCGGCGGCAGTAGCGGTAACTAGCCGTGTGGCTGGCGCATCATTCACGGTCACAAGCTCCCAGGCGACTGACTCTTCTGTTGTCGCTTGGCGGATTATGGAACCTGCCTAAGCGATGCATATATACCTTTAGGCTTGTATAGTTATAAAAATATATTATAGAGTATAGCCAAAGGAGTATTTAATATGGATCTTCAAAAAATTACCGATGTGACACAGCTTAAAGCTCTGGCCTATGACCAGCTATTGTTGCAGGAACAAGCCCAGACCAATCTAAAACTGATCAGCCAGCGCTTGGCTGAGTTACAAAAGGCCGATGATGACAATCGGAAAAGCGCCAAAAAGTAATTGGCTGACCTCTGTAAAATTTGCAATGTACAGTAATTTTGCTAGAATTGTAGCTATGTAAGCTGATGTCTTGGTTTTTCTGACGGCGCTTTTGTGCGTCCAGGATGCCTGGTGACTTGCATGATTGATTTAAGATTTTTATGTCACGAACAGTAACTGCCCGCTTGCGGCTAGAAACCGCCTCTGGACTTACGCGTAGTCCAGCTGATGTCAGAGCTATGCGCCGCCGTATGGTGCGCTATAGTCTGTTAGGCTTTAATCTGCTTTTACTAACCACAGTTGGTTATTTTGTGCTGCAATCTGCGGCTAGCGATGACAATGTTGGTATTTCTTCGGCAGTGAGCTCAATCTCCAGTCGTGACGAGACTATTAGCGACCCACTTGACCGCTTGTCTTCAGCAGATATTGCCGTTAATGTCGCACGTATTGCCAATTTACCGCAGTCTACTGCTGTTACTAACCAAGCCGACTCCGAAAACTCCCAATTGGCTGTCGTTCAGGCCTCGGACAGTTTGATTGCCAAGCCGCAAGTGGTGGCTACGACTTTCAAATCGAATAAAGACATTCAGACGTATGCCGCCAAGGCGGGTGATACTGCTGCTAGTATCGCTGCCCAATTCCACGTCACCACTGATAGTATTTTGTGGTCAAACTCGTTAAGCGGTAATAACGTTACACCCGGACAGAAGATATCGATTCCGCCGGTCAATGGTATTGTCTACACTGTAGCCGCTGGTGACACGCCAGAGAAGTTGGCCGAAAAATACCAGACTTCCAAAGAAAAGATCATTGCCAGCAATGACGCCGAGCTTTCAGGTTTAGTGCCGGGCACCCGTATTATTATCCCCGACGGTAAAATCGTTGTCGTTACTACGAGCGTAAGTTCGGGCGGATACTCTTCCGGCTTCCCGTGGGGCGGCGCACCTATTTATGGTAGTAATGGCTATATTCGCGGCTACTGTACCTGGTATGTCGCTAGTCGCATCGCAGTTCCGAGTAACTGGGGTAACGCTAACACTTGGGATAATTTGGCGCCTCGTAGCGGTTGGACCGTTAGCACAGTGCCTCGTGCTGGCGCTATCGGCCAGACTGACCGCGGGTCGGAAGGCCATGTGGCAGTTATCGAAGCCGTTTCCGAAGATGGCACCATGATAAAATATTCCGATATGAACGGGCTAGCTGGATACAACCGGGTGGGTTACTCGGATTGGACATCCGCCTCTAAATTCGAACACTACATTTACAGGTAGGCGAACGTAGACACGCACATTGCGGTGTTGCGGTCTCCAGTACTCATTCACCGTATTTAAATACGGCTCATTCCGTGCTTCGTCCGCGCCTTGCACTGCACATGCCTACGTCCGCCTTTCCTAGCCGGACTAGTGAAAGTGATTAGGAATTTTTAGAAAAATATTGTAAAATATAAGTTGAATTATGAATTTTATTGATAAGGTACTGGTTGACGTGAAAGCGGGTGACGGCGGCAATGGCTCCGTTAGCTTCCGTCAAGAGAAATTCGTTGACCGTGGTGGTCCGGATGGTGGTGACGCTGGCCGTGGCGGCCATATTATATTTCGGGCTAGCCGCAACCAAAACACTTTGGTAACATTCCGCTACCAGCGCAAAATCCGCGGCGAAGACGGCCAAGCTGGCAGTATGCGTAACCGCCATGGCCGTAACGGCAAAGACCAGTTCGTCGATTTACCAGTCGGTACGGTTGTAATGGACCAAGAAGGCCACATCTTGGCTGATTTGGCGACCGACGGCCAAGAAGTAATTATCGCCAAGGGAGGTCGTGGCGGCTTTGGTAATGCCCACTTCGTAAGCTCCGTGCGCCAAGCCCCAAAATTTGCTGAAAAAGGTGAGCCTGGTGATGCCTTTATGCTAACCTTGGAAATCAAAATGATCGCCGATGTCGGTCTGGTCGGCTTGCCGAACGCCGGCAAGTCCACACTGCTAGGCTCTATCAGCAATGCCCGGCCGGAAATTGCTGACTATCCCTTTACGACTATTAAGCCTAACTTGGGCGTGGTTGATATCGACGACAGTACAAGTGTGCTGATTGCCGATATCCCTGGCCTTATAGCAGGCGCAGCCGAAGGCAAAGGCCTAGGGCATGAATTCTTGCGCCATGTAGAGCGCACTAAGGTGCTGATCCATTTAGTTGATGCTTATAACGATGATGTGGCAGTGGCATACCAAACCATCCAGGATGAGCTTAAATCCTACAAAGTCGACCTGACTGACCGCCAGCAGCTCATTGCTTTAAATAAAACCGATGGTCTGGACCAAGATATTATCGACCATCTAATGAGCGAGCTGGCAAAGGTGGCCCCGGCTGACGCTAAGATCTTTGCTATTTCTGCCCAGTCGCACGCCGGCCTTAAACCATTGATGTTTGCCATCAAAGACGCATTGGAGTCATACATCGCCGAACATCCGGTTGACGAAGAAGAATTGTTGCCAGTACTGACATTGACTGACATGAGTATGGCGTGGCGCGTTTCTAAGGCGCCAGACGGTAGCTACCTAGTGACAGGCCACCGCATCGAGAAGTTTGCTTCACGTACTAATTTCGACCAAGAAGAAGGTGTCGTGCGTTTGCGTGACATTATGCGTAAAATGGGTATTATGCACGAACTGAGACGCCAGGGGGTAGAAGTTGGCAATACAATCCGAATCGGCGGCGCAGGCGAATTCGTCCTCTAGCAGGTTGCTGGACCGCATCCGACAATTGAATGATGTGCCGCTGCCAGCCGGAAATCCCGGCTCGGGCAGCGGTGGCGGCGGCACGGCGTGCGTGGTGTATAGTATGGCGCGCGACCAGCGCGTGCATGACAACCACGCCTTGTCCGCCGCCCAGGCGCAGGCCATCGAGCATGGCGTACCGTTAGTGGTGACGTTTTGTTTGCAGCCGCAGACTGGGCGACGGGCCCGCGAACACTACCAGTTTATGCTCGACGGCCTGCGTCAAACCGAGGTTGAATTAGCAAAGCTAGACATCTCTTTTATGGTGCTGTTAGGCAAACAAAGCCAGCAGCTACCTACGCTATTAGCTGAGATGCAACCCGTTGCGTTGTTTTTTGACTTTAGTCCACTGCGCGGACCCCTAAAGGTACACCAAGCTATCGCCGACCATGCTGATTATCCAGTATTTGAAGTTGATACGCACAATATCGTGCCAGTTTGGCGGGCAAGCGACCATCAGGAGTTTGGTGCCCGCACGCTGCGCCCAAAAATACAAAAGCTACTACCGGACTATTTGGACGAGGCGCCCGCGGTACACAAGCACCCGCATGCCTGGACTGGCAAGGTGCTAGGCTTTAAGGACGTCACCGACGAGGTCAATGCGTTGGTATCTGCCGTTCCGGCTAACGGCAGTGATATCTCGCGCTTCGTTCCAGGCGAAGCGGAGGCTCAAAAGGCTTTATTACGATTCCTGGATGCCAGGGTGGAAGGCTATGCTGACAACCGTAACAATCCGACGCTGGACGGGCAGAGTGAACTTAATCCCTATTTGCATTATGGCCAGTTGAGTTCGGCTGCAGTGGTGCGGGCGGTATTGGAAGCGGCTGGCGAAAATCCGAGCCTGCAGGCAGACGCCGACGTGC
>Ga0190273_10000138_pt1 | contig 38592 bp, 47 predicted proteins | sample Popmic504IS_FD_134513 | JGI IMG/M metagenome (GOLD analysis project Ga0190273, IMG submission 134513) | Populus adjacent soil microbial communities from riparian zone of Shoshone River, Wyoming, USA - 504 IS | ecosystem: Environmental > Terrestrial > Soil > Riparian zone > Trees stand | place... | reverse complement strand
TAGTTATAGACGCGCGCATAACGAACGGCGTCTTTGCTTTTTAGCTTAATAACATCGCTATGTGCTTGCCGGCACGCAAAGCCCTTGCTGGCTAAGAAGGCCGATACTGAGTCACTGCGTTTAATACGATCCAAAATGCCAGGTTCTTCTTTGAAGAGAATGACATTAATGCGTGTGCTATCGGGAAGTACTACCGGGTATGAAGTGTTGCGATAACCTTTGGCTTTGGCCTCTATGCGTACATAGCGAATTTCTAAAGCAGCTAAAATACGCCTGACAATTGCCTCTTCCATTGGTTTATTGTGTCATGTTGTGAAAGCCGCGGCAATTATCGCTTGTACGACGTGGGTAGCAGCTATACTATATGCTTATGGTGCATTCGGAGTATCAATACCTCAAACTGATGGCAGACATCATAAAGGACGGCAAAAGTAAGCCGAGCCGTGGTATTCACGACCTCAAATCAATCTTTGGTTACCAGATCCGTTTTGACATGCGTCAGGGTTTCCCTTTGCTGACGACCAAAAAAATGCCATTCAGATTATTGCTACATGAACTTTTTTGGTTCGTCTCAGGCTCATCGGATGTTAGTTATTTGCATGACCATAAGATCAAATACTGGGACGGATTTTTGCACGAAGGCTCTAACGACCTAGGTCGGGTGTACGGTGTGCAATGGCGTCATTGGCGACGTCCGGAAGCGGCAATAGCCCATGAAGACGGTTTACCTGAATTTGACCAGCTTGTATGGGCGATCAATGAGATCAAAACAAACCCGGACTCTAAGGCGATTATCGTTAATGCCTGGAATGCCGGCGAGCTAAAAGAAATGCGCTTGCCGCCGTGCCACACAATGTTTCAGTTTGATGTTACAAAAGGTAAGCTGCGGCTGCAACTATACCAGCGTTCATCGGATGTGTTCTTAGGATTGCCGTTTAATATCGCCCAGTATTCTATGTTGCTGCATATGGTTGCCTACCTGACCGATCTTGAACCGCGGGAGCTGATTATTTCTATAGGTAACGCGCACTTATATAAGAACCATATCGAGGCCGCCAAAGAGCAGCTCAAGCGCAAGCCCTTGCCGTTCCCTAAACTTGAGATAAGTGGTGACGTTAAAGATATCGACAGCTTTACTACGAAGAATTTCAAGCTTGTCGACTACGAAGCCCATCCGCATATCAAGACTGATCTAGTTATTCTGTAATAGCTTTTGGTATGCATCTATGTGATTTCGACACATTGTCTCCGTAGTAAACCGGGCTTCAAAATCATTGCGGCAGTTAGTGCGGTCAATGGTTCCGATGTTTTCGATAGCTTGGGCGAGCGATCCGATTGTTGCGTCTTCGTTGTCTGACTTGGGTACTACAAAGCCTGTTTGGTGATCGATTACAACCTCGGGTATAGCACCGGAATCCAGCCCAATCACTGGCGTACCGCAAGCTAGCGCTTCAATCATGACCATACCAAATGGTTCGTCGAAGGTAGAGGGTACGATGATAGCGTCGGCATTGGCCAGGAATTGGCGCTTAGACTCGTCATCGCTTATGAACTTATCATAAAAGATTGTTTGATTGTCGATTTCTGGCTTAATGCGATCCAGCCAGTATGAATCTTTTTTGCCTGCATAATGTTTGCCGGCTAGCCGCAGCTGTAACGGCCGGTCTTGGTTTTGGCTGTTGTACCGTTGTACGGCGGCTATAGCTAAATGGGTTCCTTTTGATTCGATAATACGCCCAATGCAAGCTATGTAACCTCGGCGGGTGCGAGTTTCTGGGTAAAGGCTTTGGCCATCGGCGCCGTGGTATATAGTGTCCAGCCAGTTAGTATCGGCTGGCATACTACGGCGCTGGGCGTCGGAGATGGAGAGCCAATTGAGGCGTTTGTATTTTGGGAAGACATTTTTGTATTTTACGAGGAAATTGAAAGGATCATGGTGGGTAAAGGCTACTGGTTTTTTGCAGAGTGCGGCAAACGGTAAGGCGATGTCTTCTTCATTGGTGTAGATATGTACCACGTCGAGTAAGTCGTCATTGGCATCTTGGTATGCTTTGGCAACCAGTTCGCTTTGGACTTGCCGGGCGAGCGTTATGAACGTAAAGGGGTGCTTTTTGAGCAGGTCTAAATAGCTGTCTCCCCGCCCTGCTAGTTCTTGCTTAAAGTATGATAAATCAGCCGTCACATTAGTAACGGCAGTATCAACGGGTCCTGGAGTGTATAAAATGACCTCAATGCCTTGCTTGCGCAAGCCTTTGGCTAGGTCAAGCGCTAGCATGCCCGGCGAAAATATAACATGCGGCAAGATATCGCGGTGCATAAAGATATGCGGAACGACTAAGCCTATGCGCATGGTGTTGCTACTTGTCTTTTTTGTTTTCGTCTTCGTCTTTTTCGTCGAGGAAGCTAAGGTCTAGCTCATCGTCGTTAAGCTCATCGTCGCCGTAGTAGCCGTCAGCAGTCGTGTCGTTTGCCATGGTATGCCCTCTATTAGTAGTATCTCCAACATTATACTGGCACTACCCTATCTGACAACAGTTTTATGGAGGTGGTTATGCTAGACTGGTGACTATGACAGCAAAAGACTTTAAATCAGACATCAACTTTTTGTATGAAATGGGTAACATCCGGCTTATTGACCGCATGTGGCGCCGCTTCCATACCAAGGATTTTGCCAATCTGGCCGACCATCACTTTAGAGTCTTTTGGATTGCTATGGTAATCGCCGGACATGAGAATGACGGCACGCTCGACACTGGTAGAATTGCTAAAATGTGCCTACTGCATGATATTGCCGAAAGCCGTGCTGGTGACGTAGATTATATCTCACGCCAATATGTAGAGCGTAATGAAGAGCTAGCCATTAATGACATGTTGGACAGTACATCGGTTAAAGAAGAGTTTTTGGCGTTATGGCAAGAATACGAAGACCGGCAAACCTTGGAATCAAAGATTGCCAAAGATGCCGACAATTTGGATGTGGACTTTGAGTTGGCCGAACAGGCGGCCAGTGGTAATCGTCTGCAACATGTAAAGGCTGAGATGCGCGAACAAGTTGCGGAGCGCAAATTATATACTGCAACAGCTAAGGCTATGTATGAGCAGCTTAAATCTTCAGACCCACACGACTGGCACCACTTGAGCATCCGTAACCGGATTAAAGGCGGTGACTGGAAGCAGTCTCCAGCCAAACAATAGACTACACAGCACACAAAAAAACGCACCATTGCTGGTGCGTTTTTTAATGTCTGCGGAAGTCTTAGATTTCGCTGACGTTAACAGGGATAGATGGCCCCATCGAAGTCGTCAAGTGGATAGCCTTGACGTACGTACTCTTAACGCTAGCTGGCTTGTTGCTCTTAACGCTGGCAAAGACGGCAGCAATGTTCTTCTGCAAGTCATCGGCTTTAAAGCTTACCTTGCCTACGCCAATGTGTACGATACCGGTGCCATCGACACGGTATTCAACACGGCCGGCCTTGGCTTCACGGACTGCCTTGGCGACGTCGGTAGTAACGGTGCCGCTCTTAGGGTTAGGCATCAAGCCACGTGGTCCTAGGGAGCGGGCGAACTTACCAAGCTTAGCCATCTGGGCTGGAGTAGCAATCAGGATATCGAAGTCCATCTCACCTTTTTCTAGAGCTTTAGTGATAGTCTCGATACCTTGCAGGTCGGCGCCTTCGACTTCCTCGTCGGCGAAAACAGCCACACGGACGTCCTTGCCGGTACCGGCAGGTAAGACCAAGTTGTCACGGATGTTCTGGTCGGCGTGACGTGGGTCAACGCTCAAGTTGATGTGGACTTCTACTGAAGCGTCAAACTTGGCCGGATTGGTCTTTTGGGCCAAAGCGATAGCATCTTTCAGGCTGTAAGTCTGAGTCTGGTCGATAAGCTTAGCGGCTTCGCGGAACTTCTTACCTTGGCGCTCTAGGCGGGTGCGGGTTGGCTTGAAGGCCTGGCGAGGCTTGTCTTCGGCGGCTTCATCGGCATTCTCAAGCTTGCGCTCTTCTTTAGCCTGTAGCTCTTCGGCTTCTTTCAAAGCTTTGGCGCTACGCTTACCAGCCTTGGCGGTGGTAGCTTCGACTTTTTCTTCTTGGACCTCGGCTGCTTGCGATTCAGCAACAGCTTGGCTGATAGCTTCTTCTGTCAGAGGGGTAGTGTCATCGGCTTTCGCCATGATGGGCTCCTTTCGTGGTGCAAACGACTCAACATGCTCTTTGAGCTACTGGTCTCCCACAAACTTAATTTGATAGGCTAATAATAACAGATAACGGCTAAAAAACCAAGGCCGTGCCCCTTTGAAGAAAACGCGTCGTAACAAAGTGGAAAGAGAGAAAATAATGATGGCCGCCGCAACCTGAGGCCTTGGCTTTAGGTGTGGCCGGTGGCTGGACGTTTGAGTCCGAGCTGCAGGCCGCGGAGGCTGAAGCCAAGCAGGCTGGCAACGACGAAAGACGCAGTGCGGATGTTCGTGGAACATGACATAGTGTGTCTCCAGTTTCCTGGTCTGCGAACGTAGTCCCCGTGACTAGCGTTGCCCCGTACCTTTGCAAGGTTGGGCATGTAATGCTGTGCGATATTTTAGCACCACATGCCCAACCTCGGTCGGCGGAGGCAGTCATTATTTTCTCTCAAGGTTCGCTAGCTACGAGAGCAAGCTTATATAATATTTTATAATTGTGCACAATAGTATACGGTGGGTTCTTGCCGTGACGTCCTAGAGCCCTTGAACGATTTGCTGACGATGAATTCCATTAATGAGTCGACCTTCAGACTGTCGTGCTCTTCGTCCGAAAGCATATGCGGCTCATCTGCCGGCTCAAATACTTAATCGCCAATCCCTAGATCGGGCAAAACATAGCCAAGGCCTTTGCTGCGCAAACCGAAGTCCAGCCATCTTGGATGTGGCAACGTATGTGGTAGTGATAAACAGAGAGAAAGTAGCATAGGTAGGTGCTCCGGGTAACCGGACGTGAGTCTTCGCGTTTGGCGAAGCCGCGTCCGGTTACCCGAAAGTCGTGCTAGCGCTTCAGCGCGCTGACCATCACCTGGTCGCCGGCGAGCGCCAAGACCTTGCAGCCGTGCCTGTCGAACTCGCGATCTGAGCCCTGACGCCAGAAATCCTTGCTGGCGATGTAGTCGGCGCACCTCGGAGATTTCATCTGAACGAATGCCAGTGAACGCCAACCGTCAGGGTCTGAATCCTTGCTGTAGAAATCGACGATGGAGGAGTCGCTGCTTTCGACCGTGTCGAATTCCGTCCCTTCGCTGTAGTTGACCAAACGAACATCGTTGAACGGCATTGCAGCGCCGGCGGTACACCAGTCGATCCGCACGCGGAACGTAACCAACTTGACGTCATTGTCGAAGTCGTTAGCGTTGACGCTGAGCGGCGTACCGTTGCGCCAGATCTCCGTAAAGACTGGCCCTTCGGCAGGCTTCTGGCACTTCAGGCCGGGAGCGACCAGACGAACAGGCGTCATCGGCGTCGGTGCGGTATCAATGTTGATAGACGCGGCTGTGCTTGCGGTGGCCTGGCTGCTGGAGGGCGTCGGCGTGGTTATACCATCCGAATTGCCACTTGAGCAGGCCGCGCTTGAAGCAACGACAACGCTGACAAAGCCGGTCATCATGAAATTCCTGAAGCGAGACATACAGTCTGACTCCTATTCCTTGATCTGCTAGTGCAGTCCTCGTGACTGGCACCGCCCCTACCGAATACGAGGTTGGGCATGTATGCTGCGTGCTTAGCAGTTGCACATGTCCAACCTCGTGGCTAAGCCAAGGCTAACGGTACATTCTCTCTGTCTATAAATGAACACTCAACGATCCTAATGGAAAAATTAAGCATGTATACCATACCATATTTTTTTGCGTAACACATAATTTGTCCACCATATCTACATACGAGCACATCGGCCTGCTTAAAATAAACTTAGGGCTTGGCAGCAATTAAAGCTTTAAACCTTTGGAAACCTGGAGCCGGCAAACGATTTAGTTCTAATGAACTCAAGGAGCGATGGGTCGCGAAGGATGTTAAATAGTTCGTCGTCTTGGTCTTTCGGCTCCTTGGTCTCTGCAGGAACTTTCATTTGTGGTGCTCCGTATTGACGGTCTTTAGGCTTGGCCTTCGTATTCGCTTTTACGCTCGACTCATAGAAATTCTCTAAGAATTGCGGCGTAACGCTGCACGCCATGTCTTCGGCGGTTTCACGGTCAATGTCCAGCTTCGCGATTCTAGATGTCACTAAGATGTGCCCCATTAGGTACGCATGCATGTGGTCATTTGGTAATGGTTCTGTTTCCAGGGATTCTGCTAAGGTTAGCTGTCTAGGCAGTTGTATACCAAGGGGCGGTGTTTCTTCTAATATTTCCATAATTTTCCATTCTGTTGGGTCAAAAAAAGGACTCCGGAGGGAGTCCTTTTTTTATGATGGGTGAAGAGCTGATTAGCTCTCTACTTCGACTCCCATGCTGCGGGCAGTGCCGGCAACCATCTTCTTGATGGCTTCGACGTCGTCTGCATTCATGTCCTTAGCTTTTGCTTCGGCGATCTCTTGGAGGTCGCTTTGGCTAAGCTTCTTGCTGACTTTTTCGCTGTTTGGCTTACCACTGCCCTTTTGAATGCCAAGCTTGGCACGAATTAGGTCATCGGTAGGTGCGCTAACAACGCGGAAAGTCATTGAGCGGTCTTCGTACACGGTAATATGGGCCGTGACAGTAGTGCCCTGCATTTCGCGGGTAGCGTCGTTAAATGGATTAATGAAGTCCATCATGTTAACACCGTACTGGCCGAGTGTGCTACCAACTGGTGGAGCTGCACTTGCCTGGCCGGCACGTAATTTCATCTTCAAGTTTGCTTTTACGGCTTTCGCCATGGTGGTTTCTCCTAATTTGTGAGTTGCTTGTGAAGCTATGCAGTTCTCACATATTCGCGTATTTCTACATTAGCTGTAGTGCGTAACGACTTGATTTTACAGTAACAGGGGCGCCGATGCAAGCATAGGACTCGCTAATGGTGATAATTGACAATATACAAAAACATCACCGCTGCTATATTTAGCCGACCGTGCGGTGATGTTTAAGAATGGTTGAAACGCTTGAAACTAAACGCGCTTGACCTGCAGGCTGTCTAGTTCGACTGGAGTTTCACGTCCAAAGACATTGACCAAGACTTTGAGCTTGCCCTTTTGTGGGTCGATCTCGCTGATTGAGCCGTCGACTCCCTTGAATGGGCCGTCGGTAATATTGACGATGTCGCCCAAAGAGTAGTCGATCTTGTGCTTTGGTTGTTCCAAGCCCATGCGCTTTTGGATCTTTTCGATCTCATCGGTAGCGATTGGACTTGGGTCGGTGCCACTGCCGACAAAGCCAGTGACAGAAGGTGTGTTGCGTACGATGTACCAAGCGTCTTCAGACATCTTCATTTGGACTAGGACATAGCCTTGGAAGATGCGCTTTTCAACGACTTTGCGCTTACCGTTCTTGATCTCAATCATCTTTTCTTTAGGTACGAGTGCCTGGAAGATCTTGTCTTTCATTTCCAAACTATCTGCGCGTTGGCGGATAGACTCAGCAACTTTTTCTTCGTAGCCGCTGTACGTATGGATGGCGTACCACTGCTTGGTAGTGTCATATCGATTTGATGAGGTGCTCATAATACTCCATTATTCTCTTGATGCTCTCTATATGTATGCTCTTAATTGTCCAAGACTAGCGCCCGGAAGGCCCTGTCCAGTCCCCAGTCGACCCCGGCTACGATAGTGCCGAAAGTCAATGAAAAAATGATGACTGCAAATACCAAACGCCTGGTTTGGAGGCGGTCAGGCCAGCTAACCTGCTTGAGCTCGTGCCATGAGTTGCGGAAGTACGGCGGGAATAGTACGTAGCCGATTGCACGGAATAGGCGGAAACGTCCGAGTGGGCGGAAAATCCTGCCTAATAAACGGAACGGTGAACCAGCGACTCGGCCGGGGCGGCTCAGGCGGTGTGGCTGGCTGGATTTGGCCTGTGCCTGTTCGCTCTTTTCACGCAAAGTGGCCACTTCGGCAGCTGGTCGGAGTACCCGGCGCTTGCGCTTGGGTGCCTCTAGGCTGTCGGAAGTGCCAGTGTTGGTAGGCTTAGCCTCATCTGCCATGCAATTCCTCGATTTTCTAGGTATTAAAAAGATCTAAGATTTTCTTAGATCAGTCAAGTCAAGCATAGGATAACTGGACGCGTTAGTCAAGAGGTTGGCGCACTAATAGTGCTACTTACGATGCTATAGTACTACATATGGTTTATGCTTTTGCTTTGCTGGCGGTGGCTGTCAGCTTGGAGCTGCTGGTTAGGTACCAGTGGTCACGCACGGCGCGCCAGATGCTGGTTTGGCTAAGCATCTCCCTGTTCGTCGTTTCCTCTGCCGTGCTGCTGACAATGTGCTTTGGTGTCGGCAGCTTGGCCGTGTCAGTGGTATCGGCATACAGTATTTTTAATATGGTGCGTACGGTAACTGGACGCTACGGCCAGAAATTCTTGAATGTGTCAGCCGGGCGCACGGCTATGTGGCTGGGCGGGGCGCACGTGGCCTGTGTGTATTATATGATTTCTACCTATATATGGCGGCCGTCGTTAGTTGCCTATGTAGGTGTGCTGGTTGCGCTTCAGTTGGGATTGGCTGTCGTCGTGTGGCTAAATGTCCGGCGCCAGCTGCGTACTACCCAGTTACCACAGGATGTGGAAGATATCGCCGACAGCCAATTGCCGACGGTGACCGTGGCCGTGCCGGTGCGCAACGAAGCTGGTTTGCTGGAAGCATGTCTGGAGGCGGCACTGTCCAGTAACTATCCTAAGCTGGAGATATTGGCCTTTGACGACGGTTCGCATGATCGCACGCCAGATATTATACGCAGCTTTGCCCATGCTGGCGTGCGCTTTATTCGGAGTGCCCAGCCGGCGAATGGCTGGCTGCCCAAAAACCAGGCCTACAATGAATTGGCGCAGGCCGCAAATGGCGAATATATTTTGTTTGTTGGTGCCGATGTGCGGCTGGGGGTACGCAGCATAAGGCAGTTAGTGTCCCTGGCAGAAGGACGTAATAAGCATATGGTGTCAGTCTTGCCTTTGAACCGGGGCGCTACGACGGTACCGGCGTTACAGGCTATGCGTTATTTTTGGGAAATGGGACCACCGCGCCGCCTGTTCAACCGGCCGCCGGTGCTAAGTAGCTGCTGGCTGATTAAGCGCAAGGTGCTACGGCGCTATGGCAGCTTTGCTGCCTTTAAGCAATCAATCTCGTGCGAGGCACACCTGGCGCAGGCTGCGATGCATGATGCTGACGGCTATAGCTTTGTGCGCGGCGATGAGCAGCTGGCATTGACATCGCAGAAGCCACTGGACGAGCAACGGGCGACTGCCCGGCTACGGCGCTATCCGCAAGCCCATCGCCGGCCGGAATTGGTGCTGGCGTATTCTATCGGCCAGCTAGGCTTATTACTAGGGCCGGCGATTGTGGCGCTGGTAGGCGTATTTGTAGGCTTGGGCTGGCTTATCGTGGGTGTGGCGCTGGTTGCCTTAATTGTGCATGTGGCGGCCTTTGGCATGGTCCAACGGCCTATCTTTAGCGACGCCCCCGCCTGGCGCGCCTACGCAGCGTACTTCCCTGCCATTGCTAGCGACATATGGTACTTGAACCAGTCTATGGTGTTATACGAATTCCGGACGGTTAGCTGGAAAGAGCGCAATGTGGTGCCGACAGTGATGCATAAATAAAAAATACAGGTAGTAATTGACATATGTCGCCCAAAGCTAATAGTATGTAAGTGAACGCTTACATACTAAAAAAGGATACAAAAATATGTCGGTAGAAATACTCAGCCTGATAGCTGCAATAGTTATAAGTATCATACTGCCTGTGATGGGCTACATTAAAATCGGCATTCCACCGGTGATTATCGTTGGTGGGTCAGCACTCGTCGGCCTGTTACTTTGGTACAAGACGTACCTGTACCATCCGACAGATCCGGATACGATCGTGCCATTATTTATCTTAACGGTAGCGGCTCTGCAGACGCATATTGTCGAAGAGTACTTAACTGGCTTTGGCCCGGCTATGAGCCGTGTTTTTGGAATACATTGGACCGAAAGAAGCTTTTTATTGATTTTCGCATTGGTCGGGCCGTTGATTTATACCTTGACCATCTTAGGCCTTCTGCATCAAATCCCTATAGCGGGTTTTGTGGCATGGTTCATATTTATTGGTCCGGGCGTCGCAGAGTTTACACATTTTATCTTCCCATTCAAAAAACCTGCCATACAACCGGAGAACCCGGCGGTTATTAGCGGCGTGGTGCGCGGCGGCCAGGTAGACGATATGCCTAACTACTATTACAAGACGTCGGGTAAATATTATTTTGCCGGCATGTGGACGGCGGCTTTGCCTATGATTCCTGGCATATATGCCATCGTTACGCTAGTCTAAATAGGAATATGGTAACTTCGCGCCCTAGCTCTACCACTGCCGAAAAGCTGATCGCTGCAATGATTGAATGCATTGGTGAGGTTGGTTGGGCGCAAGCTTCCACCAACCTTATTGCTGAAAGAGCTGGAGTTAACCAGCTTACCTTATTTAGACATTTTGGAACTAAAAAACAGTTGCTCGAAGCAACGCTTGAAGCTGTGCTAGCAAGGCTAGCTGCTAACGATGGGCCTTTAGTGACGGAGGACTTACGCAGCCGGCTAATATCGGTGGCGCATATGTATATGCGTGACGTTGGTCCAATGCCGGCGTTTATGCTGCGTATTATGGCAGAGGCCCAGAATCCCGAGACTGCCGCAATTATAGAACCTTACCAAACGGCAATTTTAGAACGGTTACGTGCCATATTTAAAAAGTATTCGCATGACTTACAGCAGCCTATGGCTACTGATGAGCTAGTGCTACTTTTTATGGGGCCTATCTATTTGCGTATTGCCCTGAGCCATACCACTATTAGCGTAGATAGTACTGCCGAAACCTACGTTGAGGCCTTCCTTAAGGCGTACGGTAATCAGCTGTAGCTTGGTTTAGGGGCCGGGTACGGGGTCTTTAAGGTTGGGAATGATCACTGTGAACGTCGAGCCTTTGTTGAGCTTGCTGATGACGTCAATCTCGGCGTTAACGATCCGAGCTAGTTTCATGGTGACGTATAGCCCTAAGCCGGTGCCGTTGTGCTGGCGGGTGCGGTAGTCTTCGCTGCGGAAAAATTTGTCGAAGATTTTTTCTTTGTCGGCGTGGCTGATGCCGATGCCGGTGTCGGTGATTTTGAACTCCGCGCCGTTGGCCGCCGGTTTGGCTTCCAAGGTTACGCTGCCGCGCTCGGTGTATTTGATGGCGTTGGTCATAAAGTTCTGCAATATTTCGCGCACATACAACGGACTGGAGTATAGCAACTCTAGTTTGGGGTCGATGATGGTGCGTAATTCCAGGCCTTGCTTAGTGGCTTTTGGTAGATAGTCGCTTTCCAAGTCCTGGACTAGTTTATGGACATTGATGGCCTCGACATTGGCCACTAGCTTACCGCGCTCGGCCCGTGACAGGGTCGACAAATCATTGATCATGGCGGCCAGGAATAGAATCTGGTCGTGCGTATCATTGAGGGCTTGTTTGACCTTGCTGAGGTCGCCGGTCTTTTCAATCATAAATTGGGCATTGCTGATATTGCCTTCGGCAATGGCAATTGGCGTGCGCAATTCGTGGCTGACGACGCTTATAAATTCGTTGCGCTCTTCTTCTAAGCCCTTCTCGTGGGTGATATCACGCAACACTAGTACATGGCCACTCAACTGGTGGCCTCCAAAGCTGCGGCTGACCGGTGAAATGCTCAAGTACAGGTTGATAGTACTGCCATCTTGGTAGGCCAGACGCAATGATTCGTCGACGGTAGGAATTTTGATAGCCCGTACGTACTTGATGATGTCTACCGGTTGGTTGTTTTTGTCGATAGCCTGCACCAGTTCGTCGAGCGCTTTGCCCTGGATTGAGCTATTAAGGTCAAGAATGTTCAAGGCTGCGCCATTGTAAACGACTACCTTGGTAAAGCGGTCTACGGCCAAGACTCCGTCGGCCATGCTGCTGATAAGGCTGGTTAGTCGGTCATGTTCTATTTGGCTGGGACGGTCCGTTGGTTCAGTCATGATAGTAGTATGACACAATTATATAACAACGGTCATGGTCGGGCTAACTTACGATTGGGCGGTAGGCCTTTATGGCGGCGCGCCGGACTTGGACATCTGGCAGTACTCGGCGCATGGCCGACCAAAAGTCGGGTCCGTGGCGCAAAATATTGGTATGTGTCAGTTCGTGTAAAATGACGTAGTCGATGAGCGTCCATGGCAGTTGCATTAGGAATAAATTAAAGACGATATTTTGGTTGGAATCGCAGCTGCCCCAGCGGCCTGTCAGTTGTTTGATTTGGACGCTACTGTATTCGAAGCCGTGCTTGTGGGCCAGTTCGCGCAAGCGGTCTGGCAGTTGGTCTTCCGCCTGGCTACGCAGGGCGCGGATACTGGCTTTTTCGGCGACAGTCTGGACTGTACTGTCGCTAAGCTTGCAGGCCACTGGGTGCGTGACGCGGACAATATCGCTGGTGACCCGGCTGGTGACCCGCTCAGCCACTGGCGAAGCTTCAAATAATAAACGGTGGCTTTTGCCAATAGGTTGGCCATGTGCTAGCTCGGCGCTTCGGGCTGCTTGGTGCCCGGCAATCCACTCGCGTTTGCTTTCGGTAAAGCGTACGCCTGCTGCATACGGTGTCCAAAACGGCATGGAAACAGTCACCCTGCCCTTGCCATCAACTTTAAGCTTGATGCTGCTGGCATTACGGCGCTTGGAAAGGGTTACCTGGCCAATGCCGGGAATATCGATTTGTTTTGTTGCCACAAATATACTATAGCACTAGCGGATAACGATGTTGCGGCGGCTCATATCAACCCGGCCGGCAGCTACGTTTGGCACTAGATTCACGAGCCCTGGCTTGAACATTTTACCGGTTGCTTGGCCAGCGGGAATCAATCCAAGGTCCTGCATACGCTTGGCAAACGAGCTGAACTGGGTGTTAAAGACGTGCTTGCCGCTGATAACGACGTAGTCTTCGGTGTTCTTGGGATTTTGCATGCCCGAAGCGATGGTTTCGAAGCTGCGCTGATCCATCGGGCCGGCGTATTTGTCGTCGGAATGTCGGCGGTCTCGCTTGGCGGCGCGCAAGAAAGCTGTTTCAGGGTCGACCTGGAACCATACTAATACAGCCTGGGCCTTGTGCTGGCGGGCTAGCTCGCGCAAAGCGTGGCGTTGGGTGTAACGCATGGCATTGACGTCATAGACGACACTCAAGCCTGCGCGCATAAATTCTTCGGTCATGTAGTCCATTAGCTGGCCGATGACATTGTTTTCTTCTTTGTCGTAGCGCGGCTGGTCAAAGAGTTCGGAACGAATACGGTCACCCTGGACATGGGCGGCCTGGATTTGCTCACACAGTTGGCGGGCGAAGTAGGTTTTACCTGCTCCGGGGAACCCGTACAACAGAATCAATAGTGGTTTAGAAGGTGTGAGCTTGGACATATGTCTATAGTGTATAACACTTTTCAACTCTTATGAACAGGGTTAGTCACCTATATCTCAAGATTGAGAGCATATCTACAGCATGATACTATTAATTCGTCCAATTCTATTGGCTCCTAGGAGGAGTGTACAATGGCTGGTACGTTAGTGCTAGTGATCTCGCTGGCTGCTGTAGGCGGTGCGCTTGTTTGGTTGCGGAAGCGGCTAAACAGTGTGTCTGCAAGCAACCAATACGCTGAGACCCAAACATTCTACGGCGTCAGATACGTGCAGACACTGTGGGCAGACCACATTACGTGGCTTCCAGGTAATGGTCTGTCTGCCAATGAGGTACGCGTCAGCTACAATCACGGCGTTAGTGTCTCGCAGGATCATGAAGCCCGTACAGTTTTGATCGAATGGACCGGTGCCCAAAGCGCGCTGGTAGAGTACGGCTCCGCCGTCATGCCTCCGGCGGGTGCCCGATGAACACGATAGGCCCGGTGATCGTCATAGTGCTGACTATCGTGGCTGTGGGATGGCTGTTCTTTCTGCTGGTCTTCGGGCGGCCTCCTAAAAGTAACCCGGCTCTAGGTTCGCGCATGTCCGACATTCAACGCGTGACTGTCACGGGCACCAAGAACGTGCAATGGCGTTATGACCCAACGCTTGCCCCTGACGAAGTGGCATACGAGGCTCGCGGCCACACGATTCACGTAATGAGCGGAGATGGCGTTCTGGCGATCGAAGCGGATGGCAGCGTGCTTATACAACATGGAGCTGCTGTCCAGCGTGGTAACTGAGCCATGATGGCGTACACCTGAGATACTCGCCAGGGTGGCGGATGCAACAATGTGCTGTCTAGCATAACATCCGCCACCCTATCCTACCTTCACTCCTCCGTTTTCCTTTTTTATTCTTTACTTTTGAACACCGAGCATACCCCTCCACGGTATACTTAAGATAATGAAAATGCAGATACATAATAAAAAATATCGCCATTGGTTTGTTGTGGCATTCTCGGTAGCAGCGATCTTTCCGATTGCCTTAGCGTTAATAAGCACGCTGCTTATTAACCGCAACGAGCAGTATGTACTGCACGACAAAGCCGCACAGCAGGCTTACAGCACTTCTGTCGGCTTGGTGTTAGGTTCGCTTGTTACCAAAGATGGCAAGCCGTACCAAGAAGTGCAATCTCGTTTGGATGTGGCAGCCGACGCCCTGGAAGCGGGCTATGTTGATAAGTTAATCGTGTCTGGCGACAATCGCTTTGTCGATTACAACGAGCCGGCAGTTATGAAGAAGTATTTGGTTGAACAACGGCACGTTGACGCCAGTAAAATCCAAGAAGATTTTGCGGGCCGTAGTACCTATGAATCATGTGAGCGCGCCGCTAAAATTTTTAAATTGCGTGAGGTTATTATTTTTAGTGCCGATTCGCATTTGCCAAGGGCGATCTATCTATGTCGACACTTCGGCATACAAGCCCACGGTATTCCGAGTTCCAATAAGCCGAACAATGTTAGTGGCCGAGAAACTATGGCTAGGATCAAAGCCGTTCTGAACGTCTATGTAAAGGGCGAGAAGACCATCCTTGGCGCACCGATCCCTATAAACTAGACCTGCAACCTATACATACGCGCATGTATGTTACTATCAATTGTATAGTAAATTAAAGGATCACAAGTAAGGAGAGTCGTATGAAAGTAAGCATCATTGGTAGTGGTAATATGGCGCAAGGTATCGCCTCTCGTTTTGTAGCTGGTGGCCACGACGTGGAAGTCCACTCGCGTGATATTGCCAGAGCTTCAGCCGTAATGCCAGAGGGCGTACGCGTAGTTGAAAGCGGAAGCCTCCTTGCTGACATATTTATTATGACTGGTCATTATGGCGACGAAGCTAAAGCTATTGCTGAAACCTATGGTGCACAGGTGTCCGGCAAGGTAATGGTTGATATTACCAACCCGTTAGACTTCCCTACTATGACGTACATTGCAGCTGATGACAGTTCTGGCGCTCACGATGTCGCCGCGTTATTTGCCGGTGTGCGTATTGTCAAAGCATTTAATACGGTGTTTGCCGACGTGCTGCAGAAAGGTTCAGTCAACGGTGCGCCAATTGACGTATTTGTAGCTAGCGACGACGTTGAAGCTAAGTCGGCAGTAACCGAGCTGGTCAATACTAGCGGCATGCGTGCCCTTGATGCTGGCGGTTTGGAGATGGCCCGCGTTTTAGAACATATCGAGCTGGCGCACCTAAAATTACAAGGTCAGATTGACGGTAATTTCTCGACTGCACTGCAGATTGTGGCCGCCTAGACCTACGTAGACTAAAGTCGTCTGGCGCCACGGAATGAAGTGGCATACAAACCCTTGCCTTCGAGCACTGATTTGCCGCCAACATCGCCCATGGTCGGGCCGTTGGCGGTCTTTCGGCTGGATATAAAGCGGTGGTCGCCATTGGTATCTATACCGATATAGATACCAACATGGTCAATTTGCGTGCCGTCATTTTCGCTGACATCGTGGAATACTAAGTCACCAACCTGGAGCGAGGAAAAGTTGGTAACCTGTGTACCAGCATTGGCGATAGTTACGATGCCCGGCCCGGCATCAAATATTTGGTAGGAGCGCCGGGGTATTGCCATGCCATCCGGTTGTAAGCTAAGTGACATACCGTTGCGGTAGCCCCAGACCATGCGCTGGAAACCGGAGCAATCGAGGTCACCTTTTTGGTCATGCTCGGCCTTGTCGGTGCTGTTGTCGTTGCCACTGTATGTGTGGCTAATTCCCAAGTAATCATTAAAGTCCGAGCCTTCGCCACGTTTTTCATTGGCTTTTAATGGGCCATAGCTAGCATCGCCGGCAATCGCTGCACCATTGGCGTTGAGGATTTTTGGTGCGCCATCAATGTATTGCATTGCGGTCTGTAGCACATCCGGCAGGCCTTGCTCATTGTCGGCCTGGGCTTGTTGGAGCCAGTTTTGGTCGATTACGCCATCGAACGGTTGTGGGTAGACCCTCACCCATGTGGTAGATGTAACAGTCGCAGTGGTATTGGCTGGCTCCGAGAATACTCTTGATGGCCCGGCCATGCTGACCGTCCGCACGCCTTTAGTAAATGATGCTAACCAAGCACCGTCGGCATCCTTAAGTACTGTCCGGCTGCTGACCGCTGCCGACTGGGGCCGGTTTTGGTTGTGACTGCGGTTATACAGGATAGCTGTGCAGCTGCCGCCAATAATGCTGGCGATTACTAAGCTAAAGACGATGGTCTTGATGCGCATTCACAATACTATAAACTATATATTAATCAATTGTGTCTGAATACGATATCCAGTACACTAAATATTTGTGTAAACGACAAATTTAGTACGTGGCGACAGAGCTCAAGCTAGTCGCCTATTTTATTCAAGACAGTGCTAGCGCAATAAATCGGGGTAAGCTGTAATGGAACTATTAGCCTTGTGTTACCTGATAGCTGGTATATTCGTCGTCCAGTCATTAGTAGCCAAAAGACGATTTGATAAGCAGCGTGATACGATACGCTACCGTATCCATGTTAACGGCATCCGCGGCAAGTCAACGGTTACTCGATATATTACGGCTATTTTGCGTGACAAAGGAATTGTTACATTCGGCAAAACAACCGGCACAGCGGCCCGGGTGATTATGCCGGACGGCAGTGATGCGGTCATCAGGCGGCGCGGCTATCCGAATGTTACTGAGCAACTGGCCATGATTAGGAGCTTTGCCAAACAGCATGCCCGGGCAGTAGTCGTGGAATGTATGGCCATCAAGCCCGACTACCAGGATTGGTTGGAAAATAAAGTAATGCACTCTCATATTGTGGTTATTACTAATGTACGCGTCGACCATCAGGAAGAAATGGGCGATACTTTGCCAGAAATAGCTCGTAGTCTGGCGCGTTCCATCCCCAAAAAAGCTGTGCTGATTACTGCCGAAACAAACCAGGAAATCGTAGAGATCCTTCATGAAGAATGTGCCAAGCGTCAGACGCGGTTAATCCATGCACCGGTGCATTTGGTGGACGACTCACAGCTGGCCAAATTCAGCCACATGGCCCACAAAGAAAACGTGGCCATTGGTTTGGCGGTGGCCCGAATGTTTGGCGTACCGTCACGACAGGCCATGCATTCAATGATCCAAGCCCCGGCCGACCCGGGTGCTTTCCAAGTGCAAACTATTCAACAAGACGGCAGGACTGTGCAATGGGCCAATCTGTTCGCCGTTAACGATAAAGAAAGTTTTGCCTCGATAGCCGAAGGCCTGGCGCAAAAGTATCCAAACCATCACAAAATCGCCCTACTAAACAACCGCCACGACCGCCCTAGTCGGGTCGAGATGTTCAGTAAGCTGGCACAGTCCAGCTTGGGTGCCGATGCGATCGTCGCCCTCGGTGACTACGAAGAGCGTGTTAAAAAAGCGGTATACGAGCCTAACACGCGCGTAGCCTTGCTGGGAAATTCCAGCAAATTTGCCATGGCTAGTGGCAAAGAACTGATGAAGAAAATCGTTGGCCTATCGACCAATAAGCAGGTATTGCTGGTAGGTACGGTCAACATCCATTCACGGCAATCGGAACAGCTGCTAGAATATATCGCCAAAACCACTAACACTCATTCTTCTGATGATTCCCTGCCGGTGTTTGAACCACGCCGCACGGTAACTGGCAAAATCAGGACACTCCCATCTAAGTTGTTGCCGGCTAAGCAGCCATTAGCTGATGATAATCTGGTTGCCTAATATGGATGCATTACACCAATTGCTTGGCTTTGAATTTTCTAACCTGACGCTGCTGATCGGTGTGCTGGTTTCAACGCGCATCCTGCGCGTTACCGGGACTAACCCGGGTGGTATTGTCGGCGCCAGCCTGCTGGTTTTGGCGTTCGTCAGTTCGCCGTGGTGGGCCTTGGGTATCATTGTTGCCAGCATAGTGATTTCGCTGGTTTATAAACGCTTCTTTAGCCATATATTTTTAGGCCGTCGGCCATTGTTTATTATGGTCGGTATGTCACTGGCTATTATGACGGCCGTTGGTGTCTTGATGCAGAAAAACCACTTGATACCGCCGTCTGACCTTAACTACCCGCTCGGTATTATCTTGCCGGCGATTGTCGCCTCAGTCATTAATAAGCAAGGTGTTATTAAGACATATCGCTACCTAGGTTTGGCAGTGTTGGTGACGGTGCTGATTGTGGCGGCTATCTATTCATTCGGCTTGCTATTGGGCCACGATTACCATGCCCTTGACCGCACCTTAGCTCAGCGCCAAATACTATACATTGATTGGGGAGTCTTGTTTTCGATGCTGTCTGTTGGCTTAGGATTTTTGCTGTATCTAAAGACTGGCGTCAAATCGGCCGGCTATATTATGTTGCCTTTCCTGGCGGCTATCTTGGTGGTGTCACCACTCAACTTTGGACTGATGATCGGGCTGGCTATCATAGCCTACGTCCTAACTGCCTATATGCGCGGCAAGAGCCTATATTTTGGCGTGGAACGCTACAGCTTCGTGCTAGTTGTATCTATATTACTAGTGTGGAGTTTTGAATACGGCTTACTGCACTTTACGCGCGGATTTTCACCGTTTTTGGGTACTAGCATTTTTGCGGCGCTGGCGATTGCCGTTATTGTTAACGAGCATATATTGTACAGCGTTCGCAAAACCGCACCGTTATTTGCCGTGTCGCTGGCATGTATGGTAGTAATCGAATTAGCCGGCATCCAAATTATGCAGCGGGTGTTCCATCATACTTCCAGTATCCATAGCGGCGTCATTACATCGGATAACTAAGGTTGTTATAGCATCCGCAGTGCTAGCCCCTAGATAGTAAAGCTTTGGTTGAGTTGGTGCGTAGTGTACGTACAAATACATACAGGACTATAGTAAACACCACACTCGAACCGGCAAACAGTATGTTGCCGCCGATTAGGCCGAATATGACGCCGATAGCCGTTTGGCCTAGTTCTACTCCGAGGGCAAATAATACGAGACTCTTTATGTGCAACGTTTTTTGCATACTGATTGAGCGGAAAAGATAGGCGCCGATTAAGAGCATATACAGCACAAACAGTGGCCAATACAGATGAACCGCGGCCAATGAGTATGAAACGACGATCATCATTATGGTCAATGCAAAGCCCTTCCAGAATGGCTTCCAGTTGAATTCCCATGGTTGGCCGGTGATGATTTGTGGGGTTTTAGGCGCTTTACGCGCAACAAGCCACAGGACTATCCATGCAAGGCATATGGCAATGCTATGGATTACTTGCGATTTCGTGCCCAGAGATTTACCGTCGGTGCTGTAAAACATAATAGGGATAGCCGATGCGACTACCAGGATACCGATAATCCATGTAGTTTTTACGCCTATCCATGAGCTTTTAGCGTGTTTAGGAAAGAGATAGTTGATGAATAGTATCGGTATAACCACTGAGAACGTTGCATGCCAAAAGAATGGCAGATACGTCAAAAGTGGGATCCTGATGTCCCCTAACAATCCATAGTTGACGTAAACGTCCAGTGGAGTAGAGAGCCCTTTGTAGATTGTGAGTGACCGCAAGCCTTCGTTGTACAAACCGTAGCACATACCCAGTATGCCTAATCCGATTATTCCAAATCTGCCACGAACAGCGATTTCGCGGATGACTAATAGGGGTAGACCATATAGCACGGTTACGTAGCCTAAGAATATTCCGGGAAAGAAGAACATTGTGACAAGTGTTGCCCCGCTAAAGACTTCGGCAAGAAATGCCGGCAAAATCATGAGTGCTAATAATGGTTTCCAATGTGATAGTATTTTTTGCATCTCTTCCTCTTTTTTATTCTGCTATTTTTTGACGATGTGAACGGGATATCGATACGAGTTTTTCTAGAAAAACTAGAATCTTTTGCAAGTCTGCCTGCGAATAAGTCTGCAGCATAGTCTCCATATCGATTGCAATTGGACCATAGATGGCGTTGAGTTCGGTTCGAAGCTGCGCTGATATAGTCGGTACGACCAACACCTGTCGCCTATCCTGTTCTGTGCGTACGCGTTTGGCATACCCAAGTCGCACGAGCCGGTCAATTGCACTAGTTATCGCACCGCTCGTGAGGCCGGTTAGCTCTGCTAAGCTGCCAGCATTAAGCTGCTTGTGGTGCATAAGAAGTCCCAAGCACTTATGATCGGTGAGGTTGATTTTTAGCCGGCTTGCAATCATCTGGTGTGTCAAAACCGTTTCCATACTGATATCAGAAAATGTTGCGCGCAGCGCTTTTATCGTATCGTCTTTCTCCATGCAGAGAGTGTAACATGAGTATTTAGATTATTAAAATACTTATCTATCTAACTATAAATGTAATGAAAGCGTTAGATAGAGCCGTCATCACTCCTAAACATGCCGCTTAGTTATAGCGACTCTGGCAAGATCTGTTATACTATTGTCATTCCAACCACTGATGTATGACTGCTTGCATCATATAGGGGAGTAGCTCAGTTGGTAGAGCACCGGTCTCCAAAACCGGGTGTCGCAGGTTCAAGTCCTGTCTCCCCTGCCAATAAAAAAGACACATTGTCAAATATGTGTCTTTTTTATTTTATTGAAATGGCTTAATTAATATGCGCTAGAAGCCAAGGCCGAATAACAGGCAGAACATTCATAGGCTGCATACCAGTCATATGGTCGAGCCCTTCTAGTATCTGCAAGTCCCAGCCAGATGCTTCCAGATCTTTCTTATTTTTAATGAGCGGAGTTGCCATATCTACAGTTGCGTTGCCCCAGCGTTCGCTATATTCCTGTATATCGTTGGAGCCTGCGAAGCAAAGACCAGGGTATGTAAATTTACCCTGTACGGCACGGTCGTCAAAATTTTGCAGGTTGTTGTAGAGCGTAAAGAATTGCTTGGTTTGGTTGGCTGATATGGTGAAATCGGCGTTATCCCAAACGCTGTCCGGATCTTTATCCGACTCATGGGCTTCGGGATGGACGGCCATATCATGTGCGGCCTTAGTTACTGACAACATCTCTTTATACGGGCCATCAATCGGCGGATAGGCGCCCATAACGAGTGCCCATAGCCGATCAGTACGAATGCCTAACTGTAAACCGCTCAATGCTAACCAGGAATAGCCATAATACGCAAACTTTTTAGCGTTGGCAGCATCGGCGATCGCAAGGAAATCATGCGCAATATTGTCCGGTGTAAGTGAATCCGGTGCTGGATGCACCATGCGATGCCCTTCATAATCGTACGCTATAACGGTGAACGCATCCTTTAGGCCTTCAATAAGATTATGGCCTAAAGCTGGGTCCATTCCCCACTGTCGTTTGGCTTCAGCATCTGCGCCCTCCAAAGGTATCGGGTTTACGGGCAATAATATCGCCGGGCCTGAGCCGTCTATCGTTATATCAATGACGCTATTGTCATGCAATGTCGCCGATACGTTTTTCATCTGTCCTCCTTATGGTTGAATAAATATTTTCCGGATGTGATAGCATCGATTAATTTGTCCGTACTGATGGCGGCCTGTGCGTATGAGTCTGACCATATGCGGGTAAGTTCGGGATGTACGGCTGGTGTAGAAGGCAATTCTTCGGTTGGCAAGCTTTGTATAAAGCCAGCTACTTGGCGCTGCGCTGTGGTGCGTTCCTGCAAAAGCTCAATAACTCGTTCCCGTTGCAGAAACTCCATAAAGGCGATACTGACAGAAAGCTCTATAAGGTTGATGCTTTTAAGTGCTTCTTCGAGCAGGTTGAAAAATAGCCGTCTGCCCTCAACTGTTAGTGAGAACTCAGTTTTAGCCGGTCCTAACTTTTGACCGTCATCATTTGTATTCGCCGCCAATAAGCCGTCTTTCTGCATCTGCGCAATCGCATGGTAAATAGAACCGGGACGAACTACCGTCCATGTCTGCACACGCCAATCTTTCAGGTCTTGGTAGACGCGGTATCCGTGGGCGTGATCGCGACGCATAATAGCGCCTAAAACAAGTAATTTTACAACTGACATGTCTTAAGCTTACAGCAGCTATCCATACTAGTCAAATTTGAATAGTATATTCTTATGTTTATTTAAGATGTTTCGAATATCTTCGATGTCAGTTTCAGTTAATTCTTTTTCAAGAGTTATATTCCAGAACTGTCTCCCCTGCCAAAACGTTTATGTTAAAAATGACCTCTATCACGAGGTCATTTTTTGTTAGATATCCATTTCTAGGTAATCACCTTGCACCACATCTAACGCCCAAGCTTCTTCGTTGGGGATATGCTTGATAAGTGCTGCTGCAGCGTGAATTATCCACCCTGATGTAACAATAAGTACACTATCGTATGGCCTGTTTTTTAGCTCGGTAAGGAACTGCGCAACGCGCTCTTTCATATCTTCTATAGATTCACCATCATTAAATCGTGCGGTCCAACGGTTTTCTGTGGCGTCCATAGCTCCCAAGAGTAGTTCTGCGGACTTACCTTCAAAGCCTGAGCAGTGGTCATTTAGTAATGGAGCTATTTCAATTTCAACCGGAGTATCATGGTCGTCTTGCGCGAACTTTGCTGTTTGTTGGGTACGCCTCATCTCAGAAACAAAGATGCGATCAATTGGCATACTATGAAGTTTATCCGCCAACTCTTTCGCCTGTTGGGTTCCTAGCTCGGTAATATGTACATCGACTGAAGGATCACCGTTGCAGAGATTTTGATCGTTATAGTTGGTTCGGCCATGTCGTGCGAAGTATATTTTCATCATTTTATAATACATCATCTATATTGCTATTAGAGAGGCGTGCTAAAATCAGTTCATGAGTGAGCGAGAGAACAATATTGCATACATTGACGGGCAGAATCTTTACATGGGTACTGCTAAAAGTGATCCAAAATGGATCGTTGATCTTGCTCGTTTCCGTACGTACTTAAGACAAAAGTATAATGTCGACAATGCCTACTATTATCTTGGCTATGTTCAAGAAGGCGCTAATATTGAAAAGTTATACGAGACTATCCAAAAGGCCGGATTTATTCTTGTTTTCCGTGAGCATAACAGCGCAATGCTCGGTAAAAAGAAAGGTAATGTTGATGCCGATATTATCTTCTCAATTATGAAGCGGCTTTATCTTAAGGAAGAGTTTGATAAAGTGGTGCTGGTATCTGGCGATGGTGATTACAAGATGCTCGTCGATTTTCTTATTGGACAAGCCAAGTTTGAGAAAATTCTATTCCCGAATCGACGCTATCGTTCATCGCTTTACAAATCGATAGGTATTGAACACTTCGCATATCTCGATGATGCAGGCACTAAAAAGAAGATCCAGAAATAAAAAAGAGAAGCTTCCTTAGGTAATTAGCCGTTCGGGGCGCTTCTCGTCTTAATGCTTAAATTGTAGCACGAATGTAGTACATTTTCAACGAGCGTTAGTCCAATCATTGATTAGACAAGTCAAATCTCACCACTGGAGCGAATAACTTAGCACTTTCGGCAAACTCCAAGGCTTTTGTTCGAAATATGACCTGTAAGCCCTGCCATACTGTTTTTACGAAATCTACAGAGTAATCTGTAGATTTTTGGTTACTAAAAATAGCAGTGCGAACGTCACGGTAGTTGACGATATATAAATATAGTTGTGTAATTATTATTACTAAATAGTGCGGACTGAATATTTTTTATTTTATATAGATTACCCTTTGGTACTAGACTGTAGATGTATCGACAGCTAGGCTCAGTCCGACTCATAACATACATGGAGTATAAAATGGACAAAACAACAATTGCCGAGCAACATTATGTAGCGCGCTTAAGGCATCTTCTAGCTACTGAGCACGACAGTATTAAACTTCTGGAACGTATTGCAGAAGCAGTGTCATACCAGCGCCGGTTGTTAATGGTGTTGAGTGGATGCTGGAGGATGTTCGGATAGAGTCTAGAGTTACTGCTGAAGATCATCGTGTATTGCGCAGCTGGCAAGCTGTTTCCCCTGTTGTTTAACTGTACTATATTGATTTAGTAAACCCAGATTGTTTAATAGTTATATTCCAGAACCGTCTCCCCTGCTCCACGTAATGGTGAGACAGTTGTCGTGGATGGTGACCGCAGAAAGTCATAGGTCAGTGGAATCGCTACTAATTAATTTGAGTGGTTTGAATAGTAATGTAAGATACTATCTATGAACCCTAAAAACCAAAAAGTCTTCGTTGCCATTATTCCCGCGCTAAGCATTATATTCGGCGTTGGTATTGGTATTGCTCTTAATAACGTGCCGCTTTGCTTGCTCATTTGCGTAGCGGTTGGAGTGATCGTAACAGGGCTACTAGTACGACGTTTTCGACGTTAGCGTATCCCTTGTAGTCAATACATTAATTGTTATTTGCTATAGCTTATTATAAAAGGTATCCGAGCAATTGCCCGGATACCTTTATCTTATCGTCAAACAGAATCTAGTTTTGTACGGTCACATGTACTGTTGACGTTGACCCGGCGTCTTTATTGCCTTGAGCGTCTTTGGCCGACAGCACTATGGTGTAGTTGCCATTAGGCACTGTTGTTGTGTCCCAGTTGTAGCTGTACCCAGTTGTGCTAGCAGGTACTGCATACTGGTATTTGCTAGCGACAGCCTGGCTTGCACTATTAAAGACGTACAGTTGAACATTGTAGGCGGAATTAGAGTTAATCGTACCTGTAATGCCGGTAGTACCGCTGACGGTACTGTTAGCCAGAGGATTACTAATACCTACGATCGGTGCGTGGTTGATTAAAGCACGGCCCACGTTATTGCCGAAGTATTCCGTATACCACAGGGCGTTGTCTGAGCCGAGCGTGATGCCGTATGGTGACACACGGCTTGGTAGACTATATGAGCTAAAATTGCCGCTGGTCGTCAGACGGCCGAGTTTGCTGCCTTCGGTTTCAGTGAACCATAGCGCTCCGTCTGATCCGATAGCAATCTGTGATATCTGGTATTGCTCATCGGTAGCGTAGCTGGTCTGGGTGTGTGTCGTCATGTCAAAGCGGCCTATGTTGCCATTAGCAGACGACGAGAACCACAATGCACCATCGGGCCCACTAATGAGGTCATATCCATTGATCATACCGTTGGTGATCGGGTAACGGGTCAGCGTTCCATTTACATCAAAGCGATCAAGCGAATTCTGTGCTAGTTCAATACCCCATATAGCGCCATCTGAACCGACAGCTATGGAGCGCATTAGTGGCGCATTATTACCAGTACGAGCTGAGTATTCCGTTATAGCACCAGTGCTGACGTTCAGCTTACCAACGCCATATTCCCAGCTACTGAACCATATATTGCCGTCCGGCCCACTGACTACGTCAGATGCAGATGACCCGCTCGGCACGGCGTATTCAGTGATGCTGCCGCTGGTGGTGATCCGGCCGACCTTGCCGACATTTTCGCCAAACCACAGCGCGCCGTCCGGTCCGGTTGTAATACCGGTCGGTGCTGATGGGTTTGACGGGATAGTATATTCGGTGGTGACACCGGCGGTAGTTGTCCGGCCAATTTTTCCCGCCGTGCGTTCAGTGAACCACATGGCGCCATCAGGCCCAGTTGTGGCTTCAGCACTATTGGCGTCTTGAGTTGGTATCGGATACTCGGTAAAGACCGGCGAGGCACCGGCTACGCCGCCAAATGCTAATGGGCTGGCAAATACACCGGCCACCAAAACCGCTAGGCCCGATTGTTTGGCTCTCCGTAAGTGCTGGTTATTTTTATTTCTAATGTTCCATGTAATTTGCATACGCATCCCCCTAATTACATATTTTGCACTATGACCATATCACTGTGCCGAGCGAGTATGCAGTATAAAGCGTTACAGACAACGCTCTCCAGCTACCGTTCGCACTTCCCTACCGTATGCATTTAGGTCATCTTTTCAAATTTGAATAGTCTAAGCAATGCGGCGCTTTGATTATCGCTTGGGCTTTGAATTGTTAGCGTTACGCCGGGCGTTCCCTGAATTGCGAAATTAGTGACGTCTAAGTTGATAGTGCCAATATCCGGTATTTGTAAACGCTTGGTAGTCTCGTGCGTGGCTACAATTCCATGACGCTTCCAATAGTTTGCAAATTCTGCAGAGTGCTGCTGTAAGTAAGCTACTTGTTCTTTGAACCACGGTTCTTCAACAAATTGCACCGTAGTGCTACGAAATAGTGCTACGGCCGTTTGTGCTTGGTCTTCCCAGTCTGGAAGTATTATGCGTGATCGCGGATTAATAAACATAAAATGCAGTGTCGTCTGATCCTGCTTGGCTAAGGCTGCGAAGTCAGCATATACCGCCTTGGCATAGCCATTGTAGGCGATCACCTCGGTTTTATAGTTAGTGACGAACGCAGGATAAGGTGATGCATCGATAAGTGAAAGCACGTTTGTTGGTAATACTGCCTCGGGTAAATTTTCTTTGTGTGGCGATAGTAGATGGGCCAGCTCAAAAACATGCTTAGTCTCTTCGGAATTAAGCCGAAGCGCTCTGGCGATTCCCGACAACACTTGTGGTGACACGCTAATATCCCGTCCTTGTTCCAGCCAGGTATACCAGGTGGCCCCTACTCCAGCTAGCATAGCTACTTCTTCCCTGCGCAGACCAGGAGTACGACGGCGGATACCTTCCGGCAGGCCTACATCGGCAGGTTTGACTTGCTGACGACGGGCTTTTAGGAAGCTGCCTAATGCTTGCTTAGTTTCCATAATAAATTCCTATACCTAGTATTTTTTATACTAGGATAATCTCACTTCTATTACTAGTATAAAAACTATTTTATCATAGTACTGTTTAATGGAGATCACGTATGGACATAGATAGAATTATGAGTATTTTACAGAAAGCGATTGTAGAATGTAGCACTCAAGATGGCAGGGCATCAGTTGCGATAGTCGATGCTGGTGGTAATTTGGTAGCATTTCAGCGTATGCCTGGTGCTAACCTAGTGACGATTGATACTGCTATTGGTAAGGCATATACTGCGGTCGCGATTGGCGCGGATAGCGGCGTGCTACACCAAGCCATGCAACCTGGAGCACCTCTTTTTGGCATGCAGGCTATGACAATGCAACCGCATCCCTTAGTGCCATTTGCTGGTGGAGTGCCTATAGTAAATGCTGACCAAGAAATCATTGGCGCCATAGGTGTTTCCGGTATGCCCGATTCAAGCAGCGACGAAGTAATCGCCCGCCAGGCGCTGGTCTAAGATGACTGCGGCTATGCGAGCAATTACATTCAATTCGTTTGGCGCTATCGACGTATTGCGGGTCGAGTCGGTAGTTATGCCGGAGCTGACATCGAATCAGGTGCTTATTCAAACAAAGAACATTGGACTTGGTGGCGTTGATGTACTGATACGAAAAGGTAAGCTCGAGGCACTACTTGGCACACCGCCGGTTCCGCTTGGATTAGAAGCTACAGGCGTAGTTGCGGCGGTAGGTGGCAACATAAAAGATTTCAGTATTGGCCAAGAAGTTGTGACAATTATGCCGCCTAACGGGGCGTATGCAGAATTTATTGTCGGCGATGCGGCATTGACCGTTGCATTGCCGCAAGACATACCGGCGTATGATGCGGCTGGTATGGTTAACCTAACTGCTGCTTATCTGGCGATTCAACACGGCGGCATTTCAAACGATACACGCACAGTCATGGTACATGGCGCGAGCGGTGGACTTGGTAGTGCTATGGGGCAAATGCTCCGCGCCTTGTACCCCGATGTTCATAGTTTGGGCACGGTGCGAGATATTAGTAAAAAAAAGTTTGCAATGTCTCAAGGTTTTAAAGAAGTTATCAGTTCTAATGATTTTACAGATGAGTCGTATATGAGTACGAGTGAGCGACCTAAAGTCATTTTTGATCCGATAGGTGGAGAGTTGCGGCGATGTAGTTTAAGGCACCTTCAGCCACAAGGCTCATTAATTGCGTTAGGCAACACAACCGCCGAGGTAGATTCGATGATACCGAGTCAGAATATCTGGCTTAACGGGCAACGCATATTAGGATTCAATCTAGGCCTCTATGCTATGTCAAACACACAAAACGTACGCCAGGCCATGGCAGCCGTACTCCGATTAGCTAGCGATGGATCGCTAAGCATAAAACCTACACGTGTCTTTGCATTTGACCATGTGGCAGAAGCTCACGAATATCTTGAAAGTGGTCATAATATAGGGTGCTCTGTATTGCAAGTGTAGGTATTTGTTATATTCCAGAACTGCCTCCCCTGCCAATTCGCTTATGCTTAAAACAGTCTTAATTACGAGGCTGTTTTTGTTTGTCTCTACATCTTGTATAGTCAGGTTATGCGAAAAGTCTTTAATGTAGCCAGTGCAATATTGTCAGTAATTATGATCGGGGTCACGTTAGTAGTCGGTTGGTATCAAATGGTGCAGATAATTGATTTTTTGCCTGGTAACTTCGGCCTCGAAAACGACAAATGGTGCAAGGTTGATACTTCTAACCTATGTACTATCTATCCAGACCGTTTTTCCATGATTGCACTCGGGGTTATTGTTCCTGTAGTACTTGGACCGTTTGTGCTGGTATTTCTAAATACTATGAAAAATCCTCTGCCGCTTAAAAAAGGATTGCTAATCTGGTTCTCGATTATGATTGTTTCGGTCTTCGTTTATCTTAGCGGTATTATACTTTATACTGTTCTTTGAGAAGGTTTGCGGATAACTCGAACGACGATGCAACTGCTAATAGCTCAATATCTTTGTCCAATTTGACGGCATATGTTCGAAATGTGTCCACGATCCCCTGCCATACCGTTTATGCTTCAAAAGACTTCTTTGGAAGTCTTTTTTGATGTTCAGCGCACAGTAAGCGAACCAATTAAGGACTAATAGTCTGTATGAAAGGTTCCTGTAGTGGATTAGTACAACCGGTTGTACTAATAATCGGCGCTAGACCGTAAGTGGCACCTAAGACAGTATCCTAATGGCCAATGCTAGTGAATTGCTATATATTAAATAACTGTCTGCTTCGTCCATATGCACACCGGAGTCTGTTATGACTAAGGATAGGCCCGCCGATAACATCGTCGTTCAGCTGATCATCCGCGAGGATGAGTTAGGAGAGCATCTGACCAGGGAGGTCATTGAGAACTGGCGCACAAAGATTGCTCTGTTCGTCTCGCATGCCTACCGTGGGTGGAGGTATATCAGCCCTAAGTCGGTGACCGTCGTAATGCAGTCGGCATTGTTCGGGGTCTGCACTTACGATATTCAGGCGCTAGTAGTAATTCCAAATTCCGACGCTGTTAGTCGTGACGCGCTGAGCATCGCTGAGTTTTTTGCAAAGGTTATGGCCGAGTCGCTGCCTGTCGGTATGCATGTCGGTGTCATCACACAACCGGCGCAGGCTTGCTATAGCTTTGCCGCTCAAAGCAGTGAGGAAAATCCGCCGTCAGAGAGCGAGTAAGACACCGAGTGTGGGGTATCTATACGTACGATGCGTATCGCGTAGATACCCCACACTTCAAACCCAAGCACTGAATCTAACAATCGGCATCCGTATTTTTACATCCATTTGTTCAGATGGCGTAATGGTTATATTCCAGAACTGTCTCCCCTGCCACGATGTTATTACTAAAGCCTACAGATTTGACTGTAGGCTTTAGTAATGCGAAAAAGTTGTAATACGGTTAGATTAGCTTATGTTTTTTAAGGTTTTGTTGTATAATATATGACAATTACATAGATCATATGTTACGATCAATAAAATATTTTTACCGAACTTACAGCGACCATAAATTCTTTATCCTCGCTACTTTTGTGATATTTTGGCCCCTAGCGGTATATCTTATGTGGCGTCATAACAAAATGAATGTTCGTGCTAGAAGCGCAATCGCTGCCGTGTTGACTGGCTTTACATTGTTAATTGGTGTAGCCGGCTACAATGCACCGCCTACCGTGTCATTGGCAAACAGTTCAATCGCTACAGGTTACAAAACAGATGATAACTTCGTAGTTATCGCAGGCAGTGTTTCAACGCTTCATAAGCCTCGGTTGTTAATCAATGACAAACAAGTGTCTGTTGAAACATCCGGAAAATTTAGCTACCGACTTCCATTGGACGAGGGCGATACGAATGTCACGATTATCGCCAAATCAGAAAAAGGCAATGACGAAGAGCACTTTAAGGTCCATCGAACAACCGCATCGGAGTTTGCCGAACGTAAAAAGATAGCCGAAGATCGCAAAAAAGCGGCCGAAGAGAAAGCTGCAAAAGCTAAGACGGCGGCTATAGAAAAAGCTGCAAAAGCCAAAGCGGCAGCGATCGAAGCTATGCCTGTCTGCGATGGTGTGAAAGTTACGGCTAGTTGTAAAGTAGATGGTGGATTTTATAAAACATACACATATCACCCTGCTGTTGTGGCCAAAACACATCAAGAAACAGAAACCACCTACAAGGAACAAGTTACCGGCTATTGCACACTATGCGTTGACGGCACTTACTCTCCAAGTTGCGCTACCGGCAGAGGTGCTTGCTCGCATCATGGCGGCGTCGCTCAATGGAATGCGCCTCGAACCAGCAGAGTGCCAGTATACGGGACTAAGCTCGTTGTCGATGTGCCCGCCAAAGAAGCCTACTACGACAAGATCCCTGATAAGCAATTCGAATAATTATATAAATTCTCATGATGGTTTAAAAATGTCAAAAGAGCCACACAAAATTGCGGCCAAATATAGGGTCTTTTGTTGTTCCTTGTTATTGATGGCTTTTCGACAATTAAAACCGCGTTTTTTGTATACTTAACTCATGAAGAGGCTATATCTCATTACCTTAGAAATAGTGCCGTTAGAGCTAGGGCAAACATATGGCACTTTACCTTCGCACTTGACGCTTATGAGCAGATTTACAACACATTTATCTCTAGACGAGCTGACTAATATCCTTGAACCGCTATTTGTAGCTACAACCCCTATTAAGCTAACGTTCGGCGAAACAATTGCGCTTGGTCCAAAACAAGTCACAGCACATATGGTTGAAAGCTCCGACGAGCGGAAACTGCACGAAAAACTAATTACAGCGCTAGATGCTTCTCTAGTAAAATACCAGTATCCGCAATTTATAGGACCTAACCATAAGCCGCACGTTACAGCGAGAAATGGCGTACTGTTTCCGCCCAATAGCTTTCACTATTCCCGTGCCGCCTATCTTATTAAGATTGTCGATCATAATAGGCTGGTTAAGGCAAAATACAATCTAAACGGAATTGAGCGTTAGGAAACGTATTTTTTAGAGCTGCAATAAGTTTTGTGGCAGTTACTTAGGTCCGAATCCTGTCTCCACCATTGTGAATGTTACAAAGCGTCAGTCTTGCAAAACTATTATTCCCTTAGGTGTATTCCAAGATTAATAGCGACAATTCAACAGCACATCGCTAAGCGACACGCGGCGGGTGTTTGGGTCTTGTTAGCGCGTGGTAAGCAAAATAGCATTACGTAGCTACATATTATATAATTAGCGAGTCCACTCCTACGAAAGGACAATGCGCAAATGCGTATTAACATCAGACTGCTGCTGACGGCAGTCGTTGCTGCGCTGGTGAGCGTGCTGGGTTTGAGCCTGGTGACCGCCAGCTCCGCCTCGGCTTCAATCCATCAGTACCAGATGGATCCCGGCGACAGCCTCAGCGATGGCCAGGGACTCTGGTCTGCAGACGGCCAGTTCGTTGGCCACATGGACGGCGATGGCCACTTCGAGGTCTGGGTCGCCTCTGGCGACAAGTACGCCACAATCGGCACCTCGGGTTACCCTGACTCCATCATCAAGATGCAGGATGACGGTAACCTGGTCATCATCGCACCGGGCAACGTCCCCATCTGGTCCTCCGGCACTGACGGCCACCCCGGAACGGTGCTTCAGCTCCAGAACGACGGCGCCCTGGTGCTCTACGCTCCCGGTCACGTCGCACTGAAGGTCATTGTGCCCCGGCTCTTCGACGCCGACAACTCGGTGGCGACGCCCCGGCTGGAGCCCTACCCCACCGGCGATCCGGCGTCGAACGAAATCGGCGAGATGGCAGTTGAAGGTGGCAAAGCCGTCTTCTGCTCGTCGGCTGGCAAGGCCGTCGAGGTGTCCGGCAAGGTTCCGCACGGCAAGATCGCCGGCATCGCCGCCGACAAGGCCTGTGGTGCTGCAGCAAAGGGCGAAGTTCCGCGCAGCATGGACGGCTACGACGCGACGGTGCTCGTTGGCAGCATTGCTCTCGGACCATTCGGTCCCGCCTTCGAGATCTTCTTCGGCGACCCGCCGTCGGCGAACTAACCCACCGAAAGGTGTATACTACACCTTTCGCAAGCGCAAGGTCCTGATCGTTCGTTCCTGAAAGGGGTGGTAGCGCTGGGGGTCCTGGTATCGTCTCGACAGCCGTCGACACATCCAGGATTCCCAGCTATCACTATATTTGGGCATGTATTGTATCTAGCCGGTCTAGCCTTATTCAATTTTTTGTAGGGTGGATTTTCTCAATCAGTAAGCCAAAAAATGTCTTACTTGCCATAACTTTTTTACTAGGTCTACAGATTGAACTGCATACTTTTTATAACCTAATTCCGATTAAAGTGTGTCGTTTTTGACTAAACGGGTAAACAAGCTGTCGATAACGACAAGATCGTCTGTACTGTATTGCTGCCATATCTGCTTCAAGTCAATTGTGCTGAACGAGGTCTCAAGTTTTTTTGCACCTGCAGGAGTAAGTCCTACAAGCACTTTGCGTCTGTCCTGGCTATCATGGGTGCGTGTGGCGTAGCCAGATTTTTCGAGCCTATCTACGACTGTAGTGATTGCAGCATTGGTAAGCCCCGTTTTTTCTGCCAGTTGGCTGGCGCACGAACGGCTGAGGGCATAGCTGGAAACATCGACCATGTAGACAGTAAGCGACGCATTGAAGCATACCTCCAGGAAAAACAAATTGCGAGCACCATTCTTGCTCCGACCTTCTTTATGGAAAACCTACCAGAGTATTATTTTGACCAGCTAAAGCAAGGAGTCTTTGCCTTCCCTCTTAGCGCGGGACGAAAGCTTGACCAAGTCGCCGTAGCGGATATTGCGAGCATGGCTGTATATGCAATAGAGCATCCCGTAGAAATGGTTGGACAGCGCATTGAGCTAGCTTCGGACAGTGTAAGCGGGGACGAAGTGGTGGCTACACTGTCCGAAATCTTGGGCCGGCAAGTTAAGTATATACAGTTACCCATCGAGCAAGTCCGACAGTATGCGGGCAACGATATTGCTGACATGTTCGAACGTTTTGAGCAGGATGCGTACCATGTTGATATAGCTGGCCTACGCTCTAAGTACCCTGACATAGCTTGGCATAGTTTTGCAAGATGGGCAGAAAAGCGTGATGATATTGCGGTCGACTATTTGCCTAAAATAATATAGCTAACATCGTAGTGTGCTTCCGGCGAGTTTAGTTCGGGGCTAACCTGCAAACCCCGCCACGACGTTTTAGCTAAGCCTGCAGCTGAATCCGCAGGCTTATTAAATAGACATAGTAATGTGTGGCTCTTCTCCTGAACCTAGCAAGGAGTAGGCCAAAAAGACTACCCCTTCGCTGCCGGCACTAAAATGAGCAATCGTAATACCGGCCGGCTCATAAAAGGCGTCACCAGGTTGGAGTGTTTTTTCTGATTGGCCTTCTATCTGTAATATGGCCGAGCCTGACACTATGGCCCCTAAAAGCGGTTCGCTATGAATATGGGCGCCTCCGACAGTATTGGGCTGCATAGTTATTCGCTGCACCGTAACATGATCGATCTCTTTTGCTGGACTAATAGCCGCTTCTAGTAAAATCTCACGGTTGACTGGCTGGGGTTGCATAGCTGCTCCTCATTTTAATAACATACTATATATCTGTGTCAGTCCAGATGAAGTAGTTACAACTTTTCTAATATTCTGGCACCGATTTCGCGCGACACCTCCCTATAGTCGACGCGTAAATTACCAAGGATCTGCCTGGCGACCATCTTCCTTTTTAGGATAGTTTGAATTGCTTGGGGACCAAAATTCTGGTCTTGTTGGGTCTTAATATCTAGCACGCGTGAGGCCGCAATAATTCCAGGCCATGGTCGTGGCGCTTCGCCGCCACGCTTATTTTTGCTAGCCAGTACCCTAACATTACCCAGGTCTTCGCTGTCAACGACCACGATTCGTTCTGGGTCGTAGCGGCGTCTTACATGTTCACTGGCTTTGGTTTTGACTTGAACGCCAACCGCGCGTTTTTCGACCGTATCAACTACTACTAGGTCAGCATTTGCACGACCACTACTATGCTCGAATTGCGCAGGGGCCGGTACGACGGTAAGATTAGGGTGACTTTTGACCCAGTTTACTAAAACGATAGTGGCATCGCATTCCTGCATAGCACCTTCCATACGCGAAAAAACGAATTGTGACGCCTCACTCTGAAATGCTTCATCGCCCCGTCTGCGCAGATAGTTCTCGCGGTACTGATAGTATAAAAGACCATCGAGCGCTAAGCCGTTCAGAGTGTGACGGATAGGTGTAACATTGCCACCCTTATTCCATGAGCCGTTTATGACTGGCTGCCACATGCCGGCCATGTGATAGTTTAACCCTAGGAAATTAACCTCGTTACGATACTTCCAATCGTTGCCATTGGCCAGCATGCTCATTTCCAGATCACTAAAATTAGCCTGTTCTTCGTATTCTGTTAGCTGGCTGGCCCGTTCTGACAATCCTTGTGTTTGACCACTGAGGCTATCGTGCAGAATATGCCCGTAGCCGTATGAATATAATTGTGCAGCCTGGATTTGCTGATTGGCGGTCTCGTTATAAACCTGGCTTGGCACCAGGTCGCGCTGGTATGCTTCAAGGAATTCTACAGATTTCATCAGCATATAATACCTTAACCTTTGATATGTCGTAATCTTTTAAACCTGAAGGCAGCAGGTTTACAGCCGAGGCTTAACCATTTACTATACAGGTAACAATGGTTAAGCCTATCAAGACAGTCCGTAAGGCGGTACGAGCCTTCTCAGTTAGCCGGCCGCAGTGGTCGGCTGTGCTAGTGGTAGCGATTTTCGCTGTAGTCGGCTCGGTTTTTGTGTGGCGTAGTTTTGCCGCCAATGCCAACCTGCCGGGCGACGTTAACAGCGATAATAAGGTCAACCTGACTGACCTTAGCCAATTGCTGAGTAAATGGAACACTACCGACAGCACGAGCGACGTTAACAGCGATGGTAAGGTAAATTTACAAGATTTGTCATTACTACTCTCTAACTGGAACAAGACGTACACTCCGGGTACGCCCCCAACCACTCCACCTCCAACGACGCCCCCTGTCGAATATCTAGCCAATGAACAGTTCAATGGCACATCACTGAGCGGCACACAATGGGCGGCTAAGACCTACAAGAAAGGCTATCGCAACCAGGAGGAGCAAGACTACCGGCCATCCCAGGCCAAAGTCGAAAACGGCAATTTAGTCATTACAGCTGTCAAGGATGGCAGTGGCTGGCACTCCGCAGAAGTCGAATCGACTTGGCGTCTGAACCATGGCTCGTTTGAAGTACGTATGCGCACCTCGGCTTCTGCAACCGGCATGTGGCCTGCTGCCTGGCTGCTAAGCGACTCATGGCCAGGAGATGGCGAAGTCGACATTATGGAAGCTGTCGATGACGATCCGACTGTTTGGGGTTCACTGCACGGTGGCCCAACCCACTGGAACCTGTATAAGACCCACACGCCGGTTAACGTTAGTGAGTGGCACACCTACCGCATGGATATCACCACCAATACCGTCGCCTGGTATGTAGATGGCGTCAAACGCGGTGACTACAACAAATCACAAATCCCTTCAGGTCGGACTTGGCCATTCGACAGCAAGACTTACTACGGTATCCTTAACCTAGCGATGGGTGGCACGTGGGCGAAGGATACCAATAGCTCGACGCCCAACCCCCTCATATTGTATGTTGACTATTTCACAGTCAAAAAGTTGTAGCAACTAACTCTGCCGCGTAAGGCATAGTTAGCGTGTCTCAAGGCTATGCTCTACCGCTTCCAAATAGTTGTCGATGATTTTTGCAGCCTCATCACCAATAGGTTTACCGTCAATTTGGATATTTTTTTCGAATGTTAGTCCGGCTTCTGTATCGAGAGGTTCGGCTTGCAGGTATCCAGTCATTAAATTGCGTAGCTCGGTGATAGCTTTTGATCCGCCCGTCCAACCGTAGCCGAAAAATGCGACTGGTTTGCCAGTCCACTCATTGCAAAGCCAATCAATCGCGTTTTTGAGGATTGCAGTATAGCTATAGTTATATTCAGCCGTTAAAAAAAGTACCATGTCTGCCGATTGGACCTGCTGGCTCCATGCCAAGGCGTTGCTATCATTAATATGATAATCGCCGTTAGACGGTATATCTGCCTGGTTAAAGAATGGCAGAGGTGTAGACTTGAAGTCGGCCACCGTAACCTTAAGAGATTTATGATTAGTGAGCTGTTCTTGAAAAAGTGCCAGTACACTGTCGGCTACACGGCCTTCTCGTGTACTACTTAATACGATAAGTAATTTCATGCTCTCTCCTATGAGATATATTAGTCTGTCTCTTACGTTATTCTAGCAAATGTATATGATTCTTTTTCTTACGTAAGGCGCTGCGATGACACCTAATTAACCAGCGCGGTGTAAAATGAAACAATGCGCGAACTATCTCCACAAACATTAAGCGAAACAGACCGGCGTCTTGTGGCTGCTTGGGCTGCTGACTGCGTCGAACATGTCCTGGGGCTATTCGAGGCTGAGTCTCCACGCGATGGTCGGCTTCGAGTACTCATTGCTCGTACTCGTGCGTTCTCTCGCGGAGAGTTGAATACTGCTGAAGAGATTCGACGTCGGTTTGCCGGTGGCGTCAGTGCCAGCGAAATAAAATCACCAGCCGCAAAAGCTGTTGTCCGTGCGGCTGGCCAGGCAGTTGCCGTTTGTCATATGGGAGCACACGCTTTGAGCACATCCGCTTGTGCTGTTGCAGCTGCTAGCCTTGCAAATCCTGATAAGCCAGAAACAGTTGAGACTGAAATTCGCTGGCAGCTTGACCACATGTCGCTAGAAGTTCGCACTGCCCTACAAAAGCTTCCTCCGATCGACAAAATATCATCAGGGCCGCTTGGCCCCGGACTGAACACCTCAGGCCAGCTCGGAGCTATCATTCGCAAGCTACAAGTCGGCCTTCAAAGTACACGATAGTAGATATGTGCCAAACCTCGAGAATTATTGTGTGACGGCTCCATCGTGGTAGATTCGACGAGCCAGCAAATGTGCATCAAGGAATGGTCTTTCCCAGTGGGGATCATGAACCAGTCGGGCGAATGTATCAAACCCAGCTGCAGTAAGCAGTCCAATAAACTGGTCCACTGGCCAACTAAAAGCCGGCGCAACGGCATGTTCAAAGCCAACAGGCTGTGATCCATTGTGGGTCGCATAAAATGATACGAATAATAGGCCGCCCGGGGCTAAAACTCTCGATTGCTCAGTAAGTATAGTAGGTAATTCTTGGGGCGGAGTGTGGATCATGGAATAGTGGGAGACTATACCACCGAACGAACCATTTTTGACAGGCAAAGATTCCATCGTTGCTTGTGCATAGTGTGGCCCTGAATGGTTTTGCTGAGCATGCTTGACCATGGCGCCGGAAAGATCATAGCCAGTAGCGTCTAGTCCTAGTTCCTGCAGCATCGCCGTCATATGTCCAGGGCCGCAGCCAACATCGGCTACCCGTAAGTTTTTTGTGTCACGCATTAGTTCGCTAAAAGCAGTAAGCATAGCTCGTGTAAAAGGCAGCGTTTCAAGCCTGTTGTCGAACATTGAAGCGTATTGCTCGACGACTCCGTCGTAACTAACCCTGGTAATGTCTTGATATCCCATGTCTACTATATTTCTATACGTCTGCTAGTGCCTATCGCTACAGGCTTACTTACGTTTGCGCAATTGGCGCGGCGCAATGTACGCCACGAGTATGAACGCGAACAATACAGCGAAACCACACATAATACTCGGAATGCCCTGCC
>Ga0190273_10000137_pt1 | contig 38597 bp, 39 predicted proteins | sample Popmic504IS_FD_134513 | JGI IMG/M metagenome (GOLD analysis project Ga0190273, IMG submission 134513) | Populus adjacent soil microbial communities from riparian zone of Shoshone River, Wyoming, USA - 504 IS | ecosystem: Environmental > Terrestrial > Soil > Riparian zone > Trees stand | place... | reverse complement strand
GCGACCGAGCCGGTTTCGTCGTCGAAGAACTCGTCGTTGACTTTGCCCCAGCCGCCGAAGTCGGCGATGTGGAACAGGTCTTTCGGAGTCGGGAACTGCTTCTCGTCGACGAGTTTCGGGTTGACCGGCCGGTAGCCGTTCTCGGCCCAGATTTCCTGACCCTCATCCGACCAGATGAAGTCGAGGAAGGCCTGCGCGGCCGGCTCCGGCGCGCCTTTGGTGACGGCGATCGGGGTCTCGATCAGGAGCGTCGCCGGGGGCACGACGTATTCGACGTCTTCACCCTCTTCTTCGGCCTTGATCGCCTCGTTCTCGTAGCTCAGGAGGACGTCTCCCTGGCCCTGGGTGAAGGCCGAGAGCGCGTCACGACCGCTGCCCGGCTGGGCGACGGTCTTCTCGAGCACGGTGCGGACCTCGTCCAGCGCCTGGTCGGGGGACTTGCCGGCCTCGATGGCGTTGCCGTAGACGGCCATGATGTTCCAGCGGGCCGAACCGGAGCTGAACGGGTTCGGGGTGATGATCTCGACGTCCTTGCTCTGCAGGTCGTCGAAGGTCTCGAGGCCCTCGGGGTTGCCCTTGCGGACGACGAAGACCACGACCGAGTTCTGGGCGATGCCTTTGTACTGGTTCTGGTCCCAGTCTTTGGCGACAATTTCGCCTTCTTCGACGAGCCGTTCCATGTCGCCGGCCTGGGAGAAGTGGACGATCGATGCGGGCTGGCCCGCTGCGACGGCACGGCTCTGGTCGCCGGAGGCGCCGAACGAGTTGCTGAAGCTGACGCCCTCGCCCTCGGGGGTTCCCTCGAAGGCAGGCTCGATCGATTCGGTGTAGACGGCTTCCGGGGTGGAGTAGCCGACGACGTCGAGCTTGCCCCCTCCAGAGGAGTCAGAGCCGGTGGCGCTGTCATCGCTGCCACCGCCACATCCAGCGGCAAAGACTGCGAGGAGCAAAACGAGAAGAGCGGCGGGGAGGCCGACCTTCACGCTGCGCCGCCGGGTAGTGCGAGCGTTCCGCATCTAAGTTCCTTCCTTTTTCGACAGACTTACTTTCTTGAGCGACTTACTGCTCAATGAGGGCGGCACCGTAGCACAAAGTCGACCGAGAAAGTCTGGAATCCGGATCGGGATTCCAGGATTTGAGGTCAACAATCCCTTTTCGGCTTAGGATGGACGGGTGAGCGTCGACGCCGTCCGCACCCCGGACGAGCTCTTGGAGGGGCTGCCGGACTACCCGTTCGAGTCGCGCTATCGCGAAGTGGACGGGCTACGTCTGGCGCACCTCGACGAGGGGGAGGGGCAGCCGGTGGTTTTCTTCCACGGCGAGCCGACCTGGTCGTTCCTCTGGCGCAAGGTGATCCCACCGGTGCGCGACGCTGGCTACCGCTGCATCGCGCCGGACTACGCGGGCTTCGGCCGCTCCGACAAGCCCACCGACGTGGGCTGGTACACCTACGACCGCCACGTCGAGCTGATGGCGGCGCTGCTCGAGGAACTCGACCTGCGTGACGCGACCGCCGTCGTCCACGATTGGGGCGGGCCAATCGGCCTGCGGCTCGCGGTCGAGCACCCCGACCGGATCTCCCGCCTGGTGATCATGGAGACGGGTCCCTTCACCGGCCACCAGAAGATGAGCGACACCTGGTTCGCCTTCCGGGACTTCGTCCGCAACAACGAGGACGTGCCGGTGGGGCTCCTTATAAAGGGAGGCTGCAGGAACGACCCCGGCGACGAGGTGATCGCCGCCTACGACGCGCCCTACCCCGAGCCCGCAGCCAAGGCCGGCGTGCGCGCCTTCCCGCTGATCCTGCCGACGACCCCCGACGCCGTCGGCGCCGCCGAGGGCAAACGCGTCGCCGACGCGCTGCGCGAGGACGAGCGCCCGGCGCTGGTCCTCTGGGCCGACTCCGACCCGGTGCTGCCGTTTTCGGTCGGCGAGCGCGTCTCGAGCCAGCTCGGCTACCCGCCGCCGCGGCCGGTCGAGAACGCCGGGCACTTCCTGCAGGAGGACGCGGGGGCGGAGATCGGCGCGACCGTCGCCGATTGGCTCACCTCTTAAGCGGACCCCTCTACTAGTTCGAGCATCTCCTGGTGGGGGCGGTCGAGGAGGAGCTGGACTCTGCGGGGTGGGGCGTTGTCCTCGAGCCAGGTGACGGTGCCGGGCCAGTAGGGGCTCGGGGGCCGGCCGGGGTGGTGGAAGGCGGTGGCGAAGACACAGCTGCCGGTGTTGTGGAGGCGGCCGCCGCGCGGCAGCTCCCATTCCGGTTCGCTCGGCAGCGGGCCGCCGCGGTGGGTGTGGCCGGTGATCACGTGGACGTCGTCGAGGCCGAGGCGCACGGCGAGCTCGACGGCGGCGTCGACGCCGGTGCGGGAGATCGCCTCGGTGCTGACATCGGCTGAGAAGTCGGCCCGCAGCAACCCGTTGAGGCCGCGGATCACGAGCGGGAAACCGGCGCGGGCGGCGCGGGTGGAGATCGTCCGGCGCTCTTCCCCCGCAAGCACCTCCCACGCCCGCTCGAAGGGCCCGTTGCGGCGGCGCCGGGGCGGCAGCACCTGGGCGAGCCCGTAGGCCAAGCCGTAGAGCGGTCGCAGGATGCGCTCGTAGTCGCTCGGGGTGGTGCGCTCGGGCAGCGGCTGTGAGAGCCGGGCCATCAGGGCGGCGGCTATGCACTCGGCCCGGGGAAGCATCAGGTGGGCGTCCATGTAGTGGCCGTGGGTCGCGTAGACGTCGTCGCGCAGCCAGATGCCGGGGTAGACGAGCTGCAGTCGCGCCGGCCCCAGCCAGCCGTCGAGCAGCGCCGCCGGGGGAGAGGAGGGCGAGTAGCGGTGCTCCATCTCCAGAGGCCCCTCACCGCTGATCGAGAGATCGTCGAGCAGCGGCTCGGCGAGGCGGGCGTCGTGGTTGCCCGGCACCAGCACGACCTCCGTATCGCCCAGTACTTCGCCCAGCTCCTCGAAGAAGGACCGGCAGCGCTCGAGCGAGGGCCCGACCGGCAGGTTGCGCAGCTCGACCGCGTCACCGAGGAGGATGAGACGGTCGGCACCGCGGATCTCCTCGAAGAGGACGCGGCGCACGCCGGCGTCCCGCAGCACGTCCTCGTCGCTGGCGACGCCGAGGTGGAGGTCGGAGATGATCGCCGTCCGCACCGCCCCTTTCTACCGGAGCTCGGCGTTCGTCCTTTGTACCCCTACAGGGCTGCAAAGGACGAACGCCAACTCCTGCAAGTCGCGTTTGGCTGCCCAGCCAAGGTGGGTAATCTCGCCCAATGCACTCCTTTGGACCTGAGGAGATGGCGCCCGTCAACGGGATCGAGCTCTGCTACCAGGAGATGGGCAACCCCGACGGGGAGCCGATGCTGCTGATCATGGGCCTGGCGACGCAGATGATCGCCTGGTCGGATGAGTTCTGCGCGATGTTGGCCGAGCGGGGGTTCCGCGTCGTCCGCTTCGACAACCGCGACATCGGCCGCTCGACCAAGATCCGCTCGGAGGGGGTGCCGAACCCCCTCAACCTCCTCGTCGGCCGGGGCGACCCGCCCTACCGGCTGCGCGATATGGCCGCCGACACGGTCGGCCTGATGGACCACCTAGGGATCGAGGCCGCCCACCTCGTCGGCGCTTCGATGGGCGGGATGATCGCCCAGTGCACCACGATCGGCCACCCCGACCGGGTGCGCTCGCTGTGCTCGATCATGTCGACCACCGGCAGCCGCCGCGTCGGCCACCCCAGCTACAAGACCTTCGGCCTGCTGATCGGCAAACCGCCGCGCGAGCGCGAGGCGGCGATCGAGCGCGTGGTCAAGACCTTCAAGACGATCGGCTCCCCTGGCTATCCCTTCGACGAGGAGCGGATCCGCGAGATCGCCAGCCGCTCCTTCGACCGCGGCCACAGCCAGGCCGGGATCGCCCGCCAGCTGCACGCGATCACCGCCTCCGGCGACCGCACCGCCCGCCTGCGCGACCTCGACGTCCCCGCCGTCGTCATCCACGGCAAGAACGACGTCCTCGTCAATCCCTCCGGCGGCCGCGCCACCGCTAACGCGATCCCCGCCGCCCGCCTGAAGATGATCGACGGCATGGGCCACGACCTGCCCCGCCAGCTCTGGCCGACGATCGTCGAGGAGATCGCCTGCAACGCCGCCCGAGCACCCCAAGAGCGGCCGGCCGCCCAAGCGGCCTGACCCGAAACCGTCTCCGACCACCACCTAGCTAGGTGGCCAGAGACAGACTCGACGAGGCGATGCGGCTGAGAGGAGTCGAACCTCCACGGGCTCTCGCCCACACGGACCTGAACCGTGCGCGTCTACCAGTTCCGCCACAGCCGCGCGGGAGGCCAATTTACCGGTTGCGCGCCCCGCGCCTCTCCCCGCCTTGCGACCTTTCCTGTGACGTCGTCTCGCTACTCTCGCCGCCGCCTCGCTAAAATGCCCCGCATCCTCGCCGCTATCGTCTAGGGGACTAGGACGCCGGATTCTCAGTCCGGAAACCGGGGTTCGAATCCCCGTAGCGGTATGGCCCTATCGGAGAGAGCAGCGGTTCCCGCTCCTCCTATATCCCCTAAGTCCTTGGCGCTGTCGAATGCGCTGGAGACCAGGGCGCGCAGGTGAACTCGCCCAGCGTTGCGGTCGATCTCGACCCGCAGGCGAAAGGCCTCGAAGACGGCCCGCTGCAACTCGGGATCGGCGTCGGCAAGCTCGGCGGCCAGGTCCGGAAGCGAAGCCAGAACCGTGCGCGCGTCCTCGGGGTCGACGGCGGTGCTGTCGCGTCGGGTTTGATCGAGCTGCTGGAGAACCGCCTGCGCTTCCTCACGCTCGCCTTTGAGGCTGCGGATACGCTCGCCGACGACGACCGGATCGACCCCTGCCTCGATCGCGCCGAGCTGGCGCTCGATCTTCTGGTCGATTTCGCCGAGCTGGCGCGCAACCCGCTTCCGCGTGCCGCCGCTCCGCGTGTCCAGGGAGCTGGTAAGGGCTGAGCTTTGGGCCTGGAAGTGGTCCAGCGCCTTCGGGCCGAAGATCCTGGTGGCGAAGAAGCTGTGGATCAGGTGAGTCAGCTTGTCCTCGCGCACGTACTGCCATTTGCCGTGGCCGACTGCCTCGGCCGCGCGGTCGCCGTAGGTCGCCCGGTAGCCGCAGGTGTAATAGGTCGGCTCGCCTTTTCGCCCGCGCCCCTGCATCCGCAGGGGGTTGTGCCCGGTCGCGCAGTGGACGATTCCGCGCAGCAGGTAGAAGCGCTTTTGAGAGCGCCGCCGCCGATTGCCGTGGCCGGTCGAGCGCCGTTGCATCTCCGCCTGCGCCCGCTCGAACTGCTCCTCGGTGATCAGCGGCTCGTGCTGCTCGGCTGCCTCGATCCATTCGTCGCGGCTGCGGCGGGTGACGGGACCGACGCCCTGCTTGTGGGCGCGGGAGTCGAGCCGGTTCCAGTAGAGGTGCCCGGTGTAGACCGGATTTTCGAGCATCGCTTTGATCGTCGTCTTGGCCCATTTGCCCGATGCGTTGCGCCTTTTGTCGACGTGGCTCGGTGGCGGCGGGCCCCCCGGTCGGTTGAGGTGGTTGGCGATCTCCTTGTAGCCGGCACCGGAGAGGAAGCGCTCGAAGATCTCGGCGATCACGGGAGCCTGGTCCCGCTCGACCACCAGCCGTGACTTCGTATTGCCCGCCTTGGCCCGCGCCGGGTCGGGATGCGGCTCGTGCTTCAGCCGGTAGCCGTAGGGGGCGCGGCCGCCGTTGCGGTAACCCTGGCGAGTGTTCTGCGTCTGGCCGCGCCGGACTTCGCGCCCCAGCTTCTCCACCTCGAACTGATCGAGCGCCTGGAACATGTGGCGGATCAGCCGTCCCTCGGGGCTGGTCTGGTCCCCGGCCGTGAGGGCGTAGAAGACCTCTACGCCCGCGCGGGTCATCTCGCGCTCGTAGGTCAGCGCGTGGAAGAGATCGCGCGAGAGCCTCGAGGTCGCGTAGATGACGACCGCATCGAAGCGACGCACCTCCCGCTCCTTGGCCTCCCGCAGCAGCTCGGCCCAACCCGCTCGGTCATCCCGCCGCCCCGCCTCCTGGTCGGTGAAGTCGCAGACGATCTCCCCACCCAGCTCGGCTGCTTTCGCGGCGCAGGCCTCGCGCTGCGAGGGGAAGGAGAGCGTCGGGTCCTGCTTGTCCTTGGTCGAGAGTCGGCCGTACCAGGCAAAGCGCCGCATCAGTGCCCCCTCCTCGTTCTGCGACGGGATGCGAGCAGATCGAAGATCGCTTTCGTCTGCTCGATGCGAAGTTGCTCGTCCAGCGCTGATCCGGGCTTGGTGTGTTCAATCGACATGGTGGGCTTGAGGTCGCCGGCCGGGGTCGCTTTGCGCTGCCGGCCTTCGTGATTGCGGCGGCGCCGGGCTGCGTTCCGTCCACCAGGTCTAGCTCCGTTGCGACCGGATCTCAAGTCGGCTCGGCCCCCTCGGCCGGAAGCTCCTTCAGCACCCCGGAACCGCAGAAATGGCAGTAGGCGGCGACGTCGCGCCGAGCGGGGCCGTGCTTGCGGTGAGGATCGGGATAGACGATCTCCTCGCAGCCCGAGCAGAAGCGCAGCGAGGTTCGGTCGACTTCGGCGAGGAAGCCGTCGCGGCCGATCCGGTGTCGGGCAATGAAGCCGCGCTTCTTGCTGAGCCGCGTGGCTTGCGCCTCGCGCCAGCGCAGGTAGCTCTCCCGCAGGCCTGCTTACTCGGCCGCATTCTCGCGATCCTGCTCGGCATCGCGGTTCAGCCCGTCGAGCGAGTCGGTGCCGAGGAGGAAGTCGCCCTCCTCTAGCCAGCGGCGGCGGTGACGCAGCTTCGGCCCTTCGCCGAATCGCTCCGCCGCCTCCTCCAAGCGCTTGACTTGGTTTGCGCGGTGGTGGGCGACCAACGCCGCAATCGCTTCGCGCTCCGAAGGCGTCGGCTCGCGGTCGCCAAGGCGGAGCGCGAGCGGTTCGGCCAGCATGCCGCCGATCGCCTCCAGCGCTTTGCGCTCAATCTCGTTCAGCGTGCCCTCTCCTTCGAGCGAGAGCAAGAGGGCATCGGTTGCCAATCGGCCGAAGCAATCGTCTCCCCAACCTCGGCGCAGCTCACCCCGCAGGCGCTCGGCGAGTGCCTCCGGGTCGGAGCGCAGTCGCTCGCGCTCCTCTTCTTCCTCGCGCCGTTCGGCTGCCTGGCGTTCCTTCCATTCATCAAACGGCCGGCGAGCCTCCATCAGCGCACCGAGGAGATCGGTCATTCCCTCGCCTTCGTCATCGAGAAGCCAGCGCTCCTCGACCGCGCATCGCTCCAACTCCCGAGCCAGGTCACACGCGTAGGTCAGGAGCAATGACTCGCGCCCGACCTGCCTGCGCATGGCAGCGAGGAACGAGCGGGCGCGGCTCTCGGTCGTGGTGATGAAAAGCAGCGCGGGGCAAAACGGGTGCTGCTGCTGCCACGCCTTGGCTTGCGCATAGTCCGCGTAGCCGGCCGCCTTCTGCGCCAGGCGTCGGTGGGACATCGATCCCATATCCAGCTCGACAAAGGCAGTGAGGCTCCCGTCCTGGTCTTCGATCTCGATGAAGAGGTCGGGGGCGATAGCGCGCTTCTCCCGTGAGGCCAGGACCGTGAACTCCTCTCGCGCTTCACCCTCGCGCTCGAAGCGAGCGATCCTGACCTGATCAGGAAGGGTTCGCTCCAGCGCGACGTAGATCTCACTGAGCCCAGCGGCATGGGAGAGGAAGAGCGGATTCGGCTCGCTGCGATCTCCTCCTCTCGGGGGAGGCCCTCCTTTGACTACCGCCTTGCCCTTGCGGGTCGGCCACAGGTGAAACGGAGCAGATCCCCGTTCGCGATACGGACGGCTACGGCCGGCGAGCCCGTTCTCGGCGAGTCGGGCACAGCGGTAGCGAAGCGTCCTCGCCGGCGTCTTCGGGTTGATCGCGGCGAGCTGGTTCTGCGTCAGCACCCGATGATGGGAGAGGAGATCGAGGATGCGCAGATCGAGATCGGAGAGAGGCGGCGTGCGATCGGCGGCGGACGAGGCTCGGCCCAAGGTCAGCGAACCTCCGGCCCGGTCGTGATGGCTTCGCCGCCGCCATCAAGGACGGCGATGTGATCGCGCCGGTACGGCGCAGAGCCGCTGCGTCCAGCGCGGAGGAGAGTCGCTGTGTCGCCAGCGGGGAGGCGATCGAGGTCGCGCCGAGTGCGATCGGAGCAGCCGAGGGTGCGAGTGAGGGCCGCATAGCCAGCGCCGAGGCGTCGCCCAGGAACGCCCATGGATGATCCTCGACCCGCCTGCGATGACTCATTGACGGAGTGGGAAGAGACTCGGGCGCGGGGGAGGGGCCGCGATCCCGCAGCGTCATGGGAAACTGCCGCTGCAGCCGCTTGCCAGTCGCCCCTCGACCGACTGGCAAGGTCGTAGCGGAGACCAAAGCGAGCCAGCTCTCGCCTCGTCGCCGGTTTCTCGGTTTTGATTGCCTGAAAGAAGAGCACGACCGACGACGTAAGCTCTGCTCAGCGCAGAAGTCAAGTCGTATGCGCAGCGATGCGCGGGAATGTACTTCGATTCCCGATAAATCGGGGGATTGACTTGACGGACGGCCCGTTGACGGACCGATGGTCCTCTTCGTCAGGCCATAGATTGCTGCGGCGTGACTTCGACCGCGGAGATACTCACCCTCTTGCTGATTGCGGTGGATCTCGTCGGTGTGGCGTGGCTGTTTGCAATTCTGAGTTTCCATCCGGCGCCAGCGATCCACCCGATGTCGCTGCGAGCTAAAGCGAGGGCGCTGCTTGTTTCGGACCGGCGACGAGATCGGGTAAAGCGGCGCTGGCGAGAATGGCGACAGCGCTTCCCGCTTCTGCGCGCCCTGCCGTTTGCGCTCCTTGTAGCCGGGACGTTCGCGACTGACATCCTGCCGTTTATCCCGACCCCGGGAGGCACGTTCACCGATGAGGTGAAGAGTGCCGCCTTCCTGGGAACGATGTGGCAGGTGGTGGCGGGTGCGCTGGGACTTTCGGTGGCGATGATTGCGTTTGCGTTCGAGGCGTTTATGTCGACCAGTCAGCGGCGACTGGGCGGCAACCTTCGCGAGTTCGCGGCGGAGACGTGGCTCCTGTTCGCAGTTCAGCTTGGAGTGCTCTCGCTGCTCATTGACGGGATGGTGTTGCTCGGGATCGGCGCGGGTGCTCCTGGGGGTTGGGCCGGAATGTGGGCAACGCTGCTTTCCGCTCTGACCTTGGCAGGGGTCGCCTATGTGCTGACGCGCGTAGTGAAATCACTGGATTTTGATGAGCTGGTCCGAATCCGGCGCGCCCGGCTTGAAGCGAATGTTGAGGACGCGATGTGGCATCAGCTGATTGGGCAGGCGGCTGAAGCTGTGCTGCGTGGTTACGCGGAGCTTGGGATCGAGCGCACCTGGATCGGCAAAGAAGGCAGCCAGGTGGTGAGCGCCAAGCGGGCTGGTGAACTACGCGATGTAAGGCTCGGGATCTTGCTCCGGTTGGCTGTTGCCGCTAAGAGACAGGGCCGTCAGCCGAAGTTTGAGTTGCTGGTAGGCCTGGGTGCGCGTTTTGAGCCCGAGGCGGAACTCATCGCGACTGCAGCCTCCGCGACGACTTACGAAAGGTGGCGAGTACGACGCGCGCTGCGGCTGCGGAGAGCACACGAGGCACCCCCTGATCGGAGCCTAAATGACGATCTAGCCCGTCTTCACGGTCAGGCAATGGCAGCAGCACGAGCAGGGCGGACCGAGGAGTGGCGAGCTATTGGAGAGCTATATGAGCTGGTGTTGCTGGCACTGCCGCGGGCGGCAAGGAAGATCGGTGTGCCATTTGAGGGGGCTATCGCCGCTCCGGGTTTCTTTGGTTACGGGCCGCTGCAGCGGATTGCTGAGTATCTAGGCGACGAGATTGAGGCGGCGCTGAGCGGTAGTGATGCCGAGCTGATATCAGCCATCGCGTACGTGCCTGGAGCCATGGCTCAGGAGGCGATGCGTATGCGTGCGGGCCGGGTAGCGACCGAGATGATCAAGACGTATCCCCGGATGTACTGGTTGGCTCGCAGAGAGCCAGGACCCAAGAGTCGTGCCGCGGAAGTACTGCTGGACCGCAGCACTCGCCATCTCGTGGAGCTCGACTACACGGTCGAAAAGGGATTGCAGGAGGCTGGGGACGACGAGCAGCCTCGACGTGAAGCGGCTCAGCTCGGGCGCGTGCTTTTTAGCCAGATCAACACGATCCTTAAGACGGCGCTCGATTTGTCGGACGACGAGATCTTTGCCGAGCTTGAGCGCAAGTGGGGGAAGATGTTTGAGGACGAGATCGCCTATATCTACGAAGAGCCCGGGGCCGAACCAGACATCGATAGCCTAGCCGGCCTTGACCGCTATCGCTCCGTGCTGCAACTGGGGCTGGCGATGTGGGCGACGCACCTCCTGGCACAGGGTGGATCTGAGGATGACGGGGGAATGCGAGGCAGGGCGTTGCGTTTGCTGTCGGCCCGGCTGGGTGATGTCGAGCATCTATTCGACAGCTTGGAGCGTGCCGAGCGGCGTGATGAAGAGGAGAGCGTGCCGTGGACCAGCTGGTTCTTGGGGGAGCTTCCCGAGGACGAAGCACACATGATCCCGACCTACAGCGAGCTGCTGTTCACGACCTTGCTTCTCGCGGTCGAGCGGGTGGATGCGGAGGATAGAAGCGAACTAAGGCCTCGAGAGTGGTTTGAGTCGAGGGGCACGGAGATTGACGTGGCAATAGGCGAACTGCGAGAGGGGGTCGAGCGGTGGAGCGGGGTGCTGGAGGCAGTCGGAGGTTCACAGCACCCGGCCGGAGCGGATGATCGACGAAGAGCTTGGTTGGCGAAGGTCGCGCGTCTGGAGTCGATGTTGAGCGAAGCACGTGGGGTAGCGATCGAGCAGCGTCGAGCTAAGGAGCGCGAAGCGACGCTTGATCAGGACCTAGCAGACGAGTTTCGGGCCAACCTCATTGGGACTACCCGAGAAAAAAGACTGGTGCGCGACCTTTTTGCAGCACAGGGGGCACTGGAGGAGCGAACCGATGAAAGAGCACTGGAGCCAAAGGTAAGCCGTGCCTGGCTGCCCAAGCGACTCTTCATTCGCGACTCACGGTTGATGGGTGTTGAAACTGCGGGTCGGAACCTGGCGAGGGTGTCCCGGAACGAGGAGATGAATCAGCTGCATGCGGCGCTTAGCGGGGTGCCGTGCGAGGAGCCGGATGGCGACTTCGGGGCGTCGCTGAAGCAGCGGATCGCTGATCTAGCGGAGGCGGGTCGTCCCGCCACGCTGTTGTTGCTGCCTGTTAGTTGGCGTCTGCGAGAAAGCCTCGGTTTGCCGCCGATGTGGGGGCATGCACCGTCCGAGTCGCCGCTGGTGCCGGCGAATCGCAGGGGAGAGTTTGCGGGACTGGTTGACGAGGTTCCGGTGCTCGATTCGCCATGGACGCTAGAGGACCGGGTCTACCTAATGAACCTGCCATCGGTGGGGCAGTTCGTCGAATGGTCGTCAGAGGGCGATAGCGGGATCGAGTTGGAGCTGCGGACGTTCAATGAGACTGAGGCGCGTGAGTTTCTGACGGAAAATCCAGGGGCACGCAAGGAGGGAGCGACGGAGGAGGAAGCGGTGAAGACGCTTCAGGAACAGGTGCTTTGTAGTCAATCCATGCGATGGCAGATAGAACCTTCAGAGGATCTGACGGCCCACTGTCTGATCGTGCCCGAGGATCTGCGCCACAAGAAGAACCCGCCAAGCAAGGACTAGAAGAACACGGACTCGGGACGCTTGGGGTGCGGTCGCAGGTCTTCCTTCTGAAGACGAATTACCTCGCCGGTTGCGAGTTCATCAATCAGCCACTCACGACGGTAATAGCCTCTTGCGATACGCCGCTCTACGGCGACCTCCAAAATTGCGACATCGAAAGTGCGCCTGGGTCCGCCGGCCTCAGTTCCAGAGAGCTCAGCTTCGACATAGACAACGCGCTCCCCGTTGGTCACAGCTAAGCGCCACCGCCGTCCGTCAAGGCCGGGAATCCCGTTTCGCGATCGAAGACCGCCGCAACGTCACCCGGGGCTTCACCTCGTCTGAACTTTGCGAGGGCAGCGCCGCGGAGTTCCTCGTTCATAAGGGGCAGAGTAGAACTGGGGCACGACGGATCGTGAGCCATTGGACCTTCTCTAGCCACCTATGAGCGAATGTCAATCGGCGAGTTGAAAATGAGAATGCCGGGGCGTCTCGCCACGCTCCACGCGATCTGCGAGATCAAGGGCCTGGTTGACCAGTCTTCCCTGCCATCCAGCTGACATCAGCCATGCACGAAGCGCCTCTTTGTCGACCGGGATTCCCGTGCTGCGTAGTGCTACAAGCGCGCCCGCCATCGTTTCCCTCTCATGGGTTGAAAGGACCGCATGATTCTCGTTAACCACGGCGGCGGCCCCTCGGATGGCGTCGGCCACCTGCGGGTCTAGCTCGCTAACCATTGCGGTGTCGAACTCGGCCTCCTGCTCGGACCGGACTTGGCCGATACGGGTTGGCTCATACACAGACCGCCAGGTCGCGACATCGTCGGGCCACTGGACAACCGCCGCAATGGCGGCTGGCCTTTTTCCCTCGATCTCCGCCATGACTTGATCGTCTGGCCAAGCAACGAGAACCGGACCTCGGACATGCCAGAAGCCACGGCGTGAGACTCCGTGCACGGTAATTCCACCGACCCGATACTCGTGAGGCTGCACACGCAGCCACTGAGCCTCGGAAGCGCCAATCGCCCAGTCCAAGCGGCCAAGTGAGTCATAGGTCGAGGCCACGATGCTCACCTCGGTGGCATCGAGCTCACCTGCCATCTCGATCAGCCAGTCATATGCCTCCCAGCGGGTGCCGCCTTCAGCGGGTGGAATCGCCCAGTCGACCTCCCAGATCCGAGGGATCGCACGCTTTTCCTGTATCAGCGACATGCTCGAACCGGGACAAGAAGCTTGAGGCCCATTGAAAATGGACTGCCTTCTTGATTTGTAGGATCGCTCAATGGCATAAGACCACGAGGCTAGGACCTTGATCGGTCGAACCTCGCCGAGCCACCTGTCGTAGCCGGTGCGTCTGCCATGATTTCCGGTGATGGAGCAGCCCGCGCACATCAAGGTCAGTGGCGCTCTCGAGGGCGAGTTCATCATCACCGAGGAGCGCAACGCCAACGAGTTTGTGATCACCCGCGACACCTCTTGGCAGGCGATGCTCGGCAAAAACGAGCGCGAGGCCTCCGAGGAGGAGATCGCGGCGCTAGAGGCAGAGCACGGGCCATTCCAGCCCGCAGACGGCGAGGGGTAGTCCTTGCCCATCCGGCGGGGTCATGCCCGCGTCCTCTTCAACGAGGGGGCTTTTGCCGAGGACACGATGCGAAGCGGCCGCGCCGGAGCGGAGACGCTGCGGGAGGCTCGCAGCCAGTTCGAGCAAGACGGGGTTGAGCTCAAGGCGCTGCGCCGTTGTGATCCCGAAGGTCGCGATGGCACGAAGCTCCCAGCCTGCTTCAAGGCCTACCTGCCGGCTCCGAATGGCAAGTTCGGGATGGTGTTCCGCTTCATCCGCGACGGCGAGGGCCTTGCGCTTCGCTACCTCGCATTTGGCGTGCGGCATCATCCACGTGACTCCAACGCGCAGACCGTCTATGAGATCGCGCACCGGCGTCTCCACGGCCAGCGGTCTTAGTCTCACAATCGTGCCGAAGACGCAAGCAGCAGCTTTCTCGAGTCCCACCGGGGCTCTCTCGCTTTCGCTGGGGGTTCGCCCGGCAAGACTTGGGGTCTTCGTGCCGATGATCCAGGGGATTAGTTGGCCGCTGATGATGGAGTGCGCTCTGGCGAGTCAATCGCAGCTTTGGGGCGGGCAGGCAAACCTGCCACTGCCGATGACGCCGGGCTTTGAGCAGAGCGAGCTGTTTTGGGCCTTGGCAGATCGGCTCGACGCAGACAGCTACGTCACCTTCAGTCCAGCGGGGGCAGACTTTGAGCGCTTGGACTCGGCGTGGTACGCGGCTCAGCGAGCGCGGATCGAGGAGGAACTGAATGACGCTGGCAGTGAGCAGATCGAGTACTTCTGGGACGAGTTTCAGAATGAAGCAATCGATCGAGTCGAGGTCGACGAGACCTTGCGGCGACAGCTAATCGATCGACTTGGTGCGGCCTGCCCGCGCGGTGACAGCTTTGACTGGTTTACCACGATGGATGAACCCCACTGGCCGTGGGGGATGGACGTGGCAAAACTCGGCAAGTTGCCAGAAGAAATCGTTGATCTTCAAATTGCGCCGGAGCTTGGGGCCGTTCGTAGGCTGCTTGGGACGACGACCTCCGGACGGATCACGCCGCGCCTGAGAAAAGCACTGCAGGAGCGGGGGGTGGGTGTGAGGCCGCAGATTGTTGCCGAGCACAGTGATTGGGTCCGCGGGGTAACCAGTGACAAGCGGGACGAGGGGATGGGGCCATGGGGGCTAAGCGAGATAGGCCTCGCGTGGTATCGCACGGGTCGAGCCCGGCGCATGCCAGCGACGCTCGTCGTGGGCAACAATCCGTGGGACTTCGCCCTGTTCTATGCCTTGCGCCGCTGGACTTCGTTGGCGTGGTGGTTGCCCTCCTGGTTGGGCCGCGACAAGCTGTTCTTGCGCAGCCTCGCGCGCCAGATCGAGCGGCTGACCCAACACAGTGGCCGAGAGGTGATCGTTACGACGACTTCAAGTGTGCGCCAGCGCGACCGGGTAGCCCGCGAGCTCTCAGGTTTTCGGGGCCCGGTGGCGGCCGGAGTGGGGCACTGGGGTGAGGTCCTCCCTGAGGAGCCCGGCCGCTATTTCGAGTACGAGAACATGGGTCGCCCTACCCCCGTTCTTCTGCTCGGCGACGAAACTCCGGAGCTGAGTACGCCGCTCCCCGAGAGCGCGCCTGAGAATGACGACTTGGAGATGCGTTGGATGGTTGAGGCTCGGATTGACGGTTGGTCGCCGGTTCGAGCTTCTAGCTCGTTAGCAGCGGAAGCCCTCCGGGCGCCTTCATATGAGCATGGAATGGTGCGAGCAAGTCGCTACGGGCTTGCCTATTTCAGTCCGAACGTATTCACCTTGTCTGGACAGGCACTTGCGAGCAATACCGTCCGACCAAAACTGCGCCCGCTGAGCCTCCTCGCTCAGCTGGAAGCGCGGCTGGCGCCCCTGGGTTGGGGCTGCGAGCTTTCCGACAAGGGCATCTACTCCTCACAGACGATCGAGCTCTTCGGCGGTCTGTCGGAGACCTGCGCTGCACTCCGAGATCCGCAACTGCGCCCCTTGCTGGATGTCTTCCAACTGCAAGAGAAGTCTGGAAAGGCAGGTCCCGGCAGGATGCTGAGCCAGGATCAGCGCCGCTATCTGAGCTTGCGAGAAATCAAAAAGCTGCTGGGCGAGGACGTGGCCGGCACCTCGCTCCAGAAGTTGCTTGAGCTGGGGGTGCTGCTCCGAGGCTTAAATCTGAAATGTCAGCGCTGCCGGCAGGCTGCGTGGTACGGGCTCGGGGATCTCTCAGAGCGGTATCGGTGTAGGCGCTGCGGGCTTGAGCAGACGTTGCGAAAGGGATGGTGGCTGGGAGACGAGGAGCCTTGCTGGGATTACGGACTTGCTGAGGTTGTCCACCAGTTTTTGGGAGCTGACGGAGACCTGCCCTTGCTTGCAGCCTGGGATCGCTTCGGGAAGAGCGCTCCACCGCTCGCGCTGGCTAACGAGATTACGTTCACGCCACCTGGGGGCAAGGAGTTAGAGGTTGACATCGTCCTTAGTCATGGCCATGAGCTCTGGCTGGGTGAGGCGACGAGTTCAACCGATATCGATCCGATCGATCGTCTTGATCGCCTGGGCAACCTTGCGGAACTCCTCTCGGCCTACGGCGTGCTGCTCGTTACTTCGACCACCCGCTTCAAGAAATCCGTGCGCGAGCGCTTTCAAGAGGTATTCGCTGGCGTGTGGCCAAAGCACGAGGTGATCAATGGGGTCAGACGCCGACCCGTATCCGACAAAGCAGCAACTGAGGCGTTCCGTGCGCGTTCGTAAGGCTCGGCCGGGTCGAGGAAGCTCGCTCTGGGCAGGTACGCGCGTCGCAGGTCCTCGCTCCGGTCTTTCCATCGCCACCTAGTCGTCTCCCAGGCCGTCAATAACCTCGCGGTCCTCCTCTACGAGCTTCTCCAGTCGTTCTTTGAAGCCCTTGTCATTGCGCCGAGCGGTGATGTATTGCTCGAGCGCCTCGCGGAGTGCGTCGGCTATCGAGATGTTGCGGGAGTGGGCAATGGCGACGAGTTCCGCCTTCATGGTCTTGGGCATCCGGATGGTCGTCACTCTTGGATCGGGCATTGGATTCCTCTCTAGCTCTTCTTGGACTGGACCAGCTCGTATTCGCGCGGCTTGGGTTTCGCGAGCCGCACCTTCTTCTGTTTCTCTTGGCGGCCGAGGCAATTGGCCACCGCTCCCGAGGAGCGTTTGATCGCCTTGCCGATCGCGCACGCGGTATGCGGCGCGTCTTTCTTGTGCCGGCGCATGTAGCCGAGGACGAGCTTGTCCAGCTCGCCGGGGCCGAGCCGCTCGGTCTTGCGTTTCGCTGGTGCCTTCTTGTTCATGCTGCCCTCCTAGCTCGATGCTGGTTTTGATCTCGATGCCGGCGGCAACCCAAGGACCGCCCGGCCCCAGGGCACCTCGTCAACGAGGGACGTTGCTTCGTAGAAGTGCTCGACCGCGCCGCGCCGCGGCTGCGTGTCAACTAGCTCCACGGCGCCCTGCTCAGCGAGGACGCGGACGTGGTAGCCGACTTTGGAGAGGTCCCTGTTCGTGGGAATCGTCAGCTCCTTCGGGCTCAGGTCTCCCTTCTCTTTGACGAAGAGCCGCAACAGTTGCTTCCGCAGGGGGTGCTGGAGGCAGAACAGGAGGGTCTCTTCGGAGCTGGATTTCTTCGCCTCCTTCGGCATGACCCGCTCCTCTCAGCCCCGAGGGTCGACAGCGAAGCTGCCCGGCCTGGTGGGAGTGGTGACGATCCATTCGATCCCCCACAGCAGCTCATCGACCGCGACGGCAAGGGCGGAGGCGAGCTTGATCAGGTTGTCGGCGCGCGGCAGGCGCTTCCCCATCTCCATGTAGCCGATGTGGGTCCGGTGAAGCGAGGTGAGCCTGCCCAGCTCTTCCTGGGAGAAGCCCGCGCGGCGGCGTGCCCTCCGCAAGTTCCTGCCGAACCGCTCGGCGATCTCCCTGTCCCTGAGCCTGCCGTCCATCAGGCCGCTTCGTAGAGGGCATCGAAATGGACGGCCGGCTGGGTCGGCAGAACGAGGTCGCCCGCGCGAATGTGGAGGAGGCCGCCCGCGATGAGATCCTGCAGTGCGCGCTCGAAGCGATCACGCTGCTGCCACTCGGGGGAGGCGACGGTCAGTTCGCGCACCAGCTCGTCCTTGGTGCGGATTTCGGGATTGACGTCGAGGACCTCGCGAAGGAGGCTCCACTGGTCGCGGATGTCCTCGTCGTTCCGGAGAGTGGCGGGACCAATGTCCGCGCCCGTAGGCTTGTCTCGCATGGGAGGCTCCGTCTCCTGTGCCGCGCCCCCGGCTGTTCCACCAGCGCGGGGGCACTTTGTTTGTGAATGGGCGGCACCGTAGCTCTGCCGCCGTCAAAATCAAGTCGGCTTTTTCGGGATGTCCCTGCGGGGAATCCTGATCTGCTTGGAGGAAGAAGGCGGCTTTCTCGCTTGGGGAGCGAAATCCAGCGCCGCTTCTATCGGCACGATGGTTTCTCCATTAGGAGCAGAACGGGTTAAGCGGTATCGATGGCTGTCCGATGCGCCCGCCCGCATCGGCAGCGCGTTGCTTGGGGGCAAACCCGTGGTCTGCAACCATCTTTCGTACCAGTTCATTGCACCTTGCATACCAATGATCCAAATCCGGTCTAGCCGGACGCGATATGAGTTGGCTTCGAGAGAAAGGTGGACTGTGGCGACGGTAGATGGGTCCAAAGGAAAGCCTTTCGATCGCGATCGCCGCTTCCGAAAGGTCGGCCAGGCCCCCGTAGGCAAGGGCGGGAAAGCCCACATCTGGAAGGCGGAGGACCTGGGCTCTGATCCCTACGCGCCGGTGGTCGCGGCGAAGCTTCTGAAGGAGTCCGGCAACGCCGACGATAGGGCTCGGCTGGAACGGGAGGGTGGCGAGGACAGGCGCTTCGACCACGAGAACGTGGTCCGGATATACGAGCTTCGCGGCGGACCGCGAAGCCCCTACCTGGTGATGGAGTGGATCGACGGCGAGGATCTGCAGCGGTTGCTGGCGCGGCGCGGGCGGCTGGCGCCGGAGCGGGTGGTCGAAGTGGCGATTCAGCTTTGCGCGGCTATGGCCTGTCTGCACACCGGAAACCTGGTCCACCGTGACATCAAGCCGGCCAACCTGATGCTGACCGGAAACCTCGATGGCGACGGACCGATCGGGCTGAAGCTGATCGACCTCGGGATCGCGCAGGCGCCCGGCGACCCCGAGCACACCATGCAGGATCAGGTCGTCGGCACGGAGCCCTACCTGGCCCCGGAGGTCCGAGCTGGCAGGCGGGCGGAGGAGACTGCCGACATCTACGGCGCCGGCATGGTGCTCTACGAGTTGGCGACGGGCCTGCGCCTGCCGGAGTTGACGCCGGAGGAGGTGCGCTGGCGGCGTCGCACCAAACCGGTCGAGCCGCCGGACCGGGTCGTCCCGGACGTGCCGGGCTGGCTGAGCGCGGTGATCATGCGGGCTATCGATCTGGATCCGGAGCAGCGCTACGCGACGGCGCCGAGGATGGAGTCCGCCCTGCTGGAGGGAGAGGCCGGCACGAGCGAGAACCCTACGGCGCTGATCGACGCAGAGCCTGAGGCGCCGACCGAGTTGCTTGAGAAGACGCCGATGCCGATCGTCTTCCAGATCATCGAATTGCTGCCGGCCAGCCTGCGGCGTCAGCTTCCGGAGGAATTCCAAGAGGAGGAGCCGGTGCATTGGTGGCTCTTCCTTTTAGCTCTGTCCAGTGGCCTGATCGTGGTCACCGGACTCGCCCTGTTGATCCTTATTCCCGTGATTGCCACGCTTCTCGAAATTCCGTTCGAGCTACTCACTGTGCTGGTCCTCGGCAGCGCCGCCGGTGCCTGGTTCCTGAAGGAGGAGCCGCGCCGACGGGCGGCGGCGGACGCCCTACAGGTGGTCGGCCTCGTCGGCTGGCGTGGTGTCGCCGCCGCTGGCGCCGGTCTGCAGAGCGGCGCTCGCGCCGGGGGACGATACCTCGCCTGCGCCGCTGCGGCGACCTGGCGCTGGGTAGCCGGTCTCTCGCTGCCCGATCTTTCGATCGACCCCAGGGAACGGGTCAGGCCCGCTCCGGAAGGGCCCGCGGAGTCCGTCACCGGATCTTGGCTGCCCCGCGCTCGCCCTCGCCTGGACGTGGCACGAGCGCGCTTGCGCGGCGCCCGCTCCCAGATGGGAAGGGCCGGTGCCGAGGTCGGCGCCTGGCTCGCCTGGCTCGGCCGCCGTGCCTTCATCGTCTTCTTAGTTGCGCTCACCGTCTGCCTGGCGCTCTGGCTGGCGCCGGCGCTGCAGAGCCGCGTTGCGCTGCAACCGGCCGGACACCGCGCCGTCCTCACTGCGATCCCGGCTCTGATCTGGATCCTCGTCGCCATCATTGGGCTGCTGAGCCTTGGCATCTCGCGGGCAAATCCCGGTCGCCTGGTAGGCGGCGGATTGGTTTTGTTGGTGACGCTGACCGCGCTCGGGATGGCCTCGCCCTCCTTCGCGGACTGGCTCGACGGCCGCTTCTGGGCGGGTGACCACGTGGAATTCGGCAAGGGCGCGGGAGGCAGTCGGTCGACGTCGCCTGACGAACCCGAGCCGGATCCCCGCCATCGGTCCCCTCGCGAGATCGCGCGGGCGTACAGCCACAAGCTGGCAGTAGTGGTGCGGAGAGTCGAGGCCAGGTGGGCGGACCTGATCCGCGGGCTGCGGCGCCAGGGTTGGGAGGTCGCCGCAGGGGCCAAGGCGGCCGTGCACGAAGCAGCCGACGCGCGCGTCTGGCAGCTCAACGGCTGGAGTCAGCTCTCCGAGTATGAAGCGGCCCGGATGGAAGCGAGGCACTGGGCCAGGAGCATGAAGAAGGGAGAGGGGAAGCTGACCTCGCGCGACTGCCGGGAATTCAGGGTGGGGCCCCACGGGGCGTTCGTCCGCTGCTGAGTACCGATGCGCCAGACGCCGCGGCCTGCCTTAACCGAACGTGAAGGAATTCGGACACACCCCGGGGACTTGCCGCGTACCATGAAGAAGATGCTGCGCGTCCGAAAGTTCGCCCGTCAGCTCGCCGCCGTGATCGGGGTTGTGATCGCCGCCGCCTCGGTGCTAATCGCGCTCGCGGTGCTGCTGGCGTTCCTCACCGAGCGGCCGAATGGGATCGACTCCCAGCACTCGGCCCGTGCAGCAGGAGCGGTCGCAATCGGCCTCTTCCTCGCTGCCATCGCCATCTTCGCGCTGGAGGCCCGCAAACCTCGCCGGATCAAGAAGTCCCTGGCGACGGCGGCACTGATCTGCGCGGCGGGCGGGGCAGTGCTCACCTGGACGGCCTTCGACCACGCCCAGCTCGAAAAAAAGGATCCCTCGCCGCTCGCGAAGGGGCCGACCGGAATCGGTTCGGGTCGCAATCTGGGCCACGGTGGCGGCAAGGCGAAGCCCCGACACGCAAGAGCCGCTTCGCACGGTCGCGAGGCACCGGCCAATTCCGAGGCATCCGCCGGCTCCTCCGGCGAAGTCGAAGCGGAAGCGTCGGGTGCTGCGCCGTACTCGGACTGCTACTGCGACGAAGGCGAATACGGCGGGGAAGGCGAATACGGCTCGGAATCTGGGTCCGAAGAAGAATGGGAAGGCGCGGAAGAAAGCTGGGAAGAAGAAAGCTGGGAAGAAGAAGGCTGGGAAGAAGAAGAAGGCTGGGAAGAAGAAGGCTGGGAAGAAGAAGAAGGCTGGGAAGAAGAAGGCTGGGAAGAGGAATGGTGAGGGCTCGTGCCCTCGATCCGTGATCTGCCGAGCAGCTCGGCCGCCCTTTGGCTCAGTCTGATCGCGACGCTCGCCGCCCTCGGTGCCCTCGCCCGCGAGCCGCTAGCGGATGCCTACGATGCCCGCTGGCCGCTCGTGGCGGCGATCGCGGTTCTGTCGATCGCCTTTACCCTGTCCCTGCTCCGGGGTCGGCGGCGGGTTCGGATCGTCAACGGACACGACAAGATCCACACCGAGCTGACCAGAATGGTGGGGGAAGCGAGCACAGAGCTGTTCTGCGTTGGCTCCCGCTCGCGGGACGCCGACTATCTGAAGGACATCGAGGAGCGCATCAGGAACCAAACCTCACTGCGCCATTACCGGGTCCTCTGTGGCGAGCCGCGGCACGAGATCCTCAAGCGGCACGCGGTTAAGCTCATCGAGATGCGTGCAGCCGATTCGCAGAGCGCCGGCAGGATCCGACTAGGGATGTGCCCGGCAGGGGATGAGCTGGAGCCGGCGGTCTGCGTCACCGAGGACCGCGCGCTGGTGGTCGTTCCGGCACTCGGCAGGTACGGGCGCTTCGACTCGGCGATCGTGCTGAGCCGCTCAGCCGATGTGAAGACGGTGCGCGATTACGTTGAGACGATGCTCGCGAACAGTCGGGAACTGACTACGGTCGACGAGGCCCGGGCCTTGCAGGTGCCGGCCTAATGGGTCGCGGCGCGGCCGCCACGCCGAGGAGTGAGGCGAGGGCCGGGGAGACGGACGCCAGGACCCGCTCGATCCTCGAGCTCACCCGCCAGCTCGTCCGCGAGCCCAGTCCGGCGGGGAGCAGGGGACGGGAGCGGGTCCTCGAGATCGCCCGAACCTGGTTGAGCGACCACGGCCTCGAGGCCAACCTGATCGAACACCGCGGACGAGCGATCGCGCTCCTCGGCACCGCCGGCCCGCCGCAACCCGGGCGAACGCTCTGTCTCAACGCTTGCGCCGACACGGCGCCGGTCGAGGACGCCGGGGAGTGGTCGGCGGCGCCGTTTGGCGCCGAGACCGTCGGCGGCTGGATGTACGGACGCGGCGTCGCCGACTCGAAGGTCGCAATCGCGGTCTTCTGTCATCTCCTCCGCGAGTGGGCAGGCGCCTCCGATCAGGCCGGCAACCTCGTCGTGCTCTTCGACGGCGACGAGCACACCGGGCGCTTCCGCGGCGTTCAGCACTTCATCGCCGAGGGTCCCAAGATCGACGCAGCGATGATCGGCTACCCGGGGCTCGACGCGGTTCGTGACGGAGCGCGCGGGTTCTGGCGGGCGACGATCAGCGTCTTCGGCGTGGAGGAGCATTCCGGCAGCTCCCGGGGCGGCAGGGACAACGCCGTGCTGCGGGCTGCGGAGCTGGTTAGGCGCCTCGGTCAGGTCGAGCTCGACGACCCGGGCGGAAGGTTCGGCTTGCCGCCGCAGCTAACGGTCACGGGCATTGACGGAGGGCGCGGTTTCAGCGTCGTCCCGGACCGCTGTCGGGTGCGGGTGGACGCCCGCGTCACCCCCGAATGGCAGCCGGACGACGCGCGGGCCCTCGTCTTCGAGGCCGTCGAATGGCTCGACCGGGCCTTTCCGTGTTCGCGGCGCTCGCGGATCCACCAGTGGAAAAGCTGGCCGGCCTACCGTCTCGGAGAGGGAGACCCCGTTCTGGAGGCGCTGCGCCGCGGCGCTCGGGAGGCCGTCGGCAGCCCGGTCCCGACCCGGCCCGCCGGGCCGTCCAACATCGGCAACTATCTGGCCGCGGCCGGGGTCCCGGCTACCTGCGGGTTCGGTGTCCGCTATCGCGGCGTGCACGGCGTCGATGAGTGTTTCGACACTGCGACCGTTCCGACTGTCACCCGCGCCTACGAGCTCGCGATCGGGAACTTCCTCGTGCCCCAAGGAGCCGCTGTCTAACGCTCGCTCTGGAGCGCGGGAACGATCCGCGGATATGCTGGCCCTAGTGTCAGCCTTCCATCCCGTGCCGCCCCGGGGCGTTCCAGCGCGGGGGCACTTTGTTTGTGAATGGGCGGCACCGTAGCTCTGCCGCCGTCAAAATCAAGTCGGCTTTTTCGGGATGTCCCTTCGGGGAATCCGAATCTGCTTGTAGGAAGAAGGCGGCTTTCTCGCCTGTGGAGCGAAATCCAGCGCCGCTTCTACGGGAACGATGATCACTCCGCTAGGAGCGAAACGCGGTAGCGGTACTTTGGAAAGTCCAAACCCCGGGTTGCCGGGGTTTTTTCGTTTTCGAGATGGCAACCGCAGGGCAGCAGGAGGTCGCTCGGCCTGATTCGCGACGTCAGTCGAGCTGCAGCCGCATAGGATGAAGGCCGACATCGAGTTCGTCTCGGGAGTCGTCGGCGGTGAAGCCCCAGGATTCATAGGCCCGAAGACTGTCGGCGGTAGCCGTCAGCCGCGCTTCGGTGACACCGATGCGACACCAGAGCTCGACCAGGTCGCTCATCAACCTGGTCCCAAACCGCTGATTGCGGCGGCTCTCAGGGATGTAGAGGGCGATCAGCCACGCGACCCGGGCATTGCGCCCCGCCACGCCGCCGATTTCCAATCCGAACTCCCGCTGTTCGGCTCGCGGGTCGAAGCGGCCGAAGACGACGATCCGCTCGTACGCCGGCGGCTCGAGGCAGCACTGCGGATGGAAGGCGAAGCCCATGCCCTGACCAAGGCGGTCCAGCAGGAAGAGGTGGGCCTCGCGGATCAGCCCAGGTTCTGCGTCAATGGTGACCGGACGCAACGGTTCGGCCAGCGGGGGTCCAAGCCGCCTCTGATCACGGAATCCGAGCATGCCGGTCGGGTCCTCAGAATCCGAGCAGGGCTCTGATCGCGGCGGTGGTGAGACCGCTGGTTGCGCTGACGGCAACGTCGCCTGCGCGGATCTTCTCGGTCCAGTCACGCAGTCGAGAGCGCTCGGCCTCGTCTTCGGTCTGTTCGGCCCGTTCGTTGAGGAGGGCCGCGGGATTGCCCACGGCCATCCGGCCCGCCGGCGTCGGATAGAACTCAGTCTCGCTCTCCCAGCCGACGAGGCCGAGTTCGACGAGTTGGCTCAGATCGTGGTGTCGGACGACATCAGGTGGGATCGCCCAGCCGGGATGGCGGACGATGTCGACTTGGTCGGTGCGCAGAAGGAGGAGCGGTTTAGAAGGGTCGGCGTTGAAGGCGTCGACGATCGACTTCAGGATCACGGCCAATCGTTGGTCGGGGTCCGAGAGTGCTTCCTTCAGGGTCTTTTCGACCGCGTCCGGGAAATGGTCGCGTGCTTTCGCGGAGGGCCAGAAGCGCCAGGTTGGCGCGACGCTCTTATCGATCTCCAGCAGGTCCCGATTTACCAAGGATCGGATCTCGTCCGGGTGGGGGGACTGGATCGAGTCGGGCCAGGGTGGGGAGGGGATCCGATCGGCGTCTACGGGGATCTCGAAGAACCAGTCGGCGTCGTCACCGGCGAGCCCGACCAGGGTCTCGAGGATCTCGGTGTCCCGTTCGTTCAACTCGATCGCGTCATTCATAAGGAACGGCAACGGTACAAGGCACTGCCGACCGGCTTCGTCAGTCAACTTCGAGAGGAGGAGGCTTAGGAGCGCTGGCGGGCGCGGCGGTGCGCTTGAAGTCCGGCACGTGGTGCGACGGTCAGCCAGTGGCACTCGGCGGGGGCACCGTCGGTCGGTTCGTTGCGGTAGATCAGGCGGAAGCGCGGCTTCGCTTTGTGGGTCGGGATGTCAAATCGGACTCGGCGGCAGTTGGCCAGCTCGGGATGGAGACCCGGACCCATCAGCTCACCGGTGAAGGGGTTGCTTTTGCATTCGACCAGCAGCTCGGCAATGCGGCGCTTTAGGGCCTCGGCTTCGTCCTTGCCCATTTGGTCGGTATCGGCGGCCGGGGTGGTCAGTTCCACTACGTCGTCGAGAACGCCTCTGGCGAACGTGACGCCCACCGCGCCGTCGGTCATTTCTCGGCAGGGATCTCGATGCCGAGCTTGGAAAGCGCTTCGGCGCCGTCTTCCTTGTGATCGGCGGCGCCGCTGCGGATGCGCTCGGCGGCGATGGCGGCGGCTTCGTCATCGGCGCGGCGCGACTCGAAGGTTTCGGCCATCTCATCGATCCTCGAGTTCATTGTCCGCATCTGCTCTTCGAGCCGATGCAGCTTGTCTTGGACCTGGTCCGATCTCCGGGGAAGAAGGGGCATCCCAACAAGGCTACCTCGCGCGTCTGATGCCTCGGAGCCGCAGCCCAAGGCGTGTCCCGAAATATGTCCCCGACTCCACCGAACTGGATCGAACTCGACTGAACAAACTGGACGGGATTGACCTCGATTAACCGCAAAATGGCTTCGCAGAGGCAATTCTCAGTCCGGAAACCGGGGTTCGAATCCCCGTAGCGGTACTCCAGCAACAGGATGAAGCCGCCGCCCACAGGGCGGCTTTTTTTATGGCATCGCTGGGCATCGCAGTTTCTTCTAAGAACCTGGGAGTTTTTGACAAGAACCTCTCAATGGTTGAAGATGCTTTGGCCCTTCCCACTACCGCTTGGAGTGCCGTGGCGGCTCTTTACTGTGACTTCGACGGCGATGGCCGGTCCGAGATACCGGTCACCAGTCCTTGGGGAATAGGCATCCTCGGCTTTGACGAGGGGACTCTGAGATCAGAGGCGATGGCCGAAAACGGCACCCGGCTGGGTGAATGGCTGCTGGCGACCAGCGACAACCGCTTCGACGCGGTCGGTGACTTCGACGGCGATGGCCGGTCCGAGATGGTGGTTGCGAGCCCGTGGGGTATCGGCATGCTGAAGCAGTCGGGGGGCTCGTTCGACGACGTGATGCTGGCTCCGAACGGAACCCGATTCGGCGAGTGGCTGCTGAACACGGCTGACAACAGGTTTGGGCCGGTCGGAGACTTCGACGGCGACGGCAAGGACGAGATCCTCGTCACCTCCCCCTGGGGTATCGGCGTGCTGAAGCTTTCAGGAAACACCTTCACCATGTCGATGATGGCCCCGAACGGAACCCGCTTCGGTGAGTGGCTGCTGAACACCGGAGACAATCGGTTCGGCCCGGTCGGCGATCTCGACGGCGACGGCAAGGACGAGATCCTCGTCACCAGCCCCTGGGGGATCGGCGTGCTGAAGCTGTCGGGCGGTACTGTCTCGGTGCCGATGATGGCCCCGAACGGGACCCGCTTCGGTGAGTGGCTGCTGAATACGGCTGACAACCACTTCTGCGTGATCGCCGACTTCGACGGTGACCGCACGGATGAGATCTTGGTGACCAGCCCCTGGGGAATGGGAATTCTCGAGCTCACGGGAAACACGCTCAGCTCGCCGATCATGGTCGCGAACGGCACTCGGATCGGTGAGTGGCTGCTGAACACCCTCGATAACCGCCTCGGTCCGGTGGGTGACTTCGACGGCGACGGGAAGAAGGAGATCCTCATCAGCAGTCCCTGGGGGATGGGAGTCCTCCGCGCTGCGGGGGCGGGCATGGAAACCGTGACCATGGCTCCGAACGGAACTCGCTTCGGTGAGTGGCTGCTGAACACCGGGGACAACTGCCTCGACATGGTCGGCGACTTCGACGGCGATGGCCGGGACGAGATCCTGATCGAGAGCCCGTGGGGCGTCGGTGTGCTCGAGCTGACCGCCAGCGGATTGAACGCGGCGATGCTGGCGCCGAACGGGACCCGCTTCGGCGAATGGCTCCTGAGCACGGTCGACAATCAGTTCGGCATCGGCATGGAGACCGTGCGTTTGCACGTCAAGATCCTCACCGAACCAACGGTTCCGATCGAGCAGATGCTCGTCAACATGCAATGGGTCTATGAGGCGGTCGGGGTTCGCGTCCAGCGAGTGAGCAGCGAAACGCTGAACCTGCCGCTGTTGAACGACCTCGACGTCGGCACCTGCGGCGGCGCCGCCTCGGTCACGACCGAGCAGACGGAACTCTTCGGCAACCGCAACGGCGGTCCCACTACCGACGTGGTCGTGTACTTCGTGCGCAGCACCGAACCCCCACTGAACGGGTGCGCCGCGCACCCTGACGGGGAGCCGAGCGTCGTCGTCACGCAGGGTGCGAGCAGTTGGACGCTTGCCCATGAGGTTGGCCACGTCCTTGGGCTTCCCCATTGCGACAGCCCCGGCAGCCGGCTCTTCGACCGTCTGATGACGGGGGGAGGCACGGCCAGCATCACCAATCCACCGCCGGACCTGACGGTCGGCGAAATCAACCAGATGAAGCGCGACAAGCTCACCCACCCGGTCTGAGAGAAGAAGCCATGGCACTGACGATTGACGACGTACGAGCGGAAATAGATCTCGATGAGATCAACTACCCGGCGACCGCGGAGCGGCTCGGCCCCGAGGCACTTCCGCTGTTGCAGGAGTTGGCCGACGGTAGCGACCCGACGCTGGCCTCGAAGGCGGTCTACCTGGCCGGCGTGATCTCTCCGGATGATGCGGCGCCGATCGTCAATCAGGCGGCAGGGCACCCGGATCCGGTTGTCCGGATCGCCGCCGCCGCTGGGCTGAGCAACCTGGCGGAAGGCGATGCGGAGAATCCCCTCGATCGGCTGCTCGAGGACGACGACGTCGGGGTCCGCAAGGCGGCGCTCAAGTCGGCGGCGGCCTTCGAAACCCAGCCGATGAACGCCCGCGTCCAGCAGGTGGCCGAGCAGGATCCGGAGCCACTGATGAGGCAACTTGCCGAGCAGTCGGTTCCGGAATCCTCACCCTGATCCGATCCTTGCGATCATTCCAGTCCATCTTTTCGCGCAACAGAAAGTGTTGCGATAATCTTGTGGCGTGCCTGTAGCCACCGCCGAGAAGATCACCGCCCTCAGCCACGACCTCGGGTCGCAGCGCCGCCTCGCTGATTTGCTCGGGGTCAGCCCAGCCCAGGTGACCCGCTGGCGGCGGGGCGGGGGGATCGACCTGCAGAACGCCGAGCGTGTCGATCTGCTCGAGCTGGTGGTCGCGAGCCTGTTGCGGCTCTACCCGGCCGAGGCGGCGGAGCAGTGGCTGCTGGGGGTTAATCCGCACCTGGGGGACCGGCGGCCGGTCGACCTGGTGCGGGCGGGGCGGGCGCAGGAGCTGCTCGGGGCGCTGGCGGCTGAGCGTGCCGGCGGGTTTGCTTGAGGCTCTGGCGGGCGCTGCCTCTCGATAGGCGCGCTGAGGAGCGGGAGGCCGGCGGGCCCCTCTGGTTCCCGCGGCTGCAGCAGGGAGGGGGGAGGCACGACAACCCCGACCTCTACGGCTGCCTGTACGTGGCGGAGGATCCGGTCTCGGCCGTGGCCGAGATGCTCGCCCCCTTCCGCGGCACCGGCAAGCTCCTGCCGTCGATGCTCGTCCGCTACGCGAAGCCACTCGCGCTCGCGGCCCTCAAGCTGGAGGACGGAGTCACCGCCGTCGACCTCGACGACCCCTCGACCCTGCTCGCCACCGACCTGCGCCCTTCTCGCGTCGCCACCCGCGACCGCACCGTCACCCAGCAGCAGGCCGCTGAGATCTACGAGTCGCACCCCACGGCGATCGGGCTGCGCTGGTGGTCAACCCTGGAGGCGAGCTGGATCAACTGGACGCTCTTCGACCGCGCCGGCGACTCCCTCTCCCTGGCCAGGACCGAGGAGCTCACCGTCGATCACCCCGTCGTGCACGAGGCCGCCGACCTGCTGGGGCTGGCGATCGCCTGACCCTTCAGCAGCCGCCGGTCGAGCCGGCAAAGGTTGCCGCTTGATCTGCCGCAAACTGGGCCACGGCCGTCGCCATGCTCTGTCCGGTTTCGAAGCTCCCATCGTCGGGGAGCGCCGCCAGGGCCACCACTGCCTCCTGGTTGCCGACTTCGAGCACGCCCATCTGCCGAACCAGATAGCGGCCGTCAGTGCCGGGTCCCCAGCCTCCCTTCCAGCGAGCGGGAAGGCCGGTAGAGCCGAGCCCCCACGTGTCAGAGCTGACTTCGCCCATCAGGCCGAGGACATAGTCGCTCGAAGCAGAGGAGCCGATGCACCCCGCTGCCAACCGACTCATGAACAGCTCCTGCAGTTCGAGGGACCATTCGGTCTGGCCGAAGGGGGTGAAGCCGTCGCGACCTACGCTGGAGACATGGGTGGTGGTGTCGCCTGCTTCAGCGAGGACTTCGTCCATGGCGGACGCCGCGCCGGCAGCTCCGCCGTGGGCTGCTTCCAGGTCGGCGAAGAGCGAGAGCGCAGCTTCGTTGTCCGAGAGGGTCAGGGCCCGACGGATCGCGTCCGCCTGGGATGAGTCCAGGCCATTCGGCCCGCCGGCTTCCTGCAGGACCCGCAGGACCAGCGGCACCTTGCTGGTCGACCAGGCGGAGCCGATCGTGAGCTCGCCGGCGACTGCGGCGGGACCCGACCCAGGCGGCCCGATGGCCAGCCCGACGGCTCCAGGCAGTGAAGCTTCCAATCGGCCGAAGCCAGCGAGGCTGGAGCTCCCCTGCACGGCAGGTGACCCCTCGCTCTTCGGTTCGGCTGGCGAGGCAGGGGTCTGGAGGATCTGTTCGCGGGCCGCGCGTACCTTCGCCGCGCGTAGCTGATGCTCGAGTTCCTCCAGCTTGCGAGTGCGCTTTTCGGCCTTCAGCTGGCGCAGCTCGGCTCCGAGGGTGCCTTCACGCGAGCCCGAGTCCCCACAACCGGTGAGCAGCCCGGCGGCGAGCAGTAGTGCGAGGAGGATGAGGGGAGCCCGCAAGCGGCTAGGGGAAGTAGGCCGCTGCGTCGTTGCCGCCGGTGCATGCGTGAGGCGAGCCGGCCGTGCAGTACATCGAATAGGTCTCGCCCGTGGTGGGGCTGTAGGCGTACACGGTGCCGGAACCGCTGCCGATTTCCTCGTAGTAGGCGTCTTTGACGTTTTCGGCGAAGCCACACGTGGTGTGTTCGTTCGCGGAGAGCGAGCCGCCGCAATTGCCGGGACTGGCTGACGTGGCGGGGGCTCCCTCGGGGGCGGGGCTGACGCCGTCACTCGGGGTCCCGGCCTTCCCCTTCTTCAGGTTCTTCAGCTCTGTTTCGATCTGGTGGATCTTCGCCTGCTGCTGCGCCTTGGCCGCGCCTTGTTTACGAGCGGCTTCGAGTTCGTCCTGGCTGGCGCCGGAGTCTCCGCACGCCGTCAGCACGAGACTTAGGGCTGCGAGGGCTGAGAGCGCGACGGTGGGGACCTGCCAAGGCAGTGGGGAATTCCAGCGAGACTTCATTGGTACCGTGAAATCTATACATGAAGAAGCCCTGAATGTGCGGTTCCTCGGAGCTCAGCGCTCCGCCGCGCTCGTCGGATCGTTCGGGCTTGCCTGGGCCGGATCGTTCGACCACGCCCCCGGCGGCTCAGGGACGGGTCCGTCCAGCAGCGGGTCCTCGGTGGCGCGCATCCACTCGAGCAGGCGCTCGCGCATTTCGGTGAGGATCTGCTGGCGGGTGGGGTCGGGGGAGAGGTCGTTGAGCTCGTTGGGGTCGAAGAGGAGGTCGTAGAGCTGCTCTTCGGGAACCTGTTGCTCGCCCCAGCCGGCCTCGACCAGGACCGACTTGCTGGCCGAGTCGTCGCAGTTGGCGAGCACCGGGCGGTCATACTGGGCGAAGCGACGGATGTACTTGAAGCGCTCGGTCCGCGCCGCCCGCAGCGGCTGGTAGGCGGCGTGGTAGGTCATCTCCGCGAAGAGGACGTCGTTGACCGTGCTGGTCTCGCCGCGCACCAGGGGCATCAGGCTGGTGCCCTGCAGCCAGGGCGGCTCCGCGATCCCGGCCAGCTCGCAGATCGTCGGGTAGATGTCGAGGTGGCTGACGAGGCCGTCGAGGACGCGCCCGCCGAGGAAGCCCGGCCCGCGCATGATCAGCATCACCCCGATCCCGCGGTCGTACAGAGTCGCCTTCGCGCCCGGGAAGGCGAGGCCGTGGTCAGTGGTGCAGATGATCAGCGTCTCGTCCTGCAGCCCGAGCTGGTGCAGGCCGTTGAGGACGGCGCCGATCCCCTGGTCGAGCGAGCGGGCGCTGGCCTTGAAGGCGGCCATGTCGGCGCGAGTCTCCGGCGTGTCCGGCAGATTCGCCGGCGGCAGCGAGTAGAGGGTGTCGCGGACCGAGGTCGGCACCCGGTAGGTGCGGTGGGTCTCGAAGAACCCGACCGACATGAAGAACGGCTCCTCGGTGGCGCCGAGCCGCTCGATCGCGGTCGGGGCGATGTCGGCGGCGTGGTGGCTGTCGACCTCGATCACCTCGTCGTAGCCGATCACCTCGGGGTCCTCGGAGATGTGCTGCTCGCCGATCAGGACCGAGCGGTAGCCGGCCTCGCGCAGGGGGTGGACCAGGTGCTGGCCGTAGTCGTTCAGCTCCCAGCCGCGGTGGGCGAGGCCGAGCAGGCCGTTGTTGTGGCAGTACTGGCCGGTGAGGAGGGAGGCGCGGCTGCCCGAGCAGGTGGGGGCGGCGCAGAAGGCGTTGCGGAAGAGCACGCCCTGGTCGGCCAGCAGCTGGATGTTCGGCGTCGGCACCGGAAACCCGTAGGGCTGGACGTAGCGACCGGTGTCGTGGGAGTGGATGTAGAGGATGTTAGGAAGTTTGTTGATGAAGTTAGTATACAATCTCGCGCATGCAGCTCCTCGGCATCGACCACGTGACCGCGATCACCGCTTCCCGCGGCGAGTGCCTCGACTTCTACGCGGGGGGACTCGGCCTCGAGGCGGGCAGCGCCTGCAACGGCGGCGACCTCTGCTTCAGCGACGGGCGGGAGGGGCCGGCGGCGCTGCGCTTTATCGACTCGCCCGGGACGACCACAGGCACTCCCGGCCCGGGGATGGTCCACACCGTGCGCTGGTGGGTGCCAGGGCGGCGGGCGCTCGAGCAGTGGGCGGCGCGGCTGGAGCCGGCCGGCGTTCCCTGCGGGCTCACCTACGACAGCGCCGAAGATCCGGTCGCGCTCCACTTCTCCGACCCCGAGGGCCTCGCCCACGAACTCGTCCCGCGGCCGACAGGCGAGCGCTCCCGCCGGCTCCCGGGACGGTCGGTTCCCGGGCTCCCTCCGGGACTGACCCTTGCCGGCGTGCGCGCCTTCGTCGCCGGCAGCGTCCAGAGCTTCGACCTGCTCGCCGGCCGCCTCGGCTTCACCGCGCTCGGCGAGCGCGAGTGGCAGGTCGGGACCCCGCCCCTGCCGGCCCGCTACGTCTGCGATGCGCCGCCTCCGAACCGCCCCTTCCTCGGGGCGGGCACGGTCCACCACGTCGCCTGGCGCTGCGCCCCCGGCGAGGAGCGGGCCTGGCGCCAGCGGGTGATAGGGATGGGTGCGACGGTCAGTCATCTGGACGAGGACGAGGGCGTGCGCTGGTTCTTCTTCCGCGAGCCCGAGGGCGTCCTCTTCTCGGTTGCGGCCGGCGGCCGTCCCGCGTTGCGCCCGGCCGAGACGCCGCTGCCCGCACGCCCGCGCCGGCTACCGCCGCGGATCGCCCGCCCGATCGGGCTCCGCGCCGCCGCCTAGCTCAGCTCGCCGGCGCTCAGCTGCTCTTCCAGCTTTGCCGGCAATTCAAAGACCTGGGAGTCGTCCGGCACCTGGATCTCCGGTGCGACGCCGAAAGCGAAGAGGTCCATCCAGATGTCGGTGGTGACTGGCGTGCCCTCGGCCAGCAGGGTGGTCCGCGTATGGATGCGGCGCAGCATCCCGCCCCGGTCGATGAAGACCTCGCTCTGCACCGGCCCGACCAGTTGGGAGGAGGCCGCTTCGAACTGATCGGCGAGTTCGTCCTGACCCTGCGACCGCAGCGATTGGACGACCCCCGCGCCACTGAGCGTCGCCCGGTAGCGGGTGGTCTGCACCTTGCGCACCGTTGCCTTGCCGACGCGCTTAACGTCGCCGGCAGCGCTCAAGATCTGCAGCGTGCTTTCAGGGTTTTCGGTCGACACCGAACTCTCCTCGGTCTGGCGGAACATCGCCTCCACCTTCATCCATTCCTTGCCTTCCGGCATCTGGGCACCGAGCCAGGGGTAGCGGAAGTACCAAGCGTTGTCGGAGAGCACCGCGTCGAAGTTCACCGTGCCCTCATCGGAGTCGGCCTCGTAGGCGAAGGTGGTGAGCCGGCTGTCGCCGTTGTAGGCGCCTTCGCCGGTGATGGTGACGGGCGGCTCGGCTTCGGTGCTGATCCGCATCTCCAAGCTGATCCGCATCCCCGGCACCTCCTGGGTCTGTTCGGCCGCGGCCGCTACCGGGTTCGGGTTGAACGGGCTCTCGCTACCGCTGTTGAGCAGGGAGTTGACGACGACGAGGATCAGCAGCAGCGAAAGCGCGCCGGCGACCTGAAGCAGGCGCCGGGAGAGGGGCTCGAGGTCGTCGACTCCGCTGAGGAGGTGTCGAGTTCCTCTCGCATAGCGAGAGCTTTGCGACATCTCGACGGGCACCGGCGCAGCGTCAGCGGTTTGGCCGCCCCAGAGGGGCCGCGCGCCAGGCGGTGGGGTCGAAGTTGGCGGGGTCGCGGACAAGACGTAGAGTCATCGGCATCGCGCGGATCGCCTTTGAGCATCGGTTGAAAGCTTTGGACGCATGGGCCTGCTAGATCCCACCCCGCCGCCGTTTGAGGTTGAGGAGTGGCGCCGCCTGCCGCATCAGCAGCGGATCAAGCCGCTCGCCCAAGACTGGGCGCTGAACGGCTTCGGGACCCCGGTCGCCGTCTACTTCCTCTACGTCTTCAAGGTCCTCGCCTACGCCGGCCTCGGCTACCTGCTGATCGCGGCGACGAGCGGCTGGCCCGGCTGGACCGACCCGATCGTCTTCGAGAAGGCGGTCGCCTGGACGATGCTGTGGGAGGTGCTCGGGCTCGGCGCCGGCTCCCTGCCGCTGACTCTGCGCTTCAGCCCGATGGTCGGCGGCTTCCTCTACTGGCTGCGGCCGGGGACGACGAGGCTGCCGCCCTGGCCCGAGCGAGTGCCGGGAACGCGGGGGACGGTGCGGACCTGGCTCGACGTCTTCTTATATGGAGCGCTGCTGGCGGCGCTGGGCTATTTGCTGGTCTCGCCCGGGGTCGATGCGACCGCTCCCTGGGTCGGGGGCGAGGTGGCGCGGCTCGACCCAGTGGCGGTGGGGGCGATGCTGGCGCTGCTCGTCGCCCTCGGCCTGCGCGACAAGGTCCCGTTCCTGGCGGCCCGGGCGGAGATCTACGGCAACCTCGCGATCGTCTTCCTCTTCCCGCTGACGAACATGGCGTTCGGCGCCCAGCTCGTCTTCTTCTGCATCTGGTGGGGCGCCGCCGCCTCGAAGCTGAACCGCCACTTCCCGTTCGTGGTGACGGTGATGATCAGCAACACGCCCTGGAACCGCTGGCGGGCGGCGAAGCGGCGCCTCTACACGCGCCACCCCGAGGACCTGCTGCCCTCGCGGCTGGGCGCCTCGGTCGCCCACCTCGGCACGGTGATGGAGTTCACCCTGCCGCTGGTCCTGATCCTCTCCGACGGCGGCCTGATCGGGACCCTCGCCCTCGCCGGGATGATCGTCTTCCACGCCCACATCCTCTCCACCTTCCCGCTGGCGGTGCCGCTGGAGTGGAACGTCTTCATGATCTTCGGGCTGCTGGTCCTCTTCGGCCACTACGGCGGCGTCCCGTTCTCCTCGATCGACGATCCGCTGCTGCTGGCGATCCTCGCCATCACCTGCGTCGGCTTCCCGGTGCTGGGGAACTTCCGTCCCGACCTCGTCTCCTTCCTACCCTCGATGCGCTACTACGCCGGCAACTGGGCGACGAGCCAGTGGCTCTTCCGGCGCGACAGCGGCGCCGAGGCGAGGCTCGACCGCGACATCGTCAAGGCCGCCCCGACCGTCGGCGTGCAGCTCGCCAAGTACTACGAGCCGGACCTGATTGACGTCCTCTTCTACAAAGGGCTCGCCTTCCGCTCGATGCACTCGCACGGGCGGGCGCTGAACGCGCTGGCGGCGCGGGCGGTGGACGACGTCGAGGCCTATGAGGTGCGCGAGGGGGAGCTCGTCGCCGGCGTCGTCCTCGGCTACAACTTCGGCGACGGCCACTTCCACGACCACCGGCTGCTGGCAGCGGTCCAGGAGCGCTGCAACTACGAACCGGGGGAGCTGCGGGTGGTGACGCTGGAGTCGCAGCCGGCCCACGTGCAGCGGCAGCGCTACCGGATCTGGGACGCGGCCGAGGGGCTCGTCGAGGAGGGCTACGTCGACGTCGCCGAGATGGCGAAGCGGCAGCCGTGGCTGGGGGAGGGCGAGTTCCCGGTGCAGACGCTGTGAGCTCCGTGATCGTCGTCGGCTCCGGCCCGAACGGGCTGGCTTGCGCTGCGACCCTCGCCAGCCGTGGGGTGGAGGTGACGGTGATCGAGGCCGAGACCCGGATCGGCGGCGGCACCCGCAGCTCCGAGTTGACCGTGCCGGGCCTGCTGCACGACGAGTGCAGCGCCACCCACCCGATGGCGGTCGCCTCGCCCGCGGTCGCCGGGCTGGGCCTGGAGCGGCACGGGCTCGAGTGGGCATGGCCGGCGGTCGACCTCGCCCATCCGCTCGACGGTGGCGGCGGCGCGTCGATGCTGCGCTCGCTCGAGGCGACGGCGGTAGGGCTGGGGGAGGCCGGCGCGCGCTGGCGGCAGGTCTTCGGCCCGCCCTCGCGCGGCTACGACGCGCTGACCGAGGACATCTACCACCCGCTGCCGCACGTCCCGCGCCACCCGCTGCGGCTGCTGCGCTTCGGGCTGCCGACGACGCTGCCGGCGACCGTGCTGGGAGGGGCGCTCGGCACCGAGGAGGCGGCCGCGCTCTTCGCCGGCGTCGCCGCCCATGCCTACGCGCCGCTGAATCTGCCGCTGAGCTCGGCGATCGGGATGGCGCTGCTCTGCGCCGGGCACGCCTACGGCTGGCCTGTGGCGAAGGGCGGCTCGGTCGCGCTCGCCGAAGCCTGGGCGGCGGTGATCCGGGAGCACGGTGGCCGGATCGAGACGGGCCGCCGGGTCCGCTCCCTCGCCGAGCTGCCGCCGGCCGACGCCGTCGTCCTCGACCTCTCCCCGCGGGGGGCGCTGGAGCTCGCCGGGGACCGGCTGCCGCCGCGTACCGCCCGTGCCTACCGCCGCTACAAGCACGGGCCGGGCGCCTTCAAGCTCGACTTCGCCGTCGAGGGCGGGGTGCCCTGGAGCTATGAGCCGGCCCGCCGCGCCGGCACCGTCCACGTCGGCGGCACCCTCGCGGAGGTGGCCTTCGCCGAGCGCGAGATCAACCGCGGTCGCATGCCCGAACGGCCCTTCGTCCTCGTCGCCCAGCAGTACCTAGCCGACCCCCAGCGCTCACAGGGTGACCTGCACCCGGTCTGGGCCTACGCCCACGTCCCCAGCGGCTACGGCGACGACGCCACCGGCGCCGTCCTCGACCAGATCGAACGCTTCGCCCCGGGCCTGCGCGACCGCATCGTCGCCACCTTCGTCCGCACCCCGGCCGAGATCGAGGCCGTCAACGCCAACTTCATCGGCGGCGACATCCTCACCGGCGCCAACACTCCGCTGCAGACCTTGATCCGCCCCCGGCTCTCGGCGGTCCCGTACTGGACTGGCGCCCCCCGCCTCTTCATCTGCTCCGCCGCCACCCCGCCCGGCGCCGGCGCCCACGGCATCAACGGCTACAACGCCGCCGAGGCGGTTCTGCGGACGCTCTAGCTATCTATATGACGGTGGATTGACCGTTCGGTTCAGTCCCCCGCCTCGACCGGCCGCGGCGGCGGAGTGGGGGTGGGGTCGAAGGTCGCAGTCGTTTCCAGTCGTCGCACCCCCGGCACGAGGAAGACGGCGGCCTGGCAGAGGGTGATCGCGGCGGCGGCGACCCAGAGCGTGTTCGAGTTCCCGGCCGCGGCGGCGACGGGGCCGATCAGCGCCAGGCCGAGTGGCTCGAGCGCCAGCGAGCCGAACCAGTCATAGGCGGTGACGCGGGAGAGGGCCTGCTGGGGGATGTGCTGGGCGCTGACGGTGTCGAAGAGAACCTCGGCGAGGCTGACCGTGCTGCCGGCGACGAGGGCACCGAGCGCGATGAGCGCAGTAGAGGTGGGAACCGCGAGCAGCAGCAGGGGCAGGCCGAGGAGGAGGACGAACCCCTCGCTGACCAGCAGCGGCCGCTGCGGCCGGATCAAGAGAGCGACGACGCCGCCGATCAGGCCGCCTACGCCCCAGAGACTGGCGATCAGCGCCCAGGCGGTGGAGCCGCCGAGGGAGTCGTTGGCGATGGTCGGGCCGAGCACCTGGAAGGCGGGGTAGAAGATCGCGTTGCTGATCGCGGCCGAGACGACGATCGCGATCAACCAGTCGCGACTGGAGAACTCGCGCCAGCCGTGCCGCAGTTCGCGGAGGAAGTTCGGCTCTTCCCCGCCGCGGCCGGCCCGGGGCGCCCGCACGCCCCAGAGGCAGGCGGCACTGATCGCAAAGGTGAGCGCATTCACGGCGAGGGCCACGCCGGGCGAGGTCAGCGCCAGCAGCACGCCGGCTAGCGCCGGTCCGGCGACCTTGCCCGCCCAGCGCGAGAAGCTGAGCAGCGCGATCGCCTCCTGCAGCCGGCGCTCGGGGACGATCTGCGGGACGAGCGCGTTCGAAGCGGGGTTGAAGAAGGCGGTGCCGGCGCCATCGATCCCGTAGAGCAGGGCCAGGTGCCAGATCTCCGCCTCCCCGGTCAACAGCAGCGCCGCGATCAGGCCCATGGTGGCGGTCTGGGTGAGGTCCGCCCCCAGCATCGCCCGCCGCGGCGAGATCCGGTCGGCGACGACGCCGCCGACCAGGACCAGGGCGATGAGGACGACGCTGTGGACGGCGAGGACGATCCCCAGGTCGGTCGCCGATCCGGTCAGGCCCAGGACCGCGAAGGCAAGGGCGATCGGCGCGATCCCGTCGCCGATCAGCGAGGTGGTGCGGCCGGCAAACAGGCGCCGGTAGGCCGGTTCCCCCAGCACGCGCAGTTTCCGGGACGCCGACATCGAGCCAGGATAGGCCTGGTTAAAGAAGCTCGGGCCTGGGGTAACTCGCCCTCACGAGGTATGGGAATCTCATCCAAAACCATCAGTGATGCCCGCAAGGCGGAGGCCGAGTCCGCCGGGGCCGAGCACAAATTCGGCTCCTCAGCGCCGTTGACGATGGGAGTCGAGGAGGAGCTGCTCCTCGTCGACCCCGACTGCAGGCTGGTCGCCGGGGGCGAGAAGGTGCTGGAGGAGATCGCCTCCGAGCACAAAAAGAGCGTCTCGACCGAGATCTTCTCCACCCAGATCGAGCTGAAGACGGGCGTCTGCATGGACGCCACGCAGGCCGCCAAGGAGCTGGCGGAGGTGCGGCGGGAGATCGTCGCCACCGGCGCTCGCTTGATGGGCTCCGGCGTCTATCCCGGTGAGTCGGGCGAGCCGCAGCTGGTCGAGAAAGCGCGCTACGAGTCGGTCAAGAAGGACCTGGCGAGCCTGCTGGCGACGCCGCCCTGCGGGCTCCACGTCCACGTCGGCATGCCCGACCCCGAAACCGCCGTCGCCGTCGCCAACGCGATGCGCCACCACCTGCCGCTGCTGGCGGCGCTGACCGCCAACTCGCCCTTCCGCGACGGCGCCGACACCGGCCTCGCCAGCGCCCGCGCCGCCGCCGTCCGCAGCT
>Ga0190273_10000136_pt1 | contig 38785 bp, 36 predicted proteins | sample Popmic504IS_FD_134513 | JGI IMG/M metagenome (GOLD analysis project Ga0190273, IMG submission 134513) | Populus adjacent soil microbial communities from riparian zone of Shoshone River, Wyoming, USA - 504 IS | ecosystem: Environmental > Terrestrial > Soil > Riparian zone > Trees stand | place... | reverse complement strand
GGGTACTCCCCCCTATGTCAAGGAGTCGCTGGTTCTGAGGACGAGCAACTGGGCTCGAACTACTGGCCGATATTTGGCTCTGTAGCGCGATCCGAGATGGGCGTTACTGGGCTCGAACCAGTGTTCACCCGCTCAGCGCGAACCAAGAGACCCACAACGAACTCGGGACCACCGAGGAGGCGGGTTTGCAGATGCGTTCGAGCCCAGTGGCTGACAGAGACGTTTCGCCGGCCGTAGTCAATTCAAGGGGGCGTTTCACCCCCCTCGCCGGACGTTTCCGGCATGACCAAGGCGCACACCTCATCGCAAGAACTCGACGCAGCTCCGGCCCGCTTCCTCGACCGATTCGAGGAGTTGAGAATGGGTCTGTCAAACGAGCAGTTGATCGCAGAGGCGATCGAAATCAATCACGGCGGCATCGGCAAGGAAAAGACGCTTGAGCGATACCGCAAGTGCCTGATCCATTTCGGCCAGTACCTAGCGAGCGCGCATGGCGTCAACTTCTACGACGCCAAGCGCAAGCACGTTCGTCTCTTTATGGGACACCTGGAGAAGCCGGGCGGCCCGAAGCCGCACGACGCTCGCCTGCGTTGTGGCTGGTGCAAGGCGAGGGGCTACCCCGATGGTGAAGCTGGGCCTGGTTGGTCTGCGTCCACGCGGAAGACCTACCTAGCCGCGATCAAGCTTCTCTACCGACATTTCTTCGCCGAGGACGATCTGCCGGACATTAATCCGGCGGCGCTTGAGGCATCGCCGAAGGTAATCCTGAAACGCCAATACACGCCGACTGCCGACGACGTGAAACGACTTCTCGATGCGCCGGGGACGCCGAAGGGCCGTTTGCTCGCGAAGTGGATGTTTTACGCGCCGTCGCGGCGCAAGACGTTCTCGGATGCACGGTGGCCGGACTTCGATCTAGACGCCGGTACGTGGGAAGTGGTCGGCAAGGGGGATCAAGTTGACATCTTCGCCCTTGCGCCGCCGCTCCTGCGCGAGCTGCGTCTGTACCGGAGCTGGCAGCTAACGGAGGCGGAACGGAACCCGGCGATCCGCGATGCTCTAAGCGACCCCGAAACGGCCTACGTCCTCTTGACGCGAACGGGCAGGAAGACTGCGCCAACGACCGTGAGCAAGATCGCGAAATGGCACGCCGTCAAGGCCGGTGTCGGGGTGTGCGAGTCCAAGGGCACTCGCGACCTGTGCCAAGGGAAAACCTCCCGCGTATCGCCGCACTCCTATCGCCGGGCCTGGGCGACGATGGCCCTGAACGATCCAACGAATCCACAGCCGATCGACGTTGTGTCGGAGGTCTTGCGACACAAGGACATAACGACGACGCGGCGCCACTACGCCCCGACTAAGTCAGATAGGGCGCGAGCGGCATTGGTCAATATGACTATCGCTTAGGGAGCGGCCGAGGGGCGCCACCGCTCGATCTTCCGGGGGCAATCACGGGCGCGGTCGGACGGTCAACCCAATGCCCGGGCCGACCGACCGCCGCCTTCCCGCTGCCCTCGCGGCGGTTCCTGCCCTGGCGCTCCTCGCGCTGGTTTGCGGTGCGGTCTGCATCGCTCTGGCATTTGCGGCGGAAGGACCGACTGGCTGCGGCGTCACCGCCGATTCGCCGGGCGGCGGTGACGTGAGAGGCGTTCCGTCCCGGCTGGTTCCTATCTACCAGCAGGCCGCTGCGAAGTACAGGCTCGGCCCCAAAGGTCCGCCGATCCTCGCCGGGATCAACTGGGAGGAGACGGGATTTGGAACGAATCTCGGCGTCTCCTCAGCAGAAGCGGAAGGCTGGATGCAGTTCCTCCCTTCGAGCTGGGAAGCCTTCGGCGTCGATGGCAACGGGGACGGCGTAAAAGACCCCTACAACCCCTGGGATGCGATCTTCGCCGCCGCCCGGCTTCTTCGCTACGGAGGCGCCCCCGAGAATTGGCACGACGCCATTTGGGGTTACAACCATGCGGAGTGGTACGTCCAAAACGTTCTAGCCGACGCCGAAAAATGGTCCGGCATCGGCTCGATCGAAACGAGCGCGGGGGCGGCGAGCTGCGGCGAAGTCGTAGCCCCGAACGAAGCGGTCGCGAAGATGATCGCCGAGGCCGAGCGCCTCAGCGCGATCCGCCCCGAAACGGAATACACCTGGGGCGGATCGCACGGCATCACGCCGACGCCGAAAAACGGACCCTTCGATTGCAGCTCCGCGGTTTCGCACTTGCTCCAGGTCGGCGGCTTCAAAAACGAAACGATGACGACGATCGGCTTCCACACCTGGGGCAAGTCGGGACCGGGGCGATGGGTCACGATCTTGAACAAGCCATACGAACCGGAAGCCCACGTGATCCTTCGATTCGAGTCCGGCGTGACGCCTCCCGAGAGACGCTATTGGGGCACGTCAGGATTCATCGAACCCGGCCACGGACCCGGCTGGATTCCAGAAAGCACCTTCGACGCGGGCTATCTCTCGCGCTTCGAGGAACGACACCCGCCGGGGCTCTGAGAATGGGGGAGGACTAGCGCGGCGTCGCTCCAGTGGGTGAATCCTCCCCCGACCCCGCCCTCACAGTTCAAACTCACCGCCTGAGCCGCCATCGGGCGGCGGTGGGGGTACTTCTTCGACTGGCGGGGGTGCGGGTTCCACTTCTTCCGGGGGAGGCGCGACGGGTTCGGGTTCGGGAGCTGGCTGGCCCCGATCAACGGCGGCAGGCCCCGGCCGTGATGCCCGGGCTCGCGCCTGCTCCCGGCGTCGCCTTCTCTGGCGCCGGTCCTCCCGCTTTCGTTCGCGTTCCCTTCCGCGAGCTGACGCCGACGCGGCGGTCGACGGTCGCGATGGTTCGAGAGCAGGCTTCTCCGGCGGGTTAGGGCGGTGGTGGTGGCTGGCTGCCGACTGGCCGTCCTCAAGGCCGAGAACGCTTCGGGCACCTTGCTCAGCCGGCGGCGCAGCAAGGAGCGAGCAAACGGCGATCCCCGCCACGGCTCCGCATTGAGCCAAGGCCCGCCCCGCCCCGCTGCTCGCGGTGACAGGGGCCGCCGACTCCGCCAGCGGCGCGAGCCGGTGCGCGAGGTTGCGGACCAATCGCAAAGGTGCCGTAACGGCATCTCGCAAAGCACCGAGAAGAATGAGAGCAAGAGTCGCAGGACTGAGGTAGCGCCGGTCGCCGACGAGGGCGGCCATTTTCTCCATCGCCGCCGTGTGGTGACGATCGGCAGCGGACTTTCCCCACCCGATTCTCCGACCGGCCTCGCGGATCGAGTGACCATCGAAGTAGACGAGGGTTACAAGCTGCTGCTCCTTCTCGGGAAGGCGACGAAGTGCGTCGTCGAGTCTGCGCCGTCGATCACGATCCAGGGCTTGCTGCTCAGGGGTTGGTGTTGACTCGTCGGCAACTCGCAGAGCGACGGCATCGAGCGGAGCTGACGGCGGACGGCGCATTTCGGCATCGAGGAGATTGATGGCCCGCCAATTCGCACAGTTGATAACCCATCCGACCGGGTTGCGCGCGGGCGGGTTCTCCTCAAGCCATTCAAGGTACTCGGCGTTTGCCTGGGCGAGTAGATCGCGGTGGTTTTCGGCGATCCAGCGTGCCGAAAACTTCCGGGCAAGGCCGACCTTCAAACCCCGTTCGGCCTCGCGGAGCTGTTCAGGGGTAAGACCCCGATCCCAGGCTTTGGAGTTAGTTGAGCCTTGCGGCGCCCGGTTCGTCCGTTCGGACAAGAGAGTCCCCGACTCGACCGCCGGGACGGGAGACACCTTCTCCCGGCCCGGCGGTAGTGACCGGAAGTTAGGGGAGGACCGGAACCTTGATCTTCTTCGATGACCCAGGCTCGTAGGCGTAACCGCGCTGTTTGTTCACCTTGGCCCGCATGGTGTAGGTGGTGGCGGAGTACGTTTTCTTGAACCCGTAGTGCATGACAAACCTGCCGTTGCTGCGGGTAAGCCCTTGCCGGTACACCCGCCAGCCTCTCCCGTCTTCGACCTGAAGCAGCACCGTTACGCCGGATGCGTTAGGTCCGGGGAGGAGCCCTTTGAACAACGCTGGCCGCCCTCTGTTACGGACGGTGCTGTTCAGTAGGCGGAGGGTCGGGCGGACCTTGGTTCGCAAGGTTGCCCGCGCCCGTAGCTCGCGGTGATTGGGCCGGTAGACGGCAATCAGGTCGCGGGACGGGCCGGGATCGACGCCGAAGGTAAATCGACCATCGCGGCCGGTAACGGCGATGCCAAGGAAACGCTTGTGGTGCTTGGTGACTATGCGGCTGAACACACACAGCGGAACCTCAGCGAGGCCATCGCCCTTGCCTGCGAGGCGCCCGGCGAAGCGCGCGCCGTGTCCTTGGCGCACCGCGAGTCTGTCGTTCGTTTTCCTGCCGAGGCCGGCAATTAGAGAGTGTCCGCCGCCGACCTCTGAGCGGAGGCAATCAAAGGCGAGGGGTGCTTCGACGGACTGGCTCGCATTTCCCTCTGCGTCCGTAATCCAAAGGCGGAGGGTGTAAGCCCCACGCTCGCGCGGCGTTGCAAGGTCCGGGATCGACTGAGGGTTGTCGCCGACAACATCTTGCGTCGGCACGACAACCTCATCCTTACCATTGAGGATTTGGTAATGAGCTGCGTTGATCGGCGCCCCCGCGTCGCCAACGTTCCTCCACGACACATCGAATCCCTGAGACGACCTGGGAGTTTTTGGGGCGGTAACGGATACGCTCTCAGGCGCAGCCGGCGGGGTGGAGTCGTGCGGGATTGGAATGATGGCGGCCTGTCCGATCAGGCCGACCTGATCCTCAAGCCATACCCGAAGGCGGTAGTCGCCCGGAGCGGCCGGAGCACCGATGTTGCCGATCGTTTTCGGGTTGACGCCGGTAGCGACCTTCTCCGGCACGATCACAGTTCCGCCGGAAGGGTCGGTAATCGAGTAGTGAACCGTCGTCACAGGTGAGCCCGGATCGGCGGGCAGGGTCCAGCTCGCGCCGACCGCCGACTCGTAGCGGTTCGGATTCAGCGTAACGATGCTGAGGCCTACGGGAGTGCTGGGCGGAGTGTTATCGGTGTGGATGGCGCGCTGATCGCAGCTCGCACCGCCAGAGCCGCTGATGCCTACAGCCTGGCCGTAGTCCTGGGCGCAGACCTGGACGGTATGAGGGCCATCGGAAATGGCCGCGGTGTCCAAGGTGTGAACTCTGCCCCAGGGTCCGCCGACCGGGCAAGGCTGGAAGTCTCTTGCGAACTCACCGCTGGTGCCAGTGGCTCCAAGATTGCAGGAGCCCCGCCAGTCGAGCACCTGTCGCACCGATCCATCGACGCGGACCGCCTCGACCCTGATCCCCGATCCAAGGTCAGAAGTGTCCCAGCTAACGTTTTGGGGGCCGCGCACCCAGGCGCCGGAGGCGATCACGCCGCCGGTCAGGTTGATCTTCGCCGGATCAACGTCGTTGAGCGTGAGATTCAAAGTGTTCGCGTCGACGGCATTGAAGTTCACCCGGTCGCAGCCCGCCTGCCGGAAGCAGGTCAGCTCGAAGACAAAGCGCCTGTACTTGGCGTAGCCGCTGAATGGCCAGAGGTGGGAGGCGAAAACGGGCGTCGTCGCCCAACAAACTCCATCGCAACTGCCGTTCTCCACGCCCGCGCCCTGCATGAGCACGTTGTTGCCGCTCCCGTCCCAGCCTTCGAGCCAGAAGCGCCCCCGCCAGCCGTCGTTGAAGGCGTTCGGCATCCGCGTGTAGCCGCCGCCGGCGACAATGTCCACCCAGGGCGTCGTCGTCCAGGAGATGCTTCCGTAGGCCGAGTAGCCGGCGCTGCCTTCAGGCTGATTCTCGGCGATCCGCAGAAAGGCAGCGTTGCCCGCCGGGTCGGGTGCCGGTCCGCAGTGGTTCTCGAAACTGAAAATCCCGCTGGGATGGGTGGGACTCGCGGTGTTGGTAGCGGTAGCGAAACCGTTGGAACCGTTGTCACCGGCACACAACAACATCTTGTAATAGCTGGCGTGGGCCGTAGCAGCAACCACACACATCAAGGCAACCGCCAGGAATAGCCCTGCGAAGGCGATTAAGACCGGATTTCCTCCCGGTCGTCTCGATCGTGGGGACATGTCTAATGCTCCTTCCCTTTAAGCCGATCGGGCTCAAGGGGGCGCATTGACCTCCTTCCTCGATGCGGGCCGATCGCATTCGGCGATTGGGGCCGCGACGAGTGGGCGTTCCGTCGATCTGGCTCGTTGTCAGTGACTTCAACAACGACTACGTCAAGGGAGGTATCACAAACGCCCCGGTTTTTGGAACGGGTAAAGAACCCGCTCTAAAACTGCACTAGTTTTTTACAAGTTCGGGACGATTGATCGTAAGTTTCTCACAGCTTTCTGGGTCCACAAGTCCGCAGTTTGCGGACTGGATACCGGCCGATCCTGACCGTCCGGGCGGACGGTGCGCGGGGGACCGGGGTACCGCCCGTTCCTCTTATGTTCGGGGTCGAGCTGCGGTCCCCTAGTCCCGGTCCTGCGCTTGCAGAGCGGCCCCTGATGGGCGGCGAGCTGCGGGGCCGAGCGTCGTTTGCGGCCAGCTACCGAAATTGCCGGGGGCGTTCCCCCCGCGCCTCTGACGTGCGGCACCTGATCGAAAACAGGCGACGACGAGGAGGCCAGAAGTGTCACCCCTACAGCTCGCGTACCTCTACCTGATCGAGGCTGCGCAGAAGGTAAGCGTTAATCCGAACTCAAGCGGACTTCCGGGCGGTCCTGCGGCTCAGAAAATCCTCAACGGCGCAGCAGGGTTCGCGCTCCTGGCCTGTGTCGGCGTCGTTATTTGGGGCGCGGGTCAGTGGGGCTTCGGGAGCAAATCCAACAACTACGCCCAGGCGGACGATGGCAAGACCCGAATGCTCAAGGGTGCCGGGGGCGCCTTCGGCGTCGGCGCGGCTGCTGCCGTAATCAACTTCTTCTTTGACGCCGGATCGGCGGTGAAATGATGCGGCGGCTCGCCCTGGGGCTCGCTGCCGCGCTCGTCGTCGGGCTCTTCATCGGGAGGGCGACTTCCGCGCCCGACAACGCCGGGCCGTCGTCCTCCCCGGAATCCGCTGCCCCCGGTCCTACTAGCGAAAAGGCCGGGGTTGCAGTCGGGTTCGCGCGCACCCGCGAGGGTGCGATCCTCGCCGCCGCGAACTATCAGGAAGCGTTCGCGGACGAGAAGGTTCTGGACCCTGGGGAGCTGCGGCGCCGGATCAGGGTGGTGGCGACGGCGGAGTTCGCGCCGGTCATGCTTGAAGCCAACACGCCGGGGACGGAGCGGCTTCGAGTCGGTGCCTTCAGCGAAGGTGTGCGGGGCGAAGTCCCGAGCGCCTACTTCGGCGTCCCGGTTGCCTACCGCCTTCTGAGCTACGGGCCGGACCGCGCCGTCGTGCGGACCTGGGGATTCACGCTCCTGGGAAATGTCTCGTCGGTCGAACCGACCGCCTACTTCGGGCTGTCGCGGACGGTCCTGACCTGGCGCGATGGTGACTGGAAGATCGAGGACACGCGGGCCTCGTTTGGCCCGACGCCGCGCCTAGCGACGCCGCGCCCTGGCGGCGAAGGGCTCGGCCTAGTGGAACTCACGAAGGAGCTGCATCGCTATGGCGTGGCTCCGTAGGGCGGCGGTGTTCCTCGTCGTCTTCGCGGCGGTTGGAGCCGTCGCGGGAGGCAGCGGAGCGACCCCCCGCGCGGCGGCCGTGACCCCCTGCGTGGGGATCTCGCCGGCCGGCGCGGTGACGGGCGCGATCGGGATCGGCAACCCGGTCGGTGACGCCTGCGAGGCCATCGCCGACGCGCTGCCCGATCCACTGGCGCCGATCAAGGACGCCGCCAGCTCGATCGGCAAGGGCGTGTTCGAGCAGATCACGTCTTGGGCGGCCGAGGGAGCGACCTACCTGCTCGGGCAGGTGGCGGAGCTGAGCGATCGGACGACGACGCCGGACCTGCTGAGCAAAGGATTCCTGCGGCAGTACCGGGGCATGGCGTCGATCGCGACGGTGCTGGCGCTGCTTATGCTGGTCTTCGCGGTCTTCGAGAGCTTGGGCCGCGGCGACGGCGGGATGCTGATCCGGGTCTTCCTGGTCAACGTCCCTGTGGCGGCGATCGCGACGAGCGCCGCCTACGTGGTCGTTCAGCTCATGGTGGCGACGACGGATGGCTTCTGCGAAGCCATTACCCACGCCACGGCGCAGGACACGGAGCGCTTTTTCAAAAGCGCGATCGAGGGCTTGTCCTCCGCCGGAGGCGACGCGGGGAAAGCGGCCAGCGAAGCGAACGGCGTCCCCGGTGGCGAGGAGGCGGGAGCGGTCGCGGTGCCGTTGTTCGTCGGCTTCATCACGGCGATGGTCGCGGCGTTCGCCGCGTTCCTCGTCTGGATCGAGCTGCTGATGAGGGACGCGGCGATCTACGCCGTGGCCTTGTTCATGCCGATGGCTATCGCGGCCTCCATCTGGCCGCGATGGATGTCGGCGCTCCGGCGGACCGGCGAGCTTTTGGTCGTCGTCGTCTTCTCGAAGTTCGTTATCGTCTCGGTGATAGCGCTGGCCGCGTCGCTGATGGCGAACTCGGGCGGCGACGTTGAGCATGTGCTGGCAGCGGGGGCACTCCTCCTGCTGGCTTGCTTCGCGCCGTTCGTGCTGTTCAAGCTGGTGCCGTTCGCCGAGGGCGCGATGAGCGCCGCCTACAACCGGCAGGGGGCGGGCGGCGCGTCGGTGAGGTCGGCAGAGATCGCGTCGTCGGTCTCGATGATGCGACGCGCCGCCCTCGCCAACTGGGCCGGTGGCGGCGCAGCTGGGGGGCGGAGCGGCGGCGGAGGCTCCGCATCGAGCGCCGGGGGCGCTGCCAGCTCCGGGCGAGGCGGAGGTAAAGGCGGCGGCGGCTCGGGGGGCGCCGAAGCGGCGGCCGGGGCGAGCGGCGGCGCAGTAGGCGCTGTCGCGCTCCCGGTCGAGGCCGGTACCGGGGCGGCGAGGTCTAGCGAGGCCGCCGCCGGACGGCTCGCCGATACGGGTACCTCGCAGGCAGCGCAGGGAGGGGGATCGGCCGGAAGTGCCGGCGGATCGTCCGGCGGCGGTGGCGCAGCCGCCGGAGGCAGCGGCGCCAGCTCGGAACGAGCGCGGCGCCCTGCCTCCGACGAGGAGGCCGCCGGGGTAGCCGGTGGAGGGAGCGCGGGCGCGCCCGCGCCTGAGCCGACCGAAGCGGCCGGGGGGAGCCCGCCGGGATCGGGCAGCAAACCGACCCGTCCGGCCGCCGACGCGGGCAAGGGCGAGAAGCCGGGGGCGAAGTCGTGAGCGCCCGCCGGTACCGCTTCGGGCCGTTGGAGCAGCGCGGCTTGGTCGGTCCACTGACGTTCGGTCAGGTGGCGATCGTCGCCGTTGCTGCGGCGCTCGGCCTCATCGCGCTCTACGTGGTGCGCGATTGGGTCGGCCTGGTAGTCGCCCTCCTCCTGGTCGGCGCCGCCCTCGGGGCGGTCCTCCTCCCCTTCGAGGGCCGCACCTTGGAGGCGTGGGCGCCGATCGGTTTTCGGTGGGGGCTGCGCTCGGCCGCGACGAAGCGCGGCTACCGGAGCAGGACGCCCGGCGGCGGCTTCCGCGCCAGCGCGGACGGCGGCGCCCCGATCGGGGAGGCATCGCTGCCGGACGAGCTGGCGGGGCTTCGTATGCTCGAAGTCCCCTACGGCTCTGATTGCGTCGGGATCGTTCACGACCGCGACGCCGGGACCTACACGGTGGCGGTGGCGGTCCGGGCCGGCGCCTTCGGGCTTCTCGACGCGGCCGAGCAGGAGCGGAAGCTGGACGCCTGGGGCTCAGTCCTGGCGAGCCTGGCGCGGGACGGGAGCCCAATCCGGCGGCTGCAATGGATCGAGCGGACGTTGCCGGCTCGGCCCGACGAGCTGGCGGGCTACCTACAGGCCGAGAGAGATCGAGCTGTTCCGCTCGATTCGGGGCTCGTCGCGAGCTATATCGAGCTTGTCGAGTCGGCCGCCCCGGCGACGCAGGAGCACGAGATTTTGCTTGCGCTTCAGCTTGACGAGCGGCAGGGCGCAAGAGAGCTGCGCCGTATGGGCGGCGGCGAGGAGGCCGCCTGCGAGCTGGTCTTGCGGGAGGCCGAGAACCTTGCTGAGAGGCTGTCGATCGCAGAGGTAACGGTCTTCGGTCTGCTGCGGCCGCGCCGGTATGCGGAGGCGATCCGCGACGCCTTCGACCCGTTCGGGCGCCACGGTCGGGCTCGCGCGGGCCTGGGCGATCCCGACCGCGCGGGGGTTGATCCGGGGCTCATGGGTCCGGTGGCCGACGAGACGAGTTGGAGCGTCTACCGAACTGACTCGGCTTTTCACGCGACGTTCTGGATCGCGAGCTGGCCGCGCAACGACGTCGGCCCTGCCTTCCTGACGCCGTTGCTGATGCAGACGACGGCGCTTCGCACCGTGGCGGTCTGCATCGAGCCGGTCCCTCACTCGATCGCGATCCGAAAAGCCGAGGCGGCGAGAACCGCCGAGGTCGCGGAGGAAATGCAGCGGGAGCGGCAAGGGTTCCTCTCCACGGCGCGCATCCGGCGCCGCCAGCAAGCAGCCGCGAGGCGGGAGGAGGAGCTGGCGGACGGTCACGCGGAAATGCGCTTCGCAGGTTACGTCACGGTCTCGGCGGCCTCCGCCGACGAGCTGGAGAGGACCGCTACTGAGGTCGAACACGCTGCTGCCCTCGCGAGGCTAGAGCTGCAACGGCTCTACGGCGAGCAGGACGCGGGATTCACCTTCACGCTGCCGCTCGGTCGCGGACTCAAGTGATGCCGGCGGGCAAAGAAGGCGGGGCGCCGGGCCGGGCCGCAGGACAGGGACTCCCACGATGGGAGTTCTCGATCAGCATCCGATCCGCGCCTCCGGCCGGGGGCTCCGGTGAGACGCCGGTACCGGGCGGAGCGGGCCGGTCACGCTGCGACGACGGCGCACTTCCAGGCCGCCTATCCCTTCCTTGCGGAGGGCGGCCTGGGCGCTCCGGGCGCCTACATCGGGCGCGACGCCTGCGGCGGCGCCTGGTGCTTCGATCCGTGGGCGGCCTACGAGCTGGGGGTTCTCTCGGGGCCGAACATGATCGTCGTCGGCCAGCTTGGCCGGGGCAAGTCGGCCTTCCTCAAGAGCTACATCGCCCGCCAGCACGTCTTCGGTCGGCAGGCGTGGGCGCTCGACCCCAAGTCTGAGTACGCGCCGCTGGCGCGAGCGCTCGGGGGAACCCCGATCGCGCTCGCGCCGGGCGGCTCGGTCCGGCTGAATCCACTTAGCCCGCGTGGCGGGCGCGAGGGGCAGCTAAGCCTTTTGCGCTCGGTGGCGGCGGCGGCCCTGCGGCGCGAGCTGTCGCCCGAGGAGGACGCGGGCCTACGGGTCGCGCTCAAGATCGCGAACGAGTCGCGCAGCGCCGAGCCGACGCTGCCGGAGGTTGTTGAAGCGCTCCTCCATCCGGGGGAGGCCATGACTGCGGAGCTGGTCATGGAGCTGCCGGACCTGGCGGGGGCGACGCGGAAAGTGGCGCTCGCCTTGCAGCGCCTTTGCCACGGCGACCTCCGGGGCATGTTTGACGGGCCGACGACGGCGGGGCTCGACCTCGACGCGCCGCTCGTCGTTCTCGACCTCTCCGCAGTTCAGGATTCCGCCGCGCTCGGAATCCTGATGACGTGCGCCGCTGCCTGGTTGCAGGGCGTCGTCATGGAGCGCAAGCGCGCTGCGGAGGCAGGCGAGGGCGGCGGCGCGAAGGTCATCATCGCGGTTGACGAGGCGTGGCGGATCACCGCCGACCTGGGCGTCGCTGAATGGCTGCAACGGTCGTTCAAGCTCTCGCGGGCGCTGGGCGTCCAGAACATCATCGCCCTGCATCGCCTCTCTGACCTGGGCGCGTCGGGCTCCGCCGGATCGCGGGAGGCGAGGATTGCCGAGGGGCTGATCGCGGACGCCGATACGAAGGTGATCCTGGCGCAGCCGCCGGATCAGATCGACGGGCTGCGAAATCTCCTGGGACTCTCGGCCACGGAGGCAGAGCTGGTCCCGACCCTTCGGCGCGGCGAGGCGCTTTGGGTCGTCGGTCGGCGGTCGTTCCTTGTCCAGCATCGCCTCTCGTCCATCGAGCAGGCGCTTGTGGACACCGACGCCCGGATGGTCTCGCATCGCGAGCTGATCGGCGCGGCATCGTGACGCCGACGACGATCCTGGTCGTCGTCGTCCTCGGGGCGGTGGCGCTCGGGGTCCACCTTCTCGATCGGCACCTTCGGGACGGTGGCGGCGCCAAGCAGAGGCGAGTGCAGGGCGCGCGCTGGGCGAGTAGCCGTGACCTCCGACCGCTCCACGTCAAGGGAGCCGAGCAGGGGCGGCTGATCCTCGGGCGGCAGGGCCGGCGCCTGGTGGCCGCCGAAGGCCGGGCGTCCGTCGTCGTCGTCGGGCCAAGCACCGTAAGCCTCAAGACGACGGGGCTTGCCATTCCGTCGCTGTTGGAGTGGGACGGTCCGGTCGTCGCCACGTCGGTCAAGAGCGATCTGCTGCTGACGACGCTGCGGCGGCGCCGGGAGCTGGGTCGGACGATGGTGTTCGACCCGACCGGCGTGACCGGCATCGAGTCGGTGAAGGCGACGCCGCTCTCAGGCTGCGGGAGCTGGCGCGGGGCGATGCTCGTCGCCCATCGGCTCGCCAGCTCGGCGCGGTCGGGCGGCTCGTCCGGGCTCGAAGACGGCGACTTCTGGTTTTCGGCGGCAGAGAAGTTGCTGTCGCCGCTGCTGTTCGCGGCGGCAACGAGCGGCGGGCAGATGGCGGACGTGATCCGCTGGCTGAACGACGGCGCCGAGGCGGAGCCGGAAGTGACGGAGCGGCTGAGCGCGGCGCCCGAATCGCGGGACGCGCTTAGCGCGTGGAATGCCAACTGGAACCGGGAGGAACGGCAGCGCAGCTCGATCTACACGACGGCGGAGACGATCATGGGCACCTTCGCCGATCCTCGCGTCCTCGCCGCGAGCTCGGCTGCGGAGTACACGCCGGCCGCGCTCTTGGATGGCCGCGCAAACTCGCTTTTCCTGTGCGCGTCGGACTACGAGCAGGAGCGCCTTGGCTCCCTGTTCGCGGCGATGATCTCCGAGCTGGTTGCGGTCGTCTCGGACTTCGCGGCGGAGACCGGGAAGCCGATCGACCCCCCGCTTCTGATCGTCCTCGACGAGGCCGCCAACGTCGCCCCGGTGCCCGAACTCGACGGGATCGCGTCTACGGGCGCCGGAAAGGGGATTCAGCTCGTCACGGTCTTTCAGGACTTGGCCCAGGTCGAAGCGCGCTACGGGAAGCGGGCGCAGACGATCGTGAACAATCACCGCGCCAAGGTCTTTGCGAGCGGGATCGGCGATCCGTCAACGCTCGACTACATCAGCCGGGTAGTCGGGGACGGCGAGTTTCGCCAGCGAAGTGAAACGGCTGGCGATCAAGGACGCGGTTCGTCAACGGAGGCCAGCACCTATCGAGCGCTGGCACCCGCGAACGTGGTCCGGGGGGCGCGGCCGGGGACGGCGCTCCTGGTCTACGGACACCTTCCGCCGGCTCGCATTTCGCTGCGACCCTGGTTTGCTGACCGGGAGCTGCGCGCGCTGGCCGAGGGAGACGAAGCGGCACCGCAGGTTCCGGGGATGCTCTGATGGCGGGCGACGGTCCTAGCTGGGGAGCTGAAACCGTCGCGATCGGTCGCGGCAATGGCGAGAGAGCGCCGGAGACGGCGGGGGAGCCGGACACGGTTGCCCTCGCTCCGCGCAGCGCGCGGAGCGAGCAGGCGAGGCCGCCGCGCAGGGCCCCGAGGCCGAAGGCCACGGCGCCCGCGTGGCTCCGAGCCATTCCCCTGTTAGCGGGCGGTGCGGCGCTCCTAGTCTTCGTCTTCTCCGTGGTGGGTGGCGGAGGATCGGCGCCGATCCGCGACGCGGATCCAGCGCCCCGCTCCGCGATCGAGAAGCCCGCTGCGCGAGTGCCGACCGATGTTGGTCGACGGGAGCGCGACCGTGGCCGAAAGGCTCCCGCGCCCGGACTCAAGCGAAAGCTCGAGCGGAGGAAGCGGGAGCGGCGTCTTGACGCCGCCGCCGCGCGCCGGAGCAGCGAGCGGAGCGCCGGGGGCGGGGAGAAGCACGACTCGAATCCCCCTCCCCCGCCCCCGGCGCCGGAACCGGCGCCGGCCCCGGAACCTGCCCCGGCGCCAGTCACCGAACCGGCGCCCGCGCCGGAACCGGCCGTAGAACCCGAAGCGTCGGCGCCGCCGCCGGAAACGCCGGCGGCGGCCGAGTTCGGCATGTAGGTCCGATGGGAACCAAGGCCATCGCCCAATAGACCAGAGGCACGCATCGCCCCTGCGCGGGACTCGTCTGCTCGCAATTCCTGGCCGAGCCTCAGGAAGTCGGGGCATTTGGACGGCCGCTCTCTAGCAAGCCCTCCGTTGCCGTCGGCGTCAAGGGTTCTCGGACCGACAGGGACGGTAGCGCCGCGGGGGCCGCCGATCTTGCGGTTCATCTTCGCTTCGACCGGCGCGCCGAGCACACATCACCACTCTGGAATTGCATCGGCTGGACGCGTGCGGCCATTCAGTCGGACGAAGGCAGATCCCTTCCAGAGAGAAAGAACAGGCCAGATGCAATCCCTGATACGGCGAGGATAGCTGGCTGTAATGCGCTGCTAGCTCCTTCAACTATTACTAAGACCAGAGCGTAGATCGCCAGAAGTGCGGCAATGAAGATCAAGGCGATGCCAACAACCCAGCGACCCCGAGATATGGACTTCCGGTGCTTCACAGGGTCCATATCTACCAGAAGCTGGGCGGTGCAGCGATATCGGTGGCGATATGCGGGGAAGCGGGTCGCAATTTCATCGGACTTGGTCAGCACCAACCCGCACGGTTACCGAGCTCCGCCGCCCCACCTACCACAGTTGAGACGCCGCCGATAACTGCAGCGACTTGGCCTGCGGCTGGGATAAAGCTCAGGCCAAGGCCAATGACGCCGGTCGCCGTCGCCCCAGTTGCGATATCGGCGCAGCTAGTTGGCGAGCTATCTGGAAGTGCACGCGCTGCTGCTGCCGCCCTTCTTTGCAGCTCTTCGAATTCCTCCTGCCTCCACCTGCCTACTTTCTCCTGCAGGTTTTGAAGATACATAGGATTGTCCTTAAGGTAGGCGATGAATCTTTCAGCTGCACGGGCACTCTTGAACTTGATTACGATTGCGCGGTTCTTATTGGACCTCTCCCGCCAGGCCTTGACCTTCCATTTCTTGCAACGATTCACCTGCGCTTGAGTCTTTCCGTAACATTTATTCCCGTCCAAGTCGAAGTTATTCACTGGGTCCTGAGCGGCGTAATCGTAGGCATTGGCTGATCCCCCGAGAACGGGATCCGGGCTCAGGAAGCGACCAAGTGCCGGTACATAGCTTCGAGCTCCCATCTGAACGACTCCCGATGGGAGTTCAGTCCTACGGTGTTTTCCTCCAAGCCAGCCGAAGCGCCCGGCACCTGCGGAAGTCGGATTACCGAACTCGTCGTAGTTGAACGTTTTCAACAGGCTAGTTGCTTGTGGATTGAGAGCAGCCGTCGCGGAGACGTCACCGTGGAGGTTCGTCAGCTGCAACTTGATTTCCGAGCCGCTTTCCTGAAGCGCTCCGAGTTCTCCACCGATGCCGGCGATGTTGCGGGTCCAGGTGGATCCACGCTCGGTCCAGCTAGGAGCATCGCCAGGTCCGCTGTAGTGGAATACTTCGACCCCTGCCAGGCCCCCCGCCTGCAGGCGCTGGCGCTGGCGCATCGAGGCATCTAGCTGGAAGGTATTGGTAATCCCTCCCTGGGACTGGCTTGCGACCATGTCGTTGGCGAAGTAGCTGGTCGTGAGCGTAGTGCCGCCGGCAAGCTGTTTCGGGAGGCTGGTGATCCGCCCGAAGCTGTCATAGGTCAGCCCAGCCGCCAGAAGTCGGTCAGCGGAGTCGTATTCGTAGCTTTGGGTCGTACCGCCGGAGTTCGCGCAGACGTTGTCAAGACTTGGGGAGCGGGTCGTCAAGGACTTTCGGTTCGAGTTGATGTCATAGGTGTAGGCGCGGCTCGTGCACGCGCCCCCTTGGGGGGTTTCCTGGGAGGAGATCAGGCGACCGGCCTTGTCGTAGCCGTATGCGTCCGTTCCGAGCGTCCCGCCTTCTTTCAGAATCTGCCCGTAGATCGACCTTTCCAGGCCGAACTGCAGCCAGGTGCAGCTGGCGCCGCAATAGCTCGTCTTGGTGTAGGACAAGGCCGTGGATTGACCTTCCTCGTCGAAGGTGGTCGTGGCAGTGATCCCGTTCGGCAGCACCCGTTTGACCAGGTTGCCGTCGGCGTCATAGGTGGCGGTGAATTTACCGGCCCCCGAGTCTTCGAGTTCGGTGAGCAGGCCGGTGACGCTGTCGTAGCGGAGGGTCTGGGTGCCTTTCCCGTCGTCGGTGGTCGCCGGCCGGCCAAGGGAGTCATAGGTCGTCAGGGTTTTGTTGCCGTCGGCGTCTTCATAGGAGGTGGCGCGGCCGAGGGCGTCGTAGGTGGTGGTGAGCTTCTGGGCATCGCCCCCGCACCCTAGATCCGACCCTGAGCTACCCCAGCACCAGAATTCTTTGCTATTGGGCAGACCCGTATTGGGGTCGTAGGTGGTCTTCACTGGCGGAATTTTTTCCCCACCACCTTCGATGGTTTGCCATTCCGGCCGACCCGCCGCGTCGTAGCTCAGGGACGTGGTGCGGGGTGGCCCAGAGGTGCCGAAGCCTTCTTCGATTTTCGTCGGCTGGCCGAGGGCGTTGTAGGACTTGATGGTGCGAGCTGGCACCGGCGGCTGGCCGGGGGTATTGGGCTGGGAAGCAGGAACGATCCGGCAGAGGAGTCCGGCGTAGGCATCGTTTCCACAGTACTCCGTTTCGCTACCGGGGGCGTAATAAACAAATAGCTTAGTCCCTGCCCCGGTTCCTCCGGGATCTGAGGGTTGGCTCACCCGGGTGGGAAGACCGGTGAATGAGTTATAGGCGGTGGTCGTCCTGATGTTCAGTCCGCCAGGGTCGACGATGGACTCAGTCTGCTTACGCAGGTTCCAGTCGTAGCGATATTCAGTGACGCGCTGGTCTGCGGTGATTCCACTGCCGTCGATCCGCGCGACCGTCGTTTCCCGCGTCGGGAGGTGCGGCTTGGGATTGGTGTCAGACCATCCGCCCGGGGATCCTTCGTCGTAGGTGACGGTCTTGCGAAGGCGCGCGTCGAGGAGTTTGCCCGCTTCCGGACCCGATTCGATCCGCACCTTGTGAAGCGGCCCGATTTCTTCCTGGAGCTCAGTGCCGTCAGGGCTATAGAGGCGCCTGGTTGCGAGCAGGCCGGCCTTTTCGGCGGGGTTGGCAGCGGCGAGTGCGCGTAGCCGATTCTGCGCCGTCAAATTATGCACCACGTTGCCGAAAACATCGGTTTCGGTGGTCGTTATCGAAGGCCCGCTCGTTCCCGCCCCTGCGGGAGTAGCGGTGTTGACGACGAAGCCGTCTCCGTCCATGTAATAGACAGTCGCCCGCGTGTAGCTCGTCGCGGGTTCCGCGGGAACTTCACTGGGCGGGTAGATCGCGGTTGCGTCGACGGGAGCGTCCTTCTGCCCCCAGAGGGCGATTGCGCCCGGGCTTACATCGTAGGGAGCCGAGCTGCTTGCGTCGTAAGGCGGGATGCTGCTGCTGATTGGGACTTCGTACCGGATTGAGGTGGTCGCCGTCGGAGCGGTCGAAACCAACGTCGGCCGTTCAACCGCCTTGAGGCGGAAGGGACCGGATTCCCCGTCAATCGCTGCGGTGGTGTAGCGCAGGGTCCAGGGTTCCTGGCCGGGCGGCTTCACTTTGCGGAGCTTGGTGCCTTCATAGGTGTAGGTTTCCTTCAGATTTAGGGTCCTAGGATCGGCAGGATCAATGAGCCGGGGGTCCCACTCTTCGACCAGCCTGCCGCTGGAGTCGTAGCCATATTCGGCCACTGGCCACAGGCCTGCCCCTAGCCCGGGAGCGAAGTACCTGATTACAGAAAGCCGGTCGCCGTAGCTGCTCGGAGCTCCCCAATAGCTGGCTGACGTGTAGCTGAAAGTGAGGCCGCGGCAACCGACGGTGGTCATCGCGTTGTTCTGGTTGCAGTCAAGCATCGGGTTCCAGAGAGAAACAGGGCCGATGATCATCTTCAGCCGCCGCTGGCCGCCGACGAAGTCGTAGACCATCTTCGTCTTGTTGCCGGCTCCGCCCGTCATCGTGACCGACACCGGTAGGTAGTAGCTTCCCCCGCCGGAGTTTTCGAAAGTGGTGCGGTTGCCGCCCGGATCGGTCAGCACAAACTTGGTCGACCCTTCGGCGGCGATTGAGAACCCGGTCAGCTCGGGCGGGGTGACGAATTTTTCGCCGACCTTTTCGAAGGGGATCTCGACGCCCTCGGCGGTGGTGAGTAGGCCGTAGTCGAAGTTGTAATCGACAAGTTCTTCTTCTTCTTCGACCGTCTGGGTTTCATGCACGACGCGGAAGCTGCGCCAGGCCGACCCACCCGCAGCTTCCACTGGGACGCTGGGAGTCCAACCCGGACCCATCACCGTGGTATCGCCGATCGTGCCGGGGTCACGGGTGTTATAGCTGCGGCTGAAGGTCAGGTCCGAGTTGAAGGCGGAGATCGAAACGTCGGTCCTGGTGAGGTTGAGGTTGCCGGTCAGGAGGTCCAGCGTGCCCGGCCCGACGGGGGCGGTGGCGTCGGTCGGAGCACCGGTCCTACGGTTAATCTTCGCTTCAACCGGCACGCTGAAGCCCTCCGCAGCAGGCGCGCCCTCGAAGACGGCACGCACCTGGACCGAGCCGCCGTATCCGCGCAGGCTCTGCGTGGCATGGGCTGCGTCGAAGTAGAGCGATTCGCTCTGGACCGCTCCTGAACTGACGGGGAGGGGCCAAGCTTGCAGCTCTTTGCCCCTGGAGTCTCGGATCAGCGCGGTGGGAACGGGTTCGAAGGGACCGCTCTGGCCGGCTCGGTATTCGAACCGGACCCCCGTCACTCCCGTCCCAGACGCCCACCCCGCGCTCAACCGCAGGCGCCGGGAAGAAGTGGTGCCGTCCGTCGGGGAGACCATCTTGCTCGTCGACGGAGCTGGCGGGTAGTAGACGACGCTCAGCTTCGGCCGCAGAGCGGTGTTTGCCGACCACGACTGTTCAATGCCAAAGGTTCCGCGGTGGCAGTCCGTCGGGCAGGGCGTTTCGTCGCCCACTTTGAGCAGAAGGCCATTGTTCGGAAGCGATCCGCTGACCCACTTGCGAACAAGAGGCGTCAGGCCGTTGAAGTTCCACCACTGGGAGGAAGTGCCCATGGTCGAAGACTGGATTTCATCGCCTTCGCTGCTGAAGTCACTTCCGGGCGTATTCCACAGGGCCGATCCCTGACTGGTGCCGCGCCAGTACCAGGCTGCCCACGTCCAGGGGGAGGTGATCGCCCTTGCCTGCACCACATTCGGGAGGGGCGAGGAGGAGGGGTTGTCGGAGGTGGAGGGGTGGTAGACGCCGAGTGACGCGGATTTGATCGCTGCGCCCGCGGGGAGGCTTGCGAGGGAGAACTTCATAGCGGTCCGAATCCGCCAGGTCAGGCCGCCTTGGCGGGAGTAAGAGGGCCCCATGCCCGCTGGCACAAAATAGGGATCAGGACCGCACCCCCCCGGTTCGATGTAATTTTCGTACTGCGGATCTTGGTTTACGAGGTAGCATTCGGTGGCAGGATTCGCGACGAGGGTCGTTGGATCGATTTCGACCGGCCAACTTCGGTCTGGGTCGGAGAGCCAGTCAGGGTCGACCTCGACCGTCAGAGTCCAGGACCCTTGCGACTCAGGGATCAAAGAGTAGTTGACCTCGCCCGAGGCGCCGCCAGCATCGGCGACGGTGGGGGCCGGGAGGGTCGCGAAAACGCGGTCCTCGTCATCACGGATCTCGATCGACCCATCCTTCTCGACGAGCGCAGGCTGAAGGCCGGCGGAGGCCTCAAGCTGAAAGCGATAGCGGCTCGGGGCAACGCCGCTCTCGAGGACGATCGTCTCCTTGACGCCGGTACCGATGCTGGCCAGGTCGAAGGTGACTCCGTCTGGAGCATCGTAGGAGGCAGTGTTTCCTTCGACCTCGACTGCGGTCGTCTCGGCTCCCAGCAGCTCATAGGAGATCCAGCTATCGCCTTCAGACAGCCGGACTGCGCCCTCCCCCATCTCCTCCGGTAGGCGAAGGTCGAAGGAGTTGGCGCCGTTGGTCAACCCGCCGACGGGGAGATCTTCGAGATCCTCTTCGATGGGCCTCCACTTCCCGTCGGGCGCTTTGAAGTTGATGGGGACGGCGGACAGCTGCGCTTCGCGGGTCCCGTCCGGCAGACTGATCGTCCTCGAATTCGCGGTTCGGAGACCTGGAAGCTCGACACGTTCGGAGGCGGACCCCTCTTCTGCCGGTGCGCTGTTCTCGCCCCGCGCGACCTCTTGCTGGATCGCGGCACCCAAGAGGAGGACCGCAAACAAGACGGCCACAAGCCAGTGCTGGGGGGATTTAGGCCGTACAGGCCAACGGTGCTGAGATCGCAAGACAGGTTCCTTTCCTAATGGGTCGGACAAGACCGGAACCCGCGAAACCCAGCGTGTACCGAATCGAGCCGCATCCTGCACAGCAGATGGGGCGGTGTCAATGCCTCCCCGCCGAATAAAAATGGGTGAAACGGATGAGAAACTTACGACGGTAAAAAAGTTCAACCGTCTGAACTGCGGGTGGACGAGCTGTCTAGGTGATCGATGGAACTTCACTCTGTGTCGGAGATTCTCCCCCCACCGTGCGAGACAGGCTGTCACACCAGACCCCGCGCAGCGGCGGGTTTTTGAGCATTAAAAGGAGAGCTTTTCCCTTCTAAAGAAACCGCGGGTAGATGACCCAACACTGAGTCTTCCCCTCGCCGAATCTCCTGCACTGCTTGCACCCGTGGGCCTTTATCCGCCCACTAGACGAACAGTAGGGCCAGCCGATAGCTGACAACCCGCCACCCCCCGCACGGTGCGGCAGAGAGTCGATGGAGATCCCTAACGATCCTTACCGGAAGCCGCCTCGAAGCACATGACTGCCAGGATCGCCTGTATTTCGGCGGGTGATCCCGCTAGGCGCGCAGCTGCGGCGGCCTGCTCCTTTAAGATGGCTTCGACCGCGGCTCCTTGAATCTTCAACACTGCGAGCCACCCTGCCTCATCAAGGAACAAGGGCGTCCGGCTGAGGTGCCGCTCAGGTCGCTTGTCGAAGACATCGGCAGAGAGCGACTGTGCGGCATCGCTGATCAGCGATTCGAGAAGGTGAGAGGAGGCAGTCCGGCGGACCGCGGAGTTGAGGCTGGCCCAGCCGGTGTTATCGATCAGAGGTCGGTCTACCGCTTTGTAGAAGTGGGCGATGGAACCTCGAACCTTTTCTTCTTTTTTGATCTCGATGAAGCCCAATTCGGACAACACCTTGATGTGGTAGCTGATGTTGCCCAGGGGCAATTCGATCTGCTTAGCGATCTCCGACGGACTGGCGATCCTCTCCGTCAGGATCGTGAGTACCTTAACCCTAATCGGGTGCTTCAACGCTTTAGCTAGTGCCTCCTGCGGCGATGGCCCGTCGGTGCGTCCGCGCCCAGGGCGAGCTTTCCGCCTCCTCTGCGGCATGGTTAGCTGGTCCTTCCGTCTACGTTGCTCGGCTGCTTAGTCTCGCGGGAGTCGAGACTCAGGACTTAGATCCCGAATCGCCCCGCAGCGGGGTCCGGCCAAAGCCGGGTCGCTAGAACTTCGTGACGCTGCCTGATTCTCATCGATGCCCTTTGCTGCCCCTCGCCACACCATCTCGCCTCCAGAGTTTGCTGTCGAACGTCCCCCGTTGGGACGAGGTTGTCGCTCAGTCAAACGATGAGGAAGAAGATCGTCAAGCCCCCAGTGAACTGGGGGCTACTCCGGAGGAGCGGGGCAGTCCACCGGGGCGGCAATGAAACTTAGATAGCCCGTAATCACGCGCTTCGGACTCTCGCCAGTCACCGCCCGCCTGGTCGCGCTCCGACGCCGCGCCTCTACAACGCGCTCTCGCGCTTCGCAGAGGATCGCGTCCACTTCGCTCATCCCCTCGTCATCGAGGTTCATTGCTTCCCGGAGCAGGACGTGAGACGGGTGAGCATGGAACACGCCGGCCTTGACGGAGCGGACCATCTCTCCCTGAAGCGTCTGGACGATAGTCGCAGTCGACGTGGCCTGTTCGGGCTCGGGGAGCTGGTCCCAATCCGCGGCGGTCAACATCACATGCCTAGCTCGGTAGATATGCCGCTGACCGCCCTGCGGGCCGGTCTTCACCTCCAGCAGTTCAACCAGCGGAGGTTCAGCCTCGCGGAGAATTTTGATCTGATCGCTGACCTGTCGCTCCGTTCTGCCGAGGCGCTCGGCGAGTTGCCTTGGGCTCGCGGGACCTTCGCCCAGCTTAATCACGATCGCATGACGAAGCGGGTGTTTTAGCAGCGCGTGGAAGGCAGGCGTGAGAACCGGCACCTGAGCAACAGCCTCGTTGGTGTCCGACCCCCTACCCATGCTTCACCGAACTCTCAAACACGGAACGGGAAGGGAGGTGAGACCCTTGAAGACCGGCATGATTCCGACCTCGCTGCCCATGAGCAGCACCTCAAAGGGCCAGTAGGCCTTCGCCGGCCCTAAGGCCAGGCGGGGCCAGCGAAAAAGTCTTCGGTCCACTCGCGAAACCTTACGTCTTTCGGAGGGAACGCGGGAGTCTCAAGAGATCGGCTGCCAGCCACCGGATGATCTTTGATCGCCGTCGAGCCTCGCGAGAACACGGACTGCATTCAGTGGCTGGTCGTTCCTGCCTGGGTGTAGTCAGTCAAGGTCGACGAGGGCGAGGCCGATCCACTCGACCTCTCCGTTGACGGTCGGTACCTCGTCGGGAAACCGGGCTGCCCAGGTGGCTAGGTCGTGGCGATCCAACTGGCCGCCGCGATAGGCGGCAAGCCGACCTTTCCGGCCGAGCTGGTCGAGCCGGGTAGCGCTCGGCGAAAGGTTCGGGAGACAGAACGGGAGTGAGGCGGCGGCGTGAGACATTGGCCGCTCCTTTCGAGGAGGGGCACCCGGCCGATGCGGGAGCTGGGAGCCTCAGAGCGCGCCCCTAAAGGGGCGCAACAATCAGGTCGAGGACTCCGCTCCCGCATCGGTGTGGGTGACGACGTGAGGGTCGGGACCGCTCACGCGCCGCCCTGCCGGAGCCCGCTCGATGCCGGACTTGAAGGGAGGCAGGGCGGTCATGCCGGATACGTCAAAAGGCGGGGGGCGGCGCCCCCGGAAATCGTCTGCGACCTAGCGGCCGATCGTCGGCGCCCTGGTGGCGGCGGTGCGATCAGCGCCGCGACCGGCGGAGCGACCTAGACGACGCTGAGCCTCGGCGATTCGCCGCTGGGCGCGCGCGCGATCGGCGCGGGCTGCCGGCGTCCGGGGTTGACCGGCGCCGAGCGGTCGAACCGGGTCCTCTACACCGTGGCGGTAACGGTAGGTGTAGAGAGCGCGGGCGCCCTCCTGCCATGCGAGCGCCTTGTCAGGGTCGGCGTGGGGAAAGTTGCCGAAGGTGGCATAGGTCAGCTCGGAGACTTCTAGGCGATCGGCTTCGATCTGGCAGCCGACGAGGCGATCAATCCGTTGCTCAATCAAGGCGGCCTGAAGTCGCTTCTTAGGATCGACGGGGGCAGCCGTTGATGCTGCTGCGACCTTCGGTAGGGCGGCCCGCTCGGCGACGGCGGCGCGCAACCGCTCGGCGATCCGCTCCTCGGCGGCGACGAGGCGGGCCAGCTCGGCGGGATCGGGCGAGGCCATTTGCTCGACTGCGGCCCGCTCGCGAGATACGGCGCTGATCCAGTCCTCGGCGCGGGCAATCTCGCGATCGAGCGCATCCCTGCGACCGGAAACGGGGTCGGTGGCGGGAGCTGCAGCTTGCATCTCGTCGCGCTTCGCCGCAAGCTCGGCCGGCTCGTAGGAGTTGATGAGCCTGCGGGCCTTGACCTCGGCAGCGGGGTACTCGTTGCCGGAGCGCTCGATCGCAGCTCGTATGTCGTGGAGATCGTCAGACAGCTCACGGCGCCCAGGGCCAAGGTCGTCGTCGGTCAGCTCCGACGACGCAACCGCGTAGACGTAGGCGAACTCGCGTCCGCGACTGAGGGCGACTAGCTCCTGCTCAAGGCTGGACTCTCCGTCTAGCAGGGGGTAGGCGCGATCGAGCGTTTTTCCCTGCGCGCCGAACTTGGTCAGGGCGAAGGCATATTCGAGCGCCGGGCCGTCGTCGGTGAAGCGACGGCGATCGAGGTAGTCGGGTCCGAGCTGCACAACCCGCTCGTCGCCGCCGACGCGGCGGAGGGCAACCGATCGTGCTGCGGGGTCAACCCCGATTACGTCCCACCGTTCGCGGTTGGCGACGCCTTCGCGGTTGATCCGGGTCTGAACCCGATCTCCGGCAGCGAAAGCGCGCTCGCCGACGATCACCTCGGCGGCGCCCAGGGCGTCGGCTTGGCGGCGCAGCTCGCGGGCGCGGTCGTTGAGGTAGTCAACGTCACGGTTGCGCCGGGCGATCATGGCGGCGTCCGCCCCGGTGGCGAAGTCGCGATGCCAGTCGGTCAGCATCCCGTCCAAGGTGGCCGGGAGGTTGTCGCCGACGATGATCCGGTTCTCGGTCCGCAGAAGATCAAGGGCCTCCGATCCGCGGCCTTCGTGGACTAGCTCCACAACGCGGCGGTCCTCCGGGCGATGCTGGCGGCGTATCGTCGTCAGCATCGCCGGCTCGACAACGCGGGTCAGGTGGGCGTAGGTACCGCCCGGACCGATGGCGCCGATCTGCTGAGGGTCGCCGATCGCGACCACCTTGCCGTCGCACTCCACGGCAAGGAAGCGCAGCTCGTCTAGGTCCGGGGTGGAAGTCGTAGTTGCCTCGTCAACGACGATCACCGTCCCGCGTTCGAGCGGCGGCAGGCCGCGAGCGCGGCGGGCCTCGGCGTGGTTGAGCAGGGACCGGATCGAAGTCGCGTTGACGATCCCGGCGTCGCGAAGCTCGGCGCTGGCGGTGCGGGCCGTGGCGCAGCCGACGACGGGGAAGCCGGCGGCCTCCCAAATCTCGCGGGCGGCCTCTAGCGCGGTGGTCTTCCCGGTGCCGGGACGGGCGGCGACGGGAACGATCCGCTCGCCGCCGGTCGTCAGGCGGACCACCATCGAGCGCTGATCGTCGCCGAGGTAATGGTGCCGATCGAGGACAGTGGCGACGAGGGCGAGATCGGCTGCGGCGGCGCCCGCCCCACTTCCCGACAATGCCGTCTCGATCAAGCGCTTCTCGAGGGCGATGATGCGCGGCGTCGTGTAGGTATCGAAAATCAGTGGGTCGTCGTTTGAGTGAACGCAGACGATCCGGTCGCTGAGGAGGAGGGCATCGACGGCGGCGAGCAGTTCGGGTCGATCGGCACCCTCGGGGAGCCGATCCGCCACGGCGCCCAGGAGCGTCCGGCGGTCGAAGTGGGATTTGGTCTCCTCCAAGCGGCCGATCGCGGCGGCTAGGTCGTCGTCGGTCACTCTGCGAGGGGAGCGCGGCGTACCGCTCGCGACCAAAACCGCGACGCTCTCGGGGCTCGCGCCGAACGGTGCGGCCGTCGCGATCCACTCCTCGCGGCGCTCGTCTTCGTCCACGCCGTAATCCTTCTTTTCGCGGGTGCGGTAGGCGGCGATTTCCGTTGCCGCCGCTCCGCTGGCGCCGTGCTCTTTCATCCATTCGCCGATCTCTTTGGAGCGGGTGCTGAGAGCGTCGATCGCATCGCGGCCGATGCCGAGCAGATCGGCGTAGCCGTTCTTCACGGCGTCGAACTCGACGCCGAACTCACGGACAAAGCCGGCCCGGAGGGCGGCCTGGAAGACGACGCCGGCCGGTTTCGCATGTAGCCAGAGAGGCGAGCGGCCCGGCGGACTCGCGATGCTCATCCAATTGCCATCACTGGCCGCTCGGGTGAGATTCGAGATGACGACGTGGACATGCAGGGCGGGGTCGCCAGCTCTGCTCATGCGGTGGCGGAAGGCCATGCCGGCGAAGCCTTCGCCGCGCTCGATCCGCTCGCCCCCTTTGCCGCGCTGTACGAAGCAGGCTTCCTGCTCAAGGTGAGCGATTCCTTGGCGGACCGCCTCATTGACGATCGACAGGACGCGCTCGCGGGTGGCCTCGTCGCCGAGCGCGTAGACGATTGAGATCGACTTCGGGCAGGAAAACCGAAGGTCGTAGCCGAGGACCGGATCGACCCGCTTCTCTGATCCGTCAGGCCGCTGCCGATATTGGGTCGCGGGCCGTCGCAGAAGCTGCGCCCCGGAGCTGGGGTCGCAGCCCTCAAGGATGGCGGTGTAGCCGGCGGCGTCCACTTCGCCGCTCAGGCCGAGGTCGGCGGCCAGCTCGCCGACCCATTCTCCGGGCGCCTCGCCCGGCTTGGTGTAGTAGTCGTCGCCGCCTTCGGCGACGGCTGCGAGCCAATAGCCAGCGTTCCCACGCTGGATTTTCGTGACGCCGACCATTGGGAGGAGGCGTCAGATCGGGGGTCGCAGCGCCCCCGGAAGTTTGGGAACCCGTGTTCGGGTTCATAGTGTGTCGGCTGTCGGGGTTGGGGGTTTCCGCGGTCGCTTCGAGCTAGGGCTTCGGCCCTATCTCTCAGCGCGAGAGGCTCGCTCAGGAATGCTTAGGCGCATTCGAGCTGGGTGTGCGATTCGTGGATCGATCACCTAAGAAGTTCGCGATGCGCGAGCCGGTGAGGGAACGGACGCGCCCCGCCGCCCCCAACCCCGGCAGTCGCCGCGCCCGGCGGCGGGCTCGATGCCGGCGCGGGCGTAGTTGTTTGCGTGATCTCGGCCGCCGGGCAGGCGGAGGCTTATGCGGCGTCCATCGGCGCCGCCGCTGTTAGGAGTCGGCGCCCCGGAGCGCCGAAGATCATTCCCCGCGCCCCCGGCGCGGGGCCTGTCAAAGAGCCGGGGGACTCTGGTTGTCGGGGACGGTCGGAAGGTACCGCCAACCCCGCGCTACAAGGAAGCGCTCGCCGCGCCGCCGAGCGGAGACGTAGAACGATCGCCCCTCCACCGTATCGGCGGCGACCTCCTGGTCGCGCCAGAAGGCGACAAGCTCCTTGATGATGCGGCAGGGATCGAGCGCTTGGCAGTTCGGCAACTCCAACTGAGCAGCGTTCACTCTCGGCGGCGGCGGCATCCAATCGCGCAAGCGATCGTGCCTCTCTCGGTCTGCCCGATGCTCATCGGCGCCGGCTCCTCTCTCCCCCGCATCGACCTGCATCGCCTTGATGCGCTCCCATCCGGGGGCGTCGGCCCGCTCAACAACGAAATGATGCAAGGCCATATCCAAAGCGTCCTCCGGGTCCGCGCCGCCTACTTCGCGTTCGGGCCAGTGCAGAACGTTGGCAATGGTCGTAATGGCGTCCTCGCGGTCCTGGTCGCGCTCGTCGGCGGTACCCGCAATCACCGCCTGTTCTCCCTTCGCGACCCGCAGCATGTTTCTCAGTGCCTCCCGCTTCGTCATGGTCCCTCCGCTTCTCGTCGTCGTCCGGCAGCCGTCCGCGCTGCCTCGCTCAGGTAGACCAGGGCCACCGCTTCCCAATCGACCCAGGCGAGTGCCGTTGACAAAAGCTCGACAGCCATCGAGTCGAGGGCATAGGCACCGCCCACCGCGCCGCGCACGATCCCGTCCCAGCTTGCCCGTTCGACGCCCTCCAATCCCGCCAGTTCTTCAACCAGGCTCTTAAGGTCTTCGCCAAGCTGGACAGGATGGCGACGTACCGTCCCGCTCGGGCCGCAAAAGGGGCATTCCGTGTTTTCTCCGACCAATCCCGGCCCGGCCGTATTCGACCCCTCGCAAACCGAGCAGGGGTCCGCAGCTGCGACGTGTCGCCGCACCCTCTCGCGGACCTCGTTGTAGGTGCCCTCCTCGTTGTCCAAGACGAGCCGGACGTGAAAGCCGAGAGCGTCCACAGCGTCTAGGCGGTCCTCCCGCCGATAGGCGCGGTCACAGATCGCATTGACCTTGGCCTCCACCACCCGGCCGACTTCCTCCCGCTCGACCTCAGCGGCTACAGCCCGTCGCAGTTCGGAGACGATTACGTAGGTGCCTTCGTCTAGAGCCATCGCTACCTCTCTCGCTGATGCGTTTAAGCAGTTGGCCCACAAGGGGGCGCCCTGCCCTGGTGAGCGCAATCAGTCCCCGGACGAGGGGAGGCGCACCGAGCAAAGCGAGGGGAAGGGAGCGCAGCGACCTTGCGCCGGATCGAGCCGGGGGCACAATGCAGCGAGCAGGGCACTAGAAGTAGACGGTCGCCGAAGGAGAAGGCTTAACCCCGCGCGACCCGCGCGGTGCTGCTGTCTTTCCGTTCTTCTCCGAATTGACCGCGGGAGCCCCGCCCCTAACCTCTTTTTCGGCTGTGAAGGATGAGCTGGACATGGAGGAAGATGACGACGAGCTGCCTGAGTTTGAATGCGGGCGGCGGCTCTTTCCGGTGGCGTGGGCGATCGCTGCGAATGAAGGGTTGATCTCGGACGAGGAGTATGTGGACGAGCTGATTCGCCACACCCGCGCGGAGAACAGGCGAACGATGCCTAACGTTCCGTGGCCGGACGACGACGACAGTCGGCCGGCGCCCCTCAGTAGTTATGTGCCGCCACCCCGGTCAGCGCCGAAGAAGCAAGCGGGCGCCGCCAGCAGGTTGCTCGGGCGGCTTCGCGGCACGATGCAGCGACGAAGGGCAGTCCAGTAGAAGCAGGTGATCGCCGAAGGCGAAGGCTTTAACCCCGCGCGGCCCGCGCGGGTCGCTGCTGCCGAGGGACGTTTTCACCCCCGGCGGGAGATCGACCTATGGTCGCTTCAGAGGCGGTGACTCGTAGAGTAAAAACGAGGCCGTGACGCGCATGAGCTTGCTCCTATCGCCGTCAGCGCGGCGGATGGCCTCGCCTTGCAGCTCCTGTTCGCACCGTCTCAGGGCGAAATCGGCCATCTCTTCCGAGAGCTGCTTGAAAGCCTCTGCATCGAGTCGGATGCCAAGGTTGATGACTGCCCGCTCGTCGCGGCTGTCGAAGGTCCCTCCGGAGATGGCTTCGCTGGCAAGGCCAAGGGTTTCCTCCACCGCCGCGGTGCTCACATCGTTTTTTGCCCCTTTTGGAAGCTGGGACCATTCTTCGATGTCGAGCAGCATCCGGGCCTTCGCTTCATAGAAATGCTCGACCGATCCACCTTTGGGCTGGGTCGTCACCAGCCGAATTAGCCCTAGTTCATCGAGTACGCGGACGTGGTAGGAGATGTTCGGAAGCTTCTTCCTTTTCTGACCGGGCGGCGGACGGCGGATGACCTTCCCCTTTCGCCCGATCCCGGCTCTCTCCATTTCAGCCGGGCTTGCGATTTCCTGCTGGGTCAGGAAGGCGAGGATCTCAGCGCGGATGGGATGGGCGAGAGCCTTGGCAAGCACTCCGTCCATCGGCCCGCCCTGGGTGGTGACGGTGCTCGCCTTCCGTTTCCCTTTGCGCTTAGCCATCGGCTGATTCCTCCCGCGTCTCTTGAATGATGCAAAGCAGTCTAGGGACGCAGAGTATTGAAGCGTTCCTCAGCTTGCAAACCGTCTGGGCGCGCTTCCATCGCAGATTTCTGCACCGCTTTAGTGATTTGCAGCAAACTTCCTCGAGTTGGGAGTTCAACTCAGCTCGGGGGGAGGTGACCACCGATGAAGATCGCGACGATTGCAACCGTGTATCCGGCTGTGCAGATTACGAAGATGCAGTAAGGCGGGCTGGGCCGGGGATGCGCCCGCGTCTATCCACAGGCCGGCGCATCCCCACTGGGTTTTCCTCTAGGTGACGGACGGGATGGGAGGCGTGTTCGGGGTCGGAAGAGGAGCGTGACGCAGCGGCGCCGCGGGCGCGAAGACGAGGACCGCGAGTTGCCCGCTGCCGTCGAGGCCCAGGTGGACCTTGATCCGCCTCCAGCAAACGACTACGCGCCGATGGCCGATCCTGAATACAAACCCCCTGAACCGCCCTTCGAACCGCCTGCGGCCCCGGAACCCGCACCGCCGCCTACCTCCTCCCCCACCCCGCCCGCCGTGGAGTTCGGGATGTAGGCGTTCACGTTCCTTCCGAAAGCCCATAACCCCTAAACCTGGCCCGCCTGCAGTCCTAGATATCGAGGCGCTTGCTTGGAACTCTGAATAACAAGAGGTCAGACGACACCGGAATTCCAGCCCCGGATGATTCGCTCAATCGTTCGGCACTGCGGCGCTCGATCTCTGACATCTCGAGGCGGGACCGTTCGAAGAGGTCCAGCCCTTCTTGAAGGCCCTCCTCGTCCAAGATGGCCGGCGTCCGGGTCTGATGAAAGTTCTTGTCAAAGCCGATCATCTCGGCTTTTCGCGATTCCACAAAGTCGTCAAGAAGCTTCTGCATAGCTTCATAGACGAGATCCTCCGCCATGATCGGGTCGAGGTCTTCGAATTCCTCAGTCTCGATCATCGGTCGCTCGATAGCACGGTAGAAGTGCTCAACAGTGCTGCGGCGCTGGCGAGAGCAGACTTCTTCTACGCAATCAAGCTCCTCAAGGCGATGCATGTGATGGCTGACCTTCGAGAGGTCGGCGTTTAGCACCCGACTCAGCTGAACGGGGCTCATATCACCACGCTCGAACAAGACGCGCAGCATCCGAGCCCGAAGTGGATGGGCCATTGCCTCAAGACGATTGCTCTTGCCGCTACGCGAAGTCTTCTTTGAAGTTCCTTCGCCTTTCTTTGCCTTTGCTTCGTCCGCCTCCGTAGGCCTGCCCATCGCGAATCGCTCCTTTCGACCGTGCTGAGCATTCGAGTGTACCTGTGCGTACGCAGGAAGTTCGAGGTGAACCCAGGAACATTTTGGACGTTTTTTGAGTATTTGAAAAATCTTTAGTAAAGTGCCGCTTAGCGATCCCCGGCGAGACAAAGGGGGTGAGACGCAATGAAGGTTCAGGACACGCAGCGGAAAGTGCCGAGCATTCACATCGTCAAGACGGCCTGAAACTGGTGACGATGGCGGGGGAGGGGTTGATCCGGCGCGGTCAGAGACTGGCGGGGCCGTGGTCAATCCCCACCCCTTCCTTCGAAGACTATGCATCGCTTCTTCCCCACTTAACGTGTCTAAACCGGTTCAGGGCCCCCGAACGGATCAGCATTGACAAGTAGGCAAGCCGTTCGGAAAGGTCGTCCCCGATCGCAGCATTTACGACCGCGAGGAGGGATACATGGCGAAGAAAAGTTCCACGTCAGGCGGTGATGGGATTCATAAAGCGCTTACTCACCCGGTGCGGACGTACATTCTTCTGGCCGTTGAAGAACTGAGCAGGCTCAGCCCAAAGCGATTCATGCAACAGCGACACGATGCCGGGGAAAGCACGCTCAGCCTGGGTGTCGCGGCCTACCACTTCCGGATTCTGGAGAAGTACGGGGCTATCGCAGTGGTGGACGAAGTCCCCCGGCGGGGTGCGACTGAACATGTGTACGCGCTGAACCCAGCATCACCCGTCCCAGACATGCTGCGAATGAGTCATTTCCTGCAGTCTGCGAAGGAGACCGGGAGGGCTAAAGCGCCGATGGCCCTCGGTGTTAGAGAGGCGCTGACGGTCATCCCGTTAGAGGTTGACCAGCAGGGTCACGAGGACCTCGAAGAAGCTCTTCTCAGCATGCAGTCCCGAATTAAGGAGATCGGGACCGAATGCCAGAGACGACTAAGAAGCTCCCCGCCGGGCGATGCGATCCCGCTGCGGGTTGGTTTCGGAGCGGTAGGACCGCCGATCGGTCTCTCAGAAGCCGGCAAGGATCAGGGGGTCACCTCGAGTGGAAAGTAAGCCTAACCTCGAAGAGCTCTACCTCAAGGCGCTCGAAAACCCCCTTCGACGCAGGATCCTCGGCTATGCGATCAAGCGTGAGAAGCCGCTCAGTCCCGCTCGGATTTCGGAGGCGCTTGACGAGGAACTTTCCTTGGTCAGCTACCACGTGAGGGAGCTCAGAGATCACAGTCTGCTGATTCTTGCTTCCACCCGGCCTGTGCGGGGATCGACCGAGCACTTCTACACGGTGGATCCGGTTGCGCTTGCGCACCCGATCGTCAAGGCGCTGGACAAGCCGGCGAACAGGCCTCCTGATCCCGAGATTGAGGAGGCCTGAGCATGATGACTAAGAGCGAAGGCGGTCGGGGCACCGGGAGCGGCAAGGAAATTGGCGACTTCTACTCCCGGTTGATCGGCGAGTTCATCGCGGTGCAGGGTTTCCATGAAGCACACCGCGGCTTCCCTGCCTTCGCAGACACGCCCCTGCGCGAGGGCGTCGTCTGCGGCGGTCCCAAGATCCTTGCCTATGTGCACCGGACGAAGCTCCGACAGGTGGACGGTCTCCGCAAAGAGCCCTACCTCTGGTTCTCCATCTGCCGAGAAAGCAGCGACGACACCTTCGTGGTCGACTGCGAGATGGTCCTGGAGGCCCTTGAGAGAGCTGTGCCCGGAGTGGAGCGACTCCGATTCCCGGTCCCCGCCAGTGTTGCCGAGGAACCCGATGATGAGTCCGTACGGGCCGGTGCACCCCGCCACCTGACGCTGACTTTAGTGGAGGTCGAGCCGGCTCTCGAAGGCGAGGTCCGTGAGAGGAGAGGCATCTACTTCGAGATCGCTGAAGAAATGAGCGAGGAAGAGCTGCTCACCCTCTACAGCTTCACCATGGATCTGCTGACGGCGTTGCTGGCGCTCGGCGCGTCGGTCATCGGGGAAGCAGGGAACGATCCCTCGGCCGTCGAGCGGGAACTGGATGAGCTCGCCGCCGACATCAACGCTCTGACCGACGACGACACTGAAAACCAGAGCGAGGAAGAAGGGTAAGCAAAATGACCGTCACCCTCCAGCCGAAAGAGCGAGATGCCGTGTTCACCCAGCTCAGCGCCGAGTTCACCGGCTTCGGCGACCTTGAGAGCGCCCTCAGCCAGGCTAACTATGAGGCTTGCTACCAGCTGGGCCGCAAATTCAGCGACTCCCTTCGCCTCATCATTGACGGAGGCTTGGGATGGCAGCAACGGACGGCGGATCCGACGGTCCTCACCCTCCCCGATAAAGAGCTCCGGCAAATCTTCGAACGGCTGGGGACGCGGATTTCAAAACTGGACGCTGCCAAACAACCAGAAGCCGAGGCAATGCAAGGTGAAATGGATGAAATCGCCTCGATCGTTGCGGCGGCCGAGTCGGTGTTCGAGCAGACCAGCAAGCGTATCGAGGGGCAAGACCTATGACCGCCTATCGCTTCCTCGGCGGGTCGTCCTCCCCACCTTGGAGGAGAGCGCAACCAAGAAGCCTGCAATGACTGACGGCTACCCGCAGCAGAGGACGGTGGTGTGTCCGGGCACATATGACCCGGTTACTAACGGCCACATCGACATCATCACCCGTACTGCCCGGCTCTTCGAGCGGGTCGTCGTCGGCGTGGTCAACAGCTCTGTTCGCAAGGAGAAACCGCTGTTCCCGGCCGAGGCGCGCAAAGGATTCATCGAAGAGGCGGTCGCCGACCTGCCGAACGTCGAAGTCCAGATCTTCGCCGACCTCCTTGTGAGGTTCTGTCGCGAAATAGGAGCCGATGCCATCGTCAAGGGGATGCGAGCTATCTCCGATTTTGAGTATGAGTTCGAGATGGACCAGCTCAACCACAACCTCGATCCCGGGATTGAGAGCATCTACGTGATCGCCTCGTCTCACTACAGCTCCCTGTCCTCGACCGGAGTGAAAGAGATGGCGACTTTCGGGGGTGACGTCTCTGACCTCGTACCGCCTTCTGTTGCGGTCGCACTGGCTAGTAGCCACCACACCGCGTCTAGCCCCGTGGGTCGAGAAACAGATCGCTCAACGTCTGATGCCGAGGCCTAGGGCAGTCCCCCTGATGTGGAGCGGGAACGCCAAATATTTGCGATGTCTGCAGCAAAGAAATGAACGACGATTCGGATCGAGAAGGAAGGGTGCATTGGTGAATCGAGGGTGTCTTTTCGGGCTTGCGCTGTTGCTTCTTACTTCTGCACCTGCAACCGCACCTGCAGCGGAACCGGCTCTTGTTTGGTCTTCCCCAGAAACCATCGCCGGGGCTTTGATCAGCGACATCGATTGCCCGACCACCGAACTATGCGTGGCTGTCGATCAGAATGGCAACGCGATCACGACGAGCAACCCCCGCGGCCCGGTCAGGATCTGGAACTCAGCCGAGGTCGTGACGAGCGCGGCGAAGCTGAACGCCGTCAGTTGCGCCTCGATTGAAAACTGCGCGGCCGTCGGCCCTAATGGACTGCTTCTGAAATCGACTGATCCGACCGGCGGAGCATCGGCCTGGACCGAGGAGGAAATCGCCGGCATAAGCAGCCTGATCGATATCTCCTGTGGTGGGGAGACCTGCGCGGCCATTGACGGCAGCAGGCAGATCGTGCTGTGGGGCGGAGGGAGTGGCGGCACCAGGATCCTCGAAGTCAACGGCGGCGCGTTCGCGCCGGCAGCTGTCGATTGCCCGACCAGCTTCTTCTGCGTTGTTATCGGTAGTGAGCCTCGTAACGTCGGTGGCGGCTTCATGGAGCAGGAGAACGCCCTGATCACTATCGCCGATCCGCTCGATGCAACTCCATCCTTCACTCACGCTTTCATGAGCGAGCGGACCTTCTTCACTGCGCTCTCCTGCCCTTCGATGCTCTTTTGCATGGGGGTCGATCAGGAGGGAAACGCCTCGTCGATGACGGAACCACAGACCGTCGGGTGGAATTCGAACCCCATCGACCCCGGCAGAGGCCTAGTTGATATCTCCTGTCCCTCCGAATGGTTCTGCGGCGCCCTGGATGACGCAAGCCAGGCATTGACCGCCTCCCCACGGTGGATCCCCGAAGTTTGGGATTCCGCCGCGGTGCCCGCTAACGGGCTCTCCAGCCTCTCCTGCCCTTCGGAGCGGCTTTGTTTGGCAGCTGGCGGCAATCAGATCGCGGTCGGCTCGCCGGCCCCGGCTCTGGTTTCACAAGAAGAACCCAGTGGCGCTACCCCCGACCAGGCCTCACCGATTCAACAGTCAGCTCAGATGTCCCCGGCGCCTCGACACCCTTCCGTCCAGATGACAGGCTCGAGGCAGATCTTCGTCAAGAACGGTAGGGCGATGATCCCGGTGTCCTGCATCAGCTTCAACAGCTGCACGGGCGGCGCGAAGCTAACGATCATCCCGCGCAAGAGGAGCGAGGCCCATGACCTCGCCGAAGGTCGGGTCGCTCGTTTCAAAATCGCCGAATCCATATTCACGATTCCGCCCAACCGAAGTAAGCGGCTGACCGTGCGGCTAAACCGGCGGGGCCGCGCGCTTCTGAGACAGATGGAGGGAGTGAGCGTCCAACTTAGCGTCGACGGCTGGTCGGCAGACCAGCGCCTAAAGCTGCGAGAAGGCATCACCCTCCGCTGGGCCGGCGGTGTCACACGTCGCCTACAAACACACGCGTTCCAGGCCGAAAATCACACGATCAGTTAGACCGAGCGAAGGGAGTCGTCATGTCGCCATCAGATACGCGTCGTGTCCGTGCGGAGCAGCTCGTGAAGTATCCTGTCGGTTGGCTTGTGTATCGGCCTGACGGCGATCCGCTCCATGTCATGAGAGTGGAGCTGACGGATGGACGGGTGTTGCTTCATGACCATCACGGTGATGAAATCAGCTGCGCTCCAGGTGATTTGCTCGAAGTCGGACATCGGGCAACCATGTGCATCATGGACGATCTGAAAAGAGCCGCTGAGGCCTCAGAAGACCCCGCAGTCATGGAGCTAGTCGAAGAGGCATTCGAGGCAGGCGTCAATCACCTGGCGTGATGCGCTACTCACACTCAAAATTACGGCCGACTTCACCGGGTCTTTGGCGACCTTGAAAGCGCCATGAGCAAGGTTGCCCATGAGTCTTGCTACCAGTGGGGCCGCAAAATCAGCGACGGCCTCCGCCTCATCATGGACGGAGGCTTGGGATGGCAGCAGCGTACTGTCGGTCCGACAGTCCTCACCTCCCCGACCGTAGAGCTACTGCGAATCTTCAGCCGCCTGGGGGAACGGGCTGCAGCGTTTGTCATCAACCGCGGTGAAGGAGATGGCGACTTTTGGCGGCAAGGTTTCCGACCTCGTACCGTCTTCTGTTGTCGCCGCCCTAGTGAGATCGAGGCGACCGAAAAGCGGATCGGGGAAGACGGATGAGGATTTTGGGATCTAGGCGGGAAGCCAGTCCGGTGAGCTGTTACGGCGACTCGCCGCAGGACGACAGGCGAGAACACCAGAGGAAGGGAATGAGGATGGAATGTCTAGGTAGGTCGATCACGGGTCAGGTTTTTAGTCTGTCCCTCGTTATGGCGGTGGCAGTCCTTGGGTGCATCGGGAGTGCTGCGGCGGCCAGCTACACGCAGACGATCAACTCCGGCAACGGACTGAACGCGATCTCGTGTATTCCAGCGACGACCACCTGTGTCGTGGCTAACGATCAAGGGGACGCGCTGTACGCAACTGATGTCAGCGTGACCTCTGCGGCCACCTGGACGCCTTGGAGTGGCCCGGATGAACAGAGCCCGAGCCATGCGTTTGAGTGTCCGGCGACCTCGCTGTGCCTTCTCGCGGCCGGCGAAGTTGAGGGCGGCGGCGGCAATCTCTACTACGCGACCGTTCTGGGTGGACCTTTCCACACTTCGCTTCTGCCGGCCAACGGCGTCAATGCCGTCTCCTGTCCGTCGACTTCGTTCTGCGTGACGGCCAATAACGGTGGCGGCTTCATCCGCTACTCGGTCCAACCTTCGGGAATCCTCTGGACGGCGGTCAGTATCGGGACCGGCGCGATGAACGACGTCTCCTGCCTCTCCTCCTCGTTTTGCGCCGTCGTCGATGGCGCCGGCAGCATCCATGTCGCAGTCACCGAACAGGGGATCAAAGAACCCGCCGGCTGGATCGCGACCAACGTCAACGGGATCGCCGGACTGGAGAGCGTCGCCTGCATCTCGACGACGTCATGCCTCGTCGTAGACGGCAGCGATGAAGTCCTCGGGCTGGCCATCGCCAGTGATGGCAAAGCAACCTCCTCAAGACTGATGATCGCCGGAGCAGAGGAACTCGTCGCGATCAGCTGCACGGGGCTCACCTGCGCAGCCGCTGATGGAGCCGGCGCGCTGTTCAGTTCAACGAACGGAGGCGCGAGCTGGACCATGCGCTATGGAGGTGGCGCCCCCTTTGCAGGCGTTTCGTGCCCGACGTCCACGCTTTGCGCAGGGGTATCGACCAGCGGCACCGTCACCACTTTCGATCCTTCCTCGCCGATGCCGCCCCGAGTAGTGATCACCACCAGCTCCTTGCCGAGCGGGGCGGCGAAGGTCCCATATGAAGCTCAGCTCGAGGCGACGGACGGGTCCCCCCCGTATCGGTGGGCTGCAACCGGACTACCGCCGGGCCTGGCGTTCGACCAGACGAGCGGGCGAATCACCGGCACGCCCATGACCGCCGTCTGCGTGCAAGCACCCTGTGCTCAACCCCCGCTCACCTACAACCCGACGATCACCGTCGCCGATAGCGACGGCATCCCCTCTTCTAAGCAGCTGCCGCTTGCCATAGCCGGTGCCCCGGCCGAGGCTCTACCCGAGAGCGAGAGCCACGCTTCCGGAGGAGTGATCGATGGTCCGGCTCCGGTGCTGGCGAACCTGAGGGTCTCCCACCGCCTCTGGCGGCTGGGTGGCGGGAGTGCGCGAATCGACAAGTCACGGGCCAACCGCAAGCCGTTGCCGACTGGAACGACCATCTCCTTCGACCTCGACGTGGCGGCGGCGGTCGACTTGCTTTTCAAGAGACACCTCCCCGGCCGCCGACAACACGAGGTATGCATCGCGCCGACGAGCAGGAACCGGCACGGTGAGCCGTGTCGCCGCTCATTCGAGGAAGGCGCTCTCTCCCTGGTCGGCCACCCGGGCAAGAACCGGGTGGTGTTCAACGGCTGGCTCTCGCGCTCCGATGCTCTGAGACCTGGGCGCTACACGCTCGTCGTGACGGCCACCCGCTCAAACGGCCGGCGCTCAGCACCAGCTTGGATCGACTTCAGGATGGTGAGGGAAACCACCCGCCAACGCTCCTAACGGTCATCCGAAGGCGTCCGCCGAAGTCGAGTCTGCGAACCTCATTCGCCGGTATGTCGGGGGCGATTGGCCTAAACGAATGCGAGCCCGCCGGGCCGAGAGGAAGGCGAAGTAGAGATGGCTGAGGACAAGCGGGGGCAGCGAAGGTTTGAACAGAGTCCGGCCTTCGGTGTCGGAGCCGCTGCCCCTTTAGCCGCTCGCCGACGCTGTCCCGCGCGGCCGACACCGAACGAAATCCCCGGCCTACAGGGCCGAAGCCGAGCTAGGACACGGCGACTCATGATCGGGCAAGCCGAAGCTCGGGGACAAGCAAACTGGTTCCGCCGGTTCGCAGGGTAGGGTGGTGGACATAAGCGAGTCGTTGGGGCCTGTTGATTCGCGCTGTAGAGCCAAAACGCGAAGTGGTGGAGAACCAGGCGAGATTTTTTGGCTCTAGACCCGGAAAGTTAGTGGGCGTTACTGGGCTCGAACCAGTGACCTCCAGCTTGTCGAGCTGGCGCTCTCCCAACTGAGCTAAACGCCCGGGAGATCTGAATCTAGCAACGGGCGCTTGGAGGCGGTGGGTGGGACGAG